>Ga0255312_1000068_pt1 | contig 15165 bp, 12 predicted proteins | sample EtOH5_T0_E5_meta_FD_202081 | JGI IMG/M metagenome (GOLD analysis project Ga0255312, IMG submission 202081) | Sandy soil microbial communities from University of British Columbia, Vancouver, Canada - EtOH5_T0_E5 | ecosystem: Engineered > Artificial ecosystem > Sand microcosm > Unclassified ...
TCATTGGGCTGGCGGGATCCTTGAGTGGGTCGATTACAGTGAAGTGGTTGGCGCCGGCGATCTCCTCGTAGCGCGTGCTCGCCATGCTCTGTTTCCATGCTTCGGCAACCGTCTTGCTCTGGCGCAGGAACTCGCTCGACTCGAGCGCGCCGACGATGGCGTCGAGGCTGCGGCCCGCGGGAACGCGCCAGAAAAGCGGCGAAACACGGCGGGCCTCGCTTTCGTTCAGTCGCAGATCGTCATTGATTGAGATCTGCGTAAGCGGCAACAAATCGAACACGCCGGAAATCGCGTAAGCCGCCGGCACGAGATCGGCTGGCGCATCGGGGGCGAGGGTCTTCCAATCGGTCGCGGCCATGCAGGCGGCAAGGTGGCCGCCTGCGGAATGCCCGTAGACGATCATCCGCTGGCGCCGTCTGTGCCACAGCATGAGGCAGGCCGCCTGTATCTGCTCTATGATGTCGGCGATCGACACCACCGGGCAAAGATCGTAACCGACCACCGCAACGCTCACGCCGCGCCCGTTGGGGCCCGCTGCCATCTGCGAGAACGACGCGGGTTCAAGCGATCGCCACCAGCCGCCGTGGATGAACATGGCGAGTGGCGCCTTGTCGTCGTCTTTTGCCGGGAAAAGGTCGATGGTCCGCCGCGACGACGGGCCATAGGAAATCCCAAGTTTGGGATTATTTGCCGCCGCACGATAGGCCGCGCTCTCTCGCTGCCATCTCGCGAAAATATCCGGATGCTCGGGCACGCGGGCCCGGTTGTTGTATTCGACTTCGTAATCGACGGTCATGACAATGTCTCTGGATAAATCTTTTGGTATTTCTCTTGTGCGAGCAAAAGCCCGGCTTTGCTCCGGGTGGGAACGGCGCTATGTCTTAGCCATGAAAATCGAACGCAAGCAAATGCGCAAGGCGCTTCGTCAATGGCCCTGACCGCGGCTGCACCTCTTGAATTGCCGGTCGACGGACGCCAGTCGGAGACCGCGCTGGCCGTTGCGCGCGGTACGGCGCGGCTCCTGCACGCGTACGGACGCTGCGTGATCAGCGAGTTGCCGCTTCCGTCCGGGCGCCGTGCCGATCTGGTGGCCCTCGATCCAAGCGGCGAAATCTGGATCGTCGAGATCAAGTCCTCAATTGCCGATTTCCGTGCCGACCAGAAATGGCAGGATTATCGTGCTCATTGCGATCGGCTGTTCTTCGCCACCTCGATCGAGGTGCCGTGCGAGATCTTCCCGCCCGACACCGGTCTCATCGTGGCCGATGCCTTTGGCGCAGAGTTCAGATGCGAGGCGCCCGTCCACAAGCTTGCGGCTGCGACACGCAAATCGATGATGTTGCTGTTTGCGCGTGCCGCGGCACTGCGGCTGCAATCGCTCGTGGATCCGACGGGGCCTTATGGGGACGTGGGCTGAGGATCAGCGCGGCGCGCGCTTGGCCAGAATGCGCTGCAACGTCCGCCGGTGCATGTTGAGCCGCCGTGCCGTTTCCGAAACGTTGCGGCCGCACAATTCGTAGATCCGCTGAATGTGTTCCCAGCGCACGCGATCGGCCGACATCGGATTTTCGGGCGGTTCGATCTTGGTATTGTCCTGCGCCAGCAGCGCTGCGACGACGTCGTCGGCATCGGCGGGTTTTGCGAGGTAGTCGACCGCGCCGAGCTTAACGGCGTTCACTGCAGTAGCGATATTTCCATAACCGGTGAGGATGATGGCGCGCGCGTCAGGCCGGCGGCCCTTGAGTGCGGAAATCACGTCAAGACCGTTGCCATCGTCGAGCCGCATGTCGACCACGGCGTAGGCCGGCGCGGCCTTCTCGACCTGCAGCAGCCCGTCGGCGACCGAATCCGCAGTCGTGACGATGAAGCCGCGTTGCTCCAGCGCCTTGGCCAGGCGTTGCGAAAACGACTGGTCGTCCTCAACGATCAGCAATGACCGTTCGCCAGGGATCTTAATCTTGGCCACCGGGTTGGCGGTTTCACTGATCAGGGCATCCACGACGTTACCTCGACAATTTACCTTGGGTGCATTCTACCGCGCGCGGCTGTTCAATCACATCGCAAAAATTAGTGATCGAACGGCAGGTCTCAGGCCGCTGCGAACGCTAACGGCCGCTCGAAATCGCTGCGACTCCAATGGAGTCGGACGATTGCGCCGCGATCGGGCGCCGGCCTGTTTTGAAGCGAAAGGGTTGCCCCGGCGCGCTCCAGCAGCGTCTTGGCGATGAAGAATCCAAGTCCGAGGCCTGCCGGCTCGTCGCCGGCGCCGTGCGGATGCCCGCGGCGGCTGGTGACGTAAGGTTCCCCGATCCGGCCCATGATTTCCGGCGCAAATCCGGGGCCGTCGTCACTGATAGTCACTTCGACGGCATCGTCGGTCCAGCGTGCGTCTACCAAAACGCGATCGTTGGCAAAGTCGACGGCATTTTCCAGAAGGTTGCCGAGACCGTACAGAATTGCCGGATTGCGCGCGCCGACCGGCTCGGAGCCGAGATTGTCGGGCGCGGTCACCTCGATGGTCACACCGAAATCCCGGTGTGGCGCCACCACTTCTTCGATCAACGTGGTGAGCCGCATGCGGTCGAAGGGCTCGCCGCCACCGCCGGCCGACAACTCGGTAAGTTTTGCCAGGATGTCCCGGCACCGTGTCGCCTGTTCGCGCAAGAGCCGCACGTCGTCACCGTGCGGCGCATTGGGCGCGATCGCGCGTTCAAGCTCTTTTGCAATCACCGAAATGGTCGAGAGGGGCGTGCCGAGCTCGTGCGCGGCGGCCGCCGCGAGACCGTCAAGCTGCGAAAGGTGCTGCTCGCGCGCCAGCACAAGCTCTGTTGCGGCAAGCGCGTCCGAAAGCTGGCGCGACTCTTCGGTGATCTGCCAGGCGTAGACGCCGATGAATCCGATCGCGAGCAGGATGCAGAGCCAGACACCCATCATGTAGATCGGCGGTAGTTGCAGCGGATCGTCGATGTCCCACGGCAGCGGGTAGTGCACGAAAACGAGAACGGTCGAGCAGACGACGGCAAAGCCGCCGAGAATCAAAGTGTAACGCGGCGGCAGCGCGGTTGCCGAGAGCAGAACCGGACCGAGAAAAAGGAATGCAAAGGGATTCTGCAATCCGCCGGTCAGGAACAGAAGCACCGCCAATTCGGCGATATCGAATGCGAGCAACCAAGCCGCTCGATCGGGCTCGAGGCGCTGCGTGATGTGAAAACGGAGCCGAAGTGCGACGTTGAGCCAGGCCGCCAAGGCGATCACGCTAAGGCAGGCGTAGACCGGCAGCTTGAACTCCAGACCGTAATAGACAACGAGCACGGCGGTCGTCTGGCCGATAATTGCAAGCCAGCGCAGCCGCACGAGCGTATCGAGACGCACGTTGCGGTGCGGGTGATGCTGGACATATCCGAGCGCAGGCATGCAGCCAGTGTAAGGTCTGGGCTTGCTCTGTAGAAGTGCAGAGACAGCGAAGAATCGGCCCTTGCGCTTTCTGCTGCGGGGCGTCACATCTCTTTGCGTCATGGAGCAAATGCCTGCAATCGCCGTCGACCGCTTGGTCAAGCGCTATAAAGGCGTGGAAGCGGTGGACGGCATATCGTTCAGGCTTGCGACGGGCTCGATCACCGGACTGCTTGGCGGCAACGGCGCCGGCAAGACCACGACCATCGCGATGATCATGGGGCTGGTGACGCCGACATCCGGCGTGGTCAGGGTTCTTGGCGCCGAGATGCCGCGCGAGCGCTATCGCGTGTTGCACCGGATGAATTTCGAAAGCCCTTATGTCGATATGCCGATGCGTCTGACGGTACGTCAGAATCTTTCGGTCTTTGCGCAGCTCTACGCCGTGCCGGATATCCGCGAACGGATCGCAAGCCTTGCCGCCGAGCTGGATCTGACCGAATTTCTCGATCGGCCAACCGGCAAGCTTTCCGCCGGACAGAAAACGCGCGTCTCGCTGGCGAAGTCGCTCCTCAACAGGCCCGAGGTTCTGCTGCTGGACGAGCCGACCGCCTCACTCGATCCGGACACGGCGGATTGGGTGCGCACGCGCCTCAAGCAATACCAGGCCGAAAACCGCGCAACCGTTCTGCTCGCCTCGCACAACATGAATGAGGTGGAGCGCCTGTGCGAGCGTGTGATTATCATGAAAAAGGGCCGGATCGAGGACGACGATACGCCTGCGCATCTGCTTGCGCGCTACGGTCGCGAGAACCTGGAAGAGGTGTTTCTCGACGTGGCGCGCGGCCGCCGGCAGAGCGAGGCCGCGCAATGATGCGCACCGATTCCGGATTGGACTTTTCGCTCAATCGTGTTGCTGCGATGGTGCGCCGCTATTGGTACCTGCTGCGCTCGTCGTGGCCACGTATCCTCGACCTCATATACTGGCCGGCCGTGCAGATGTTGATGTGGGGTTTTCTGCAGGTTTACATTTCACAGAATGCCAGCTTTTTCGCGCGGGCTGGCGGCGTATTCATCGGTTCGGTGCTGCTCTGGGATATCCTGTTCCGCGGCCAGCTCGGGTTCTCGATTTCTTTCCTCGAGGAAATGTATGCGCGCAACCTGGGCAACCTCATGATGTCGCCACTGCGGCCAGCGGAATTCCTGCTTGCGCTGATGATCATGAGCATCGTCCGCCTGTCGATCGGAATGGTTCCGGTTTCGATCCTGGCCATCATCTTTTTCGGGTTCAATCTGTGGGCGCTCGGTCTTGCGCTCGCGGCCTTCTTTGCGAACCTGATCCTGACGAGCTGGGCGGTCGGCATTTTTGTCGCCGGACTCTTGCTGCGGAACGGTCTCGGTGCCGAGAGCATGGCCTGGACAATCATGTTTCTCTTTCTGCCGCTCACCTGTGTCTACTATCCGGTCGCCGTTCTTCCCGATTGGTTGCAGTACGTGGCCTGGGCGCTGCCACCGACCTACGTTTTCGAAGGTATGCGCGCGCTGGTGATCGACCGTGTATTTCACGCCGATCTCATGGCCGAGGCTTTTGCGTTCAACGTCGTCCTGTTCGCAGCCGCATCATTGGCCTTTTTCAAGCTTCTGCAGAGCGCACGTATCCACGGCTCTCTTTTGCAGACCGGCGAGTAGCCGAAAAAAGCCTGTGTTCTTTGAGGCTTAATGGCCACAGTCGCATTGTAAACCTGACGCGAACAACTTATCTCTATGTTGACGGTATGGATGGAAAACGACAGTCTACCGCACCGCAGCGAGGGTCGGGGGACTCAATGGCAATAGGCGAATTCGGCGGGGCGGCAACGCTCCCCGCGGATGGCGGCGCGTTTCTCGCGACGCCTATGTACTGGTTCTACGAGTTGGGTCACGCTGCGCTCAATCCGTCGCGCGCGTTTGCGGATGCCACGCGTCTGTTTTTCAGGAATCCTGCCAACCCGCTCGCGCACACCGCCTACGGAAAATCGATCGCGGCGTCCATGGAGTTGTTCGAACGCTCGACTCGCCGCTATCGCAAACCGGAATGGGGAATCGACTCGACCACAGTCGGCGGCGAGAGGGTGGCGGTTAACATCAAAAGCGTCTGGCAACGTCCGTTTTGCCGATTGCTTCATTTCGAACGTGCGCTCGAGCGCCCGCCGCGCCGGCCACAGCCGAAGCTGCTGATCGTCGCGCCGATGTCGGGTCACTATCCGACATTGTTGCGTGGCACGGTGGAAACATTCCTGCCTAACCATGACGTCTACATCACCGAATGGACCGATGCGCGCATGGTGCCGCTCGCCGATGGGCGCTTCGACCTTGATACATATATCGACTACATCACCTCGATGTTTCACGCGCTTGGCGGCGATGTTCATGTAATCGCCGTTTGCCAGCCGTCAGTCCCGGTCATGGCGGCGGTCGCGCTGATGGAGGCCGACAACGATCCGGACGTTCCGCGCTCGATGGTGCTGATGGGCGGTCCAATCGACACGCGGATCAATCCAAACGCCGTGAACGATCTGGCCGAACGACGTGGGCTCAACTGGTTCCGCAGTCACGTGATCACCAAGGTGCCGTTCCCGCATCCGGGCATGATGCGCGACGTCTATCCCGGGTTTCTGCAGCTGCACGGCTTCATGAGCATGAACCTCGACCGTCACATAGAGGCACATCACAATCTATTCCTGCATCTCGTCAAAGGTGACGGCGATTCCGCGCAGAAGCATCGCGAGTTCTACGACGAGTATCTTGCCGTCATGGATCTTGCGGCCGAGTTCTACCTGCAGACAGTCGATACGGTGTTCATCCGTCACGCCCTGCCGAAAGGGAAGATGGTGCACCGCGACCGCCGCGTCGATCCGGCCGCTATCAGCCGTGTTGCGCTCATGACGGTCGAAGGCGAGAACGACGATATTTCGAGCGTAGGCCAGACCGAGGCTGCGCACGCCCTTTGCGTCAATATTCCGGACCAGAACAAGGCGCATTATATGCAGCCCAGCGTCGGCCATTATGGGGTGTTCAACGGCTCGCGCTTCCGAGCCGAGATCGCGCCGCGTATCGCCGATTTTGTGTTGTCGCATAACGGCACCCGCACGGTACGCACCCCACCGCTGAAGATCGTCGCCCAGCATTGATCTCGCGCTCTCGCGAGCGAATGTGGCACACTGCCGGCACCCTCTGATTCTGGGTGGAAGATGCCCATTGCACTGCGCGCGCTGCTTTTTCGCCGCACCAGCGAGCCGAAAGGCATAACGGTCGCATTCGACGGCGAGATCTATCCGGTGCGCCTTCGCCGCCACAGCCAGGCGCGGCGCTATACACTACGCATCCACGCTGCCAGCCGCGACGTCGTGCTTACGATGCCTCCGCGCGGCAGCGTGAAGCAGGCGAGAGAATTTGCGCAAAAGAACGGTGCCTGGATCGCAGCACGGTTACGCCGGCTACCGGACGCTGTGCCTTTCGCTCATGGAACGCGATTGCCGTTGCGCGGGGTCGATCACCGCATCGACCATCGCAGGGGTGAGCGCGGCACTGTTTGGGTCGAGCCAAATGGTGGCGAGCCGCAGCTTTGCGTCGCCGGCGCGGCCCCGCATCTACCGCGCCGGGTGCACGATTATCTTAAGCGCGAGGCCAAGCGCGACCTGGAGGCAGCAAGTCGGGCGGTGGCGCAGGCGCTTGGTGTTACCATTAAACGCGTTTCGGTGCGCGACCAGTCGAGCCGGTGGGGCTCGTGCTCGTCAACCGGCGTGCTTTCATATTCATGGCGGCTCATTCTCGCGCCGACTTTCGTGCTCAACTACCTCGCTGCGCACGAAGTCGCGCATGTCATCGAGATGAATCACTCACGACGCTTCTGGCGGTTGGTTGAAAAAACCTGTCCAGACATGGGCCGTGCAAAGGCTTGGCTCGATGCGCATGGTGCCGACCTGCATCGGTACGGCATGAGTGAAAGTTCCTGATTTTAAGATTTTGGAACCACCCATCCATGCTGCGACCAGGCACTTTTGCGCTCACGGCTTTGCTGGCTGGTCTGAGCGCGGTCGGCCCGCTGACGACCGATATGTATCTGCCATCGCTGCCGGACATCGCGCGGCAGCTCGGCGCCTCCTCCGCGCAGGTGCAGCTTACGATTTCCGCCTACCTGATCGGCTTTGCGGCGGGTCAGATTATCTATGGCCCCGTGTCCGACCGGCACGGCCGCAAACCGGTGTTGATCGGAGCGATTGCGCTCTACTGCGCGGCGAGCCTTGCCTGCGCCCTGTCCACGTCGATCGAGATGCTGATTATCGCGCGCGCGTTTCAGGCGCTCGGCGGCTCCGGCGGCATCGTGCTCACGCGTGCGATTGTGCGCGATATCTATTCGGGAGCGCATGCCGGGCGTGAATTGTCGGTGATCGGTTCGGTGATGGCGCTCGCGCCGGTGCTGGCGCCGATCCTTGGCGGCGTTATACAGACCGCCTTTGGTTGGCGCGTGACATTTTTCGCTTTGGTCGGCGCGGGATTTGCCGGCGCTGCAGTCGTCTGGGCGCTCCTGCCTGAAACATTGACTAACCGCGCCGCCGAACGGGTATCGCTTCCGTCGATGCTTCGGTCCTATCGGATCGTCGGGCGCAATCCGGCATATCTTGCTTATCTGTCTATTACATCGGCGAGCTATGCTGGTCTTTTCGCATGGATTTCCGGGTCGGCGTTCGTGCTGCAGGATCTCTACGGCCTCGCACCGTTTGATTTCGGTGTCGCCTTCGCGCTCGGTTCGGTCGGCTATATGGCTGGCTCGGCAATCGCTGCCCGGCTTGTTATTCGTCTCGGACTGGATGGGGTCCTCGGATTGGGCGGCTGCGCCTGCGCTGCCGGGGGGCTGGCGATGGTCGCCGCAGTTGCATCCGGACTTATGTCCTCCACGTCGCTGGTTCTTCCGATGGCGGTTTATCTTGCCGGCCTCGGCATGGTGCTGCCACAGGGCATCGCCGGTGCGATGACGCCGTTTCCCGAACGGGCCGGAGCGGCATCGTCGCTGTTCGGATTTTTGCAGCAAACTGCGGCAGCGGTGTGCGGGGCGGCAGTCGGATGGTTCCTCGGACAAAGCGCCTGGCCGCTCGCGCTTGGCGTCGCCACGATGGGGTTTGCAACGCTTGGGCTCTGGCTGGCAACGTGCAGGCTTCGTGCCCGCGCCGCAAAGCATTAACGTCGGCCAAAGAGGCCATTAAGCAGCCAGCTGTCGAGGCCGCCCGTTCCAGTCGTGCCCGCGCGCGTGGCGGCAACAGGTTGCACTGGCGCAGGCGGTACCGGCCGCGAGCTGTTGCCGAACAATCCCGAGAAGAGACCGCCGCCACCGGACGCACCAGGCAGGCTTGCGACCGGCACGCCCTGATGGGCGCCGCGCATGAACCGGCTCCAGATCTCGACCGGCAAGCCACCCCCGGTCACGTGCTTCGTCGGCGTGCTATCATCGTTGCCGAGCCAGACCCCGGTCACGAGATGCGCGGTATAGCCGATGAACCAGGCATCGCGGAAATCCTGCGACGTTCCGGTTTTCCCGGCCGCAGGCCAGCCTGGCAATACCGCCTTGTGTGCGGTGCCGATTGTGAGGGTCTCGGCCATCATCTGGTTCATCATCGCCACGTAACGTGCCTCGACGATGCGGCCGAGTTGGCCCGTATTGCGCGCGTAGAGCACCTTGCCATTCGCGGCCGTGATCTTCTGGACGACATGCGGGACTAGCGCGTAGCCGCCGTTGGCGAATGTCGCATAGGCACCGACAAGCTCCAGCATCGAGACTTCCGACGTGCCAAGCGCGATCGAGGCATTGGGCTCAAGCTTTGAGGCGATGCCGAGGCGATAGGCGGTGCGGATCACCGCCAACGGAGTGAATTCCAGCGTCAGCCGCACTGAAACGGTGTTGAGCGAAAGGGCGAGCGCCTTCGTCAGTGTCACTGACCCAAAATATTCATGGCTGTAGTTTTCCGGTTGCCAGCCTTTGACGTTAATCGGACGGTCCTCACGCACACTGTCGGGCGTGAGCCCGTGCTCGATCGCGGTCAGGTAAATGAACGGCTTGAAGGCGGAGCCGGGCTGGCGTTTTGCCGACACCGCACGGTTGAACTGGCTGTCGGCGTAGTTGCGGCCGCCGACCAGCGCCCGAACAGAGCCATCCGGCGTCATCGCCACGAGCGCACCCTGTCCGACTCTGTTCTTGTCGCCTTTCTGCGCAAGCTCGTCGTTCAAAGCCTTCTCCGCGTTGGCTTGGAGATTTGCGTCGATGGTGGTCTGAACCGTGATGTCTTGCTCGACGCGGCCGAGTGTGTCGTTGAGCGCGTCCATGACCCAGTCCGCGACATAATTGACGGAACCGGTGTTCGCCTGCGCCACGATGCGCGGTGGGCGCGCCACGGCGGTGCGTTCGGTCGAATGCGATATGAATTTGAGCTCCGCCATGGCGGCGAGCACGGCCTTCGCGCGCTTTTCGGCACCGTCGAAGTTGCGTGTGGGCGCAAGACGTGACGGTGACTTCACGACCCCCGCCAGCAGCGCCGCCTCGGCGACCGTGATCTGGCGTGCCGACTTTCCGAAGTAACGCTGCGAAGCCTGTTCGATACCATAGGCGCCCGAGCCGAAGTAAACCCGGTTGAGATAGAGTTCGAGAATCTGCGTCTTGGAGAACTTGCGCTCGAGCCAGACCGCGAGCAGCGCCTCCTGCAGCTTGCGATTGATCGTGCGTTCCTGCGTAAGAAAAAGATTTTTTGCGAGCTGCTGCGTAATCGTCGAGCCACCTTGGGCAACTCCGCGGTGAAGCACGTTGGCGACCAGGGCGCGGCCGATCCCGTAGGGATCGACGCCGCTATGCTCGTAGAAGCGTCGGTCCTCGATAGCGATGAAGGCCTTCGGAACGTAGGCCGGCAATTCCTTCAAAGACAGCGGCGCGCCGGCAAGGTCGCCGCGGCGGGCCAGCGCACGGCCCTGGAAGTCGACGACCTGGATCGACGGCGGGCGCTTGGGAATTTCCAGCGACTGGATCGGCGGCAGATGAGCGCCGACCCAGGCAACGAAACCGGCGCCGCCGATCGCAACCCAAAGGCCGACGACCAGCGCCCAATATGCAAGGTGGACAATGAGCGCCCGCTTGCCGCGGGCCGGGTGTGACTTGCGCGCGCGCGCCTTGCGTCGTTTCGCCGTTGGTCTGCTTTTCGGAGCAGGCTTTTCCTCGGTCGGGGCGGGCCGATCGTCGGCGGATACGTGTAGTTCCGGGCTCTTGTCGAACACCGGCTCCCGGCGTGCGCCTGCTTGTCCTCGTTTCGACGCCATAACGCGACCCGCTTTACGCCGGCGGACACAAGCGCCGGCCCCCGAAATCACGCTATGCGTGCTGATTTAAGGGGCCGTTAAGCAGTCTATTGGGGGTGTGATTTTGATCAATATGAACGTGTATGGATTTGTTATGTCTTTTCACCAAGTTATCGATGGGTCCAATCAATGAAGGCTGAATCTTCGTCACGTCCGCAATTGAAGGTCAGGCGAGTGAACCTCGATACCGGCCGTGAAAACGTGGTGGTGATTTCGCGCCGGTCCAGGGCATTGCGCCCCGAGGTGTTCCGTGGCTTCAGCCGCGTCGAACTCCGTTGCAGTGAAAAGGTCCTGCTGGCAACCCTGCTGATAACCGACGACGGCTTGGTCGGCATTGATGAGATCGGACTTGCCGAACCCGCATTCCGTCGCTTCGCCGAGCAGGCCGGATGCCTGGTGACCGTTTCGCCCGCAATGCAACCGAACAGTCTGGATGCCGTTCGCGCGAAAATTCAGGGGCGAGCGCTCGACAGTAGCGAAATAAAAGCCATCATCGACGACATCAGCCATTATCGCTATTCTGATATGGAGATCGCCGCTTTCCTCGTCAGTTCGGCAAATTTTATGACGAGCGGCGAACTGCTCGCCCTATCGAGCGCGATGGCGCAGGCCGGAACCCAACTGAAGTGGGACCGGCCGATTATCGTCGACAAGCACTGTATCGGCGGCATTCCGGGCAATCGCACATCAATGGTCGTCGTCCCCATTGTTGCCGCGCATGGGTTGACGATCCCGAAGACGTCCTCACGCGCGATAACCTCGCCCGCCGGCACAGCCGACACGATGGAAGTGCTGGCGCGTGTCGATCTCGGCGTCGAAGAGATGAAAGAAGTGGTGAACGCATGCCACGGCTGTCTTGTCTGGGGCGGTCATGTCAACCTCTCGCCCGCCGACGACATTCTTATCTCCGTTGAGCGTCCGCTCAGTATTGATACTCGCGAGCAGATGGTGGCTTCGATCATGTCGAAAAAGCTCGCGGCCGGCTCCACGCATCTGCTCATTGACCTTCCTGTTGGTCCCGCCGCTAAACTGACCACGGCGATGGATGCGATGAGGCTCCGCAAACTGTTTGAGTTTGTCGGCGACCATTTTGGCATTTCGGTCGAAGTCGTCACCACGGACGGTCGCCAGCCAGTCGGCAGCGGCATTGGACCGGTTCTTGAATCGCAGGATGTTATGGCGGTCTTGTCGAACGCGCCCGGCGCGCCCACCGACCTGCGCGAGAAGTCGCTGCGGCTTGCCGCTCATCTTCTTGAACATGACCCCGATCTGCGCGGGGGTAGCGGCTATACGCGCGCACGAGAATTGCTCGAGACCGGAGCGGCGCTCAAGCAGATGCACAAGATCATTGAAGCTCAGGGGCCATCTACTTGCCGCACCGATGTCGGCAGTCTGGCCGCCGACATCTCCGCTGAACGGGACGGAGTCGTCGAAGCGATCGATTGTCTGCGGCTCAATCGCCTGGCACGCACCGCCGGTGCGCCGATCGACAAAGGTGCCGGTATCAAAGTGTTTAAGAAGATCGGCGATCGGGTAGAGCAGGGAGAGCCGCTCTATCGCATCCACGCCTATGACGCTTCGGAATTTGATCTTGCGGTTGCCGCCGCCCGTACGGATCCGGGTTACGTCCTCGGCTCGAATGGCCTCGCGGGCAAGCGGTGAATAAAGCAGCCATTCATGCGCTTCCGACGGTCATTAACGATGCGGAGCGCCTTGCATCCCGCCTCGGGGTTCCGCTGCATCCGATCGATGTGCATTCCTTCCCGGATGGCGAACTTCGCGTGACTGTCGGGCCTGCGTCGGCGACAATTATCGTTTATGCGCCGCTCGACCGGCCGAATGACAAGCTGCTGGCTCTGCTTTTCGCGGCTGAAGCGTTTCGTCGCGAAGGCGCACGCCGACTGGTCCTGACCGCTCCTTATCTTTGCTATATGCGTCAGGATGCCGCCTTTCATAGAGGCGAGGCAATCAATCAGAGAGTCATTGGCCCCTTGCTTGCGGGCAGCTTCGACCGCGTCATTACTGTCGATGCGCATCTGCATCGCACGAGGAACATAAAAGAGGTCTTCCCGCATATCGAGAGTGACGACCTTTCGGCGATGCCTGCCATTGCCGATGCCCTGCGTGCCGCTAACGTGCCGAGCGACACTATCGTCGTAGGGCCCGACGAGGAGTCCGGCCCCTGGGTGGGCGATCTCGCCAAGCGACTCCGGCTCAAACACGCAGTTGGCCGGAAAACCCGCCGTGACGATCGCTCGGTCGAGGTCACCTTCACGGATTCCGGTTTAATCGCCGGCCGGCCAGCGCTGTTTGTCGACGATATCGTTTCGTCCGGGGGAACGCTGATCTCGTGCACAAAGGCGCTGATTTCGGCCGGCGTGACTGCGGTCGATGCCATCGTTACCCACGCATTGTTCGCGCCCCAGATGACGCAAACCTTCCTTGACGCGGGAGTGCGCTCGATCCGTTCCACGACCAGCGTGCCGCATCCGACAAACGCAATCGCGCTCGACGGTGTCCTGGCGGATGCCCTGCGCAAGGAAGTGGATTCATGAGCGTAACGTTGCGAATTTGCGGAGCGGCTCGCACAGTTACCGGCTCTTGCTATTTATTTGAATCGCCGGCGGGACGGCTGCTGGTCGACTGCGGTCTCTTTCAGGGCTCAAAGACGTTGAAGGCGCTGAATTACAGCGCATTTCCCTTCCGCCCATCCGAAATCTCAGATGTCCTGCTGACCCACGCGCACATCGATCACAGCGGGCTTTTGCCCAAGCTTGTGCGCGAAGGTTTCCGCGGGCGCGTCATGGCGACGCGCGGCACAATCGATCTCTGCTCGTTCATGCTGCCGGACGCCGGAAGCATCCAGGAAACAGAGGTTGCGATGCTGAACCGGCGCAATGCGGCGCGGGGACGTGCGGAAGTCAGTCCGATTTACACGCAGGCTGACGCTGTTGCCACGCTCGACGCTTTCCAGGCGGTTGAATACGAAACGTGGTTTCAGGTCATGCCCGGGGTGCGCGCGAGGTATTGGAATGCGGGCCATCTGCTGGGCTCCGCGTCCATTGAACTCGAATTCGCCAATGAGGGAATTTCCGGGCAGCCGCTGCTTGTTCTCGCGTCGGGAGATATTGGCCCCGATGCAAAGCTGTTTCAGCCGGAACCAGAAGCACCAGCGGGCCTCGACTACGTAATAGCCGAGTCAACATATGGCGACGAAGATCGCCCGGCAGTGACGCGGGAAGCGCGTCGCCAACACCTCGCTGCCGAGGTGCGCGGTGCCCATGCGGCAGGCGGGGCACTCGTTATTCCTGCATTTGCAGTCGAGCGCACGCAGGAGCTGATCGTCGACCTCGTCGATCTGATGGACCGTGGCGAAGTACCGGCTGCGCCGATCTTTCTTGATTCTCCGCTCGCAATTCGCGCGACGCAGGTGTTCCGGCAGCATGCAAAATCTCTTGGGGCCGACGCGGACGTCGATCGGCTGCTTTCGTCGCCATACCTGCGCAGCACTGAGACCGTCGAGGAAAGCAAATCGATCGCAAAGTTTGTGGGGTTCCACGTCATCGTTGCGGCCAGCGGAATGTGCGACGCGGGACGCATCCGCCATCATCTGAAGCGATGGCTGTGGCATGCAAACGCCACGGTGCTGTTTACGGGCTTTCAGGCCCGGGGCACCCTCGGACGCTTTCTGGTGGACGGTGTCAAAGCGGTGCGTATTCAGGGCGAGGAGATCAAGGTCGCCGCACGCATTCGCCACGTCGATGAATACTCCGGTCACGCCGACGGACCGGAGCTTGCGCGCTGGATTGCGTCGCGGCGTCCGATTCAGCGAGGCGTTTTCCTGGTGCACGGAGAAGAACCGGCAATTGCAGGACTTTCCGAACGCATTGCCGAACGGACGGTGCCGGCCGCGAAGGTCTTCACCCCGATCCTCGATGATATCTACGAGCTGACCACGACCGCGCCCACACCAATCGACGCGACCGGGCGCCGCCGCAGGCTTGCGCCTGAAGCGGTCATTGCGCTCGATTGGCACAACGACATGTCGAAGCTCATTCTCGACATCAATGAGCGAATCGAGGCGGCCGCCGACGACCGGGCGCGTGGTGTCCTTATCCGGAAACTTCGCCGCGCGCTTGAGGCCGAGCAGTAAGATCAGGCTGTTGTGGTGCTCTTGGCGTGCTTGTCGTCCTCGCCAGCCGCAAACAACGCGATCAACGCGCGCTTGATCGCGGCTTGCCGCGTCGGCGAGGTAATCTGCGCCCCCATCAGGTCGGTCACGTAGAACACGTCCACCACGCGTTCGCCGAACGTGGCGACGTGAGCCGAGGCAATATTGAGATTGAGTTTCGACAGCGTTGCCGTCAGTTCATAGAGCAGGCCGGTGCGATCAAG
>Ga0255312_1000070_pt1 | contig 14720 bp, 14 predicted proteins | sample EtOH5_T0_E5_meta_FD_202081 | JGI IMG/M metagenome (GOLD analysis project Ga0255312, IMG submission 202081) | Sandy soil microbial communities from University of British Columbia, Vancouver, Canada - EtOH5_T0_E5 | ecosystem: Engineered > Artificial ecosystem > Sand microcosm > Unclassified ...
ACTCCCCGACCTGCCTTTTGCCAGGGACGCGCTGGCGCCCCACATGTCCCCCGAGACATTGGAATTCCATCACGGCAAGCATCACCGCGCCTACGTCGAAAAGACCAACGCGCTGGTCGGCGAGACGCAGGCCCTTGCCGGCGCGTCGCTGATCGAGGTGATCGAAGCGGCGAAGACCAAGGGCGAATCCAAGCTGTTCAACAACAGCGCCCAGCTGTGGAACCACAGCTTCTTCTGGCAATGCCTGGCGCCCGCGCAAGGGCAGGCGCCGAGCGGCAAGCTGGCCCAGCTCATCGAGGCGAGCTTCGGCACTACCGACGCGATGCTGAAAAAGCTGGCCGACGAAGCCGTCAATCACTTCTCCAACGGCTGGGCGTGGCTGCTGCTCGACCGCGGCAGCCTGAAAATCGCCTCGCTGCACGACGCCGACACGCCGCTCGCGCACGACGGCATGGTGCCCCTGTTCACGCTCGATGTGTGGGAGCACGCTTATTACATCGACTATCGCAACGAACGGCCGAAGTTCGCGGATGCGGTGCTCAAGAACATCGTCAACTGGGACTTCGTCGCGCAGAACCTCGACGGCCGCGGTGCCGGGCGGGCGGACCAGGAGCCCGCGTCCGCACGCCAGCCGGAGCTCACTTCTTGAGCCGGTAGCCGGTCTTGAAAATCCACGCGACGGCGGCGAGGCAGACGGCGATGATCGCTGCCATCACCGCGACGCTCGACCACACCGGCACGTCGGCGACCGAATAGAAGGTCCACCGGAACCCGCTGACCAGATAGACCACCGGGTTGAACAGGGTCACCGTCCGCCACGGCTCGGCCAGCGCGTTGACCGAGTAGAAGGCGCCGCCAAGAAAGGTCAGCGGGGTGATCACCAGCATCGGCACGATCTGCAACTGCTCGAAATTCTGCGCCCAGATGCCGATCACGAAGCCCAGCAGGCAGAAGCCGGTGGTGATCGCCAGCAGGAACAGGATCATCAGCAGCGGGTGATCGACGCGGACGTGGACGAACAGGGTCGCGGTCGCCAGCGTGATCAGCGCCAGGATCACCGACTTGGTGACCGCCGCGCCGACGTAGGCGAGCACCGCCTCGAGGCTCGAGATCGGCGCCGACAACAGCTCGTAGATGGTCCCCGTGAACTTGGGGAAATAGATGCCGAAGCTGGCATTGAAGATCGACTGCATGAACACCGACAGCAGGGTCAACCCGGGGACGATGAAGCTGCCGAAGTGGACGCCGTTCATGGTCGACATGCGGCTGCCGATCGCCGATCCGAAGACGACGAAATAGAGCGCGGTGGTGATCACCGGCGCGACCAGGCTCTGCCATAGCGTGCGGCCGGCCCGCGCCATTTCGAAGCGGTAGATCGCCGCGACTCCATGGCCGTTCATCACGCCGCGGTCCTCCGATTGTGGATCAGCTCGACGAAGATGTCCTCGAGGCTCGACTGGCGCGTCGACAGATCCTTGTAGGCGATGTGGAGGTCGGCGAGCTCGCGCATCAGCGAGGCGATGCCGGTGCGTTCGGCATGGCGGTCGAACTGGTAGTGCAGCAGGTGGCCGTCCCCGGTGAGCGTCAAATCCCAGTCAGCTAGGGCGTCCGGCACCGCCGCCATCGGCTCGGCGAGCACGATCTCGAGCGTCTTCTTGCCCATCCGCGCCATCAGCGCCTGCTTCTCGTCGATCGCGATCAGTTCGCCGTGACTGATCACCCCGACCCGGTCGGCCATCTCCTCGGCTTCCTCGATGTAGTGGGTGGTGAGAATGATCGTCGTGCCGCCCGACCTCAACTTGCGGACGACTTCCCACATGTCGCGGCGCAGCTCGACGTCGACGCCCGCGGATGGCTCGTCGAGGAACAGTATGTCGGGTTCGTGGGACAGCGCCTTGGCGATCATCACCCGGCGCTTCATGCCGCCCGACAGCTCCATCATCCTGGCCTTGCGCTTGTCCCACAGCGTCAGCCGCTTGAGCAGATCTTCGATTTTGGCCGGGTCTCTTGGCTTGCCGAACAGGCCGCGGGAGAAGCTGACCGTCGACCACACGGTCTCGAACGCGTCGGTGGTCAGCTCCTGCGGGACGAGGCCGATGCGGCCGCGCGCGTGGCGATAATCCGCCTGCCAGTTCTTGCCGTCGACCAGCACTTCGCCGGCGGTCGCGGTGACGATCCCGCAGACGATGTTGATCAGTGTCGTCTTGCCGGCGCCGTTCGGGCCTAAGAGCGCGAAGATCTCGCCGCGGCGGATGTCGAGGTCGATGCTTTTCAGCGCCTCGGTGCCGCTCTCATAGGCCTTGCGCAGCCCGCGGATGCTGAGGATCGGATCGCTCATTCGATTGGCCGCTTCATTCTATAGGTCCGGGTTCGGCCGGCACCGCTTCCTCACGGGTCAGGCCATGGCGCAGCAGCATCGGCACGTTGGCCAGCGCGAACAAGAAGGTGAGGGGGATCGCGCCCCAGATCTTGAAGCCGATCCAGAATTGGGTCGAGCTGTTGCGCCACACGCTTTCGTTGAGCACCGCCATGCAGGCGAAGAAGATCGCCCAGTTGCGGGTCAGCTTGGCCCAGCCGGCGTCGTCGAGCCCCGGATAAGTGCTGCCGAGCACCGCCTTCAGCAACGGCTTCCCGGTCGCGAGGCCGAACGCGAGGATCGCCGCGACCAGCACGTAATAAAGCGTCGGCTTCATCTTGATGAACGTCTCGTCGTGCAGCCAGATGGTGAGCCCGCCCATCACCACCACCATCAGCCCCGAAAACCACAGCAGGGGCGAGATGCGGTGGAAGCGGATCGCCGAGAACAGCATCGCCGCGATCATCGCGACCATGAACGCACCGGTGGCGGCGAAGATCTTGAGCTCCGACGGCACCGGCGCCAGGAAGTTGACGAGGAAAAAGACTAGCAGGGGGCCGAGGTCGATCAGCAGCCGCGAGCCGCCCGCGGGTTCCGCCTTGCTACTCATTCGGGAAGCCCAGCGATGGCGCGCGCAACCGCTCTGGGATCGAACGGCCGCAAATCGTCGACTCCTTCGCCGACGCCGATGGCGTGGATCGGCAGGCCGAACTTCTCCGCCGCGGCGACGAGGATGCCGCCGCGCGCGGTGCCGTCGAGCTTGGTCATGATGAGGCCGGTCACGCCCGCGCTGTCCCTGAACACCTCGACCTGCGCAAGTGCGTTCTGTCCGGTGGTCGCGTCGAGCACCAGCAGCACGTCGTGCGGCGCCTCGGGATTGATCCGCCCGAGCACGCGGCGGATCTTCGACAATTCGTCCATCAGATGGGTCTTGTTCTGCAGCCGGCCGGCGGTGTCGACGATCAGCACGTCGATGCCGGTCGCGGTCGCCTGGCGGACGCCGTCGAACACGATCCCGGCCGCGTCACCGCCTTCCTTGCCGGCGATCACCGGCGCGCCGATCCGCTGGCCCCAGATCTGCAATTGCTCGATCGCGGCCGCCCGGAAGGTGTCGCCGGCCGCCAGCAGCACGCCGTAATCCTGCTCCTGCAGCCAATGGCCGAGCTTGGCGATGGTCGTCGTCTTGCCCGAGCCGTTGGCGCCGATCACCAGCACCACGTGCGGCCGCGGAAAGCCCCAGACCTCGAGCGGCTTGGCGACCGGCGCGAGGATCCGCTCGATCTCCTCGGCGAGGATAGTGCGCAGCCCGCGCTCGTCCAATTGCTCGAACCGCTGCTTGGCGATCGCTTCGCGGATCCGGCGCGACGCCTCGGGCCCGAGGTCCGAGGCGATCAGCGCTTCCTCGATGTCGTCGAGGGTCGCGGTGTCGAGCGCCGCCTGCTTGGCGATGCCGGTAAGGTTTTCGCCGACCCGCGCCGCGGTCTTGGTGAACCCGCCGCGCAGGCGGTCGAGCCAACTCATGCCCACGCGCCGATCAGCTGGTCGCCGTCGCGGCCGACGATCCGCGCATCTCCGATTTCACCACGGCTCGTTCCGGCGATCATAACCGGCGCGAAGCTGTCGCTGTGGCCTTTGGCATTGTTCTCGATCAGCACGCGCTGGGTGGTGCCGACCAGCCCGTCGAGCCAGGCATTCCGCCGCGCCGTCGCCGCTTCACGCAGCCGTGCCGCGCGCGCCTTGACGATCTCGCGTTCGAGCTGCGGCATGCGCGCCGCCGGCGTGTTCGGGCGCGGCGAAAAGGGAAAGATGTGCGCCGCAACCACGTCGCAATCGCCGAGCAGCTGGAGGCTGCCCAGCGCCATCGCCTCGCTCTCGGTCGGGAAGCCCGCGATCAGATCGGCGCCGATGGTCGCGTCGGGCCGTGCGGCCTTGATCCGCTCGACCATGCGCACCGCGTCGGCGCGGCTGTGGCGCCGCTTCATGCGCTTGAGGATCAAATCGTCGCCGGCCTGCAGCGACAAATGGAAATGCGGCATCAGCCGCGACTCGCCGCCGATCAGCTCGAACAGCGCGTCATCGATCTCGATGCTGTCGAGCGACGACAGCCGCAGGCGCTTCAGGCGCGGCTCGGCGGCGAGCAAGCGTCGGCAAAGCACGCCGAGCCCGCTTTCGTAACTGGTGATGTCGACCCCGGTCAGCACGATCTCCTTCGCGCCCTTGTCGAGCTCCGTCGCGACCGCGACCCGGATCGCGTCGAACGGCAGCGACCGGCTGGGCCCGCGCGCTTGCCAGATGGTGCAAAAGGTGCAGCGATGGTCGCAGCCGGTCTGGATGGCGACGAAGCTGCGCACCCGCGACAAATAACCCGCGGCGACGGTCAGCGGCGCGGTGAAGTCGCGCGTCTGGATGCGGTCGACTTCGGGCATCGCGGCAAAGCGCTCGGGTTCGAGCTGGACCGCGCATCCGGCGGCGAGGATCCTGGCCGTGGGGTGCTCGCGCCGGGCGCGGCGGATCGCCTGGCGCGTCTGCCGAACCGCTTCGGCGGTGACCGCGCAGCTGTTGACGATCACCCAGTCTTCGCCAGCCGGCGCAAGGCTCCGCATCGCCTCACTTTCGGCGAAGTTCAATCGGCAGCCGAGCGTGATCGTCTGAACGCTCACGCCAACCCCTCGAGATCGATCTCGCCCTTGAACACGTAGGTCGCGGCGCCGCGCATGCGGATCGGCTCGCTGGGCTGCCAGGCGATGGTCAGCGACCCGCCCGGCATGGTCACCGTGACCGGCGACGTCGCGCGCTTCGAGGCGATCGCGGCGACCGCCGTTGCGCAGGCGCCGGTCCCGCACGCCAGCGTCAGCCCGGCGCCGCGCTCCCAGGTCCGCAAGCGAACGCCGTCGTGGCCTACCTGGGCAACATTGACGTTGATCCGGTCGGGGAACGCCGGGTCGTGCTCGATCAGCGGCCCGAGGCCGTCGAGCGGAATCGCCGCCGCATCGTCGACGAAGAACACCAGATGCGGGTTGCCGACGCTCAGCGCCATCGGGTGCTCGAGCTCGCCCCACGCCATCGGCAGGTCCGCGGTGTCCATCGCATAGGCGAGGGGCACGTCCTCCCAGCCGAAGCGCGGCTCGGTGATCGTCACCTCGACCTCGTTGCCGTCTGCCACGCCGCCGATCACCCCGCCGCCGGTCTCGATGGTCTTTGCCCCGGTCAGCGCGACGACGCAGCGCGAGGCGTTGCCGCAACTTTCGACCTCGCCGCCGTCATGATTCCAGATCCGCATCCGCAAGTCCGCCACATCCGACGGCTCGAGCACGATCAGCTGGTCGCAGCCGATGCCGGTGCGGCGGTCGGCCAGCGCCCGGGCTTGGCGCTCAGACATCGCCAGCAGCTCTTCGCGCGCGTCGAAGATCGCGAAGTCATTGCCCAGCCCGTGCATCTTGTGGAAGGTCCGCGTCATGCCGCCGCGCACTTAGGCAGCGCCTCGGCCCAAGTCCACTTCACCTTGACCTTCACACCCCCCGCAGCTAGGGCGCGAGCGTCGTTTTCGACACAAATCGATTGGCATGCACGCTGGCCGGCGAGGTTTCGCCCGCCGGCGCATTTTGCTTATCGCATGCCCATCGGCGGGAGAATTGGATGTTCGACAGTCTGAGCGATCGGCTCGGCAGCGTATTCGACAAGCTTCGCGGGCGCGGCGCGCTCTCGGAGGCCGACGTGCGTTCGGCGATGCGCGAGGTGCGCGTTGCGCTGCTCGAAGCCGACGTTGCTCTCCCCGTCGCCCGCGATTTCGTCGACCAGGTCACCGAGCGCGCGGTTGGGCAGGAAGTTCTGCGCTCGGTCACCCCCGGCCAGCAAGTCGTCAAGATCGTCCACGATGCCCTGGTCGCAATGCTCGGCTCCGAGGCGTCCGAGCTCAACCTCGGCGTCGCACCGCCGGCGGTGATCCTGATGGTCGGCCTGCAGGGCTCGGGCAAGACGACGACCACCGCCAAGCTCGCCAAGCGCCTTTCGGAGCGGGAACGAAAACGCGTGCTGATGGCGTCGCTCGACGTCGCCCGCCCGGCCGCGCAGGAGCAGCTCGCGGTCCTCGGCCGCCAGGCCAATATCGACACGCTGCCGGTTGTCGCCGGCCAGCAGCCGGTCGACATCGCCAAGCGCGCGATCCAGGCCGCCAGGCTCCAGGCCTATGACGTCGTGCTGCTCGACACCGCCGGCCGCCTCCACGTCGACGACGCGCTGATGGGGGAGATGAAGGCCGTCGCCGCCGCCTCCAACCCGACCGAGACCCTTTTGGTGGTCGACGCGCTGACCGGCCAGGACGCGGTCAACGTCGCCAAGGGCTTTGCCGGCGAGGTCGACCTGACCGGCGTCATCCTCACTCGCCTCGACGGCGACGCCCGCGGCGGCGCGGCGCTGTCGATGCGCGCGGTGACCGGCAAGCCGATCAAGTTCGCCGGCGTCGGCGAGGCGATCGACAAGCTCGAAGCCTTCCATCCCGACCGCGTCGCCGGCCGCATCCTCGGCATGGGCGACGTCGTCAGCCTGGTCGAACGCGCCGCCGAGACCATCCAGGTCGAGGAAGCCGAGAAGCTCGCGGCCAAGATGGTCAAGGGCAAGTTCGATTTGGACGACCTCCGCGCCCAGATCGGCCAGATGCAGCGCATGGGCGGATTGGGCGCGCTGGCATCGATGATGCCGGGCTTGAAGGGCATAAAGGGCGCCGCCGACAAGGTCGCTGACGGTAAGGCGCTGGTCCATTTGGAAGCGATGATGTCGTCGATGACCGCCAAAGAGCGCAGCCGGCCCGAACTGATCAACGCCAAGCGCAAGATCCGCATCGCCAAGGGCTCCGGCACCACCGTCCAGGAGGTCAACAAGCTCCTCAAGATGCACCAGGAAATGGCGACCGTGATGAAGCGGCTGAAGAAGATGGGCGGCCTCGGCAAATTGGCCGCGATGTTCGGCAAGGGCGGCATGGAAGGCGCGCTCGGCGGGCTTACACCTGGAGCCTTGCCGCCCGGCGGCCTCGGTGGCGGCGCCCCCGCTTTGCCGGGGCTCGGCAGCCAGCCGTTCAACCTCCCGCCAGGTTTCGACAAGTTCACAAAGAAATAGAGTAACTCATTCAAAAGGAAGACTGAACCATGGCACTTTCAATTCGTCTCACCCGCGGCGGCGCCAAGAAGCGGCCCTATTACCGCATCGTCGTCGCTGACAGCCGCGCCCCGCGCGACGGGCGTTTCATCGAGAAATTGGGCTCGTACAATCCGCTGCTCGCCAAGGATTCGCCCGAGCGCGTGAAGCTCGACGCCGAGCGCATCGCGCATTGGCTGTCGGTCGGCGCTCAGCCGTCCGACCGCATCCTGCGCTTCCTCGACGCCGCCGGCATCCGCGAGCGCCCGGCGCGCAACAACCCGCACAAGGGCGAGCCCGGCGAGAAAGCCAAGGCGCGTGTCGAGGAGCGCGAGGGCAAGGCCGCTGCCGCCGCCGAGGCCGCCGAAGCCGCCGCCAACGCACCCGCTGAGGAGCCGGTAGAGGAAACTCCGGTCGAGGAGGTTGCCGCCGAAGAAGTGACTGCTCAGGAAGCTCCCGAGGAAACTCCGGCGGAAGAGCCCGACACGGAAGAGGCTCCCGCCGAGGAAGCCGCGGCTGAAGAAGCCACACCCGCCGACGAACCGAGCAACGAGGGCGAATCCGCCGAAGAACCCGCCGAAAGTTCGGACGAAGTCGCTCCGCCCACCGCCGACTCCCCCGAGCCGGCCGAAGCCGTCGCCGAGGAAACTCCCGCGACCGACGAAGCCGAAAAGGCCGAGTAACCATGGCCGCACCGGCGACGGATGAGGGGCGGATCGCGCTCGCCGCCGTCGCCGGCGCCCACGGCATCAAGGGCGAGGTGCGCCTCAAGCTGTTCAGCGACAGCGCCGACAGCCTCGTCCGTCACGCCATCCTCTACGTCGGTGGCACCGAGCGCCGGATCCTAACCATCCGCGCCGACAACAAGGGCGTGGTCGCCCGCTTCGAAGGCGTCGATGACCGTACCGCCGCCGAGGGCCTGCGCGGCTCGCTGGTCGAGATCGATCGCACCGCGCTGCCGCCGCTCGCACAAGGCGAATATTACCACGCCGACCTCATCGGCCTGCCGTGCGTCGACAGCACAGGCCAAGCGCTCGGGACGGTCGCCGCGGTCGAGAATTTCGGCGCCGGCGACTTGCTCGAAGTCGAGGATCCAGGCGGCCGCCGCGCGCTGATCCCGTTCAAGCCCGGCATCGCCGACCTCGCCAACGGCCGCATCGTCCTCGACCCCGAGTTCCTGGCCTAACGCAGCAGCGGCCTGTCCTTGGCCAAGTCATTCCGGATGGTGGTTGCGGCGACTCCGCCTTCGCCCATCGCGTGGCTGATCTGGTCGAGGCCGATGACGACGTCGCCGGCCGCATAGACGCCCGGCACGCTGGTGCGCTGGCGCGCATCGACCCCGACGCAGCCTTCCTCCGACAGCCGCGCGCCGACCATTTCCGCGAGCTGCGTGTGCGTGTCCGATCCCAATGCCGGATAGACGCTGTCGAATGTGAAATGCCCCTCGGCAGTATCGACGACGATGCAGTTTCCGGTGATCGCGACCGCCTCCGCAGGACCGTCGACCATCACGACTCCCGCGGCCTTGAGGCTGTCATGCTCCTCCGCCGGCAAATCCAGCTCGGTGTGCGGCGCGATCAGCGTCACGTCCTTGGTGAAGCCGCGCAGGAACAGCGCCTCGGCCACGCCGTTGGCGTCGCTGCCGATCACGCCCACCTTCTTGTCGGTGACTTCGTAGCCGTCGCAGATCGGGCAATAGCGGATCAGGCCGCGGGCGAGCGCGTCGTCGTGCAATTCCTCGTCCATCGGCGGGCGGCGGTTGCTGACCCCGGTCGCCAGCAGCACCGTCTTGGCGGTCGCCGACCCAGAGCCCCATTCGGCGGTGAACCGCTCGCCTTCGCAATCGAGCCGGGTGACCCGATCCTCGACGATGCGAGTGCCGTAGAGCTGCGCCTGCGCCTTCATCCGCGCGATCAGCTCGGTGCCGCTGATTCCGTCGGGAAAGCCGGCGTGGTTGCGGGTGCACGGGATCATCGCCGCGCGGCTCTTGCCGGCGTCGACCAGCAGGATCTTGAGGTGGAAGCGGGACAGATAGATCGCCGCGGTCAGCCCGGCCGGGCCGCCGCCGATGATCAGGCAGTCGAGGGGTTCGTCCATCCGGTCCCAATGGATTGTCGTCCGCGTGGTTCCGGACTAGCCCGCCGCCATGCTGTTCGCCGCGACCGTCCTGACCCTCTACCCGGAGATGTTTCCGGGGCCGCTGGGCGTGAGCCTGGCCGGCCGCGCGCTCGCGGATGGCCTGTGGAGCCTCGATACGCGCAACATCCGCGACTTCGCCGCCGACAAGCACCGCAGTGTTGACGATACGCCGGCGGGCGGCGGGGCAGGGATGGTGCTCCGGCCCGACGTCCTCGCCGCGGCGCTGGACTCAGTCGCGGACGGCCGCCCGATGTTCGCCCTCACCCCGCGCGGCGCCCCGCTCACGCAATCCCGCGTCCGCGATCTCGCCGCCGGCCCCGGCGCGATCCTCCTCTGTGGCCGCTTCGAAGGCTTCGACGAGCGCATCTTCGAGGGCCGCGACCTCGAGCCCATATCCGTCGGCGACTATGTCCTGTCAGGCGGCGAGCTCGGGGCGATGGTCCTGCTCGATGCTTGCGTTCGCCTGTTGCCCGGGGTAATGGGCGCGGCCTCCAGCGGAGAGGAGGAAAGCTTCGAAGCGGGGCTTCTCGAATATCCGCATTATACCCGACCAGTCACTTGGGAAGGGCGCACGATCCCCGAAGTGCTGCGGTCGGGGGATCATGCGAGGATCGCGGCGTGGCGACACGAACGCGCATCTGAAGACACACGGCTAAGGCGGCCGGACCTGATCGAGCGCCACGGGGGCGCATCGCAGGCACCGCCCTCTGGCGCGCGGCACGAAGACGAAGGCCAGGACCAATGAACCTCATCGAGACTCTCGAGCGCGAAGCCATCGACGCGCTGACCGAGATGCGCCCAATCCCCGAATTCCGTCCCGGCGACACGCTGCGGGTCGGCGTCAAGGTGGTCGAGGGCGACCGCTCCCGCGTGCAGAATTTCGAGGGCGTGTGCATCGCCCGCTCGAACAAGGGCGTCGGGTCCAGCTTTACCGTCCGCAAGATCAGTTTCGGCGAGGGCGTCGAGCGCGTCTTCCCGCTTTATTCGCCGGCAATCGATTCGATCGAGGTCGTGCGCCGCGGTGCTGTCCGCCGCGCGAAGCTCTATTATCTGCGCGGCCGCACCGGCAAGTCGGCGCGCATCGCCGAACGCCGCGATCCGCGCCGCGACGCCGCCCGGGCCGAAGCCAAGGCCGAAGCCAAGGCTGCCAAGCCCGCCAGCAAGGCCAAGGCCGAGCGCAAGACGGAGAAGGCCGAAGGCTGAGCCTTCGCGAAACAGCCTATCTCAAGGGCGGGGAGCTTCGGTTTCCCGCCCTTTTTCTTTGCTCACAGCCGCAGCCGGCCCATCGTGATCGTCGCGTCCGGCGAATATTGGGGCCGCGCGAACTTTGGACGGGCGGCAAGCAGGGGCTTGGCGCTGGCTGGCAGCCCGGACCGCGAGCCGAGCACGATGACATCGATCGGAGCGGCCTTGGCGATCACGATGCCCATCGCCAGGCCGTCGCAGCTCCGCCCGAAGCAAAGGACGACGTAGCGTCCCTCCTTGGCTTCGCGGCTGATCGGCCGGAGGAACGCGCCGGTCCCGGCGGCAACGATCCGCGCATCCTTGGGCGCGACCAGCGCAATCGTCTCCGCACCGTTCGCACGGATGCGGATGGTCACGCGCCTCACACCGCCCGCGGCGGAGCGGCCAACGACCTGGATCGCCGGCGCCGCTAGGCCTTGCACCGGCGCGGCGCTCGCCATCCAGCGCTTGCGGTCGCTGAAGGGCAGCTTGCCCAGCCGCCACTTGCCGGCGGCGTCGAACCGGTCGGGCAGCGCTGCGCGATCATTGAGGACCGACCAGGTTGACCGGCCGGTCGCGGTGGCCGTCACATGCTCGATCGTGAATTGCTCCTGCCGGTCCGCCGAATAGGCCGGAGCCGCGGCTGCCGCCGCCCAGCCGAACAGTGCGACTAGCGCGCCGATGCCGATCGCGGTGCGCGCGCGGCTTTGAACGAGCAGCGGCTTCGCCTCGATCAGCACCGGCAACATCACCAGCAGGCCGAGCGGCGCGAACAGCCACATCGGCCCCTGGTTGAGCAGCTCCTCGAGCTGGCCGACCATCGCTCCCAACGTCAGGTAGAGGAGCAGGCACGCAATCCACGCACCCGCTTGCTCGGCGTGGCGATACCGGCGGCTGGCGATCACGCCGAGCCCAAAAGCGAGCGGCGGGAACAGGAAATAAATGATGCCGCGCGGCGCGACCACGGCGACGACCGCGCCGAGCGTGAGGAACGCCAGCCAATAAGCGGCACGCAGCTGGCCGACGCCCAATTTTCTCCCGACGCCAGCCAACAGCGCGACCGCTGCCGCCAGCGCCGACGCGTAGACCGCGAGATGCGTCCAGATCGGGTAGGCCCGCCAGAACATCCCCGGCCGCGCAAGCCCGACGACGGCGGTTCCGAGCCACGCCAGCGCGGTTGCGAGCAACAGGCTCCCACCGATCACCGCCAGCCCGCGTCCGAGCGCCTTGCCGCGCCACGCGAGCCACGCGAACCCGACCAGCAATGCGCCCAGCACTACCATGCCGATGGCTTGCGGCAACTCGACCAGCCAGCGGCCGAGCACATCCATGAAGATGCGGTTGCCCGTCGCCTGCGGGACGCCGCGGCCGAGATCGCGGGCGACGGCGAGCGTCTGGTCGCCCATGTGCTGGAGGCTGCGCGGGTCGAGCGCGGCGAGGTTGTCGCCGGGGCTGTGGTAGCGGGTTTCATTGCCGATCATGGCGAAGTTGAGCGTCAGCCAGCCGCGCTCCTCAAAGCTGTTGACGTCGGTGTAGTTGGGCATCAGCCGATAGACGTCGGTGGCCAGCGAATTGGCGACCGGACGATCGACCGCGCGCGCGAACGACGCGACCGGCGCGGCGTTGGGCACGCTGGTCTCGAACATGTTGACCGGGCCGCTGACCCCGCGCGCTTCGAGGTTGATCAGGCTGTCGACGTCGCGGCTCAACGGGTCGGCGAGGAACCCGCGCGCCCCGACCAGCCCCAATTCCTCGCCTTCGTTGAACAGAAAGGTGACCGGCCGCCGCAGCGGCTCGCGCTGGAGGATCGAAGCCACTTCGAGCAGCGTCGCGACCCCCGCGCCATCGTCGCCCGCCCCGGGGCCGACCGCGGTGCTGTCGTAATGGGCGTTGAGCAGCAGGCGGCGCCCGTTCGCCGGGCCGATCGTCGCGACCAGGTTGCGAACGCGGGCGCAGACAACGCCGCGGGCCTTGTAGATCTCGTTGCAGGCGACCTGGTCGCGAAGCTGCGGATGCAGCCCGACGCCCCGCATCTCGGCAAGCAACCGCTCGCGAACGCCGTCACTCGCGACCGAATCGGCGGGATGGGGCTGCTGGTCGCCAAGGATTCGGCCAAGCCTCTCGCGGGCGCGGGATTCGTTGAACTCGGACGCCGACGTTGCGGTCCTGGCCTCGGGGACCGGCACCAGCAGCGATTTCACCGCCATCGCCCCGAGCAGCGCGAGCAGCAGCAGCGCGATCAGCAGTGGCGGTTTGCGCATGATCCCCCCGGGCGCTTGACCCCGCATCTTGTGCGCGCGTCGGCGAGAGCCATATCGCTTTCTGGGCGCGCTTGCGATACTCGCGCCGCTTCGCAGATGGAGAGCTTCATGGGTGGTTACCGGGTCGCGGTGGTCGGCGCGACGGGCAATGTCGGCCGCGAGATCCTCAACATCCTCGCCGAGCGGCAATTCCCGCTGGCCGAGGTGGCGGCGGTCGCCTCGTCCCGCTCGACCGGCGACGAGGTCGACTTCGGCGAATCGGGCGAGACGCTCAAGGTCAAGAACCTCGACCATTTCGATTTCACCGGCTGGGACATGGCGTTGTTCGCCGCCGGCTCGGCGATCAGCATGCAGCACGCGCCGCGCGCCGCCGCGGCCGGCTGCACGGTGATCGACAATTCGTCGCTCTACCGGATGGACCCAGACGTCCCACTGATCGTGCCCGAAGTGAACCCCGAGGCGATCGCCGGCTACGCCAAGAAGAACATCATCGCCAACCCCAACTGCTCGACGGCGCAGCTGGTGGTGGCGCTGAAGCCGCTGCACGACGCGGCGACCATCAAGCGCGTCGTCGTCGCGACCTACCAATCGGTGTCCGGCGCCGGCAAGGCGGGCATGGACGAGCTGTTCGAGCAGTCGCGCAACATCTTCGTCGGCGACGGCAACGAGCCGGTCAAATTCCCCAAGCAGATCGCGTTCAACGTCATCCCGCAATGCGGCGATTTCCAGGACGACGGCGCGACCACGGAGGAATGGAAGCTGGTCGTCGAGACCAAGAAGATCCTCGACCCCGCGATCAAGCTGACCGCCACCTGCGTCCGCGTGCCGGTGTTCGTCGGCCATAGCGAAGCGGTCAACATCGAGTTCGAGAAGGAAATCTCCGCCGCCCAGGCCCGCGCCATCCTGCGCGAGGCGCCGGGCATCATGCTGATCGATAAGCGCGAGGACGGCGGCTACGTGACGCCGGTGGAGTGCGTCGGCGACTATGCGACCTTCGTGTCCCGCGTCCGCGAGGACCCGACGGTCGACAGCGGCCTGTCATTGTGGGTGGTCAGCGACAACCTCCGCAAGGGCGCGGCGCTGAACGCTGTCCAGATCGCCGAGCTCCTCGGCCGCAAGCACCTGAAGAAGGCCGCCTAAGGCTTCTCGCCCCAGTAGCGCAGCAGGTTCGCCTGGACGAGCTGCAGCCGGCTGAAATTCTCCGGGCTCATTTTCAGCCCCTCGAGCGCCGCGACCTCGTTCAGCTCGAACAGCGTCGCGCGGCGGAACGGGTCGGGGACCCGGCTCTGGATGAAGGTGATCGCGACCAGCCGCTCGCCCTTGGTCACCGGCTCGACCTCGTGCAGCGTGTCGGACGGATAGAGGATCGCCTCGCCGGGCTGGAGCTTGAAGGTCAGGTCCGCGTCGCCAATCCGGATATGCAGCGCGCCGCCGTCATAATCCTTAGGGTCGTTGAGGAAGATCGTGCAGCTCAAATCGCTGCGGATGGTCGCCCCGGGCAGCTGGATGTAAGCGGCGTCGGCGTGGGCGCCGTAGCGCATGCCGGGCTGGTAGCGGGTGATCAGCGGCGGCGCAATCATCGCCGGGAAGGCGAACTCGCGAAACTCCTC
>Ga0255312_1000071_pt1 | contig 14703 bp, 16 predicted proteins | sample EtOH5_T0_E5_meta_FD_202081 | JGI IMG/M metagenome (GOLD analysis project Ga0255312, IMG submission 202081) | Sandy soil microbial communities from University of British Columbia, Vancouver, Canada - EtOH5_T0_E5 | ecosystem: Engineered > Artificial ecosystem > Sand microcosm > Unclassified ...
TTTCATCGCGCCGCGCGAGAGCGGACTTGCCGACTATATCGGCGGCTTTACCGTCACCGCCGGCATCGGCGAGGATGAGGTCGCCGAGCGGTTCAAGCGCGCCAATGACGACTATTCGGCGATCATGGTGAAGGCGCTTGCGGACCGGTTGGCGGAGGCATTCGCTGAGCGGCTGCACCAGCGCGTGCGTAAGGAATTCTGGGGATACGCGGCCGATGAAACGCTCAGCAATGAGCAGCTCATCGCCGAGAAATATCGCGGCATCCGTCCAGCACCGGGCTATCCGGCGCAGCCCGATCACACAGAGAAGGGCACGCTGTTCAATCTGCTTAAGAGCGAGCGCATCGGCGTCAAGCTGACCGAAAGTTTCGCCATGTGGCCGGGCGCGGCCGTGTGCGGGCTTTATTTCAGCCATCCGCAGAGCGCTTATTTCGGCGTCGGCAAGATCGAGCGCGACCAGGTTGAGGATTATGCACGTCGCAAAGGTTGGACCGTCGCCGAGTGCGAGCGCTGGCTCGCTCCGATACTCAATTATGATGTGCACGCCTCGCCGAGCATCGTCGCGGCTTAGCCCTCCTACAAAATAAAAGCACCGGAGAGCGCGCTCTCCGGTGCTGTAACTGTCCCCGGATCTAAGTCCGTATTGTTGTTTGGCGTCGTCGTCGGCCTCTTGAACTCAGAATGCTCCCAGCAGGATCGCGCCTACGAACGCAAATACGGCGCAGACGGCCAGCACATTGAGCTTCAAGGCAAGGTCCACGGCAGTGCCTCCCTTGTTGAAGCCGGAAGGCTAGCATGGAATGAGCGCGTGCCGAAGGTACCCGCCATCGGGCCGGCTCTTTTTGCAGGCAAAATCGCTTACCGCACCTGCGCGATGGACAACCGGTTGATCAGTCGCCTGAAAAAAAGCGAAGGGCCAAAAATTCTGACAGTGTAAAACTCGCGCGCCGTCGAATTTTTCATGGCGAATTTACGGCAAATACCATCGATCCTACGCGGCAATGAGTCCGCTGGCTTCGCTGCGAAAGAAATCTAGCCGTCGATCAAACGTACGATGACTTCGGTTGTGCACCGAATATGCGGGACCGCAAGCGACAGCGCTCACCACGAAGACGTGCCTGCCGACCGGCCATTGGGGACTTGAGCGCAACGGTAAAATCCGCACCCCCGGCGGTGATCTGCGAGAAAAGGCTCCCCTGGACGGGTTGCCGGCGGCAAGGAATCCTTATCCTTAACGAAATCGTCGCCAGCCAGCGTTGAAACGCCGTTAAAGAAACTACTCGCATTTTTGCGGGCATGAAGGGTGGCGTTGCGTCCTACCTCGTTGGTGCAGGCGTGCTGCTGGCGCTCGCTGGTTGCGGGCGCGGCATCTTCACGGGCGAGCGCGCGCCCTGGCGGCATCAGGCAGAGGTCGAGTGCATGAAGTCCGGCGTCGTGAAGCTCGGCGCCGGTGTGGTGCGCATGGAGCCCATCGAAGGTCCCGGCATGTGCGGCGCCGATTTCCCGCTCAAGGTCGCTGTGCTCGGTGAAAGTACTGCGGCCATGGGCTACGGTGATGATCTGCGGCCGCCTGGATCGATTCCGAATGCCGCGCAGATGCCGAACTGGCCGGTCAATGAGCCGCGCTACACGCCGCCGGCGCCGGTCGGACGCGTCGATAGCCAGCCGATGCCGCCGCAATCGCCGCCGCGTAACATGCGCTGGGTTCCGGGCCCGCCGCCGGCCGTGCGCGCCGCACCGATGGGCTCGACAGGACGGCCGACTGAATTGAACCCGACCGGCATCGCGCCCAGTGTTACGCCGAGTGCCGCGCCGTTACCCGACGATATCCCCGACGATGCGGTTCTGCCCAATCGGGCCTATCCGCCGCAGCGTTCCCAACCAGCGCCAGTTCATCAGCCGCCGCAACGTGCCGCGCCGGTTTACCAGCCAACGCAGCGTAGCGCGCCGGCGCTCGGCCCAGCGCGAGCGCCGCAAATGGTCGCCGCTTCACCTGCGACCTTGACGCCGGCGGCTACGCTCGCGTGTCCCCTTGTTTCGGCGCTTGATCGCTGGATGAGCGACGGTGTGCAGCCAGCGGCGATGCGCTGGTTCCGCTCGCAAGTCGTCGAGATCAAGCAGATCTCTTCTTATTCGTGCCGCGGCATGGTCGGCTCGGGCGGCTCCGGCATTTCCGAACATGCGTTCGGCAATGCAATCGACATCGCGGCCTTCTCGTTTGCGGACGGGCGGCGGGTGACCGTGCAGGAAGGATGGCATGGCACGCCGGAGGAACAGGGCTTCCTGCGCGACGTGCATCTCGCGGCCTGCAACAATTTCAATACGGTGCTCGCACCCGGCTACAATGCCGCGCATTACAATCACATCCATGTCGACTTGATGCGCCGGGCAAGCGACGACCGTCCGTGCCGGCCGGAAGCGATGACCGGCGAAATGGCGGCGGCGAAAGCGCGAGCCCTCTATGCGAAACATCGCGGGCCGGCCTATACGGGCTCGGTGCCGGTCAAGGCGAGCCGTGCACGAACGGCCGTACCTGGCGAAGACGGCTATATCCTCGATCTTGAGGATGTCACCGGTTCAATCCTTCCCGAGGAAGCGAGGGCGCAATCGTCGCGCCGACCGCGATCGGCCAAGACGGCAGCCGACAGGTTCACAACACACTGAGCTTCAGACCACCGCGTCGACCAGCATCGCGGCGAACAGAATGAGCCCGGCGTCGCGATTGGATTTGAAGAGCGCGAGGCAATGCACGGGGTCGTCGATATCGAGTCGGCTCACCTGCCAGGCGAGATGCGCGGCAAAACCGATGATCCCGATCGTAAAAAATATTCCACCGCCGGCCATGAAGCCGGCCGCTGCGATCAAGACGATTGCACCCGCATAGAAAGTCGCGAGCATCGTCGGGGTGCGTTCGCCGAACAGCAATGCGGTTGATTTGATGCCGATCAGCAGGTCGTCGTCACGGTCCTGGTGTGCGTAGATCGTGTCATAGCCGATCACCCATAGTATCGATCCGACGTAGAGCACGATCGCCGGCCAGTCGAGGCGTCCGAACGCGGCCGGCCAGCCCATCAGGGCTCCCCAGGAGAACGCAAGGCCGAGGAAGATCTGCGGCCAGTACGTGATGCGTTTCATGAATGGATAAATGACGACCACCAGCAGCGACGCGATGCCCGTTGCGACCGTGAAACGGTTGAACTGGATCAGAACCAAAAAGCCGACGAGCGCCTGGGCCACCATGAACATTGTGGCCTGTGAGACGGTGACTTGCCCGGATGGAATCGGCCGCGAGCGCGTGCGCTCGACGCGTCCATCAAGATCGCGATCGACCAGGTCATTCCACGTGCAGCCGGCCCCGCGCATGGCAAACGCGCCGATGAAGAACAGTACGATATGCCACAGGCTCGGGAGACGGTCATTGTGCATTCCGGCGAGACCGACCGACCACCAGCACGGCATCAAAAGCAGCCATGACCCGATCGGGCGGTCCAGACGGGCAAGGCGCAGATAAGGTCGGGTATATGACGGAGCGAGACTGTCGACCCAGTTTCCGGTCGCATCGGCGACGCGTCCGGTGCTTTCGCTCATTTCTTTTCGAGCGGGTTGCCGGTCAGGGTGTCAAATGTGCCGCGCCCGGTCTTGATATTATTTGAATCCGGCACCGGGCCGGACAGCGCGTCGCTCAAGCTCGGGCCTGCCGGACGTTGCGGTGCGGCGGCGGCCTGACAAACTCTGGTACGGATCTCGGAGGTCTTGGTGATCCCTTCCTTGAGGTTAGCCGCGATTTGGTTGGGAATGCCACACCAGGCCGCGTTGTCGGTCGCGAATTTGAGCATCTTCGATTGCGCGGCAACAAACGCGTTGAAGAGCTGGCATGCCTCACGCGGAGAAGCCTTGCGCTCGCTGGCGGCTCTGATCGCCCCCGCTTTCTTTTCCGTGTCTTCGCGAAGTTTGGCGAAATCTTTTAGGCAGGGCGGCTCCTGTTGCGGCACCGCAGGCCCGAATTGCGCCTGCGCGCTGCCGGCAAAAAGCGCAAAGACGCACATGACTGGCAAGGCCCGGCGCAAACGCATGAAACCTGATCCTCTCTCTGGGCCCATTATAACAGTTTAAAATGGGCGGTACCGTCCTGGCTTATAGCAACCCGAATGCGTCGGGAAGGCGGCGGAGGGGTCTGGCCGAACCTCGCGCGGCCTTGCCAGAACGCGTAAAACCCGGCCATCGTCTTGCGACAATTGACCCCATGCCGCGCTACGAATTTCGCATGCCCCGGCTTTTCGTCGATGCGCCGCTGACCGCCGGCGCCGATGCGGTGCTCGATCGCAACCAGGCAAACTATCTCCTCAATGTCCTGCGGTTGCGGGAGGGCGACGCGGTTCTGACGTTCAACGGGCGCGAGGGCGAATGGCGCGGCAGCCTTTCGGGGGCCGGAAAACGGGGCGCCGTTATCAGAGTCGAAACCTGTCTGCGCCCGCAACCACGGCCGGGCGATCTGCATTTTCTATTTGCCCCGCTCAAGCACGCACGCCTCGACTACCTTGTGCAAAAGGCGGTCGAGATGGGGGCCTCGCATCTGCAGCCCGTGATGACACGGCACACCCAGGTTGCGCGCGTCAACCTCGACCGCATGCGCGCCAATGCAATAGAGGCCGCCGAGCAATGCGGAGTCCTGCACGTGCCCACGGTCGGTGCCGCCGTCGGCCTTGAGGCGGCCATGAGTGCCGACCGGCTTCTGATCTTCTGCGACGAGAACGCTGAGGTCGCAGACCCCGTCGGTGCACTGACGGCGGCCCGGCAGCGACAGTTACCTATTTCCATCCTGATTGGTCCCGAGGGCGGTTTTGCCGACGAGGAACGGTCGCTGCTCGCAAAGCTACCGAATGTGGTTCCGATCGCGCTTGGCCCGCGCATTTTGCGCGCGGACACGGCGGCGGTCGCGGCGCTTGCCCTTGTCCAGGCCGTTCTCGGCGACTGGTCGGGTGCGAACTAAAACCCGTGTACCCAAGCCGGGGGCGACCTGCTAAAATGTGTGCTAGACTCAGAATTCGGGTCGGGGGAGCGCAATGATGACGACCTTTTTGTCCTGCCTTCGCGGTCTTGTGGTTATTTCAGTCATAGCGGTTTCCGCTATTTCTCAGGCCAGCGCTGCGAGTTGGCTCGAAAAGGGCATCTATCTCATCGGTCCTCGGTATGACGGCACGCTTCCTGCCTGCGAGGCCGCGCTCGACGTGATTGCGCAGCGCTTTGCGCAAAAGGAAGGCCGCTTCTGGAATTCCAACTTGCAGATTCTAGGCTTCGACCGCGTGCGCGAGACTGCCTTCCGGCCTTGGGCCCAGCAAACGGTTCCACGCCGGTACTGCTCGGCGGTCGCGCAGGTCAGTGACGGACGTCATCACACGGTGCACTACGCGATCATCGAGGATGGCGGCATGATCGGCATGTTCTGGGGAGTCGAGTGGTGCGTGGTGGGCCTTGATCGCAACTGGGCCTATAACCCGGCGTGCAAGATGGCCCGGCCCTGAATTGCAGGCAGTCGGTCACTTTTTATTCCAGTTTGTTCCCGAACTGTTCATGGTCCCAAGGTGCCCCTACCATGGAACCTGTGAGCTAAGTCAATTTCCGGTTTGTTCTTTTTCCGCGTTCGTAAACCGATGATGTGGCCGGTACCCATGCATCGTTCGGCGTTCGTCGGCGCCATTGCGCTCATCCACCTCTTCATCGCTGGAGAAACTGTCGCGCAGGTGCGCCAGCACGGCACGGCCGGCCAATTCGACTTTTACGTCCTCTCATTGTCGTGGTCGCCTTCCTATTGCGAGGCGGCGGAAGATCGGACGAGCGGTCGGGCCCGCGATCGCCAATGTTCGGGCCGGCCATTCGCCTTTGTCGTCCACGGCTTCTGGCCTCAATACGAACGGGGCTTCCCGTCCGACTGCCAAGTGCCGGCCCCAAGGCTCGCGCGCGCGATCGTCGACGACATGCTCGATATTATGCCGAGTCCACGTCTGGTCTTCCACGAATGGGACCGGCACGGCACATGCTCGGGCCTTTCGCCGAAAGCATATTTCGGCCTGGTGCGCGCAGCGTGGGCCGCTGTGAAGATCCCGCCGGACTTTGCGCAAGTCGATCAGCCGATCAGCGTGACGCCCGGTCAGGTTGCCGGTGCTTTCCTGAAAGCAAACCCGCAGCTTGAGCGCGGCGCGATCAACGTTTCCTGCCATGGCAGTCGACTGACCGAAGTCCGTATCTGTATGACCAAGGAGTTGACCTTTCGCAGCTGTCCTGAAATGGCGCGGTATTCGTGCCGCCGGGATAAAGTTGTGATGCCCGCCGTGCGCGGCCGATAGGGCAAGTCCTGTTGTGAACTATCGCCACGAATTTCATGCCGGCAATTTTGCCGATGTTTTCAAGCACGCCGTGCTTTGTCGCATTCTTTGGTATTTGCGCGGCAAGCCGGCCGCATTCCGTGTCATCGACACGCATGCCGGCGCCGGACTTTACGATCTCACGAGCGATGCGGCGACACGCGGAGGTGAATGGCACCGCGGCATTGAGAGGCTTCTGTCGGCGAAAATTTCTGAAGCAGTCAAACAGCTCCTTGCCCCCTATCTCGATGTTATCGGTGCGCTCAATCAGCCGGGGCGCCTCACGATCTATCCTGGATCTCCGGCCCTGGTGCGCGCGTGGCTTCGCCCTCAGGATCGCTTGACCGCCTGCGAGCTCGAGCCCAAGGCACATGTCGCTCTCGCCCGCAATTTGCGCGGCGACAGCCGGATCAAGACGCTCGGAATTGACGGCTGGATCGCTCTCAACGCCTATGTGCCGCCAAAGGAACGGCGCGGCCTTGTACTCATTGATCCGCCTTTCGAGGCCGACAGTGACTTCTCGAACCTCGTCACCGGCTTGGGTGCGGCCTATCGCAAATGGGCAACCGGGATCTACGCGCTCTGGTACCCGATCAAAGGCCGTCGTGAGGCCGACATGCTTGCAAAACGCCTTGGGCGTCTGGGGCTGCGGAAGGTCTTGCGGGCTGAAATTCTCGTAGAGCCGTTTGGCGATCCGGCTCGGCTCAACGGCGCCGGCATGATCCTGGTCAACCCGCCCTGGACCCTGGAGCAGGAGCTTTCGACCCTTTTACCGGCCCTAATTCAGGTTTTCGGAGGGGCGGGTAAGCCCGGCTTTCGGCTGGACTGGCTTACCGCGCGACCGCTGCCAGACCGCCATTGACCCCTTGGCTCTTTCCACAGGCCCCCAGTTGGTGTGTAGTTCCACGCTGGCAGTGACGTTCCGCCTCCTGTGGGGGCCGGCGGAGTGACTGAGGCCGTTGTGGCCGACGCTTTCCCCGATTGTGAATGTCCAGCCGAGCCGCCGTGCGTGGGGCCGGCGGCGGAGCAGAGGGGAGAGGAGTTTCCCGATGGCACAAACGGGTGTCGTGAAGTTTTTCAACGGCGAGCGGGGGTACGGTTTTATCAAACCGGATGATGGCGGGCGCGACGTGTTCGTTCACATCACGGCAGTAGAGCAGGCAGGGCTGAAAGGCCTGAACGAAGGTCAGCGCATCAGCTTCGATGTCGAGCCTGACAAGAAGGGCAAAGGGCCAAAAGCGGTGAACCTGGTGGTTACCGGCTGAACAGGCCGCACGCGCTATGAAGACAACAAGCCCCGGTCAAACGACCGGGGCTTTGCACAAATTCATCACGATCAGAATCGATAGTTCAGGCCGGCACGTACAATGTTCGTCGTGAACTTCACATCGGAGCCGAGGGTGGAGCTGGTGTTTCCGAGATCGACATAAAGATACTCGACTTTGGCCGTCCACGGTCCGGCGATCGCAGCTTCAATGCCTCCGCCGACTGTCCAACCTGTCTTCGTGTCATGAGTGTCGCCGAACCCGGCGGCGCTCGTCTTGATTCCGCCGACTGCGACGCCGCCCGTCACGTAGGGCATGATGCGATCGAATGCATAGCCTAGCCGGCCGCGCGCCGTACCAAGCCAGTTGTTGCGAACCTCGCACGTGGTGATGCCGCCGCAAAATGCGCTGCCGTCGATGCGAGCCCAATTGATGTCGCCCTCAAGCCCGAACACAACCGGTCCGGTCTGCCAGTTAAAACCAATCGTACCGCCTGCGAGCCAGCCGGACGTGTCGAATGAGCCCGACGCAAACGGCGCGGAAAAATCGGAGCGGCCCCATGCGCCGCCGCCGTTGATGCCGATGTAGAAGCCGGTCCAGTTGTAAAGTGGTGGAGGCACGTACACGGGCGCCTTGGCCGGCATTTGCCGGCGCTGGATGTCCGCGGCTGATGCGGAAATTGTGCCGAGCGCGATCACAGCCACGCCCGCGAGCAGGAGCTTCTTCATGACGCACCTCACTTGCAAATTGTGCGGACGGACGTGATTACGCCGTCCCCCGATCGAGCATTTAACGCAGTAAGGGTGCGGAGGTTCCTCGGCAGTTTCTCAGGCGCGACAACTTCCAACAAAAAGCCCCGGCGCTTGCCGGGGCTTTTCATGCTTTTCAGTTCCGCGACGGTCAGAAGCGATAGTTCACGCCGGCGCGAACGATGTTGGCGCGGAAGTCCACGTCGGTCGGCGCGCCGAAACCGCCGCACGAAACGGCGTTGCAGCTTGTGTCGCCGAGATCGACGTACAGATATTCGACCTTTGCGGTCCATGGACCAGCGATCGACATCTCGAGACCACCGCCAGCCGTCCAGCCGGTCTGCGTGTCCGTCGAGCTCCCGAAGCCGGCAACCGTCGACTTTACGTCGCCAACCGCCAAACCGCCGGTTACGTACGGCATGAAGCGATCGAATGCATAACCAATTCGGCCACGAACCGTGCCGAGCCAGTTGTTGCGCGTTTCGCACGCCAGGCCGGCGCAAAATCCCGATGCGGTGCTGCCCTTGATGCTGCTCCAATCGATGTCGCCTTCAATGCCGAAGACGAACTGGTTCACTTGCCAGTTGTAACCGATCGTGCCGCCGACCACGCCGCCCGAAATGTCGAACGAGCCGGTCGAGCCGAACGCGTTGGACCAATCGGAGTCGCCCCATCCGCCGCCACCGTTGATGCCGATGTAGAAGCCGGACCAGTTGTATGGAGCGAAATAGGCTGGCGCCTTCGTCGGCATGGCCTGCCGCCGCGCAATGTCGGCTGCATTCGCCGACTGCATCATCGTCAACGCAGCGAGCCCAGCGACGCCCGCCAAAATCAAACGCTTCATTCTCGAAACCTCCGTTACAGAAACGACGCACGAATTTGTGCCGGCAAAGTATTCAGAATTGCTCCCGCGTCTAGTGCGCAGAAGACACACCGATTGAGAGTCGTCTGATGCATTGCCGAAATGCGAACGACGAAAAGTCATGTTGTTGCCTTGATCTTTTTTCGAACGTGCGCACGGTGAATGAATACTTAAGTCGTACGAAGCGGCCGGAACCTCTGCGTCGCGCGCCACAAAACAAAACCTCGGGCGCCGGGCCCGAGGTTTTCGCACTCAACAAGTTTCTGAGCGTGTCAGAAGTGATAGTTCACGCCGAGGCGCAGAAAGCTCGCGTGCAGGCCGTTGTCCACGCCGGTGATCGTGTAGGTGCGGCTTGCGAGATCCATGTATAGATACTCAAGCTTCACGGACCAATTCTGGGTGAAACCATACTCGATGCCCGCGCCAGCGGTCCAGCCGACCAGAGTCTTGTCTTCTTCGAGGCCGAAAAACTCACCCTTGAGTTCGCCGTAGGCGAGGCCAGCTGTTCCGTACAGCATCACGTTATTGATGGCGAAGCCTGCGCGGCCGCGGAATGTGCCGAACCAGGGGTTTGAAAATTTGTACGGAGCGAATGTATCGTCGGCGGCGCTGGCCTGAATGTCCGTTTCGAGACCAAACACAAATTGACCCAGTTGCCAATTGTAACCGATCTGACCTCCGCCAGCGATGCCGCTCGGCTCAGTGACGTTGTTTGTAACCTTGCCCCACTCATAACCGAGGTTCAGACCGGCGTACGGGCCGGTCCAGTTATAGGCAATCGGGGGCGGCGGATAATACGGCGCAGGGCCACGCGGAAGATCCGCGGCAGCAGCACTGCCGCTTGCCGCCGTCGCGATTGCCATCGCCAAGATCGTCTTCTTCATCTTACCCTCCACTCAACTCCGCTCCCTGCACGCCCCGAATGTGCAAAGGAGCGATCGTGCAGACCCGCCGACAAAACGTCGACGGTTTCGTGGAGGATTTATCGGGCCTTTTAGGTTAAACGGTTGTGAATGCAAAAGTACTCGCGGGCGACATCCCTAAAGAACCCTTAGTTTTATGTTTTTTGGTATGACTCTCTTTACCATGTGCACCACGTGCGGCTTGTGCCGGTCGGTCGGCGGCGCGGAGTGCGCGCAATCGATGGCACAACGTGTGACCGCGGGGGCATGCCAGGCAGGGCACGATGGCTGACGGTCCAAAGGGCGCTGCTCGCACGGCGCTGGTCACCGGCGCCGCCCGCCGCATTGGGGCGGCGATCGCGCTCGCCCTGGCGCGTGCGGGTTATGCGGTGGTCTTACACGCCAACAATTCGCGCGACGACGCAGAGAGGCTCGCTTCTACGATCATGGGAGCCGGCGGCCAGGCCCGCGTTGTTCTTGCCGACCTTGCCGATCACGAGGCGGTTCGCGGCCTCGTGCCGGCTGCTGCCGCATTCGGCCGGCTCACGCTCCTCGTCAATAACGCGGGAGAATTCGAGCCGGACGATATCGAGACAATGTCGCATGCGCGCTTCCAGCGTGCGATCGCCGTAAATCTCGAGGCACCGCTTTTCCTCTCGCAGGCCTTCGCTGCGCAAGCGCCTGAAGGTCTGGACACGTCAATCGTCAATGTCGTCGATCAACGTGTGCTTAGACCAAACCCGCGCTTTTTCTCATACACGTTGAGCAAGAGTGCGCTCTTTATTGCGACAACCACGCTGGCGCAGGCGTTGGCGCCGAGGATCAGGGTCAATGGAGTCGCGCCGGGGCCGACGCTTCCAAGCCCACGCCAGACCGATGCCCAGTTTGCGGCGCAGGCGGAAAGCACGCCGCTCAAGCGCGGTCCGCGACCTGACGACATCGCAGCTGCGGTCCTCTATCTTGCACAGGCCACGAGCGTGACCGGTGTGACAATTCCCGTCGACGGCGGACAGCACCTGGCGTGGCGGACCGCCGACAGCGAGGCCGTAGAATAGCGGCGGCTCCGTGATTTTCAGTTTGGTCATGCGCAAATGCATGCCACGCACTATCTGCTCCAGCATGAACGGTACCAACAAAGACATCGATCCGGCGAGCGAGTTGCGCGAGGAGGACGAAGACTCTTCGTTGCCGGAGCTCGAGATGGAGAACGCGACGGCCGGCACATTGGCTGCCGGTCGCGCCGCCATCGCACGGCTTGCAAAGCTCGCCCCGTCTGCCTCCGGCGTCTATCGCATGATCGATGCGCAGGGCGACGTGCTCTATGTCGGCAAAGCCAAGAACATCCGGAAAAGGGTGACGGCCTACGCGCGCCCGACCGGCCACGACAGCCGGATTTCCCGCATGATTGCGGCGACGGCGAGCCTGGAGTTCGTCTCCACCAAGACCGAAACCGAAGCGCTGCTGCTGGAAGCAAACCTGATCAAGCGCCTGCGGCCGCGTTTCAACGTGCTCCTGCGCGACGACAAGTCGTTTCCCTATATTCTGATCACATCGGATCACTGGGCACCACAGATCCTGAAGCATCGCGGCACGCGTGCACGGCCCGGGCACTATTACGGTCCGTTTGCGTCCGCCGGCGCAGTCAACCGCACCATCAATGCGCTGGAGCGCGCCTTCCTGTTGCGGTCCTGCTCGGATTCATATTTCGAGGCCCGGACCAGGCCGTGTCTCCTCTTTCAGATCAAGCGATGCTCGGCGCCATGCACGCGGGAAATCGATTTCGCCGGCTATTCCGAGCTGGTGAAGGAGGCGAACGAATTTCTGTCCGGCCGCAGCCAGTCAGTGCAAAAAGAGATGGCGCGCGAAATGGACAAGGCCTCCGCTGCTCTCGATTATGAAAGAGCAGCGATCTACCGGGATCGTCTGTCGGCGCTCTCGGCGATCCAATCGCACCAGGGGATCAATCCGCGCAGCACGGACGAGGCGGACGTTTTCGCCGTTCATCAGGCGGGCGGGTACTCCTGCGTCGAAGTGTTCTTTTTCCGCACGGGACAAAACTGGGGGAACCGCGCCTATTTCCCGAAGGCCGACCGCAGCATTGGTCCGGCGGAAGTGCTCGGCGCATTTCTCGCGCAATTCTACGACGACAAGCCGCCGCCGCGCCTCATTCTCGTTTCGCACGATTTTGACGAGCGAGCACTGCTTGCCGAAGCGCTGACGGCCAAATCCGCGCGCAAAGTCGAGGTGAGCGCGCCGCAGCGCGGCGAACGCAAGGAACTGGTGCAGCACGCCTTGGCCAATGCGCGCGAAGCACTCGCGCGCAAGCTTGCGGACACATCGTCGCAACAAAAGTTGCTGGACGCCTTGAAGGAAACGTTCTCGCTGCCGCGCCCCCCGGGCCGGATTGAAATCTACGACAACAGCCACATCGGCGGGACCAACGCAGTGGGGGCCATGGTCGTCGTCGGACCCGAAGGCTTTCGCAAAAACCAGTATCGCAAGTTCAATATTCGATCATCCGATCTTACGCCCGGGGACGACTACGGGATGATGCGCGAAGTCCTTGAGCGGCGATTCAAACGGTTGCTCGAAGAAAACCCCCGCACTGTGGCGAACAATGTGCGTGACCTCATCGCCGGCGGAGCCGAAGACCAGCCTTGGCCCGATTTGTTGCTCATTGACGGCGGGCAGGGGCAACTCAGTGCCGCGCAGGAAACATTGACCGCGCTGGGCATCATCGACGTTCCCGTCGTGGCGATTGCAAAAGGCCCTGATCGCGATGCGGGTCGCGAGACCTTCTTCATTGCAGGTCGCGCGCCCTTCAAGCTGCCCCCGCGCGACCCTTTGCTTTATTTCATCGAGCGGTTGCGCGACGAGGCCCATCGGTTTGCCGTGGGGTCGCACCGCACGCGTCGCAAGAAAGACATTCGCGAAGCCGGATTGCAGGAAATTCCGGGGATCGGTCCCACCCGCAAGCGGGCTTTACTTCGACATTTTGGCACGGTGAAAGCGATCGAGCGGGCAAGTCTGCCCGATCTGGCCCAGGTGCCCGGAATTAGTGCGGAGACCGCGCGAAAGATATATGAGTTCTTCCATGAGTCAGCCGCAGATGGAACGCGATAGATGATCATTCAGAGGCAGGAAGACGTCACAAAAGTCGTGACCGAGGCATTCAAGAATACGCAGCCACCTCGGTTGCGCGAGATTCTCATTTCGCTTGTGGAGCATTTGCACGCCTTTGCGCGCAACGTCCACCTCACCGAGGACGAGTTCGAGAAGGCGGTCCAATACGTCGTGAGGCTCGGGCAGAAGACCGACGACAAGCACAACGAAGTCGTGTTGATGTCGGGCTCGCTCGGCTTTTCGACCCTTATTTGTCTTCTCAATAATGGAAACAACGGGCAGACCGAAACCACCGCGAACCTGCTTGGGCCGTTCTGGCGAATGAATTCACCGCGCACGGAGAGCGGCGGCTCAATCGTGCGTTCGCCGACACCCGGGCCTGCATTGTTTGTCGATTGCTGGGTCAAGGATCAGGCCGGAAAGCCGATTGCGGATGCCGAAGTTGATATCTGGCACTCTTCGCCCGAGGGCTTCTACGAGCAACAGGACCCCAAGCAGGCGCCGATGAACTTGCGGGGAAAATTTAAGACCGACGCGCGCGGTCATTTCAGTTTTCGAAGCGTGAAGCCTGCGGGCTATCCGATTCCGGTCGACGGTCCGGTCGGCGACCTCGTGCGCGCAACCGGCCGTCACAATTATCGCCCGGCGCACCTGCATTTTCTGATCTTCAAGGAAGGATTCAAGACACTGATCTCGCAGATCTATGTCAATGATGACGAAAGGCTCGAGACCGACGTGCAGTTCGGCGTGACACGTGCGCTGGTCGGCAACTATGTGCGGCACAGCGACGCCCCGCCGGCAAGCGACGTGAAGGGCGAATGGTATTCCCTTGATCAGACTTTTGTGATGGAGCCCGGCAAGAGCAGGCTGCCCAAACCGCCAATCCAGTAGAATCAGTGGGGATTGGGCCGCGATGCCCGGTTGACCTGACCGCGCTGCGGGTGTTCCTTTCCGGCCATGAATGCCATCAGTTCCCCGCCGTTGCCGGCGCGCCCGCTGGCGTTGCCGAATTTGCTGACTTATGCGCGAATTGCGGCGGTGCCGGTGGTCGTCGGCTTGCTTTACTGGCAGAGCATTTTTGACGGACCGCTGTGGCTGCGCTGGGTTGCGCTGGGATTTTTTATCGCAGCAGGTGTGACGGATATTCTCGACGGATATCTCGCACGCACGTGGGGCCAACAGTCTTCGCTCGGCCGCATGCTCGATCCTATCGCCGATAAACTGTTGGTCGCATCCTGCCTGTTGATGCTGGCGGCGGAGGAAACAATCCGCGGGTGGACGCTGCTCGCAGCCGTCGTCATCCTTTGCCGAGAAATATTGGTTTCCGGCCTGCGCGAATATCTCGCAGAATTGAGAGTCGGTGTTCCGGTGACGCGCCTCGCCAAATGGAAGACAACCGGGCAAATGGTTGCCGTCGGCTTTTTGATCGCGGGTGATGCC
>Ga0255312_1000072_pt1 | contig 14647 bp, 16 predicted proteins | sample EtOH5_T0_E5_meta_FD_202081 | JGI IMG/M metagenome (GOLD analysis project Ga0255312, IMG submission 202081) | Sandy soil microbial communities from University of British Columbia, Vancouver, Canada - EtOH5_T0_E5 | ecosystem: Engineered > Artificial ecosystem > Sand microcosm > Unclassified ...
GACCGCGCCGAGCGCGACGGCGTAGATCACCAGCCACGCCTCGGTGCGGGTCTTGATGGTGAACAGCCGGGCGATTTTGCGACGCATCGTCATAAGTTAATCAAACCCCGTGCCAAGCCCGCAGTTCCGCCGTTTCCGGACTAAAGGAATTGGTAAAGCGTCAATTAACCCGACGCCAGAGTTACTTTGGCCGAACCGATCCCGCTACGGGACGATGGCGGCCAGTTCGCCGAGGTCGAGCGCATCGAGCAGAGCGCGGCGCGCGGTCTCGATGTCGCGGATCAGCGCCGGCTGGGTGAGCTCGTCATTGGCGATCGCTTGTGGCCAGAAACGCTCGACGATCTCGGCGATCGCACCGAGCCTGGCCTCGTCGACCAGGAAGCGCGGATCGACGGTCTCCGGATCGGCGACGACGCGGAGGCGAAGGCAGGCGGGACCACCGCCGTTGGCCATCGACTGGCGCACGTCGACCACCTCGACCCGGCGGATCGGGCCGTTGCCGGCGAGGTGGCGTTGCAGCCAGTTCCACACCGAGGGGGTTTCCTGGGCTTCGGCGGGGACGATCAAGGTCGTCTCGCCGGTGGCGGGGCTGACCAGCTGTGCATTGAACACATAGGACGCGATCGCGTCGGCCAGCGGAACCTCGGAATCGGGCACCTCGACCAGCTCGAAGCCCGGGACCAGCCTCTCGCAATCCGCGATCAGCCTGTCCCGCTGCGCAAAGGCCTTCTCGTGCGCGAACAGCAGGGGCCCGTTGGCGACCGCGACGACGTCGTTGTGAAACGCGCCGGCGGCAATCGCCTGCTCCGACTGCTCGGCGAACAGGGTTCGCGCCGGGTCGAGCCGGTGGAGGCGGGCGATCGCCTTCGACGCCTCGACGTGCTGGCGCGCGGGGAAGGCGCCGCCCGAGACGCCATAGACGAAGATCTCGGCGCCCGGTTCGCCGTAGGCGGGAGCGAGGCGCATGTGGTTGGCCGCGCCTTCGTCGCCGAACGCCGGCGGGATCGGCGCGTGGACCGTGAAATGCGCGGCATCCCCGAACGCGATCTGCAGCTGGGCCAGGGTCGCCGGCCATTCGTGGCTGCGGTGCGGCATGGTGCGGAGGTTGGCGACGGTCAGGTGGCACTTGCGGTCGGCGGTGTCGGGCGCCGGCGAGACGGTCGCCGCGTTGGCGGCCCACATCGCCGAAGCCGACATCGCGTTCGCGGCCAGCGCGGGTTCGGCCTCGTCGATCGTCGTGCCGAGATCGGCCAGCCAGGCGCGGTTGGGGCGGGGGTGGGGGAGGAAAATGCCCTGGACGAGGCCGAGATCGAGATTGGCCCGCATCTTCGCGACGCCCTCGAGCGCGGCGGCGCGCGGTTGGGACACCTGCCCGGCGTTGCGGGTCGAAGCGAGGTTGCCGAGGCTCAGGCCGGCGTAATTGTGGCTTGGCCCGACGATCCCGTCGAAGTTGATCTCTACGAGCGCCATGTCAGCGCGGAACCGCCAGGACCTTGTCGCCGGCCTTTACCCCGAGCATCTCGGCGGCCTCGGGATCGATGCTGATGCCCTTGCGCGGAACGCGTTTCACGCACCCGAAGCAGGCGATGAAATCATGGAGCTTGCCGGTGGCCAGGAGCATCTTCAGCTTGCCGCCTTCGCCGACGTCGAGCACCGTCTCGAAAGCCGATTCCTTGATGGTCCGGATGCCGTCGGTGGCGACGGTCACGGTCGGGCCGCCGTCGAAAATGTCGATATAGCGGTCGAAGACGAAGCCTTCTTCCTGGAGCATGCGCAACGCGGCGCGCCCGCTCGGGTGGGGCAGGCCCATCACCGCCTTGGCCGCGTCGGCGAGCAGCGCCACGTAGATCGGAGTGCGCGGCATCAAATCGGCGATGAAGCGGGTGCCGTGGATGGCGTTGAACTGGTCGGCCTCCGGGAAGCTCATGTCGAAGAAGCGGCCGGCGAGGCCGTCCCAAAACGGAGAATTGCCGGCCTCGTCCATCACTCCGCGAAGCTCGGCCAGGGTGCGGGCGCCGAAGCGCGAGCGATGCTGTTTCATGAACAAATAACGGCTGCGGGCAAGCAGCGCGCCCCAGCCGCCGGCGCGGACCTCCGGGTGCAGGAACAGCCCGCCGACCTCCGACGCGCCTTCGAGATCGGTGGTCAGGCTGAGCATCTGGTTATGGAAGGTCTTGCCGAGCTCGGGGCTGCTCTGGGTCAGCGTGCTCAAATGATAGCTGTAGAACGGCTGGACGACCCCGACCTGGCCGAAGATCTGGCAGGTGCCGCGGATCTTGTGCGATTTCGGGTCCTCGAGCACGAACACGTAGAGGTCGCCCGCCTGCTCGTCGCCGGGCCTCGCGAATGACCGGTCGGACCGGGCGAGCTTCGCGACCAGCGCGCCGCGATCGGCGGGGAGGTTGGTGAACCCGCCGCCGGTCAGCTTGGCCATTTGGTAGATGGCGCGGAAATCCTCGCTGCGCGCCGGCCGGACCCGGAAGCTCATGCGCCGGTCCCCGCCAGGCGGAGGATGGTCAGCGCCGACAGGGCCGCGCGCTCGGCGAGGCTGTCGACGATCAGATATTCCTCGACGCTGTGGATCTTGCCGCCGCGCACGCCCATCGTGTCGACCACCGGCACGCCGCAGGCGGCGATGTTGTTGCCGTCGCAGACGCCGCCGGTCGCCTTCCAGCCGATCGCCTGGCCGAGGTCGGCGCCGGCTTGCTTGACCAGCGTGAACAGCGCCTCGGCCTCGGCAGTCATCGGCTTGGGCGGCCGGCCAAAGCCGCCGTGGACATCGATCGCGACGTCATGATCGGCGGCGACCGCGGCGACGCTGGTTGCGATCAGGCTGTTGGCGCGGACCTCGTCCTCCGGCGTGGCGGGGCGGAGATTGACGCGCAGGATGGCGAGGTCGGGGACGACGTTGTTGGGGCCGCCGCCGTCGACCCGCGCCGGATTGACCGACAGCCGCGGATCCTTGCCGCGCTCGAGCCGCAAGGCGAGGTCCGCGGCGGCGACAATGGCGTTGCGGCCGTCCTCGGGGTTGCGCCCGGCGTGGGCTGAGCGGCCGCGCACGGTGAAGCTGAAATTGCCGCTGCCGGGACGGGCTCCGGCGAGGGTTCCGTCGGGCAGCGCCGCGGGCTCGTAGGTGAGGGCGGCGCGCTTGCCACGGGCGGCCGCGGCGATCAGCGCCGCCGATCCCGGCGAGCCGACCTCCTCGTCGCTGTTGATGATGACTTCATAGCCGAGGTTGGGGGCGGCGCCTTGCGCCTCGATCGCCTTGAGCGCGGCGAGCATGACCGCGATGCCGCCCTTCATGTCGGCGACACCGGGCCCGCCGAGGACGCCGTCCTCCAGCCAGTTGGTGGCCTGGAATGGGTGATCGGCGTCGAACACGGTGTCCATGTGACCGGTCAGCAGCAGCTGCAGCGGCGCGCCCGGCCGCACGGTCACGTGCAGGTGGTGGCCGAGCTCGATCGGGACCGAATGGCCGCTGGCGTCGACCGCATCGACCGCGGCAGGTGCGACCAGCGCGGCTTCGCCGGGGAGCGCTGAGAAGGCATCGGCGAGCGTTCCCGCCAGAGTCTTGAGGCCGGCGAGATTGTGGGAGCCGGTGTTGACCGACGCCCACGCCTCGACCTGGTAGAGCAGGGGCTCGGCCGCGGCGCGTTCGACGCAGTCATGTTCGGTGGTCGACAGGGCCCCCATGGCGGCCTTCCTAGCCTTGCCGCCGGACGAACGCCACACCGCTACAGTTGCTCGGCAAACTCCTTCAGCAGCCGCCGGTAGAGGTCGCGCTTGAACGGCACGATCAGCTCCGGAAGGGTCGCCGGCTCGACCCATTTCCACTCACTGAACTCGGGATGGTCGGTGGCGATGTTCACGTCGCTGTCGTGGCCGAGGAAGTTGCACAGGTACCAATCCTGGACCTGGCCCTTATATTTGCCGCCCCACAGCTTGCCCTGGAGCTCGGGCGGCAAGTCGTAACGCAAGCGCTCGGGGCATTTGGCGATCCGTTCGACCAGGTGGGGAACGATTCCGGTTTCCTCCTCCAGCTCGCGCAACGCCGTCGCCCACGGCTCCTCGCCGTCGTCGAGTCCACCCTGCGGCATCTGCCACGCTTCGATGGGGTTATCGATGCGCCGCCCGACCCAGATCCGCTTGTGCGGATCGAGCAGCATGACGCCGACGCCGCGGCGGTAAAGAGCCTCGTCATCCATTCCGAGCGAGCCATAGCGCCAGTTTTTCAAGTGGCGAAAGGGGCTTGGCGGTCGTAAAGACGTGGCAAGACGAAACTGACTCTCAAACAAGGCTGAAAATGGCGACTGCCACCCACCTGCTGACCGAAACCGAAGCCGACGCCCATCCGGTGATGGAGGCGGTGGTCGTGCGGTTCGCGGGCGACAGCGGCGACGGCATGCAGCTGACCGGCGGCCAATTCACCTTGTCGACCGCGCTGGCGGGCAACGACCTGGCGACCTTCCCCGATTTTCCGGCGGAAATCCGGGCTCCGCAGGGCACGACGTTCGGCGTCTCGGCGTTCCAGATCAACTTCGGCAGCTGCGCGATCGAGACCGCGGGGGACCAGCCCGATGTATTGATCGCGATGAACCCGGCGGCCCTGAAGGTGAACGTCGGCGAGCTTCGCGAAGGCGGCCTGATCATCGCCGACGAAGGCGAGTTTACCGCCCGCAACCTCGCCAAGGCCGGATACGAGGCGAACCCGCTCGAGGACGACAGCCTCGCCAAGTGGCAATTGGTCCATTTCAACATCTCGCAGCTGACGCTCGACGCGGTGAAGCCGTTCGGGCTGGGCAACAAAGAGGCCCTGCGCTGCAAGAACATGTGGACGCTCGGCCTCGCGCTGTGGATGTTCGACCGCGATCGCGCACCGATCATCGACTGGCTGAAGACCAAGTTCGGCAAGGCGCCCGAGCTGGCCGAATCCAATATCGCCGCATTGAACGCCGGCCATGCCTATGGCGAAACGGTAGAGATCGGCACGCCCGTCCGCCGCCACCATATCGACGCAGCGCCGGCCGAGCCCGGCCTCTATCGCACCGTCACCGGCGCCGAGGCGCTGGCGGTCGGCCTGGTCGCGGGAGCGCAGCTGGCGGGGTTGAAGATGTTCTTCGGCTCCTATCCGATCACGCCCGCCTCACCGCTGCTGCATCATTTGGCGCGGTTGAAAGAGTTCGGGATCACGACCTTCCAGGCGGAGGACGAGATCGCTGCGATCTGCGCGGCCCTGGGCGCGGCCTACGCCGGGCAGCTTGGCGTTACCTCTTCGTCGGGGCCCGGCATCGCGCTCAAGACCGAAGCGATCGGACTGGCGGTGATGACCGAGCTGCCGCTGCTGATCGTCAATTCGCAGCGCGGCGGGCCGTCGACCGGCCTGCCGACCAAGACCGAGCAGTCGGACCTCTACCAGGCGGTCTATGGCCGCAACGCCGATAGTCCGCTGCCGGTGATCGCCGCGCGCTCGCCCGCCGACGCCTTTGAGTGTGCGATCGAGGCGGTGCGCATCGCGACCCGCTACATGACCCCGGTGATGCTGCTGACCGACGGCTACATCGCCAATGCCGCCGAGCCGTGGAAGGTGCCGGACATGACCGGCTATGCGCCGTTCCCGGTGCAATTCTTCGACCAGGCGCCGGCCGAGGGCGAGCCGGTCATGCCCTATGCCCGCAACGACGATCTGGCGCGGCCGTGGATCAAGCCCGGCACGCCGGGGCTCGAGCATCGCATCGGCGGCATCGAGAAAGCACCCGGCTCGGGCAACATCGATTACAGCCCCGAGGCGCACGCCGAAATGACCCGGCTGCGGGCGGCCAAGGTCGCTTCGGTCGCGGATTCCATTCCCGACCAGGACGTCTGCCTCGGCGAGGCGAGCGGCGAGCTGGCGGTGGTCGGCTGGGGCTCGACCTTCGGCCCGATCCACCAGGCGGTGCGCCGCGCGCGCCTGCGCGGGCTCGATGTCAGTCACATCCATATCCGCCACATCGTCCCGATGCCGAAGAACCTGGGTGAGTTGCTGCGCGGCTACAAGCGCATCCTCGTGCCCGAGATGAACAGCGGGCAATTGAAGACGGTGTTGCGCGACCAGTTCCTGGTCGATGCGCAACCGCTGTCGAAGGTCAGCGGGCAACCGTTCCGGATCGCCGAGATCGAAGCGGCGATCGAAGGAGCGCTGGCGTGAAACAGATCAACCCCTGGCCGATGATCTTGATGTTGGTTGTCGTCGTGGTGCTGATTGGGTGGTTGTGGGGTGTCGGCCGATGAACGAGATGACCACCGTTACTACCGCCAAGGATTGGGCGAGCGACCAGGAAGTCCGCTGGTGCCCGGGCTGCGGCGACTATGCGGTGTTGAAAGCGGTGCAGCGGACGATGCCGGACCTTGGGGTCGCGCGCGAGAAGACCGTGTTCGTCAGCGGCATCGGCTGCTCGAGCCGTTTTCCCTATTACATGGCGACCTACGGCTTCCACACCATCCACGGCCGCGCGCCGGCGTTCGCGACCGGGATCAAGCTCGCCAATCCAGAACTCGACGTGTGGATCATCACCGGCGACGGCGACGCGCTGTCGATCGGCGGCAACCACACGATGCACGTGCTGCGCCGCAACCTCGATTGCCAGATCCTGCTGTTCAACAATGAGATCTACGGGCTGACCAAGGGGCAATATTCGCCGACCAGCCGGATCGGCACGCGCTCGCCCTCGACCCCGTTCGGATCGGTCGACCGGCCGGTGGCGCCGTGCATGTTCGCGCTGGGATCAGGGGCGCGGTTCATCGCCCGAGCCATCGACGTCCATAAGAGCCTGCCCGACGTGCTCAAGGCCGCCCACGCCCACAAGGGCGCGAGCTTCATCGAAATCTACCAGAACTGCATCGTCTACAACGACGACGTGTTCGCGTCGTTCACCGCCCGCGATTTCTCGGCCGAGCGGCAGCTGTGGCTCGAACCCGGCGCGAAGATGCTGTTCGCCGGCGGCAGCAAGGGCATCGCGCTCGACGGCGAGCGGCTGACACTCAAGGTGGTCGAGGGCGACGATCCCGCGGTGCTGGTTCACGACCCGAAGAATCGGGGAGTCGCGGCGATGCTGATCGAGATGCCCGACCAGGGCTTCCCGGTCGCCTTGGGCGTCATCTACGAAGACCCCGCGCCGACCTTCGAGAGCAGCGTGATCGAGCAGAACCGCGCGGCAGCGACAGGCAAGACGCCCGATCTCCAGGCCCTGGTCTCGAAAGGCCAGAGCTGGATGGTCGGGAAGGAACCGCGCGCCGAGTGACCGGCCGGCAATAATTGGACAATATCACCCACTCGTTGGCCGGCTGGGCGCTGGGCCAAGCCGGTCTGAAGTCGACGACGCGCAAGGGGCTCGCGGCGCTGATCCTCGCCGCCAACATGCCGGATATCGACGTCTTCCTCGGCCATGCGCCGTGGGATCCGCTGGCAATCCACCGCGGCTTCACGCACGGGTTGGTCAGCGGCGTCCTGGTCATGCCGCCCATATTGGCGGGACTGTTGTGGCTGTTGGACGGATGGCAGTTGACCCGCGGAGTGGCCTTCAGGAGCGGACTGCCGATGCGCTTCGGCTGGCTGGTGGCGCTGTCCTACCTCGGGGCGCTGACGCACCCCTTGCTCGACTTGCTGACAACGTATTCCGTGCAGCTGCTGTCGCCTTTCTCCGACCGCTGGTACCATGCCGACGGCCTGTTCATCATCGATGTCTGGATATGGCTCGCGCTTGCCATCGCAATCGGGGTATCGAAGCAGCGCGAGCAGAAGGGACGCGAGTGGCGGCGGGTCCCGCAGGTCGCAATCGGGATCGTCCTGGCTTACATCGGATTGAACCTGCTGATCACCGACCGCGCCACGGCAGCCGTCCACCGCTGGTCGGATAATCGCCCCGTTGAAGCGATGTTTGCTTCGCCGCCGCCGGTGGCCTTCTGGCGGCGTGACATGGTTTGGCGGGACGGCGACTGTTATCGCCGAAGCCGGTTCGACCCGCTCGACGGCGGCTTCCACGCCGTTTCCGGCTGCTCCCCGACCAACATGAACGATCCGCTGGTGCGCGAGGCGATCCGGCGCGACCCCCGGCTCCGCAAATTCCTCAAATGGTCGATCCTGCCGCAGGGCGACGTCCGGCGCGAACGCTGCGTTGCGCAGGTGGCGATCGGCGACGCCCGCTATGGTGAAGGGCGGCGATCGCGGCTCGCCCGGGAATCGGTGGTGCCGATCAGCGGCCCCGGCTGCTAGGCTGACACCATGGCGGGTCGCGGCGAGCATCTGGTGAAAGCGGACCGCGGGTTCGCGGTCGGCGGCGGCATGGTCGCGCGCCTGATTGCACCGGCATTCGAGCGGGTGCTGGATGAGATTGATGCCGGGCTTTTGAAGGGCGGTATCGAAACGATGCTTCCGGACGGCGGCCGACGCGATCTCGGGTTTCGTTCGCCTGGGCCAACGGCGATCGTTGAGTTCAAGAGCTGGATGGCGCTGGTGCGGCTGGCGACGTCCGGATCCGTCGGCTGGTACAAGGCCTGGACGCTCGGCGAATGGTCGAGCCCGGACCCGGTCCCGATTTTCGAGCTGTTTTCACTGAACGGGGTTGCGCTTGGTGAGTCCGGTCGCGCCAAGGGCCTGTTTCGCTGGATCAATGCGCTTGCCCATCGCCTGCGCGACAATGCGCCCGGCAAAGCCAAGGCCAACGTCGCCGCCCATTACGACCTCGGCAATGATTTCTATGCCGCGTGGCTCGACCCGACGATGACCTATTCGTCGGCCCGGTTCGCGTTCCCCGGCCAGCCATTGGAGGCCGCGCAGCGCCGCAAGATTGCGCTCCTGCTGGATCGGCTGGAGTTGCAGCCGGGGCAACGGCTGCTCGAAATCGGCTGCGGCTGGGGCAGCCTCGCGATCGAGGCGGCGAATCGCGGGGCCGTCGTCGTCGGCCTGACCCTGTCGGAGCAGCAGAAAGCCTGGGCGGATGCCAGGATTGCCGAAGCGGGGCTTACGAACCGGATTGAAATCCGGCTGCAGGACTACCGCGAAACCAAAGAGCAATTCGACGCGGTTGCGTCGGTCGAAATGGTCGAGGGGGTCGGCTTGCGCTGGTGGGGCGCCTATCTCGATTCAATCGCCCGCAATCTGAAGCCGGGAGGCCGGGCGGCGTTGCAGTTCATCAGCATCGATCATCGCCTGTTCGAACGCTACGCGACCAGCGCCGATTTCATCCAGACCTACATCTTTCCCGGCGGGATTCTGCTCGACGAGCCGCGGTTCGCCGCATTGGCGAAGGAGCGCGGACTGTCGTGGAGCCAGCGGGAGGCATTTGCCGAGGACTATGCCGCGACCTTGAACTGCTGGCGTCGACGGTACGACGATGCGGTGGCGCGTCGCGAGCTCGAAGAATTCGACGAGCCGTTCCACCAGCTGTGGCGATATTATCTGATGTATTGCGAGGGCGGATTCCGCGGCGGCGCGATCGACGTCGCGCAGATCACGATGGTGAAAGGCTAGGCTTCGACCCGCACGCGTTCGCCGCTTGGTGCGTCGGACTGGAGCCGCTCGAGGATCGCCGCGGCGACCGCTTCGGGCGGCTTGACGCTGTCCGGCTCCTCGCCGGGAAAGGCGAGTTGGCGCATGCGGGTGCGGGTCGCGCCTGGGTCGACGATATGGACCCGGATGCGGCCGCTGTGCCGGGTCTCGTCGGCATAGGCGCCGACGAGCGTCTCGAGCGCCGCCTTGGACGAGCCGTAGGCGCCCCAGAAGGCGCGGGGCTCGCTGCCGACCGACGAGGTCAGCGCGACGACGTCGGCGCGCTCGGCCCGCCGGAGCAGGGGGTCGAAGGCGGCGATCACCGCCTGGTTTGCGACCAGGTTGAGCGCAAGGACGCGGGCATATTCCCGGGCATCGATATGCTCGACCGGAGTCAGCGAGCCGAGCATGGCGGCGTTGAGGACGAGGATGTCGAGGGCGTCCCAGCGCTCGGCGATGGCGGCCGCGAGCTTGGTGATCGAATCGCTGTCAGTGAGGTCGAGCGGAGCGATGGTCGCGGTCCCGCCGGCGTCGTGGATGCGGTCGTCGACGGTCTCGAGCGCGCTGGGCGTCCGGGCCACCAGGATGACATGGGCGCCGGCGGCCGCGAGGGCTTCGGCGGTTGCCGCGCCGATGCCGCGGCTGGCCCCGGTGACGAGCGCCAATTTGCCGACAAAAGGCTTGCCGGCGAGAGGCTTGGCTTTGGACATCGGGTCTCGGGTTTAGCGGCTGGCGACCAGGGACAGGGGGCCGGCGCGCTCTTTCTCGGTGAAATCGGTGAGAGTGGTCGGGTAGTCGCCGGTAAAGCAGGCGTCGCAGCGCTGCGGCTGGGCGTTGTCCCGCTCCGAGCCCAGTGCCCGGTACAGTCCTTCGATCGAGATGAATGCGAGGCTGTCGGCGTTGATGTAGGCCGCCATCGCCTCGACGCTCATCTGGGCCGCGAGCAGCTTGGCGCGCTCGGGCGTGTCGACGCCGTAGAAGCAGCTGTGCCGGGTCGGCGGCGAGGCGATCCGCAAATGGACCTCGCGGGCGCCAGCGTCGCGCATCATCTGGACGATCTTGACGCTGGTCGTGCCGCGAACGATCGAATCGTCGATGAGGACGATGCGCTTGCCGGTGATCAGCGCCGAGTTGGCGTTGTGCTTCAGCTTGACGCCGAGGTGCCTTATCCCGTCGCTCGGCTCGATGAAGGTCCGGCCGACATAGTGCGAGCGGATGATGCCCAGTTCGAACGGGATACCGGACTCCTGGCTGAAGCCGATCGCCGCGGGAACGCCGCTGTCGGGCACCGGTACGACATAGTCGGCCTCGACCGGGGCCTCGCGCGCCAGCTCGGCGCCGATGTTCTTGCGGACCTGGTAGACCGAGGTGCCGTCGACGATCGAATCGGGCCGCGAGAAATAGACGTGCTCGAAGATGCACGGCTTGGGATCGGCTTTCTCGAACGGCCGGAACGAGCGGATCCCGGAGCCGCTGACCATCACCATCTCGCCTGGATCGACGTCGCGCAGGAAGGTGGCGCCGATGACGTCGAGGGCGACGCTCTCGGAGGCGAAGATGGTCGCCTCGCCGAGCTTGCCCATGACCAGGGGGCGGATGCCGAGCGGGTCGCGGCAGGCGATCAGGCCGTCGGGGGTCAGGACGACCAGCGAGTAAGCGCCCTCGACCTGGCGCAGGGCGTCGGTCAGCCGCTCGACGATGGTCGTGAATTGGGAGGTGGCGACGAGGTGGATGATGACCTCGGTGTCGCTGGTCGACTGGAAAATCGAACCGCGGCGGTTGAGCGTCCGGCGCAATTTCATCGCGTTGGAGAGATTGCCGTTGTGGGCGACCGCGAAACCGCCCTCGGCAAGTTCGGCGAAAAGCGGCTGGACGTTGCGCAGCGCGGTCTCGCCGGTGGTCGAATAGCGGACATGGCCGATCGCCGAGCGGCCGGCCAATGCGCGCATCACTTCGTCGCGGTCGAAATTGCCGGCGACATGGCCCATCCCCCGGTGCGAATGGAAGTGGGCGCCGTCGAAGCTGGTCATGCCGGCCGCTTCCTGGCCGCGGTGCTGGAGCGCGTGGAGGCCCAGGGCGACGAAGCTGGCGGCGTTGTCGGCACCCCAAATGCCGAACACGCCGCATTCCTCGCGGAGCTTGTCGTCGTCATATGGATTGGTCGTCAGCATGTCCCCGCCTTCGGCCCTGAGCTGGCAATAGCCTGAGCTGGCCCGTCATATAGAGTCGCTTGCCCGCTTTGTCGCCCATTGCCTGAACTGAATTGAGGGCATTGGGTTATTTTGAAAACGGGCTGTGACCCAATGTCCGCTTTCCCCCAAAAAAGCGCGGGCCGGTTTCCCGGCCCGCGCGATGAAGTTTGGGATTGAGCTTAGTGAGTAAAGCTCTGCATCTTCTCAAGGACGCGCTTGGCCAGCGGGTCGCGCTGGACCTCCTGGATAAAGCGCTCCTGATGACTCTGCTCAAGACTCCCGATGCGGCTGAACAGCAGCGGGGCAATCGCGACAAGATCATTGGGTGGCGCGTCCTTGATCCAAGTGCGGAACTGATTGGTGCTGGTGGTTTCAAGCACCATGGTAAGCCTCCTTTTGCGGGCATAATCCCCGCAACCGCAAAAACGCTTTGGAGGTGGGCAGGTTGTAGGGATTGGCCCTGCGTAACGACAGTTCGACCCTTTCCGTAGGTCAATCATCCAATCGCCCACCCCATCGTATCGGCGGCGCAAACCGCAGAGGGATTCGTTTCGGAGGCATAAAAAAATCGCGGCCCGTCGTTCCTCAATTGATGGAGGACGATCATGGGCAAGAAACTGAGTGATCCGTTCTTGCTTGCGACCAAGCATGGGGCTCACCGACCCGCCAGCGCTGAGCATCCCATGAAACGGGCGCGCCGCAAGGAAAGTGAGGTGCAAGAGGGATCTTTCCGAGACCCCAAGTTGCACGAGAAGTTAGGGCACAAGGCGCGCTAGCCGATTTTTCCGAGGTCTGTGGTCGCGCGCCGATCAACGCCAGCGGTCGCCCGGCTGCTTCACATAATGCCGCCAGACGTAACCCCACGGAATGACGAGCGGCATCAGGATGACTCCCACGCCGATATTGAAGGCATCCTCGGCGAAGGTCGGCGGGAATTGGCCGGCGGACCATTGCGGCAGGCCGTAAGCGACCGCCCAGAGGGATTTCCACGCGAACTCGTACATCAGCAGCGGAAGCATCTCCAGCGGGTACTTGAGGCCGACGAACGCCAGCAGCCACACGGCGCCGAGCAGGCTCGGGATGACACCCCGGCTGATCAGCGGGTGGCTGACCAGGGCGGGCACGATCATCCCGCCGAGCCCGATGACGAGCAGCAGGTAAGTGGCGCGCAGGACGTAGAGACGGAAGAGCGAAACCTCGCCCTCGGCGGCGCTCTCGAGCGGCGGTAAAACGGATGCGGCGGTCGAAGCCATGTCAAATCTCCCTTTCAAGACGCGGCATTGCCGCAACGGCGGACGGTCCAGTACGCAGGCGCAAAGTGAGGTTGCCGACCATCTTCGCGAAACGGAGACGAACCAGCCAGAAAAGCATGACCGCGAACGGCGCGAAGGCCAGGACGATCAGGATCGGCGATCCGCGCACCGCCGCCGGCATGACGTCCTGCTGGCCGAGGAAGAAGGAACCGGTGGCGATGAAGAAGGCGAAGCACATCCGCCACAGGTGGCGCGAGAGGCGCTGGGCGGCCGAAAGCTTCTTGCGCAGCACCACATTGAGATCGAGCAGGCCGGCAAGCAGGCAGATGCCGCCGACGGCGAATACCGGGCCAGGGCCGACGGGGGTCGTCGCGCCGGTGTATCCCCCCCAGACCATGGTCACGCCGAGAGCGAGCGCGGCCCCGCATGCGAGCCTCTCGAACCAGCCAGCCGTCCCGTCGCGCCGGCGCGCGGTCATCCACGACGTCGCGACGAAGTAACAGACCAAGATTGGCGGAAGCGGCGACCCCGGCGTTGGCGTCCGGAACGGCTCGAGTATCGCGGCGGTCACGGCGAGAACGAACATTGAGGCGGCGAACCAGGTGCCCGCGCGCAGGTGCATCGGGCCGCCTTTGCGCGCCGCGACGGCGATCGCCCCGAGCGGAATAGCGGCAATACCGGAAGCGATGTGAATCCCAAGGATGCCGTTGTGAATCCAGCTGTTCATGAGCGCGCCGCGCTCCTGGCCTGCGGCCGCTCGTCTTCTGCTGCGTCCGGCACGAACTCGAGCAAATCGCCGGGTTGGCACGACAGCGCCGCGCAGATCGCCTCGAGCGTCGAGAAACGGATCGCGCGCGCCTTGCCGGTCTTGAGGATCGACAAATTGGCAAGTGTAATGTCCACGCGCTCTGCAAGCTCGGTCAGGGTCATCCGGCGATCGTGAAGCAGGTCATCGAGCTTGACGGCGATCGCCATGTCACACCGTCCCTTCGAGGTCTTCGCGCATCAGCGTGCCCTCAGCGAACACGCGGGCGAGGACGAAGGTCATGATGACCGCGAGCCAACCCCCAGGCGAGAACCCGGCATCGAGATGAAGCGGATGTGCGGGGGTCGAAACCGCTTTGCCGATAAGGCCGATGATGACGCTGAGCAGCTGCTGCCCGAGCAGAATCCAGGCGATGGCGCTCAGGCGATAAGCGTTCGCGGCGACGAAGGGGTTGCCGACGCGGACCGTGACGACCATCACCGCCAGCCGCTTGAGCATGGCGAGATTGAGCGGGACGGCAACCAGTCCGAGCGCCACAATCGCGCGCATGCCCAAGATCAACGGACGGTTCTCGGCCGAGGGCGGAAAGCCGAGCGCGGTCAAGGTCCAATGCTCGGCAGTGAACATCCCGATCAGGATCGCGAGCACGATGGCGCCATAGATCCAGTTGAGGACGATCAGGATGCGCAGGATCACATAAGCTATCGGCAGCGCGGTTGATGAAGGACGGGGCATCGGATTTGCACTCCTACGACTCCGAATATCGATAAACGATAAGTCACATATCGATATTCGGCAAGTCGTTTTTTGACGGATGGTTGGGCTGCTACGTCGGCCGACGCGCAGGTCCTGTCGCCCACAACTTGACGTTTACGGAAACGTCAAGCATAGGCTCGGCATGGAGTCGGCAAGC
>Ga0255312_1000073_pt1 | contig 14611 bp, 10 predicted proteins | sample EtOH5_T0_E5_meta_FD_202081 | JGI IMG/M metagenome (GOLD analysis project Ga0255312, IMG submission 202081) | Sandy soil microbial communities from University of British Columbia, Vancouver, Canada - EtOH5_T0_E5 | ecosystem: Engineered > Artificial ecosystem > Sand microcosm > Unclassified ...
GTCCTCGCGGGCCTTGGACAGGTTGAGGGTCGAATCGAGCATGGCCTGCTCGTAGACCGCCTGGGCCTTCTGGAGCGCCAGCGAGACGTCCGACGCCCGGGAAGCGATGCCGGAGCGGTCCAGCTCGGCCACCACGTCGCCTTCCTTCACCACCGTGCCCTCGGGCACGATGCTGGAGATCTTCATCTGGTACTGGTTGGCCTGCTGGGCGTTCTGGGGCACGTTGATCTGGACGAACTTGATCGCCCGGAGCTCCCCGGAAGTGGTGACGGTGACCCTGAACTCACCCCGCTTGGCCTGGGCGACCACCGTCGCATCGGTGGCCTCCGGCGCCTTGGCCAGGAGGTAGGCGACGGGAACACCGACCACAATTACGGCTGCGGCGATGAGCGATCGCGTGCGGGGACGACGCATCGGAAGCCTCAAGCGGTTTCAAGTAGACCCGGCGGATGGAGCAGAGCTAACTAAGGTAAGACACTTAATCTCGGTGATGGGTTGCCGGGATTCGACCTGTACTACGAGGCCGGCCACCCAGGAGTGTCCGGCCTCGTGGAACTGCTTGCTGCGGAACTACTTAACTACTAGTACTCCGCCGGTTCCTCCATGGATCGGGTTCGCCGGGCGCTGCTTCCTGGTTTGGGTGCACCGCGGAAAGTGGTCAGTGGTCAGTGGTCAGTGGTCAGTGGTCAGGGGCGGTAACGTCTCCCCTCGGGGCGGCGTATCTTTCTCGTTGTTTCCCGACCCCCATATCAGGCAGGACCTCGTGAGATCCATTTCCCGGCTGGCCATCGCGTTGTTGTTCGCCGCCCTCCCGCTTGCGGCGCAATCCCCCGCCAAGCGTGCGCTGACCCAGGCGGACTGGGACACCTGGCGGTCGATTTCCGGCGCCACGCTGTCCAATGACGGGCGGTGGGCGGTCTACACTCTGATCCCGCAGGTCGGCGATGGAGAGCTGGTCATCCGGGCCACCAGGGGCACGACCGAGTACCGGGTGCCCCGGGGATTCCTCGGCCGGCCCAACAACATTCCCGGCGGTCTCCGGGGACCGGCGGGCGGAACCGGGGAGGGCGATCCGGTCGGACCCAATGCCCCTCCCGCCCAGATCACCGACGACAGCCGGTTCGTCATCGCGACGGTGCAACCCAACCAGGCAGAAGTGGAACGCGCCGCAGCGGCCCGGGGACCCCGGGGAGGCAGGGCGGCGGCCCCGGCCCGGAATTCCCTGGCCATCGTCAGTCTGGCGGACGGCAAGGTGACCACGATTCCCGGGGTGCGTTCCTTCCGGCTCCCCCGCGACAACGGCACCTGGCTGGCCTACGTCCCTTCTCCCGATTCCAGCGCCGATTCGACGGCGCGCGGCGCGCGCGCGCCGGCCGGACCGCGGCGGACCTACGGCTCGCCTCTGGTGCTCCGCAACCTGACCACCGGGGCCGAGGAACGAATCAACGACGTGCTGACCTACGCCTTCGACGATAGCGCGAAGGTGATGGGCTACACGGTGGTTTCCCGTGATTCCACCCGGGACGGCGCCTACCTGCGCCACATGCAGGCGGCGACCGTCACCCTGCTGGCTGGCCGGGGCAACTACAAGGCGATGGCGTTCGACAGCGCAGGCCGGCAGCTGGCCTTCCTGACCGATCGGGAGGAATTCGGGAAGGAGAAGCCCCGCTTCACGCTGTACTACGGCACGGTGAAGAGCGGCACGGTCTCCCCGGTGGTCGCGCCGGCGGCCCTGGCGGAAGGCCTCCGGGTGGCCGACAACGCCCCGGTTTCCTTCACCGCCAGCGGTAACGCGGTGCTGTTCGGGGTGGCTCCGCCGGTGCCGGATTCGATCCCGGCCGATTCCCTTACCGGGAAGGCGGTCTTCGACCTCTGGCATTACAAGGATCCGACCCTCCAACCCTCCCAGAAGCTCTCCGCCAGCCGGGACCGGAACCGATCGTTCCGGGCAGTCTGGTTCCCCGCCACGAAGAAGCTGGTGCAGCTGGCCAACGACTCCATCCCCACCGTGGATATCTCCGACGACGGGCGGGTGGCGCTGGCCGCTTCCCGGGAGCGCTACCGGATCGAATCGATGTGGGGCGCGGGCGGGAGCGATGTGTACGTGATGGATCCAGCCACCGGGACGCCGAGACTGATCAAGGAGATGATCAGCGGGCAGGCCCAGCTCTCGCCCGAGGGCAAATACGTCGCCTTCTACGACCGGGGCCGCTGGTACGGCTACGCCACCGCCACCGGGAAGACGGTGGATCTCACCGGCCCGGTGACCGGAGTGAGCTTCGAGCAGGAAACCTGGGACACCCCGTCCATTCCCGGCGCGTGGGGGATCGCGGGATGGACCCGGGGCGACAAGTCGGTGCTGATCTACGATCGCTGGGACATCTGGGAGATCGACCCGGCCGGGGTGAAGCCGGCGGTGATGGTCACCGACTCGCTGGGCCGGACTCGGAACCTGGTGCTCCGGGTGGTGCGACCGGAGCGGGGCGGCCCCGAGGGCCTCGACCCCGCGAAGCCCCTCCTGCTCCGGGCCGTCGACGACGAAACCAAGGCCACCGGCTTCTTCCGGGACCGGCTCGGCGTTCGAGCCGCACCGGAGCAGATCGTGATGGCCGATGTGTCGTTCGGGGCTCCGGTCAAGGCGGAGGACGCCGATCAGTGGCTGGTGACCAAATCCACCTTTGTGGAGTTTCCCAATCTGTGGACCGGGTCCTCGCTCACCGAGCTGAACCGGATTTCCGACGCCAATCCGCAGCAGAAGGACTTCAACTGGGGGAGTGTCGAGCTGGTGCGCTGGGTGAGCACCGACGGGGTGCCGCTCAAGGGGCTGCTCTACAAGCCGGAAAACTTCGACTCAACCAAGCAGTATCCGATGATCGCCTACTTCTACGAGTCGCTCTCCCAGAACCGGCACAGCTACCTCCCGCCCACCGGGCGCAACGTGATCAACCCGACCCACTACGTCTCCAACGGGTACCTGGTGTTCGAGCCGGACATCCACTACGAGAGCGGATACCCGGGGCCCAGCGCGATGAAATCCATCGTGCCGGGGGTGCAGATGCTGCTGGCCCGGGGGTACGTGGATCCCAGGCGGCTGGGGTTGCAGGGCCAGTCGTGGGGTGGATATCAGATCGCCTACATGATCACCCAGACCCGGATGTTCGCAGCCGCCATGGCCGGCGCGCCGGTGGCCAACATGACCAGCGCCTACGGCGGGATCCGCTGGGGCTCGGGGCTGGCGCGGGCCTTCCAGTACGAGGTGGGCCAGAGCCGGATCGGCGGGTCGCTCTGGGAAGCGCCGATGCGGTACGTGGAGAACTCGCCGCTGTTCTGGCTGGACAAGGTCACCACCCCGCTGTTCGTGATGCACAACGACATGGATGACGCGGTACCCTGGTACCAGGGGATCGAGCTGTTCGTGGGGATGCGGCGGCTGGGGAAGGAAGTGTACCTGATCAACTACAACAATGACGTGCACAACCCCGCCAGCCGGGCCAACCAGAAGGACATGGCGATGCGGATGCAGCAGTTCTTCGACAACAAGCTCAAGGGGGCGCCGGCGCCGGACTGGATGGTCAAGGGGATCCCCTACCTGGCCAAGGGGCGGGATCAGCTCGGGCCGGCGGTGCCGGCAACCGGGGCGCCAGCGGTGCTGCAGCCGAACCCGTAGGAATGCGAAGGGCAGGTTGCTCCGGCTCCGGGGGAGAGGGTCCCTCCGGGGCCGGTATTACATCCGCTATCCGCTATCCGCTATCCGCTATCCGTGAGGTCATTCCGAGCACCAGCCTCACCCCCTCCTCCACCAGCTCCATCACCGGACCGGCGAGCCGGGTCTTGGTCTCCCGGAGCCGGGCCCGCTCCACCGCGGCCAGCTGGGACACCACCACGACCGTGTCCCGGGGAAGCCCCGTGGCGCCTCCCCGGACGATGACATTCCCGGGCGCGTCGCCCAGCCGGAGGTCCTGGGCCAGCGGCGCCACCAGCACCGTGGGAATCCGGCTCCGGTTGAAGGCCTCGGACTGGAGCACCAGCACCGGACGGCTGCCGGCGGGACGGTCGGTGGTGAGCCAGCAGATCCCGCCCCGCTCGATCACCAGAGATCGGCCCGGGATGCGGGGAAGCGGGTGACCGGACCCAACTCGGGCGCGGGAAACGGTGCGGGCGAGCCATAGACCAAGTCGAGCCGGGCGGTGACCACCGCCTCGTTTCGTCGGGCGAGGTACTCGGTGATCGCAGTCGCATAGAGCTCGCTCCGGGAGACTCCGGCCCGCTGAGCGAACTGGTCGGCCTCATGGAACAGTTTGTCGGGTAATGATATGGCGGTCTTCATACTATAGTATAACAAGGGTATGACCAAGTGGGAATGGGTTGGGGATTGGGGGTTGGGGGATGGGGATCAATCGCTCACCATGCTGGCAGTTGATCCATATTTCGAGTATTGTCACCCCCAGTCCCCAACCTAGACCATAATCCCCAACCCCGGCCTCCCGTGCGCCTTCTTCGATTCGCCGTTCCGCTCCTCCTGGTTGCCACCCCGATCACAGCCCAGCCCGCCGACACCTCGGCGCTGACCCCACTGGCCTGGCGCAGCCTGGGTCCGCTGCGCGGCGGACGCTCGGTGGCGGTAGCCGGCTCGGTGGCGCGCCCCCTGGAGTACTACATGGGCACCACCGGTGGTGGGGTCTTTAAGACCACCGACGGGGGGGAGAACTGGCAGCCGGTGACCGATCGCTACTTCGGCGGGACCATCGGCGCGATCGCGGTCAGCGAGTCCAATCCCGACATCGTGTACGTGGGCGGAGGGGAGTACCCCATCCGGGGCAACACCTCCCACGGCGACGGGGTCTACAAGACCACCGACGCCGGCCGGACCTGGAGCTACGTCGGGCTGGTGGAGACCCGGCATATCTCCAAGATCCGGATTCATCCCCGCAACCCGGACATCGCCTACGTGGCGGCCCTCGGTCCGGTGTTCGGGCCCAGCCCGAGCCGGGGGATCTACAAGACAACCGACGGAGGCCGGAGCTGGAACCGGATCCTGTTCCGGAACGACAGCACCGGGGCGATCGATCTTTCCATGGATCCCGGCGACCCCGAAGTCCTCTACGCCGGGCTGTGGACCGCGTACCGGAAGCCCTGGATCATGGTGAGCGGCGGATCGGGCAGCGGGATCTTCAAGACCACCGACGGCGGCCGGACCTGGAAGGAGCTCACCCGGAACCCGGGCATGCCCGCCGGGATCATCGGCAACATCGGGATCTCGGTCTCTCCCGCCAACCCGCGCCGGATCTATGCCCAGATCGAGGCCGACTCGGGCGGGGTCTACCGCTCCGACGACGCCGGCGACACCTGGACCCGGGTGAACAACAGCCGTTCGCTCCGGCAGCGGGCCTGGTACTACAGCCGGATCTACGCCGATCCGCAGGATGAAAACATCGTCTACGCCAGCAACGTGAGCTTCCAGCGTTCCCGGGACGGCGGCCGCACCTTCCAGGGCATCAGCGCCCCGCACGGCGACAGCCACGATCTCTGGATCGCCGCCAACAACAACCAGCGGATGATCGAAGGCAACGACGGCGGCGCCAACGTCTCGCTGAACGCCGGCCGGACCTGGACCGACCAGGACTACGCCACGGCGCAGTTCTACCACGTGACCACGACCAATCACTTCCCCTACAGGGTCTGCGGCGCCCAGCAGGACAACAGCACCGCCTGCTTGTCGAGCCGGCCGGTCTTCGGCAGCGACCTGGCCGATTTCTACGATGCCGGAGGGGGCGAGTCGGGGTACATCGCGGTCCGGCCCGACAACCCCGACATCATCTACGCCGGGAGCTACGGCGGCTTCCTGACCCGCAAGGACACCCGGTCGGGAATCGAGCGGAACATCAATCCCTGGCCGCTCAACCCGATGGGGCACGACGCCAAGGACGCCAAGTACCGGATGCAGTGGACCTTCCCGATCGTGCTTTCACCTCACGATCCCGACGTGCTCTACGTGGGCTCCAGCGTGGTGTTCCGGAGCAGCGACGAGGGTACCACCTTCACTCCGATCAGCGGCGATCTGACCCGGAACGATCCGGCCACCTTGGGCTCCTCCGGCGGTCCCATCACCCGGGACCAGACCAGCGTCGAGTACTACGGCACCGTCTTTACCATCGCCGAATCGCCGCTGGAGAAGGGCGTGATCTGGACCGGGAGCGACGACGGCCTGATTCATGTGAGCCGGGACAACGGGGCCACCTGGAGCAACGTCACCCCGACCGGTTTCCCCGAATGGATGCGGATTTCCATCATTGAGGCGTCCGCCCACGCCCGGGGCACCGCGTACCTGGCCGGCAACCGGTTCCAGCTCAACGATTTTGCGCCCTACCTGTACAAGACCACCGATTATGGCCGGACCTGGACCCGGATCGTCAATGGCATCCTGGGCAGCGAATTCACCCGGGTGATCCGGGAGGACCCGGTGCGCGCCGGGCTGCTCTACGCGGGGACCGAGCGCGGCGTCTGGGTCTCCCTGGACGACGGCGCCAACTGGCAGCGGCTCCAGCGCAACCTGCCCCCGGTGCCGGTGCACGACCTGGCCGTGAAGGAGGGCGACCTGGTGGCGGGGACCCACGGCCGGGGCTTCTGGATCCTCGACGATCTCTCCCTGCTGCGTCAGCACGCCGCGGCCAACACCGCCAAGGATCTCCACCTCTTCAAGCCGCGCGACGCCTATCGCATCACCCTGGGCGGCTTCTTCTTCGGTGGGGGCGGGGGCGGGGGCGGGGGCGCAGGTGGGGCGACCCCCGCGCCGGCCTTTCCCCCGCTCAACGGGTGGGATGGGGCGGTGGTGCAGTACTGGCTCAAGCAACCGGGGCAGAAGGTGACCATCGACTTTCTCGATGCCCGGGGACAGGTGCTGCGCTCCTTCTCCAGCGATCTCGATCCCGCGGCCCGCGCCGACTCCGCCGCTCGGTCCACCGCACGGGCCGAGCGGGACGCCCGATCCCGGCAGACCGCGGACAGTCTGGCCCGGCTCGGCGTGATGCCCGCCTCGGTTCGACCCGATACCACCCCGCCCGCCGTGCAGCAGGCCGGGTGGCGGTACGTCCCGCCGCCCCGGGCGTCGAATCGTGCCGGGATGAATCGCTTTGTCTGGAACCTCCGGGCCGCCGACGCGGTCGGCTTCGAGGGGATGATCATGTGGGCCGCGGGCACCACCGGTCCGATGATCCCGCCGGGCACCTACACGGTTCGGGTGACCGCCGGCGACAAGTCGGAGACTCAGACCTTCGTGGTCAAGCGCGATCCCCGGACCGAAGCCACCCAGGCCGACCTCGACGAGCAGTACGCCTTTCTCAGGCGGATTCAGGAGCGCACCAACGAGGCCAACAACGCGGTGCGCACCATCCGCAACGTCAAGGCGCAGGCCGCCGACCGGAAGGAGCGAGCCGGGTCCCGCGGTGCGGCGCTGGCGCGGCTGGCCCAGACCCTGGAGTCCCAGCTTTCCGCCGCCGAGGAAGAGATCTATCAGGTGAGAAACCGTTCCGGGCAGGATCCCCTCAACTATCCGATCAAGCTGAACAACCAGATTGCCGGGCTGGCCGGGGTGGTCGCGAGCGCCGAAGCCAAGCCCACCAAACAGTCATACGAGGTATTCGAGCTTCTCTCCGCTCAGCTCAAGATCCAGCTCGACCGGATGCAGGCGGCGCTGGGCGCCCCGCTTTCGGCGGTCAACGCCGAGCTGGTCCGCCTGGGGCTTCCCCCGATCACGCCGGCCCCGGTGCCGGCGCGGGCGCCGATCTCGTGAGGGATTTCGCGGCCTTTGCCCTGGTGCTTGCCGCCTGCGGCCCTGGAGCCGCCAAGGCGCCGCCGTTCGAATCGCTGGCGCTGGCGGCCGACACGCTCGAAGCCCCCTGGACCAATCTCCCCGCGGCGGCGGTCCTGGGCACCGGGCGCTGGGTCCTGGTGGCGGGCGACTGGGATGCGGCCGCCATCGCCGACTTCACCGCCAAGTCGCTTACTCCGCTGGGCGGGGCGAAGCCACCGGCGCTGCAGCACCCCAATGCGGTCTTCACCGTCGGGGACACCATCTACGTCTCCGACTGGGGAAAGCGACGTACCACGGTCTGGACCGGCGACGGCCGGCTGATCGATTCGATCCCGTCACCCGACGCCCTGCGGGGCATTGCCCCCCGGGGCCGGGACGGCGCGGGACAGCTTTACTTCGAGGTGCGTCCGGTGCCGGGCCGGGGCGGCATAGGCAACCGCGATTCGGCGGCGATCGTCCGCGCGCCCCGCGATCTGTCCCGCTTCGACACCGTGGCCCGGCTCGCGCCGGTGGACGTGCGGGAGATGCTCCGCGGCGAGGTCACCCGGTTCGAGCGCCAGGTATTCAGCGGCGACGACCTGTGGGGGATCTGGCGAGACGGCACCGTGTGGATCGCCCGCCTGCTCCGCAATCAGATCGAATCGGTCGACCCCGGCCGACGGGTGACCCTGGGTCCTGAACTTCCCGATCCGGTGTTCGAAGTGACCCAGGCCGACCGGCTGCGCTACCTCCAGGGATTCCCCCCCGATGTCCGGCCCAAGGAGGGCGACCTGCCTTGGGCGTTGATCTGGCCCCCCTTCGTGGCGGCATTCTCGGCCCCCGACGAAACCATCTGGCTGGAAAAGAGCAAGCCGGCCCTGGATACCCTGCGGTCCATCCAGGTGCTGGACCGGCGCGGAGATCTGCTCCGCGTCCTGCGGCTGGTGGGTCAGGCGCGGCTCCTGGCCGTCGGTGCCGATGCGCTGCTGTTCGGGGAGCAGTTCGAGAAGGGCGTCCGCCTGATGCAGGTCCGGATTCCGGCGCCCCCCGCGCCAGCGGCCCAGTGAGGCTCCGGACCTTCCTGCTGGCGGGAGTCCTCGCCCTCGTTCCGGCCGCGCTCGCGGCTCAACGGCTTCCCCTCCTCCCCGACTCCGCGATCGCGGCGCTGGCCGGCGAGCTTTCCGGCGAAACCGCCAAACGCAATCTCGAGCGGCTCGCGGGAGAGCACCGGATCCGGGGCTCGCTCGGGTTCCGCCGCGCCGCGCAGTACCTCGTCGAGCGGCTCACCGCCTACGGACTCTCCGACGCCCGGATCGAGTCGCTCCCCGCCGACGGGAAGCGCTTCTACGGCACCCAGCGTTCCCGTCCCCCCTGGGATGCGGAGTTCGCCGAGCTCTGGCTGCTCCGGCAGAACGGCCCGGCGTGGGAGCGGGCCGAACGGCTGGCGAGCTGGGACGCGATGCCGGTCTCGCTGGCGCAGGACAGCGAGAGCGGCCAGGCCACCGCGCTGCTGGTGGACGTGGGCGAGGGAACCAGCGAGCGCGACTACGCCGGGAAGGACGTCCGGGGCAATCTGGTGCTCACCTCCCAGCAGCCCGGCGCGATCCAGGATCTTGCAGTCGGGCGCTTCGGCGCGGCGGGCATCGTGAGCTTCGCCCAGAATCAGCGCACCGCTTGGTGGGGGGAAGACGAGAACCTGGTGCGCTGGGGGCACCTGGAAACCTTTTCGGCCCATCCCACCTTCGCCTTCATGGTCTCGCTCAAGCAGGGGCGCGCCCTCCGGCAGCGGCTCCTGCGAGGCGAAGCGGTCCGGCTCGAGGCCCGGGTCCGGGCCGGCAAGCATGCCGGTGGATATGAAGTCGTCACCGCGACGATCCCCGGCGCGGATCCGGTGCTTCGCTCCCAGGAAATCGCCTTCAGCTGCCACCTCGACCATCAGCGGCCCGGCGCCAACGACAACGCCAGCGGTTGCGTCGCGATTCTCGAGGCCGCACGCGCGCTCTCCAAGCTGATCGCCGAGGGACGTCTGGCCCGGCCGGCCCGCACCCTGCGCTTCATCTGGCCGCCGGAGATCGAGGGGACGCTGGCGTTGCTGAACGGCGTCGCCGGGGTGGCGGAGCGAATCCGGGCCGCGATTCACATGGACATGGTGGGGGGCGGGCCGGAGACCAGGGCCACCTTCCACGTAACCCGGGGGCCCGGCAGCCTGCCTTCGTTCGTCTACGATGTGGGTGCCGAGTTCGGGGCGCTGGTCAACCGCGAGTCGGCGGATTTTGCCGGCACCGGTACGGCCCGCTTTCCGCTGGTTTCTCCCGAAGGAGGCAAGGAGCCGCTTCGCGCGGAGTTCCCGGCCTTCACCATGGGGAGCGACCACGAGGTGTACACCGAGGGCTCGTTCCGGATCCCGGCGATCTACCTCAACGACTGGCCCGACCGCTACATCCACACCAACTTCGACACCCCGGCCAACATCGACGCCACCAAGCTGGAACGGGCCGCCTTCATCGGCGCGGCGAGCGGATACTACCTCGCGAGCATCGGTGCCGCCGACGCCGGGGCACTGCTCGGGCTGGTTCAGCGGGGCGCGCTACGGCGCACCGCCGTGATGCTGGAGCGCAACGCGGGACTCTCCGCCGCCGAGGCGTCGAATCTTGTCGTGCAGCACTTTCGCGCCGAGCAGGCGATCATCTCCTCCATCGACCGATTCGCCTCGGCAGGTGCTCCGGAGCGCAGCGCGGCCATGGAATTCCTCTTCTTCTTGGAGCGGACAGCGCGAGGTGGCGAGGCGACCGGGGTGGCGAGCACCAGCGGCGTGATCTATCGGCGCAACCCCGAGGTCAAGGGGCCGATGTCGGTCTTCGGCTACGACTATCTCGGCGACAAGTACGGCAAGGAACCCGCGGGGGCGCTGAGGATATTCCGCCACACCGGTCTCTGGGGAAGTGGGGGCGAATACGCCTACGAGGTACTCAACCTGGTGGACGGCAAGCGCTCCGTGCCGGATATCCGGGACGCGGTCTCGGCCATCTACGGTCCGGTCCCGCTGGAGCTCGTGGTGGAGTTCCTTGGCGCGCTCGCTGCGGCGGGGGTGATCATCAGGAGCTAGGTGCTGGAGGCTGGTTGCTGGGTCGCTAGTCCCCGGCTACTCGCTGCCCGGCACCGGCGGGTCGTCGTGGCGCCGGCCCATCCGGTCCATTCGCCGGCGCTCCCGCCGGGCCCGCCCCTCCTCATACCAGCGGCGGGTCATTTCTCCGGCGAGGTCCCGGTTGCCGAGCCCGAACGCCAGCCCGACCGAGAGCGCGACCGCGCCGAGGATCAGGGTAAAGGCTGCGGTCACCAGCTCGTCGGCCACCCCCAGGTGCTGCACCGCCATGAACACCGCGATCATCACCACGGCACCTTTCGCGGCGCGGGCCAGGGTGGGCACCCCTTCCACCGCGCCGGCCGAGGCCAGTACCAGGGCGCGGACGAACTCGCCCACGATCATGCCGAGAATCACGATCACGATCGCGGCGATGAGGGTCGGGATGAACGAGAGCATGGTCCCGAACATCTCCCGGATGCTCTCCAGCCCGAGCGCCGTGCTGGCGAGCAGGATGACCACCAGCATCACCAGCCAGAACAGCAGCTTCCCCACGGCATGAATCGGGTCGAGCCGGGTGCCGGTTCGGCCCATGGCCTCCGAGATGCCGCCCGCTTCGGCCACCTTGTTGAAGTTGAGCCGCTTGAGCAGCGCGTCGGTCCAGCGCTCCAGCAGCCGGGCCACCAGATACCCGGCGATCAGGATGGCGATGGCCGCCGCGAACGGCGGCAGGTAGATCATGAGCTGCTCGCCGCCGCCGAGCAGCCGCTGCCAGAGTTCGTTCACTGCGAGACCTCGATCACGAGTTTGCCCTGCTGTTCACCTCGCTCCATCCGCCGGTAGGCGGCTGCACCTTCCGCCAGCGGCACTACCGAATCCACCACCGGCCAGAGTTTCCCGGCCCGGGCCAGCGCCATGATCTCCGCGAACTCGGCATGGGATCCCATGGTAGAGCCCAGCAGGCTCCACTGAAACCAGAAGAGCCGCCTGAGGTCGAGCCCCACCTCGGGTCCGCTGGTCGCTCCGCAGGTGACCAGGCGCCCGCCCGGGCGAAGCGACCGAAGCGACGCATCCCAGGTGCTCTTGCCGACCGTATCTACTACCACGTCGGCCCCGGTCCCGGTCAGCTTGCGGACCTCGCGGCCAATGTCCTCCGGCGTGGTTTCCGCATGATTGAATAGCTCGTCGGCGCCCAGTACTCGAGCCCGCTCCAGCTTCCAGTTTGCCGAGCTGGTGGCGAAGGCGCGGGCGCCCAGGTGCTTCGCGATGGCGAGCGCGGCGAGGGCGACCCCGCCCCCCACTCCCCAGATGAGCACGGTCTCCCCAGCCACAAGTCCGGCCCGGGTGGTGAGCATCCGCCAGGCCGTGAGGGTCGAGAGCGGGAAGGCTGCCGCGACCTCCCAGGGCATGTCGTCTGGAATGATCGCTACGTTCCGTTCTGGAACGACTACGAACTCCGCAGCTGCTCCGGGCCGGTGTTCCCCCAGAATCTGGTATTTCCGGCAGTAGGGATCCTCTCCCCGGAGACAGGCCTCGCATTCTCCGCAGGAGATCCCCGGGTTTATGGTGACCCGGTCACCGGGGCGGATCACGGTGACCGCCTCTCCGACCGCCTCGACTACCCCGGCGCCGTCGGTGCCGACGATATGGGGGAACTGGAGGGTGATCCCCTTAACTCCCTCGGTGAGAAAGAGATCGAGATGGTTGATCGAGGCGGCGCGCACCCGGACCAGGACCTGATCCGGGGCGGCGATCACCGGAGCAGGCAGGTCGAGCTCCGCCAGGCTGTCTATCCCTCCGTGCCCGAGGAGTGCCAGCGCCCGCATGTGAGAACCTCTCCGGCTTGCAGAAGGACGGAAGTTGTGCAAGATATATCCAGCCAAAGGATGATGGCGCCATTCAGCGCCCCCTCTGCGGCTGGGCCCGCCGCAACCGCGTAGCCGGAGGAGCCAGTATGGCCGCGTTCGACGAATTGGAAATGGGTTGGTCCGGGTCCGGGTGGATGGATCCGATGCCCTCGTCCACCCCTCCGGTGCCCCCACCCCCGCCGCCTCCTCCGCCCCCGCCACCCCCCCCGCCGGCGGCGATGCCCCCTCGGCCGGTCATGCGACCGGAGATGGCGGCACCCAAAGCTGCCACCAAGCCGGCGGCCAGGAAGCCCGCGAAAAAGAAGGCCGCGAAGAAGGCGCCCAAACGGGTCGCGAAGAAAGCCAAGGCCAAGTCTCGTCCGGCGAAGAAGACGGTGAAGCGCGCCGCCAAGAAGGGGGCCAGCAGGATGAAGGCGAAGCGGCCGGTCAGGAAACCGGTCCGCAAGGCGGCCCGCAAGGCCGCGAAGAAGCGGCCGCCGGTCCGGAAGCGGGCGGCGAAGATGGCCAAGCGCAAAGGCGGGAAGAAGCGCCGCTAGTTCGGGGTCGGAATGTTGCTCGAGAGGCGCCCTCCGTCAGGGGGGCGCCATTCGCTTGGGGCCTTCAACGAGCGCCGTCCGGCGTGTGTCAACCCGCCAGGAGCACACGACCCAGCCACCAGAGACCCACCGCGATGCTCCCGGCTCCCGCCCACCGGGCCATCCGTTCCACCGCGGCGGGCGCCCGGTCGGCTGCCCGGCGCATGGCTAGCGCGGCCACCAGCGCGAAGGCGGCCATCCCGGCGGTGACCCCGATCCCGAAACAGGCCAGATAGGCCAGGCCGAGGCCGCGGCCCGGGAGCAGGGTCACCGGCACCAGGGCCACCGCCGCGCTGGTTCCGGCCAGGCCGTGCATCACCCCGAGGGAAGCCACCGCGTGGCCATGGGCCCGGTGCTCGGAGGGGTCCTGCCGGTGTAAGTTGCGGGCCGTGCGGAGCGACCAGATGCCGACCCCGACCAGCGCGATTCCCACCGTCCCCTCCAGAACCGTTTCCATTCCGGGTGACCAGCGGATCCCGGTGGCGAGCAGAACGGCTCCCGCGACGAAAACGGCCAGCGAATGCCCGACCCCCCAGCGCAGGCCGAAACCGAATGCCGTGGCCAGGGTAGGCCTCCGGCTCACGAAGGCGGTGACCGCCATCATGTGGTCGATCTCGAGGGCGTGGATGAAGCCGAGCAGAAACGCGGTGCCGAGAGGCAGCAACCCGCTCATGCGCTGCCGCTGATGACGAGCATTCGTCTCACCTCCCTTTCCCATGCGGCTGGGTGCGGCTGCAAGCTGGGCAGTAACGACCTCACCGAGGTCCTCCGGCACCTGCCCGCAGTGCTGGATCCGAACGTCCTGGTGGATGCCGCGACCCGCGATGACGCGGCGGTCTACCGGCTGTCGCCCGACCGGGCCCTGGTCGCCACGGTAGATTTCTTCACGCCGATCGTAGACGATCCCGCCTCCTGGGGGGCGATCGCGGCCGCCAATGCCCTCTCCGACGTGTATGCCATGGGCGGCCAGCCCCTGTTCGCGCTCAACCTGGTGGGCTGGCCCCGGGGCACCGTCCCCTTCGAGGTCCTGGGCGAAGTATTCCGGGGCGCGGCCGAGGTCACCGCGCGGGCCGGGTGCCTCATGCTGGGCGGGCACTCGATCGACGATCCGGAGCCGAAGTTCGGGCTCTGCGTGATCGGCGAGGTCCACCCGGACCGCATGTTCACCAACGCCGGTGCGCGCCCTGGCGACGTGCTGGTCCTGACCAAGCCGCTGGGCACCGGGATACTGACTACAGCCCTCAAGCGTGACCTGGTGGGCGAGCCGGAGCTGGCTGAGGCGGTGCGGTCCATGACG
>Ga0255312_1000074_pt1 | contig 14535 bp, 16 predicted proteins | sample EtOH5_T0_E5_meta_FD_202081 | JGI IMG/M metagenome (GOLD analysis project Ga0255312, IMG submission 202081) | Sandy soil microbial communities from University of British Columbia, Vancouver, Canada - EtOH5_T0_E5 | ecosystem: Engineered > Artificial ecosystem > Sand microcosm > Unclassified ...
AAAACCAGGATCATCAGCCAGAAGAAGATCGGGAAAATCGCTGTCCCCGAGCCGGCGCGCGACGCCTCGCGCTTGCCGGCTTCCGCCGCCTGGCGCTGCGCTTCCGCTGGCGACAGGCTCATCATCTTGATGATCTGGTCGGCGCCGGCCATGATTCCGCCGCCCATGTCGCCGGCCTTGAACCTGGGCAGGATCGACTCGCGGATGATGACGCTCGACACAGCGTCGGTCAGGAACACGCGCGCGCCGTAGCCGGTCTCGATCCGCACCTTATGCTCTTTGGGCGCGACCAGCAGGATGACGCCGTCGTCCTTCTGCTTGTCGCCGATCTGCCAATAACGCCCGAGCCGGTACCCGTAATCCTCGATCGGCCGCCCCTCGAGGCTGTTGACCGTCGCGACGACGAACTGCCGCCCGGTCTGGGCCTCGAGCGCCGCCGACTTGCTGGTCAGGTCGAGCTCCTGCTCGGGCCGCAGCAGGTCCGCCTGGTCGACCACGCGGCCGGTCAGCGGCGGGAACGTCTGCGCCGCAACCGGTGCGGCCAGCGCGATCAGCGCCAGCCACAGGACAGCAAGGAACGGCTTCACCCTAACCGGCGGTGTTGAAGTCGACCTTCGGCGCGGTCTGCGACCCGGCCGCGGCCTCGAACGGCACCTTGGGCTTGGCGCCGTAGAAGATCTTGGCGCCGATCGCGTCCGGGAACGTGCGGATGCGGGTGTTATAGCTGCGCACTGCCTCGTTATAGTCGCGCCGGCCGACGAGGATCGAATTCTCGGTGCCCTCGATCTGGCTCTGCAGCGTCAGGAAGTTCTGGTTCGACTTCAAATCGGGATAGGCCTCGAAGGTCGCCAGCAACCGCCCGAGCGAACCGCCGAGCTGGCTTTGCGCGTCATTGAACGCGCGCACCTTGGCCGGGTCGCTGAGATCGCCGGCGTTGATCTGGACCCGCGTCGCGTTGGCCCGCGCCTGGGTCACCTCGGTGAGCACGTCATGCTCCTGCTTGGCATAGCCCTTCACGGTCTCGACGAGGTTCGGGATGAGGTCGCTACGGCGCTGGTATTCGCTCTGCAAATTGCCCCAGGCCGCGTTGACCTGCTCCTCGGCGGTCGGGACGCTGTTGAGCCCGCAGCCGGCGAGGCTGAGCGCGGCGAGCGGAGCGAGAAGGCCAAAACGGCGAAGTGCGGTCATGTGTTTGATCCCCTGGTCACGTCACGTGGGCCGATAAGTAGAGTGGCCCGCCCCCGCTTTCAATCACGCGCCGTGCGCGTAAGATGCCGCGCGACGCAATAGGAAGGGGGAAACGATGCTCAAGGAATTTCGGGATTTCGTCGCCCGGGGCAATGTCCTCGACCTCGCGGTGGCCGTGATCATCGGCGCGGCGTTCGCCACCATCACCGCCAGCCTGACCGGCGACATCATCATGCCGATCGTCGGCGCGGCCTTTGGCGGGCTCGATTTCGCCAATCATTTCACCGTGCTCGGCCGGATACCGGCCGACTATCACGGCAGCCTGGCGAGCTACGCGGACCTCAAGAAAGCCGGCGTCGCGGTGCTCGGCTGGGGCCAGTTCCTGACCGTCGTCCTCAACTTCCTGATCCTCGCGTTTATCATCTTCCTGCTGGTGCGGATGGCCAGCAAGATGGTCAAAAAGCCCGCAGACGCCCCGGCCGGGCCGAGCGAAGTCGACCTGCTGACCGAGATCCGCGACGAATTGAAGCGCCGCCCGTAACCGCGGCTCGGCCCTAGAGCCGGACCAGCATTTCGGGGACTTTTTGAGAACCCGGCCCGACGTCCCAATGGACCTGCTTGCCGGCCGGCGCCGCCGCCGGCCCGTCCTCGCTGTTGTTGGTCAGGATTTCGCCGTTGGTGGTGACGGTGAACCTGCCTTCCGCGCGCGACGGCGGGCCCTGGTCGGGCTTGGGCATGCCCATCGCCATGGCGCGGGCGCCGAACGGCCCCGAGCCTCCGGTGAGCCCCGGCGCGGTAACCATCACCGAGCCGTCGTTGCGGCGGCGGATGGCGACGAACGGGACGAGCAGGTCGGAATCGGGCATCATCGGGAAGGCGAAGTCCTGGTCGGCCCGCCCCTCGAAATGATAATCGACGTCGAACACGCCCTTCCCGCGATAGGCGACCGACCGCCATCCCTTATATTTCATCAGATTGGCGGCGAAGCGGCGGTTGGACTCATCGTCCGCGCCGGGCAGGCCCATCATCTTCGCCATCTGGTCGGCTTCGAGGCGTTTCTTTTCGGCCTGCTCAGCCGCGTTCTTCTCAAACTCGCTCTTAAGCCTCGCCACTTCCGCGGGTGTGCACGGCCGGGACTTCGCATCCGCGGCCGCATTCCCGGTCACGGTCTCCGTGCGTCCGTCCGCGAAGCACCGCGCCATGCCCTTGTTCCACGCCGTCGGCTGCGCCCCCTTGTCGTTCGGCATCTGGAGGATGATTTCGCCGCGATAATCGAGCACGAACGCGCCGCCCTTGCGCAGCGCCAGCTCCGATGCGAACTTGCCCGGAGTCCACAGGCATCCCGCCAGCAGCAGCGGCGCGACCGCCGCGACCAGCATCTTCCCCCAAGCGCGCATGAAACCCCCCTGCGTCGAATTACGTCCGCGCAACTATAGGCGAGCGGACCGCGGGCTGTAAGCTCTCACTTCCGTCATGCTGAACTCGTTTCAGCATCCAAGAACGCGGCTTCGGAAAATCCGCAAATTCGGTGTTCATGGACCCTGAAACAGGTTCAGGGTGACGCTTTGAGGAGCGTCATTTCGGCTTTCCGCTGAATCCCGCGGCGGCGCGCAGCGCGTCGCCGTCGAGCAACGCGCCGTCGAGCATCACCTGGTCGACGTGGCGCAGGTCGCCGATGCGCTTCGATGGGTCGCCGTCGACCAGCAGTAAGTCGGCTTCCTTGCCGACCGCGATCGATCCGGTGCGATTGTCGACGTGGACGTTGCGCGCGGCGCCGATGGTCGCGGTCGCCAGCGCCTGTGCGGGCGTCATCCCGCCTTCGACATACAGCTCGAGCTCGCGGACCAGCTCGAGCCCGGTGCCGTCGGTCCCGGCGACGATCGGTACCCCGGCTTTGCGGAGCACGTTCACATAGTCGACCATGTGGTGGAAGCTCGCAGCCACATCGGCGCGCGTCGTGCCTTCGGGCAAGGGCAGCGGCCCGGTCTTGAAGCCGCGCTCGGTCGCCGGCGGCAGCGTCCCGGCATAGGGCCGGTAGGCGGCGCCGAGCGTCCCCGCTTCCGCCATCAGCACGCTCTCGACCACCACCAGCGTCGGGTCGAGCCCGATGTGGCGCTTGGCCATGGTCGCGATCACCGTCTTGGTCGGCTCGGCGTCGAATTTCACGTCCTTGAAATATTTGCCCGGCCCGAGCAGCCGCATCAGCCCGTTCGAATGGGCGACGACCTCGTCGGGCATCGCCTGCATGGTCGCGAAATAGATGTGCGTGATCTCGTCGTAGCCGGCGTTGATCGCGTCGAGCGTCCGCATGCCCGCCGGGATATGGCCGTGGACGTGCAAGCCCAGCCGGTGCGCCTCGGCGGCGGCGGGGGCGATCCAGGCGGGCGTCATCGACGTGTAGAATTTGACCGCCGTCATCCCGGCGTCTTTGATCTTGTGCACCGCGGCGATGGTCTCGGCGAGGCTGGAGACGGTGATGCTGCCTTGAGCTGCCAGAGGGCCTTTGCCGTCGACGATCACCGAGGTGAAGCCCTCGGGCGCCAGCAACGCGCCCAGGACACGGCGCTGCCGCTGCGACTGGGCGAGCTCGATCGACCCGCCCGGATTGCGGAACGAGGTGACGCCGATCGCGACCTCGCTCAACGCACCGAAATCGTCGGGCATGTGCATGTGGCTGTCCCACAGCCCCGGCACCAGCGTCTTGCCCTTGCCGTCGATGACCCGCGCCCCGGCGGGTGCAGCCGCCGCACGCGTCGGCCCGACGCGCAGGATCTTGCCGTGCTCGACATAGACGTCCTGGGCGGCGCGGAAGCGCTGGGCGTCGGCGTCGTACAGCCGGACGTTCCGGAACAGCACCGGCCGGCGCGCCTCGTCGGTCAGGAACCGGCTGGCGATCGCCGGGGCGAGCTCGGCAATCCCCTCGTCCTGGGCCTTGATGATCGCCTTGAGATTGTCCTCATAGCCGGCGGGCAGCAGGCCGAGCCCCGCATAGGCGCCGAACAGCTTGCCGCTCTCGTCGAGCCAGAAAGGCTGCGGGCTCTGCTGGATGCCCTTGATGAAATAGAGCCGAATCGTCTTCGGCCCCGCCGGCCCGGTGACGGTCAGCGTCCGCGACGGTTCCAATGTGCCGTGCCCCGACGGCAGCAGGTTGAGTCCGCTGGTCCCCGCCGCGAGAAGCGCCGGCAGCAGGGTGTCGTTGGCGAGGAATGTGCCGCCGCTGGTGACGTAGAATTTCGACGCGGAACCAGGCGCCTCGCCCTGGTCCACCGGGCTTTTCCAGCGAGCCACTGCCTGGTCGATGGCGAAGGTCTCGGCGGAGTCGCCGCTGGGCGTGACGCCGCGGACTGTGATCTTGGCCGGCGTTCCATCCTTGGCGAGCTGGACGACCTCGTCCTGCTCGAACACCAGGCCGCGCAGCAGGATCGATTCGCGATAGGCGATGCTGCCGTCGGGCAGCGTCCAGCGCCACTCGTCGCCATGCTTGCCGGCTTCGGAGACGATAACGAAATGGTCCGCGTTGGCGGGCGGAACCAGCAACTGTTCCTTGGGTGTCGGCGCTGCGTAGAGCGCGTTCGAAGCGCAGGCGGCCAGCAAAAAGATGGAAAGTCGACGGCTCAGCATGTTTGAATTCCCCCACGTGGAAAGGAGGGGCATGCGATGCGCGCCGCCAGCGCGCAAGACGGGTTCGACGAACCGGCCAATGGAGGAAAAGGTCCAGGGGATTCTGTTGCCCGGCTACACGCGCTTGTGGTCGGTCCGGTCAACAGCCTGGCGGCGGCGCACCCCCGAAAAGGTCCGGAGGATTCTGTTGCCCGGCTCCTCCGGAGGCCGCTGGAATCCCCTTCTGTTGCCCGGCGGGGTCCGACCGCGCTTTTGTCCTTGTAACTTAGACCGTTAGGCCGTCAGTTACGCAGCAATTGCGAGTGCTTCGTTATCGTTAGCACTTGTGGTTGTGAACGGTTTTACGGCTCATTCAGGCCGGCCGGCAATCAAGCCTTTATTGCACTCGTCGATCCTATTTCGCCCCCATCAGCACCCCCCGCGCAGGCGGGGGCTGGTGGTGGAGGCGCCGGGGTACTGCCCCCCGGGTCCGAAATGCCTATTCCGCCTAACACTCTACCGACATAGTCGGGTTGCCCCGACGCTCCCCAGATAGGCGTTCGGGGTTAAAATCTCAAGTTGGCGCCCCGCGGGTCCGCGGGCTCGACCCACTGGCGTTCGCTGCGCGACTGCTGTTATGCTTCAGCCCAGTGACCATGTGATCAAAGGGGTTATTTGAATGAAGAAGCTCGGTTTTGCGCTCGTCGGAGTCGCGTCGCTCGCCCTCGCCGGCTGCGGCGGCAACAGTGACAGCCTCAACAATGTCGCCAACATCGACAATGCGTCCAATCTCGACGCGCTGTCCAACGATGCCGCCAACGACGCCGAGGCCGAGGCGCTCGGCAACCAGGCGGCGCAACTCAATGAGGAAGGCAATGCCGCCGCAGCCGACGAGCTCAACGCGTCGGGCAACAGCAGCGCGGACGAAAACGTCGCCGGCATGTAAGGCGTCCCCCGCGCGATTGACTGAGGGCCGTCGGCGCGCGCCGGCGGCCTTTTTCTTTGACGTTCGCTAGCCTAGGCGCTGGCGCCATGAGCGACGAGCCGATCCCCGCAGCAACGCTCGTGGTGGTCCGCGACCGCGCCAATGGCCCGCCCGAATTGCTGATGGTCGAGCGCGCCGCCGGCATGGCGTTTGCCGGCGGCGCCCTGGTGTTCCCCGGCGGCCGGATCGACCAGGCGGACCGGGAGTTCGCCGGGTGCTTCGGTCTCGCTGATGGCGCGGCGCGGGTGGCGGCGATCCGCGAGACGATCGAGGAAACCGCGGTGGCAGTCGGGGTCGAGCCGGTGCCGGGCATCGCCGACGCGCTCGAAATGCAGCGCGCCCTGGTCGCCGACCAGCCGTTCGGCGAGCTGCTCGATCAAGCCGGGCTCGAGCTCGATCTGACCGCCCCGACCCCACTCGCCCGCTGGCTGCCCAACTTCCATGTCACACGCCGCTTCGACACTTTGTTCTTCGTCACCCGCGCGCCCGCCGGCGACTGGGTGCCGAGCGTCATCGCCGGCGAGTGCAGCGGCGCCTATTGGCTCGCCGCCGCCGACGCGCTGGAACGCGAACGAAGCGGCAGCGCACGCCTGATCTTCCCGACCCGGCGCAACCTCGAACGGCTCGCTTTGCATTCCAGTTTCGACGCGATGCGCGCCGATGCCGAGGCCCATCCGATCGAGCCGATCACGCCATGGGTCGAGGAACATGGGCAAGAAAAATTCATCAATATCCCCGGTCACCTTGGCTATCCGGTGACCCGCGAGAAGCTCGACGGGCTGTGGCGAGGCTGATCCGCAGCGGATCCGCGGCAGGCGATTCGCTCTCTGCCGGACGTGAAAAAGGGGACCCGCCGAAGCGGATCCCCTCCTAGGCCAAGCCTTTCGGCCGGTCTATTTCAGATGGTTCGACAGATGCTTGTTCATCTCGAACATGCTGCAACGGTCCTTGCCGAAGACTTTTTTGAGCTTGTCGTCAGCGAGAATTTCTCTTTTGTTTTGAGGATTTTGCAGGTTGTTCTTGCGAATGTGATCCCACACCTTTGAAACGACTTGGCTGCGGGGAAGCGGCGCGCTGCCCGTGATCGCCGCCAGTTCCGGTGAAGGTTGAACCGGGCGAGCCAATCCGCCCCCTGCTTTCCGACCAGTTTTTGCCATGTGCGCCCTCCTGTTGATGTCCCCTTTTGTAGAGCGCAAAGCCACTGGCTTTGCAATGCCCCCCAGCACCTGTGGATCAGCTTATTTTCGCCCGAACGGCACGACCCGGTTCGAAGCGTCGTGGCCGATGTCGGCGCGGCCGCCGAATTCAATGCCCGATCGGGCGCACCAATCGGCGACGATCGCCGCCTCGTCGCTGCCGAATTCCGGGTCGTTTTCAGGGATGTCGCTGACCCTGCCGAGACGGATTCTGGCGGCGCCGCGGACGTTGGCGCTGGCGGTCACGTGGAACATCAGCCGGTCGATGCGATAGTGATGCTCGCTGACCTCTTCGATCAGCAGGTCAGCCCCTTTGAGGTCCGGCTCCAATGGAGTCCCCAGCAGGCACGACAGTACTGTCAGGTTGAACGCCAGCGCCGGATCCCGGAGGTCCGGTTCGAGCGCGGCGGCATCGCGCCGCACCAGCCAGTCGAGCGCGCGGGTCACCGCCGCCTCGCCGCTATCGCGCAACACGTCCTGCGGCATCGGCCCGTGCGCGACCTCGAGCCCGGCCCGATGGAAGCCGCCAAGCAGGAAGCCCGAATCGCTGTACCCCAAATAGGTCTTGGTTCGCGCCGCACGCGGCAGGTCGGCCAGTGCCGCTTCGGCGATCCGGTTCGAGCCATAGCCGCCGCGCGCGAACCACATCGCATCGACCGACGGGTCGGCCATCACTTCGCGCAGCGCCGCCAGCCGCTCGGCGTCCGACCCCGCGAAATGGCCATCGGACAGGAAGCATTGTGGGTGGAAGTTCAGCTCGCAATCGCCGCGGTCCGCCGCCAGCGCGGCAACCCGCTCGGCCGCCTCGCGCTTGAGCGTGCAACTCGGCGCCACCACCGCGATCCGCATTCCATGCCCCCAATTCCTGTGGCGCCCGGCGACCAGATACGGCACTCACGGCAAAGCTTTCCAGTGCCAAGTGAGGAACGGCGATGAACAGGCGATTGGCATTCGGCGTGACGCTGCTCAGTCTGCTGGCAAGCTCGGGATCGGTGGCGCAGCGGCCGGCGACGCCGGCCTATGACCTGCTGATCCGCGGCGGCACGGTTTACGACGGGTCGGGCGCCGCGCCCTATCGCGGCGACGTCGCCGTCCGCGGCGACCGGATCGCCTACGTCGGTCCCCATGCCCCGGGCCGGGCCGCGCGGACGATCGACGGCTCCGGGAAAGCGGTCGCGCCAGGCTTCATCAACATGCTGAGCTGGGCAAACGAAAGTCTTCTCGCTGACGGCAGGGGGATGAGCGACACCTATCAGGGCGTCACGCTCGAGGTGATGGGCGAGGGCGAGTCGATGGGCCCCTGGAATGCGACGATGAAGCGGCTCGATCTCCAGCGACAGACGGACATCCGATATCCCATCCGGTGGACGACGCTCGGCCAGTATCTCGAATATCTGACCAGGCGAGGAGTGACGCCGAATGTCGCGTCGTTCGTCGGGGCGACCACGGTCCGAGTCCACGAGCTCGGTGAAAAGGACGTCGATCCGACCGCCGCGCAGCTGGTGCGCATGCGGCGGCTCGTCCGCGGCGCGATGCGCGAAGGGGCGCTGGGGGTCGGCTCGTCGCTGATCTACGCGCCCGCCAACTTCGCCGAGACTCCGGAACTCGTCGCTTTGGCTCACGAAGGAGCGCGGTGCGGCGGGATCTACATCAGCCACATTCGCGACGAAGGGCCAAAACTGCTCGAGGCGATCGACGAACTGGTCGAGATCTCACGCCGATCGGGCGCCGCGGCCGAAATCTACCATTTCAAGCAGGCGGGACTCGAGAATTGGGGCAAGATCGATGCCGCAATCGCCCGCGTCGACGCGGCGCGCGCGGCGGGCCTGCGGATCACCGCCGACATGTATACCTACGCGGCCAGCTCGACCGGGTTCGACGCAGCGATGCCGCTGTGGATCCAGGACGGCGGGCTCGAGGCCTGGGTCCGGCGTCTCAAGAATCCGTCACTGCGCGCCCGCGCGCTGGCGGACATGCGCAGCCCGACCGCGTCGGAGAATGCGAAACTGGTCGTCAACGAGCCCGACAAGGTGCTGCTGCTCGGCTTCAAGACCGCGAAGCTCAAGCCGCTCACCGGCAAGACTCTGGGCGAGGTCGCCCGAGCACGGGGCAAGTCGCCCGAGGAGACGGTCGCCGAGCTGATTGCCGAGGACGGCACCCGCATTCAGGTCGCTTATTTTTCGATGAGCGAGGACAATGTCCGGCGCGAGGTCGGACTACCGTGGATGAGCTTCGGCTCAGACGCCGCGTCGCAAGCGCCGGAAGGGGTGTTCCTGAAATCAAGCACGCACCCACGCGCCTACGGCAATGTCGCGCGCCTGCTCGGTAAATATGTGCGCGACGAGAAAGCGGCGTCGCTGCCCGATGCCATCCGCCGCTTAAGCTCGCTTCCGGCGACCAATCTCGCGTTGAAGGACCGGGGTTGGCTGAAGCCTGGATATTATGCGGACATTGTCGTCTTCGACCCCGCGGCGATCCGCGACAAGGCCGTTTTCGAAAAGCCCCAGCAGCTGGCGAGCGGTGTCCGCGACGTGTTCGTCAACGGGGTCCAGGTGCTCAAGGACGGCCGCCACACCGGCGCCAAGCCCGGCCGCTTCGTTCGCGGCCCCGGCTGGACCGGCTGGCCGGGTGGCGGCGCCTGCCACTAGCCATAAGCGGCGCCCGGCAATAGGGCACCGCCGATGGATGATACGACTTTCTTCTGCGGCATCGGCGGCAGCGGCATGCTGCCCCTGGCCTGCATCGTGCGGGCCTCGGGCGGCCGGGTCGCCGGCTCCGACCGTTCGCTCGACGCCGGCCGCCTCGCGCCCAAGTTCGCTTATTTGCGCTCGCTCGGCATATCGCTGTTTCCGCAGGACGGCTCGGGGGTCCAGCCGGGAATGACCTTCGTCACCTCGGCGGCGGTCGAGGATAGCGTTCCCGACGTTATCCGCGCCCGCGAGCTCGGCCTGCCCCACCTCACCCGGCCGCAATTCCTCGCGCGATTGCTCAACGCCGCCCAGCGCAGCGTCGCGGTCGGCGGTACGAGCGGCAAGTCCACCGTCACCGGGATGATCGGCTGGATCCTCCACGCCTGCCACCGCCAGCCGACGGTGATGAACGGCGCCGTGATGAAGAATTTCGCCACGCCTTCGGCGCCGTTCGCGAGCGCGCTGGTCGGCGATCCCGAGCTGTTCGTCAGCGAGGTCGATGAAAGCGACGGGTCGATCGCGCTCTACGCGCCCGAAGTCGCGGTGCTGACCAACATCAGCCTCGACCACAAGGAGATGGCTGAGCTGCGCAGCCTGTTCGCCGCCTTTCTCTTGCGCGCCCGCAAGTCGGTGCTGAACCTCGACGATCCGGAAACGCGAGCTCTCGCCGACGTCGTTCCCGCCGAAAATTCCATCGGCTACGGCTTCGATAGTCCGAGCGCGCTGCTGATGGGAAAGAACCTCGAATTGCTGCCCGGCGGCGTCCGCTTTACCGTCCTCGCCGACGGCGAAGCGCAACAGGTCGAACTGCCCCTCCCCGGCCGCCACAATGCCTCGAACGCGCTGGCGGCGCTCGCCGCGACGAGGGCGCTGGGGGTGCCGCTGGCCGAAGGCGCCGCCGCGCTCGCCCGCTTCGAAGGGCTGAGACGGCGACTCGAGACTGTCGGAACCGCCGCCGGAGTCACGGTGATCGACGATTTCGCGCACAATCCGGACAAGATCGACGCGACCCTGGAGACGCTCCACGCCCAGCCCGGGCGGCTGCTGATCCTGTTCCAGCCGCACGGCTACGGCCCGCTCGCCAAGATGGGCGAGGAACTGGTCCACAGTTTCGTTCGAGGCATGGCGCCCGACGACCGCCTGTATTTCCCCGACCCGGTCTATCACGGCGGCACCGTCGAGCGGACGCGGGGGTCCGACTGGCTCGCCGAGGCGATTCGCGCCGAGGACCGCCAGGCGAGCCATATCCCCGACCGCGCGGCGATCGGCGACGCGCTGCTCGGCGAGGCGCGCGAAGGCGACCGCATCCTGGTCATGGGCGCGCGCGACGACAGCCTGAGCGAGTTCGCCGCCGAGCTGGTTGAACGGCTCGCGCGAAGGGACTGACGTGGCCAGGCCCGGCACCGTCACCGGCTGGAAACTGCCGCCCGACGAGCGCCTAGCGCTGCTCGAGCGCTTTCCGCCGCGCTACGGTGATGTGATCGCCGATCATGTCACCCTGCGCGTCGGCGCGTCTCCCGCGACTCCGCTGCCGCGCAAGCCCGAAGCGCGCATCATCGGCCGGGCCGATGACGGCAACAGCCTCGAGTGCCTGGTGGTCGAGCTCGACGGGACGACCGACCGCCCCGACGGTTCGACCTACCACATCACCTGGTCGCTGGGCCCGGCCCGCACTGCGCGCGAGAGCAACGACCTGCTGCGGACAAGCGGCTGGCAGCCGATCGAGGCACCCATCCCGGTAACGCTCGTGCCGGCGCGCTTTTGAGTATGGCCAGGCTGTTTCTCGACTGCGATGGAGTGCTCGCCGACTTCGACGCCGGCGCCAAGGCGCTGCTCGGCATGACCCCCGCCGACTTCGAAGCCCGCCACGGCCGGCGCGAGTTCTGGCGCCGCATCGCCGCCGCGCCCAATTTCTACGGAACGCTTGCCGAGATGCCCGACGCGCACCGCCTGTTCGACGCCGTCGAGCATTTGCAGCCGACGATCCTCACCGGGCTTCCGCTCGGCAATTGGGCGGCTCCGCAGAAGGTCGAATGGGCGGCGGAGCATTTCCCCGGCGTGCCGATCGTCACCTGCCTGGCGCGCGACAAGCACAAGCATATGAAGCCCGGCGACGTGCTGGTGGACGACCGCGACAACCACCGCGCCGCTTATGAGCGCGAGGGCGTGGTCTTCATTCATCACGTGAGCGCCGAGGACAGCCTCAGGCAGCTGGCGAAAATCTTCCCGTCGGTGAGAACCGCGGCCTAAGCGGCGGCGGTGACGTCGACCTTCTCCACCCACTCCGGCCAGAACACCGGCTCGCGGTTCGACCAGCCGGGCGCGGTCGCGGCGCTTTCGCTGATCGACTGCAGCAGGATCCGCCGGCGGTCGGGATGGAGATGCGGCAGCGCGGCGGCCGAGCAGAAAGCCGACGGCAGCCACGGCCGTGCCGAAGCGCCGATCAGCCGCTCATAGAGAAACCGGTAGGAAGCGAAGTGCGGCAGCCGGTCCTGGCCGAGATCGAACGCCGAAACGGTGATCAGCATGCCGATGAACGGCTCGATCATGTCGAGGCCGCTGTCATCGGGGACCTGCAGGCGCATGTGGTCGAGCTGCTTGTAGAGCCGGCCCTGGGCGCGGATCGAAGCCGCCTCACCTTCGTCACGGGCCCAGCATTCAATCGGGTCGCGGCGGCCGTAGGCAACGTCGAGCGAACGGCGGATGTACCGCTGCGTCGCCTTCGTGAAGCCTGCGAACTCCTTCATTTCGGAGATCAGCATGGCACCACTTGCCGGCTGACTCGTCCGCGTAATCATGAACCCGACTCCTTTTGCCTGGGCGGGATCATGCGGCGGTTTGTGTTGCGTATTGATTAACCAAGGTCCCACCCCCGATCAGATTGAATCAGAGCGGAGTCCTTGCGGCAACACGAAAATTTCACGCGGCGTCGCTTAAAGTCGCCACTGTTGATTATTTGCAACGCTGTTGTTTTTTGTTTCGCCTGCGGAACTTATTCGCGAAAGGCGCAACTTATTCGGGAAATCCCGACGACGGGACGGGATCGTCGCTCTGTCCCGGCTGGGCCGCGGCGGGCGGATCGGACGCATCCATGGATTCGTCGCTGCCGACATCGGCCTTCTTGTCGAGGTCGTGCGGATTCTTTTTGAGTTCTCTTTCCAGCTCCCGCTCGGGGGCGCGTTTATGCACCGTCGGCGGCACGCCCTTGTCTTGCTCGCCCATCCCAGTTGCTCCTTCGCCGATTCAAACGAGCGCGCGGCAGGCCCGTTCCGCCTGCAATCGGGTCCGCTTTCGACGGAGGCGCACTCCGCTTCTGCCAAACGCCCGCCAGGCGATTGCCCTATCCGCCCGGCATGGTCACATAGGTCCAGATGAACAATCATTCAGAAACGGCCGGCTTTCGTACGGAGTGGCGGCGTGAGAACGGGGGCCGCTTCGCGGACTGGCCGCTGGCGCTCAAATCGATCCTCGGCTTTTGGCTCGCATACGCGCTGACCGTTGCCGCGCGGGCGTTGCTTGGCACCGATCCGGCGACGATCCTTCAGAACAAGCTGGTGATCATCGCCATCGGCATCGTAATCACCGGTCTGGTCTATCTGGCGATCGCCGGCTTCGGTCGAGGTGCCAGCATTCGCCGCAAGGCGATCATCGCGGGAATTGCCTCGTTTATCGCGGCCTGGGCGATGGGCGTCCTGCTGGTCGCCTCCGAAGACAAGATGCGCGAGAGCAAGGAGGAGTTTCGCTACCGTGCTCGCGAGGGCTTCGTCCTGATCGAAAAGGGACACAGCATCCGCATCGAGCGCGCGGCCGCCGATCCTTTGGTGCTGACGCTGCCGCCGATCAACCAGCTCGATGCCAACAAGAGGATCCGCTACGCGGCGGACACGGCCGTCGTCTGGTTCTTCTTCTTCGCCGCGTGGAGCGCCTTCTATCTGGCGACGCTGGCCCAGGCCGAAGCGCTTGGCGCCCGCCGCCGCGCCGCGGAAGCGGAAAGCGCCGCCCGCTCGGCGCAGGTCCGTGCGCTGCGCTACCAGGTCAACCCGCACTTTCTGTTCAATACACTGAATTCGCTGTCGTCATTGGTCATGTCCGGCCGCCCCGAAGAAGCCGAATCGATGATCCTCAAGCTGTCGACCTTCTTCCGCTCGAGCCTGTCGCTCGACCCCTTCGCGGACGTCACGCTGGCCGAGGAAATCGCGCTCCAGAGTCTGTATCTGGACATCGAGCGGGTGCGCTTTCCAAGGCGCCTCAAGGTCGAGATCGACGTGCCGCCGAGCCTCGAAACGGCGCGGCTGCCGGCGCTGATCCTCCAGCCCGTGGTCGAGAACGCGATCAAATACGGAGTGTCGCCGACGCGCGAAAAGGTGATTCTGCGGATCGTCGCGCGAGAGGCTGGGCCTGGCCGCTTCACTCTCGAAGTCAGCAACACCGGCAAGCAGTCGAAGCGCGCGCGCGAGGAAACTCACGAAGGGACCGGTGTCGGTCTTGGCAATGTTTGCGAACGTTTACGCGCGCGGTTCGGGACTGCCGCGCTGTGCGAATTTGGCCCGCTCGACGACGGCGGCTATCGTGTCGTGATGACGCTGCCGCTGGATCGGGCCGATGGATGAGACTGCCGCGTTAAAGGTCCTGATCGCCGACGACGAGCCGCTTGCCGCCGAGCGGCTGCAGCTGCTGTTGGCGAGATGCGCGGGGATCGACCTCGTCGGCACCGCCAGCGACGGCGAAAGCGCGGTCCGGATGGCTGACGCGCTTGGCCCCGACGTGTTGCTGCTCGACATCGCCATGCCCGGTCTCGACGGCATCGACGTCGCCCGCGCGATCGCCACTCCTGCATCGTCTCCCGCGGTCGTGTTCGTGACCGCGTTCGACCAGT
>Ga0255312_1000076_pt1 | contig 14498 bp, 16 predicted proteins | sample EtOH5_T0_E5_meta_FD_202081 | JGI IMG/M metagenome (GOLD analysis project Ga0255312, IMG submission 202081) | Sandy soil microbial communities from University of British Columbia, Vancouver, Canada - EtOH5_T0_E5 | ecosystem: Engineered > Artificial ecosystem > Sand microcosm > Unclassified ...
CGCGCCGAAGGTCCAGATTATCGGGATGGACATTCCGGAGGAGGACGGCATCGCGATGCTTTCGATGGACGTCATCCTCCAGCCCAACGCCGGGAACGACGAAATCATATTGACCAGCCTCTAGGCTCCGGCTTACTCCATCGCTCCCAAGCGAGAAGGAGCGCCGCTAATGTTCGATCTATCCGAAAAACGCATGGTATGGATTCCGGTCCGCTGGCCGGGCGTGAAGGTCGCCGACGGCGACGCCGTCGCCGAAAACACGGAATACGAAATCGAGTGCCATGTCGAATTGCTCGACAAGATTCGCCTCCGCGAAGTGTTCTATCCGGAGCGACCCGACGACGACGATCCGGACGAGGAAGAGAAGGCCGAGCGGGAAGTCGCGATGTTCCTCGCGGTCGTCCACGACTGGCGCAAGGTCAAGAATGGTGAGGCGTCCGCCCCGTTCAATGAGGCCAACGCGCGCAAGATGCTCCTCGTGCCGATGTTCGCGAGCGGCTTCGAAGACTGTTACATCAAAGCCTGGTCGGGCCAGTTGGAAATCCGGGAAAAAAACTCCGTCGGCTCGTCCGCTACTGGTGCGGCGGACGGGCGAGTTCCGAAGAGGAAGGCGCGCCGCCGTTAAGCGCCGAGGAGGCGAGGGCGCTCGGGCTTTCGCCGACTGACATTGTGACCGACGAGGCCGACCGCCGCCCGGTCGTTTGGCCGGACATGGTCGATAGCTGGCGGCTGTTCATGGGGATGGTAACGCAATGGCGCACCGCCGGGATGGCGGGCGTCCGCATCGGTCTCGACTATGGCGTCCTCGAACAGGTGGCGGCCTCGCTCGAAATCACCGTCCCGCTTGACAAGCAAACCTTTGCTGACATTCGTTTTATGGAGGCGGAAGCGTTGAGCGCCTGGACCAAGCGACGTTAGGAAATCCCATTGGCCGAGTTCGACCTGTCTATGCGGATCACGGCGGACGGAGGTCAGGCCGCCGGGGAAATTGGTCGCGTCGAGGGCGGCATTACCAAGCTGACCGCCGCCGAGTTCAATGCGGCGGGCGGTGCGGCGGGGCTAGAGAAAGCATTCCAGAAGACGGGCGCGGCGGCGGTGAAGGGCGCGGCTGGCGTCGATCAATTCAGCAAAGCCGCCGCTCGCGGTCGCATGGCGACGCAGCAAATGGGAATGCAGATAAACGACTTCGCGACGCAAATCGCGCTCGGCGGGCGTCCCATGCAAGCGTTCGCCGCCCAAGCCGGACAGATGGGTTGGGCCATGTCCCAGATGGAGGGCAAGGCGAAGTCGGTCGGCCTCTTCCTCGCCGGGCCGTGGGGCGCGGCGCTGGTCCTCGCGACGACCTTCCTCGGGTCCATGGTGACGGCGCTTTGGAACGCCAAGAAGGGCAACGAGAACCTTAGCGAGGCCGCCAAAATCAGCAAAATGACGATTGAGGAATTGACCGACGCGATAAGGGAGAATCAGAAGGCGCTCGACAAGGCGGTCCTATCGGGCCGCGAGAAGGAAAAACAGGAACTCCATCTCGCCGAGTTGCACCGGCTTCGCGCGCTCGAACTCCGCAAGCTGACAGTCGCCCTCCTCGAACACACAAAGGCCGAGTTCGAAGCGGCCCAAGGCCAGTCGTTCGGCGCGGCTGGCGGCGCGGGCGCTGGCATGGCAACGGCCATGGCCGGGCGGCAAGTGGTCGAACTTGAGAAGCAACTGGCCCTCGCGAACCTCGCGCTCGCGGCGGCCCAGCGTGAAGTCAATACGGCGCTCGTTCCCATCATTCAGCGCGGGAGCAAGCGCCGGACCGACCCGGCGGAAGCTATTCAAGGACGGTTCGAGGACGCGTCCGACGCCTTGGCCGCCGCCGTCGCCAAGGGGACGAAGACGGTCGCCCAGGCGCGCGCGGAGATGGACAAGCTGAACCTGACCCGCGCCGCCGAAATCAAGGCGCTCCAGGAAAGCCGCAAGCAGCATGGCGACCCGACGCTCCCGAAAGTGACCGGGGCCGAGGTCGCGGCCATTCTCAAGAAAGCGTTCGGCGGCGGGACGGCGACCAGCGGCATTCGCTCGGCCCAGCATAACCGCGACGTCGGCGGCGCGGCGAACAGTTACCATCTCACCGGCCAGGCGGTCGACTTCGTCCCGCCGGGCGGAATGCGGAACTTCAACAAGGCGACCGCCCGCTCGGCGCTGGAAGCGGTCGGGATCAAAGTTCTCGAATTGCTCGGCCCCGGCGACAAGGGCCACGAAGACCACGGCCACGTTGCGTTCGCCCGCCAGCGGCTCGGGCCGGACCAAGTCGCCGCCGCCCAAGAGCGCGAGGCCCGCGCGGCGGAAGCGGCCCAGCGCAAGGCCGACGCCCTCGCCGCGTTCGGCGACCGCGCAGCGACGACGATTGCGAACATGGGCGCGCGCGGCGGCGGGATGACGACCTTCGAGACTTGGAAGAAGGACTTCGAAACGCTCAACGCCTTGGCCGACGAACTGTCGAAGAAGAAGCCGCCCGACTGGAAGGAACTCGCCGCCGCCGCGCGCGAGACCGCCGACGTCCTTCGCGACGGCATTCAGAAGCCTTACAAGGACTTCATCGCCGACCAGGTCCGCTCCCTCGGAATGGAGCGGCTTGTCAATGCGGGCCATGCCGACGAGGCGGAGGCGCTGGGCGTCGTCGCCGACCTCGAAGAGCGGATCGGCCTCAAACTGTTGCCCGCCCAAGTCGCGGCGGTTCGCGCGGTTATCCAGGCCCGCAAGGCCGAGGCGCGCGAGGCCGATATCGCGCGCCAGAAGCAAGAAAAATACTTGGACGCGATCCGCTCGACCCGCGACGCGTTCCGGGGAATCTTCGACTTGAGCGGCCAAGGGTTGAAGGACTTGCCGAAGAAACTTGGCGACATGGTCGGCAAGCTGGTCGGCGATTTCCTCTTCGACAAATTGTTCGGCGACATTTTCAATCAACTGGAGGACCAGGTTAAAGGCGTTACGACCGTCCAGGACGCTTCGGTTAAAATGGCGGACGCAATCGCCGACGCCGACGCGGCTATCGACAACCTGGGAGCCGCCGCCCAGTCCGCCGCCGACAAGTTGAACGGCGTCCCGTCCCCGACCGGGGGCGACACGCCGCCCGACAGCGGCGGGGATATAATCGTCACAGGAACGAGGAAGAAGGTCGCCAAGGACCCGGCGGCGTTCCTCGCCGATATGCTGGAAAAACTCGCCAAGGGGATTCTCGGCGAGAAGATGGCGAAGCAACTCGGCGCGATCATCGGCCAGGCGCTCCAAGGCGCAGCCATCGGCCAGATGGCGTCGAACAGCATCCTCGGCGAGCGCAGCAAGACCGGCAACATCGCCGCGAGCATCGGCGGCGCGTTGGGCGGCTTCGCGGGCAAGGCGCTGGGGACAGCCATCGGCGGGCCGCTGGGCGGCATGATCGGAAGTGCGCTCGGCTCGGCGGCGGGCGGCTTGCTCGGCGGTCTCCTCGGCGGCGCGAAGAAAGCGCCAAAGGGTTCGACGACGATAACCAACGTCTATGACGCCGGGGCATACAAGGGGAGCAACAGCCTCAAGGGCAACGTCAACGCCTTGGCCTCGTCGGTCCAGGGCGGAATCCTCGACATTGCCAGCCAACTTGGCGGCGGCCTCGGCAACTTCGCGGTCTCGGTCGGCTATAACGAGAAGAAAAAGAAGTATGTCGTCGACACGGCGGGGCTGGGCCGTCTCAAGAGCGGCGACGATATCACCCGCGAGTTTTCCGACGAGACCGACGCGATAGCGTTCGCCATCATGGACGCAATCAAGGACGGCGCGGTGACGGGCCTCTCCGCCGCCGTTCAGAAAGCCCTCCAGTCCAGCCCGGACGCGGCGCGCGCGCTCAAGGAAGCGCTCCAGGTCCAAGACGTCGAGACGCTGATCGGCGGCCTCGGCTCGACCATGCAACGGCAGTTCACGGACTTTGAGAAGGCCGCCAAAGAGCGGGTCCGTATCGCCACGAAATACGGCCTCGACCTGGTCGCGCTCGAAAAGATCAATGCCGAGCAGCGGGCGAAAATGTTCGAGGACGTCCTCAAGTCGCGAATCGGTGCGCTCCAGGACTTGCTCAACGACCTCAACTTCGGCGACCTGTTCGAAGGGACGCCCGCCCAGAAGCGCCAGAAACTCCTCGGCCAGATCGCGACGACGCGGACCAAGGCCGAGGCTGGCGACGAGGGAGCCGCCGACAAATTGGCCGAACTCGAACGTCAACTGGTCGAACTGTCGCGCGAAGCCTATGGCACGGCGGGGCCGGAATATGCGTCCGACCTCGCCCAGGCGCGCGCCGACGCCGAGCGCGTCATCGCGCTTGAGACCGACCGCGCGCGGGAAGCCCAGGAGCGAGCCATCGCCCAGTTGAATGCGGCGACGACCCAAGTCCAGCTTACCAACGAGACGAACAATATCCTCTCCCAGATATTGACGACGCTCGGCGGCAGCACGGCCTCGCCCATCCTTGCGACCGGCGGAGGCGGCGGAGGCGGCAGTTATGAAACTGGCCGACTCGTGAACCTCTGACATGGGCGAACTTCGTCCAGCCATCGTTCGCATGACGTTGACGCCGCGCCGCATTTCCGACGGCGTGACCGAGACGCTGTATCTCGCGGGTGGCGGAATGAGTTGCCCATATCGGTTCGGCGGGCAGGACTACAAGGCGGGCATCGTCACCTTGCCGCGCTTCCGCGCTCAACTCGACTGGGGCGACGAGGGCTGGAGCGGCGGCGTCTTGCCGCAAACCTCGTCCTTCGCTTGGGGACCGTCGCGCCCGTCCGACTATCTTGCGATCCCGGCGAACTATGTGTGGAAGGACGCGGCGATTCTCGTCGAGGTCGGCGAGGAGCAGGATACACCCTTCAACGTTACGACCAACTTTCTTTTATACTCCCAGCAATTTAACAACGCCGCGTGGAACAAGAGCGAGGCCACGGTCACGGCGGACGCCGGAACCGCGCCGGACTCGACGTCAACCGCTGATAAGTTGATCCCTAGCATAAACTCCGCAAGACACTTTATTTACCAAAGTGCACTCGCGGCGGCCACTTACACGGTCAGCGTCTATGCGAAGCCCAGCGGTTATAATGATATCGCGCTCGCATTTTCCAACGTCGCTGGGCTTTGGAGCGTCGTTACCTTCAATGTCTCAACCGGCGTTGTGGGCGCGAGCAGCCAAGCCGGAGGGGTGGCCCTGCCGAGTGCCGCCACCATTGAGTCGGTTGGCTCCGGTTGGTATCGTTGCTCGGCGACATTTCCATCCTCCGTGATAGCCGCTGGGGCGAATGTTCCAATGGTCATGGCGACGGGCGGCGGTGAGCCTATTTTCGAGGGATTTGCTGGCAACGGAACGAACGGGGTTCTTATCTGGCAAGCGCAAGTCGTCGAAGGCCCCGTCCCTGGGCCGATAGCACTTTCGACCTCCTCGCCAGCGACGATCTCTAGCTTGAGGTCCGGAGGCTCGCCGCCCGCTTCTTGGGCGACCGCGCTCAACGGAACGATTGCGGGCATCACCGCCGAGGACGGGCTTATCACGTTCACGGTCGCCGACCTGTCGAAGACGCTCGACAAGCCGATAGCCGCCGCGCGCTTCGCCGGGAGCGGCGGGATCGAAGGCCCGGCGGAGGCCAAGGAGCGGCCCAAGCGGCGAAGTTGGGGAACGGTCTTCAACGTCGAGGCGCGCATCCTCGACAAGGCGAATCAGATTTACGAGTTCGGCGACCCGGCATTCCAAGCGACCAGCGTCTCCGACGTTCGCGACATGGGGCGGTCCGCCTTGCCCGCGCCGACGACGGTCGCATGGGCCGGGTCGATTGCCGCGACCTTCACCGCGCTCCAGGCGTCGTCCCCGGCGCAAGGCTCGTGCGTCATCGCGCCTTCGATTGCTTGCCTCAAGTGGTGGACGACTCCGGTCGGCCCGTTGACGGTCGACCTTATCGGCGAGGGCGGCGCGCAATCGGCTCCGAAGATCGCGACGACCATGCTCGCGGCGCTCGCGCCCGCGATTGCATGGTCGACCGGCGACCGCGACGCGGCGGACGCCTTGCGCCCCGACACGGCGGGAATCCATATCGGCAGCGAGTCCATCACCATCGCCCAGGCGCTCGACCAGTTGCTCCTCGGCGTGTCTATGGCGTGGGTCTTGGACAGCGCCGGGAACGTCAAGTTCCGCGCCATCACTTTGACCGGCGCGGTCGAGTTGCTGGTCTCCCAGCAAGTCTCGCGCGTGAAGGTCTTCCCGCATCAGAAGGTCCGCCGCCTCGGCTACAAGCGCAACAATCGCGTCCAGAACGACGGCGAAATCGCCGCCGTCCTTGCCGATTATGTCGTCGCCTCGGGCCGCAATCTTCTGACCGACGACACGTTCCTGCCCGGCTTTTGGACATTGACGAACGCGGTCCGCGTGGCGGGCGATGCCTCGGGGACATTCAAGGACTCCCAGCGCCCGTTCGTCGCCGAGGCCGCGCTGGGGCAGGGGACCGCAATCGTCCTGACCGCGCTTGACCGCGTCCCCGTCAACGTGTCGCAAATGTATTGGCAAGGCTTGCGCGTTGCCGTGTCGACCGGCTCCAGCGGCACCGCGACCATCGCCTTGACGGGCCAGTTCTATGACGCCGCCGGGGCGACCGTCGGCAGCGGGTTCAACGTCACGGTTGCGCGCTCTGACTTGCCGACGGACGGCTCCTATCTGAACTCGTTCGTCGGCGGGCTGGCGGCTCCGGCGACGGCGGTCGCGGTCTCGTTCGTCGCATCGGTCGCGGCGAACAGCGCGGTCGGGACCTTGCGCTTCGACTTCCCGCAAGTCCTCGATACCGAGCCGGGCGCGGACGTCACGACGCAAATCACCGGGCCGACCTCCGCCGACGTCAATTATGATTACACCGGGACGACCATCGAGCAAGCGGTCGACCTCGGATTCTGGCTGTCGTCTGGGATCGCCACCGTCACGACCGGGACCATCACCGCGACCTATACCGTCCTCGATGGCACGGTGAACGGGTTCAACCTCGCCTCGGGCGCGCAAGCCATCACCCCTTCGAGCGGGATCGCGACGTTCACCGTCTCGACACTGGCGACCGACGCCGCGACCGTGGAAATCGCGATGACGCGGAACGGCATCACCCGCAAGCAAACCGTCGTTCTGACCAAGAAGCGCGCGGCCCAGCCTCCGCCGGGCGGCGGCGGCGGCGGCTATTCCTCGGCGCAAACAAGCGCGTTCGTGACGCTCGTCACGCCATGGACGACGTTCGCCAACGTCTTGACCGACCGCATTCAAATCACCATGCCGACGGGCAAGACGACGGCCCGCGTCTTCGTGTCTCTCCAAGGGCGATGGCTCCCTAAAACGGTCACGAACCGAGGGCCGTGGAACCTGGAGTTCAAGGTCCAGCGCAACACCGGAACGACCGGCTCGCCGACATGGACCGACATCGGCGCGATCCAGAACTCGAACCCGGACCCGTTCATCGACGCGAGCGTCGAGGGCTATCTCTTTTCGTCGGCGGGGACGTTGAGTTATTCGTTTGACGACACTGGCCGCACGGCTGGAAATACTTATGAGTATCGGGTTCTCGTGCGGGTCTCGACGGGGACCGTCGCGGGCAATACCGGCGGCATCAACTTTACCGGGGAGGTTAGCCTTTCGGCTCCGTGATGACGACCAAGATTCACATCATCGGCCCGGACGGGTCGCACCAACTGGTCGACAGCCTCGCCGGTCACGAGGATTGCGAGGTCGTCGCTCGCAACGTGACGCCGTTCGAATGCACCGAGATTGTCGACGGCAAGATCGTCGAGGCGGTCGAGCGCATGGAAGCGGCGGAGAAGCTGGGCCGCGCCGTCAATATGACGCGCGAGGAACTGGTCGACCGGCTTGAGGCCGCCGAGTCGAGCCTCGTCACGGTCGCCGCAGCCAAGGTCGGCCTCTGATGCCGGGTTTGGTCGACAGCGGCTTCGTCGAATGGCTCAAGAAGGAAGCGCTCGTCACGAGCCTTGCGAACGCGGGCCTTGCGTCGGGCCTTCTCGCATCGGCAATCGAGACCGAGATAACCTCGCCGCTGGCGTTGAAGGCGGCGGCGGATAGCGAGGTCGCGCGGCAAATCGCGATCCTCGGCGGCCCGCTCGCGTTCGACCGCCATGTCGTCAAGGGCCAGCGCCGGGACCTGGTCGGCCAGTGCATCGGTCTTAGGCATCCGGACGGAGTGCTGGGATATGACGCAAGCTATCTGGGGCCGGAACTGGTCGTCAATGGCGACGGGTCGAGCGCCGTCGGCTGGGCGAACGTCAGCGGAACCGCCTCGGCGGTCGGCGGGCGCTTGCGGGTCACGAATAACACTGGCGTTTCCTCCGGGCGAGTCTCCCAAGCCGTGACCTTGGTGGCGGGTCGGAGCTACCGCTTTCAAACGACCCACTTCACTGGCACGGTCGCGGTTTATGCCGCTTGGGTCGGCCCCAACGTTGGCAGCAATTTTGGCGTCTCGGGTGACATTCACGCTGGGGCCGTTGGAGCCGACACGACCTTTGTCGCTCCGCAAGCGAGCGCGGTCGTCGTCCTCGTCAATAACGCCGGGACGACCGGCGATTATTCCGAGTTCGACAACATCAGCCTCCGCGAAGTCGGGCCGCAGCCGGTCTTCGTTGTCTCCGCCGACGAGCAGGACGATAATTTGACCATCCTCGAAGTTGTAAGGAAACTCGGATGACGGCCAGCCTGACATTGATGCGCGCGCTGTTCGCGACCGCGATGGACGTCAGTCCGACGGCGGGTTCCTCGGGCTGGGCGAACCTTGCCACGCCGGACCCGAAGGAGGTCGCGATCCTCGCCGCTGGCGGCGGCTATTGGGACATGGACCTCGGCGCGTCGGTCACGGCGGACACGTTTTTCCTCGGCTTTTGCTCGAACAACTCCGACCTTGCCGTGAACATTTACACGGCAACCGGCTTGGGGACGGGCCGGACCCTTCTCGGCGCGCTCTCGGTCGGCCCGGCGACGGCGCGGCGTCGTCACGCCTTCCTCAAGATCGCGACTCCATCGGCGAGCCGCTACTGGGCGTTCAACGTGACCGGCGCGGCGGCCATCACGGCGGGCCTTGCGACCATCGGCCAAAGCATTCAGCCCGTGTTCGGCCACGAGTGGGGAAGCGGTCGGCTCATTCGCGATATGTCCCAGGTGACGGACTTGCGCGGCGGCGGGTTCGGGATCGAGCGCGGCGCGCGAGCGCCCGGCTGGCAATTCACCGTCGGCGACCTCTCCGACGCCGAGGTCGCGTCATTGTGGGACATGGTCCAGGACGTCGGAATGAGCGCCCCGGTCGTCGTATGCGAGGACCCGAGTCTGTCGCAGCCCGCGCTCAACGAGGCGCTTCACTATGGCTTGCTCGACCGGCCCGAGGCATACAGTCGCGAGGCTCCGGGGACGAACCGCTGGAGTTTTCGGACGAAAGACTGGGTCTAGTGGGCGACTTCTACAATACAGCGCAAGGCAACATTGTCGCCTTCTCCCATCATCCGGGCTTTTATCTGGTGACGGTCTTTGCGCTGATCCTCGTCACCTTGCTCGCCCTCGAATGGATTTGGCGGCTGGTGTGGTGTTTCTTCGAGGAGCCGCGCCCGCTCAAGCATCCGTCGACGATCCTTCGCGTCGTCCATGTCTTGCTCCTGGTCTCGATTATCATGCGGGTTGGGCCGGGCGCGGTCCAGCTTATGACCTGGAAGGACGCCAGCGTCGCCGACCAGCACCTTCTCGCGGCGGTTAACAATATCTCCGACGCCCTGTCGATCCTGCCCTTCTCGATTGCATGGCTGATCGTCGTCGTCTCGTGGCCGATGCTTGCCTATCAACTCGACAAGGCTCCGCCGCCGTTTCACCTTTGGCCGACGCCGAGCGCATTGAAGCGACCGCTCAAAATCGGATTGGGCGTCTTCGCTATCGCGGCGGCGCTCACCTTCCTCCAATGAGGGCCGAGGGCGCGGCGGGAACCGTCGTCGTCTATTCCCAGTTCGTCGCTTTCGCGCGCTCGATTCCGGAAGGGCTGGTCAGTCTCGCGGTCGGGCTGATCGGCGTCGCGCTCGCCCGCTGGGTCTTCGTCAACCGCGAATATCGCCGCGTCGGAATGCGCCAAGGCTGGAGCGAAACCTTGCCGTTGACGCTGGTCGCGATGCTCGTCGCCGGGGTGCTGATTTATGACCGCCAGCTTGGCATCTCGGCGTCGGCGTTCGTCGGCCTCGGCGTCGGCTGGGTCGCGGTCGTCTTGCTCGACGTCTTCGGCGACAGAATCCTGTCCTTTTTCCGCTCGCCGCTCCAGGGCGGACCGGCTGACCCGCGCTTCCCGCCGCAAGTCGACTTGAGCGGCAAGGAGGGGAAGGTCGACAGCGCCATGGCCGAGACGCCCCAGAATATGTTAGAGACGCTGGCCGAGATTGACCGGAGGGAGAGGGGCAAATGACGTTCGCGCTTTCATGGCTGGCCGACACGCTTCGAGCGGCGGGCTGCAAGGTTGTCGAGCAGCCGGGTTGGAAGGAGCGGGGACGCGGCGACATGGGAGCCGTGAAGGGCGTTATCTGCCATCATACGGGCGGCGCGCTCAAGGGCAACGCGCCGAGCCTTGCCTTGGTCGAGCATGGGCGAGGCCCGCCCGATCCTCTGCCTGGGCCACTGTCGCAACTGGTCCTCGCCCGCGACGGGACCTTCTATGTCATCGCCGCCGGGCGCTGCAATCACGCGGGCCGGGGCGCGTGGCATGGCGTCGACGATGGCAACAGTCAGATGATCGGAATCGAGGCCGAGAATGCGGGGACCGGCGCGGACCCTTGGCCGCAAGTCCAGATGGACGCTTACGCGGTCGGGGTCGCCGCGATCCTGAAGCACATCGGCGCCGACGATGTGATGGCGGCGGGCCATAAGGAATATAGGCTTCCCCGTGGGCGCAAGACCGATCCGAGTTTCGACATGGTCGCCTTCCGTGAGGACGTCGAGGCCCTGATGGACGGAGGGGCAAAACCGCCGGTGACGATCCCGCAAACCGACCCTCGGCGTTCGATGCTTCGCAAGGGCGACCAGGGCAATTCCGTGCGCGAGTTGCAGAAAGCGCTCGGGCTGGTCGAGGACGGCGCGTTCGGTCCCGCGACCGACGCGGCGGTGCGCGTGTTCCAAGCCGGGCATAACCTCAAGCCCGACGGTCTCGTCGGCCCGGCGACATGGAAGGCGCTCGGGCAATGAGCGACCGCCGCCCATGGGTCCGCATCGCTTGGCCGGATATCGGCGAGCGCCAATGGGTGACGATAGCGCTGTTCTGCTTCGCGTTCGTCTTGCTCGCCATGGCGCGGGAGAATGCTGCGCTGTGGGAAGTCGAGGTCTTCAAGGTCATTGTCCAGGCGGTCGTCCTGACCGGCCTCCTCAACATGGTCGCGGCGTTCCATTTTTCCTCGAACAAGGGGAGCGAGACGTCGCGCGAGAATACCGGCAAGGCGTTCGACGCGATCACCGCGACCGCTACCGGACAGCCTCCGCCCAAGGCGGACGTCACGCTCAAGCCGGGCGAGACGGCCCAAGCCGAGGCCGAGCCGGGCGACTAAACCTTGACCGTTTCGGCTGGGGACCGTATTTAGCGCGCGGCTGAACCTGCAAAGGTTGAGGCTCCAGCGGCTTCTCGCAAAACTCGCTCGGGGAAACGGCGACCTCTTTCGGAGCGGTCGCCGTTTCTACTTGCGGGTCTCGCGGTCCATGTAGCGACCGGACGCGAGCAAGCGCTTGGCGTATTGCTGGGGCGCTGGGCGGCCAGCGGCGCGGTCGCGCATATTGAACTCGTCGATTATCGAGCAGACCTCGGAGAGACAGGCCGAGCCGAGCGGGCCGTCCTCGCGCTTGTTCCGGCTCGCCCGCCATGCCTTGACGAGCGCGACGATTGCCCGGCCCTCGACGGCGGCGCGGTTCTGGAACGCCGTCTTGTGGGCGGTCGAGCAGAACTGTTGGTGGGCGCGGCTGGGAGAGAAGCGGGTTCCGCATTCGGCACATAGCCGCCCTGGGGCGAAGCTGGGCGCGATTGGCGGATTTTCGGCTAGGCTGGGAAGGTCGGACATTAAAGCGGCTCCTACGGCGTTTCTCGCGCAACCGTCTTAGACGCAAGTGCAATCCGCCGTCAAGCCCTATCCGAGGCCACGGCTCCGAAGTTCGCGCCGACAGCCTTGCCGGAAACAGCATAGGGCGTTGCCCTCGGATCGCGGGGAGGAGACTATCTCCAAGCTGGCAATGCCGCCGTCGGGGAACGAAACGACCGCCTTGTGATGCTTGCCATTGGTCGAGAAGTCCGCCTCGACCGCGCAACCGAACGGCTCGAACACTTCCTTTGCGATGGCGATTTGCGCCCGCTGGACCCGGTTGCCTCGCGGCTTGCTCATTTCGTCAACTCCCGCATGGTATCGGCGGCGGTGTTTAGATCGTTGGCGAAGAGGCCGCGACCCTCCGCCTTCATCTGGGCCGCGAACTCGTCGAGTTTCTTCGCCCATGCCTTGCCCCGGACATACAGTTCGGCGTTGTCGCGCGGCGCTGGCGTCGGGGCCGGAGGCTGTCGCCTGGGCCGCGCTTCGATGTCCCCGGCGAAATCCCTGTGGACCCAGATTATCTCCTCGTTTCCGTGCCGGTTGCGGCGGCGGCGGCCCGAGTCGACCAAGACGCCCTCCTGATGCAACTCGCTCCGCCGCTTGCGGAAGCTGGACTCGGGCGCGTCGGGGAATGCGAGGACCAGGTCGTCGTCGATCAATCCGGCTGGCCCGGCCTCGCGCGCCAACTTCTCGACGACCGACCGGATTGACGCGGCGGTCCCTTCGAGCGAGCGCGCCGCCTTGTGACTGGTATCCGGATCGGTCCGGCGGGTCGCTGGCGTGAAGAGGTCGCGGGTCATTCGAGGCCGTCCTTCTTCGGCGGCCCGAAACTGGCGACGACCGCGAGAATGCCTTCCGCGAAGACCTTCGCGTCCTTCGGGTCCATGCCGAGGAAGAGACCGGCCTGGGTCTCGGCATTGACCAGCGCGACGAGGATCACCCGCTCCGGCTTGCTATGGCCGATGATGCCATGGTCGCAAGCGAGACAGGCGAAGTCACCGCCGCCGTAGGGAATGAGGCGCTGGGCGGGGCCGATAAGTTCGGTCTTCCTAGCCACGAAACCGGCCTTGCACCGCCGACGAGGCTTCCTTCAACCTGGGAACCATGCCCTCGACCTCGTCGGCGACCTCGTCCAGTCCATACTTGCGCGCGATCTTGACGGCGTCGAACGCGGCGGTCGACAGATAGCTTAGGGTTTGCGCCGCCGCGAGCCGCGAGCGGTGTTCGTCCATCTGGGCGACCATTTCCTCGCTCGCCTTGTGGCCGGAATAGGACTCGGTCTCGGTTCGGGAGCGCTGGGCGACCTTGGCCTCGCCCTTGCGATAGCGGTCCATGTCCCACGAGATTTGCTCGGCCTCGGTCGCCTTCAAGAGCAGCACTTCGCCCTTGTCCTGTTCGACCGGGTTCGTCGATTCGCGGAGTTCCAAGCCCTTGAGTCGCGCCGCCTTGGCCCATTGCAGGACCAGCGGGGCCGCCAGCGGGTCGCCGCCCTGGAGGGTGAAGATCGGCTCGCCGGGCTTGGCCGTCTCGAAGGCGTCGAACGCTCCGGGAACCTCCTTGGTATGCTCCATTATGCCTCCTCCGTCTCGGTCGTCTCGGTCGTTAACTCGGCGTAGCGCTGGCCGTTGGCCTCGACGCAACGCCTGTGCAAGTCGGGATAATCCTTGCGGAGTTTGCCGAGCGCATTGGTCGCGGCGGCCTGATAGTCGGTCAGTTCGTCGACGCTGTGAACGTCGGCAAGGCCCGCGACATAGGTCTCGACATATTGCTCGGGCGTGACCTTGGGCGGCGTCGTCTTCGCCACCGGATCGGCCCCGGCCTTCGCGCCCGCCGCCCATTCGGCGAGGCGTCGGCCCGTCTCAATCGACAACGGCTGGTCGAGCGGGACGAACGCGCGGTGCTGGTCCTGGAGTTTGACCGGGACGGGAACGCCCGGCGCGGTCGGGGAAAGGACGAACGAAAGCGTCAACTCGAACGGGAACGCCTTCTCGCATACCGGCGACCAGCGCTCGGCTGGGGGCAAGTCGGCGGCGGCGATGATCTTGGTCTTCCCCGGCTTCTCCGGGTCGGGGACCATGCGGACCTTTTCCTCGGCGCGGAGGCCGACGAGCAGATGCGCGTGGAGCGCCGTCAACCGTCCGACCAGTTTCTTGTGCGCCATCTTGGGCTTAATCCAGGACGTCATCTTCACCGCATCGCGGCGGCCCAGCCGCTCGAACTCGACCTCCTGCATTTCCAAGATGCCGCCCTCGCCGACCCATTCGTGGGAGAAGGAGTCGACGACGATCACCGCATAACCGGCGTCGTCGGCGGCCTCGATCATGGATTGATATGCCGACGGCGTATATGGCGCTTCGAGGTTGGCATGGTCGAATGCGAACCACGCGCCG
>Ga0255312_1000077_pt1 | contig 14424 bp, 11 predicted proteins | sample EtOH5_T0_E5_meta_FD_202081 | JGI IMG/M metagenome (GOLD analysis project Ga0255312, IMG submission 202081) | Sandy soil microbial communities from University of British Columbia, Vancouver, Canada - EtOH5_T0_E5 | ecosystem: Engineered > Artificial ecosystem > Sand microcosm > Unclassified ...
ACTGCCAATCTCGACGCTTTCGGGGTCGCTAGTATTGACGATGACGGCCAAATTTTGCGCGCTCAGACCGGTTTTTGGTGATATCAGGCGAGGCTCTGCCTGACTAATCGCAGGGCGAAAAACAGCCAGCGTTGCCATCAGCAACCAAAGCGGCAAAGAAAATAATCGACGGATTTTTGTCATTCTGCGGACGTTTTCGGATGCGGCGTATGACCTTGTTGCCAGCCGATTATAAGCTGACAACAAGGTTACTCGTTTACGATTAAGCAACTTCTTTAACTGAACGGCGGCCAATGCTCATCAGCCCGATCAATCCCGAACCCAGCAACCAAACGGCAGCGGGTACGGGGACGGTGGTTAAAGCCCGGGCGTCGGCTTGCCATACGCCTTTGGCAGTGCAGCCGATGGCAGGATTCTTTACACTGCAAAAACCGCTGCCGAAGCCAGGAAAGGTAAGAGCAGTAGTGGATGCGCCACGTCTATTAAAGTCGGTGAAATAAAGGCTTTCATCCGTACCGAATTGAGCGGCCCAGCCGCCAAAATCAGTGGTGGAAAAGCCGATGGTTGAGCTGTTCCATGCCGCGTTGCTCAGCTCGGCTGAAAACAAGGTTCCAGAGGGATCAGGGCCGGGCACGCCCACCAGCTTGCCTGTGATTTTTACATACGAATCATCGCCGTACATCGTACCATCTGGGCGCAAGTAAGCTTTGGTGACAAATTTTTCATTCTCCCCGCTTACAGCGTAAGCTCCGCCCGGTGCGGACGTGTAATCGAACATTATGTCCTTTGCGTCACCGGTGGCCACCAATTCATAGCCATACCACTTTTTGGTAACGGTAATTTGCACACTGTTTTCGAAGCTCGGGTAACCTGATTCGGGAATCGGCGGTAAAGCAACGGTGGCGGCAAACACGTTTGTTGTCATGCCTAGCGCCGCAACGCTCAGCATGGCCTTAAACAATGATCCTATTTGAGTCTTCATAAGTAATCCTCTGATTGATGGTGAAAGCGCGAAGCTGTGTTTGCTTCAATGGGGAGGTTACTAAGAGAATGTGATAGTTGGTTGACGGTTTGATGACGGTAATTGTCAGAATAGGCGGGTATAACGCAAGCGGATCAGTTGAGGAGGATCCACCAGAGTGTGATCTTGCTGTCAGCTAACTTTGTAAGTCGCTGACAGCAAGATCACAACGTTAGCTAAGCGGCGGTTTTTTTAACTGAACGATGGCCGAGGCTCATTAATCCTACCAGTCCTGAACCCAGTAACCATACGGCAGCCGGGACTGGGACGGTGGTCACGGCGTGGGCATTGGCGTTCCAGACATAAAAAGTTGCGCAGGACGAGCGCGGACCTGTGCATAGTCCCGGGAAAGGGGTGCTAAGGTCCGTGAAATAAAGACTTTCATCTGTGCCAAATTGGGCTGCCCAGCCGTTAAAATCGGACGTGGTAAAGCCAACAGTTTCACCGTCCCATGCCACATTATCCAGATCGGCGGAAAACAATAATCCCCTAGGCTTATCAGTGGGGTAATCATCATATAACTCGGGAATTGCGCCAGTGATAACGACTTGTCCACGAGTCACTTCACCTTGCCGGTTGATGTGGGCGGTGGCTAAGAACCGTCCGTGCTCAACATCATATTCAGAAGCCGAGTTGTTGAATGTCATATCGTCGACTGCGCCCGTCGCTACCATTTGGTAACCGAAAATTGCGTGTGGTCCCAAGGCAACAAAATAAACATTGGCGCTGTTTTCGAAGCTAGGTTCACCCGCCGGCGGTATGCCGGGCAATACGGTGGCAGCGTACACGCTACTTGTTAAGCACAGCGCGGCAGCTCCTACCATAGTTTTGATGGGTATGCTCATAATTAACCTCCTTCCATTTAGGTACAAATCCGTCCGCATCTACTCAGGATGGCAGTTGCTGGCCAACGTTTTTTGAGTAAGATGTTGATTAACTATAGTCCAACAATAGTTAAATTGCAGCTACAATATAGTTAAATTCTATCTGAATATCTGATTTTCTTTGCCAGGGTTAATGAAAGTGTCATTTGAAGGTGGTAAAAGCGTGTGGACTTATAACTTACAACCAGTGTCCGAGAATCATGATTAGTGAAAAAACATTGCAGCGTATGCGGGTGATTGGTGTGTTCTGTAGCTTGGCTTGGGTTTCTGGGTGTATGAGCCAAGCTACAGTAAGCCCAGAGCAAGTAAATCCCCCGGGTTTGTCAGTGGTATCCGATCGCTACCTGATCCAGCCTGGCGATAAGCTTGCGATCAGCGTTTGGGGCGAAGAGAAACTGGCTCGCCAAACCGTGGTATTGCCGGATGGACGTTTTTCATTTCCTCTGGTGGGTGATTTAGTGGCTGGTGGTAAAACCACGCAGGAGATTGATGACGAAATTACTGATCAGTTAGTCAGGTTTATGTCTCAGCCCGAAGTAACGGTGTCGGTAATCGAAGCGACTGGCAACAAGATTTATGTCATCGGCATGGTTAATCGGCCCGGTGAGTTTCCGCTTAATCGGACGGTTGATGTGATGCAGGCGTTAACTATGGCCGGTGGTACCAGCCGGTTTGCCGACCTGAACGACATAAAAATCTTGCGGCGCAATAAAGAGGGTAAATCGATATCACTTGAGTTTCGCTATAAGGATGTCGTTTCTGGTCGTCGGCTGGATCAGAATATTCTGTTACAGGTAGGTGATGTGGTTGTGGTGCCCTGAGGATGTGTGTTAAGGCCGGGTTGAGCGCGGGATCAGCAAGGGCAGGGGGCGTTACCCATCGGCGTTTACTGTGTGAGATCGTGGTCGTGGCCTGTTGCGGGGGTATGGTTGAAGTATCTGCGGCGGAGTGGTCGGCCACGCCACAATTTTGGATAGGCGCAGAGAGCAACGACAACTTCACTTTGGTGTCCGATCAAGACAAAAAGTGGTTGATTCAAAACGGTTCAGTGGATACTCGAGTTGCTCTGCAGGCGGCTGATGCGACAACTCAATACCGACTAACACCACGGATAAAGGCGGTTGATTACTTTGGTAGCGCGGATTCTTTGTGGGACTACACGGGCGCATTTCTGGATGGTGATGTCAGCAAAGAAGCTTCAAATGGGCGTTGGGATTTGTCGGCGGGATATTCGCGGGACACGCGCTTAACGACGCAATTGGAACAGACGGGTTTTATTACAGCGCGTAAACCACAAGATGAGTATCAGGCGTCGCTCAATCGAACTTTTGTCTTTAGCCCGCGCGACAGTTTTCGTTTGGGTGGTCAGTACACTGAGATCACCTATCCGGACAAGGTATTGACGCCACTTTATGGGTATCAGGTTGAAGGCGCAAATCTAAGTTTGATCAGAGAGTTTGGTGAGGTAAGCCAAGCTTCCTTGCAGGTGAGTGGCAGTCGAGTTGAGGCGAGTCAGGTGGGTAATACCACCGACACCTATCAGGCGCAGATGCAGTGGGTATCGCAGTGGTCGGAAGATTTAGGTTACATCTTGTCTTTGGGCAAAAGGCAGTCTGAATACCGTACGGAATTTCGAGATCAGACATTTGAAAGCACAAATGGCGGAACTGTTTTTCAGCTGAAAGCCCACGGTGATGTTAAGTACGGATTGTGGTCCATTGGGGTAAATCGAAGTGTTACACCCACAACGAATGGCCTAGTATCGGAGCAAGATCAGCTCATCTTTTCGCTGAGTCGCGATCTAACAGAATCGCTGACAACACGAATCGAAGGGACAGCCTCCCGGTATCAGGCGGGTCAGCAGGAAACCGAACAATTCGTCGCCCAAAATCGTGAGTATCAGCAAATCTATGCAGAATTAGGCTGGCGGATCGGCAGAAATTGGCGGCTAGTAACCGGATATACCTTTAAGCGGCAGCAATTTGATGCTCAACCTGAGGATGCGCGATCTAACGCAATTACGGCGGGGTTCTCCTATCAAGGCGATCCCTACACGTTGTCACGCTAACAATTTTTTAGATGACTAAATTGGACGACTTAATCGGATGACTACGAATCAACAACAGCGATCAGTGCCCTCGGCATCCTCCTCTCAAGACCAGAGTATTTCGCTTGGCGGCTATATCAGCATTCTAAAGCGCCGCCGCCGACAAGCCATCTTGATTTTTGTCGCCGGCCTAGTTTTAGCCGTGGTGCTGGCATTTGCATTGCCACCCACCTACGAATCAACGGGCACCATCCTTATTGAGCAACAGGAGATTCCCTCAGAGATGGTGCGCTCTACGGTAACCAGCTTCGCCGACCAGCGTATTCAAACTATTAGCCAGCGTGTTATGACCAGCAGTAACCTGAAGAAGGTTATCGATAAATACGGCTTGTACGCCAAGCTTCGCGAATCTCAGCCCGATGAGGTCGTAGTCGATATGATGCGTAAAGATGTCGATATCGACGTGATACGCGCCGATGTTGTTGATCCACGGTCCGGTCAAACGGCGAAAGCCACGATTGCCTTCAAGCTTTCTTATCGCAACCGCTCTCCCGATTTGGCGCAAAAAGTAGCTAACGAATTGTCATCGCTGTTTCTTCAGGAAAACATCAAAACGCGGACGGAGCTGGCCTCAGAAACCACCGATTTTCTGTCCGCCGAAAGCGGCAAACTGGCCGGCTTGCTGAAAGAACTGGAGCAAAAACTGGCAAAATTCAAGAATGATAATGCGGATTTGTTGCCAGAATATTCTCAGATGAAGAGGCAGTTGCTGGAGCGGGTCGATCAGCAGATTTTGGATGCGAAGCGACAAATTGAATCCAATAATCAGCAAAAAATTGGCCTGTTGGCGCAACTTGACGAGATTACCCCGTTGCAAACCCTGTATACAGAGTCGGGGCAACGTGTTCTGGGTTCCACCGATCGTCTCAAGATTTTGCGCACGCAGTTGTTGCAAGCACAGGCCACTTACAGTGCCGATCATCCTGATATCGTTCGAATCAAAAACGAAATCAGTGCGCTCAAGGCCGATGTCGGTGCGGTGGACGACGTCACCGAGCTAAATCGTCAATTAATACGGGCTAAGGCTGATCTTGCGGAAGCTAAGGATAAGTACAGTGCTGATCACCCGGATAATCGCCGTTTAGAACGGACGGTCGCAGGATTGGAGCAAGCGTTAGCGGCGCAAACGGAGAGCCCAATTAGTGCGCCGAAAGTCCAATCGCCGGACAATCCAATCTATATCCAGATTAAAGCGCGTCTTGATGGGGTGCAAAGCGAACTCGATTCGTTGCGCCGTAACGTCAGCGAACTAGAGCGTCGCCGTGCCGAATATGAGAAACAATTGGCGCAAAGCCCTGCCGTGGAAAGAGCCTATCTCGATCTGATGAGAGAGTACGAAAACGTTAGTTTTCAATACCGCCAAACCAAGGCCAAGGCAATGGAAGCTCAATTAGCGCAAACGCTGGAAACTCAACTTAAAGGCGAACGATTCACCTTAATCGAGCCGCCTTTGTATCCATCTCTACCGGTGAGCCCAAATCGATTGGCTATTTTGATGCTGGGGATCTTCGCGGCAATGGCTGGCGGCTTCGGCGGAGCGCTGCTGTGGGACAACATGGACAGCAGTATTTGGGGATACAAGGGAGTAACGGCTTTCTTGGGTCAAGCACCTTTGGCTGTTATTCCGTATATCGAAACGGAATTGGAGCATTTTGAGAAACGCCGTCGAGGCCGAAGGATGATCGGCGCGACTGCCGGTGTTTTCGTGTTTTTCTTGCTTACCACGCATCTGGCGGTTAAGCCGCTGGATGTTATTTGGGCGATGGGTATGCGTCGCTTTGGATTCTAGTTGAACTTTGTTGGTTCGTTGGGAGAGCGCTCATGATGGTTACACAGATAGATTCAGTAAATAAACCGAGGGCAGGCATTCAATACACCCAGACGCAGGTGGTGCCTGTTAATCAGCATCGATTAAAAGCCAATCGAGTGATTACCGGCGGTAAGGATCCTGCGTCAACCGCCTATAAGATATTGCGCACCCAGGTACTGCAAAAGCTCAACGCCAAAAAGCAAAATACCCTGGCCATCGTCAGTGCCGTACCCGATGAAGGCAAGACCTTAACCGCCATTAACCTTTCCATCAGCTTGGCTAAGGAGTTACGCCATACCGTGTTGCTGGCAGATTTTGATCTGGGTAGGCCCAGCGTGCATCGTTATTTTGATTATGTTCCAGAGGTTGGTCTGGGGGATTGTTTACTACACGGCGCTCCCCTATCCAGTGCCTTGTTCACGCCGAGTATCGATGGGTTGGTGATTCTACCTAACCGGGAATCCATCTCGGATTCATCGGAATTGCTGACCTCGCCGGCGATGCAAAATCTGGTAAACGATATCAAATCTCGTTATGACTCACGGTTGATCGTATTTGATTTGCCACCTTTGCTAGGCACGGATGATGCTGTTGCCTTTTTACCCTATGTGGATGCCGTGCTTTTTGTGATCCGCGAGGGTCGGGTAAAACGGGACCAGCTAGCGCGAGCTATGGATTTGGTGCAGGGCAGTCGAGTTATCGGCACCGTACTTAATGCGTCTGATGATGCACTGACTTCGTATTACTGAGGGTATTATTGATGCCCTGCTTATGTCGCAGTGCTGAAATTTAACTGTCATTCTTTCGCAATATCTGGCCCTTAATATGGGCACCTGGGATCGATTTAGATAAGGAGCGTCTTCTATGCAAGCCATGCGCAAAACAGTGTTGGGCGTGACAGTAGACGGTTATACCCTAGATCAGGCGGTAGCAAATGCTCGGGCTGCAATTGCTAAGCGAGAAAACCAGTGTGTGTTGGCTTGTGTGAATCCGCATTCTGTCATTGAGGCCCAAAAGGACAGCCATTTTCTCTACGCACTGTACGACGCCGAAATAAAGGTGCCTGATGGCATCGGCATTTATCTGGTTGCTCGGCTACTGGGGTTATCGGTGCCACGGCGAATTACCGGCCATGATTTTTTCATCGCCATGATGCAATCTTTAGAGCAACAAGGCGGTGGCCGAGTCGCTTTTTTGGGTTCGTCGCCACACGTACTAAGTCGCATTGCAGCGCGGTTAAAAAAGGATTTTCCTCGCGTTTCCCTGGTTGCGACTATCTCCCCACCCTTTGGTGAATGGTCAGAGAGTAAGGATGCGGAAATGATAGAGAGCATTAACCGCGCTCAGCCGGATGTACTGTGGGTGGGCATGACGGCTCCCAAGCAAGAAAAATGGGTGGCAAAAAATCGAATGTTTCTGGATGTCCCGTTGATTGGTTCGATTGGCGCAGTTTTTGATTACTACGCGGGCACCCGTCAGTTAGCGCCGGCCTGGGTGCGTCGCAGTGGCGGTGAGTGGCTGTATCGTCTTGCTCAAGACCCCAAACGTTTATGGCGGCGCACTTTTGTCTCCACGCCGCAGTTTGTCGGTCTCGTGGTCTGGCGTCACCTATTGGGCATTGGTCGATAAACTCCCATGTCAGTTAATAGCCTAAATTCACCTATCGGCAAAACGGGGAACCCGGTAGCCTGGCGGTTTTCTCCGCTATCCCGGGTTCTGATCGTCGGATCGTTGCTGTGTATTGGGATATTGTTTGCCGATGGTCTGCGCGAGATGGCGTACATGTGGTTTGTCGCTGAGCAATATAGCCACGGTGTTTTGATTCCCTTCATAGCTTTGTTCTTGGTTTGGCAAAAACGCCCCCTTATTGAACAACTTCCCTTCGTTGGTGCTTGGTCCGGTGTGCTGGTCGTACTGGCGGGTGTAATGCTGTGGCTGGCTGGTGAACTAAGCACGCTCTACATCATTGTTCAATATGCTTTTGTGATCACCTTGGCTGGTTTGGCTATCGCTAGCGTGGGTTGGCGGGTGTTTCGTACTACCTTGGTGGCATGGGCTTTGCTCGCGCTGATGATTCCTTTGCCAGTATTTCTCAATGCTCGCTTATCGGGGGGGTTGCAGCTGGTATCATCGTGGCTGGGGGTTCTGTTTATCCGCTTATTTGGAATTAGCGTTCATTTAGAAGGCAATGTGATTGATTTGGGCGTTTTCAAGCTAGGCGTCGTTGAAGCCTGCAGCGGCTTGCGGTATTTGTTTCCGCTGATGGCGTTGGGTGTGATTACCGGGTATTTCTTTAAAGCGCCATTGTGGCAGCGCTTTGCCCTATTTTTATCCAGTGCGCCGATCGCTATCCTGATGAATAGTCTGCGCATCGGCGTTATCGGCGTGATGGTGGAATACGGCGGAATCGAAATGGCGCAGGGGTTTTTGCACGACTTCGAGGGGTGGGTCGTATTCATGGCCAGTACCGCGTTGCTGGTACTGGAAATGATTGTGCTTGCTCGACTCAGTGGCAAGAACAAGCGGCTGAGTGATGTTTTTGCCATCGACTTGCCTACGGCAACGCCGTCTTCGGTTCAGCGTATTCAATCCACCCGAACCGGTCCGTTGATCAGCGCTGTTTTACTATTGGTTGTCGCTGTCTTCAGCCTGTCGCAATTGCCAGACCGAACCGAGCTCACGCCGTCGCGGCTTCCGCTAAAACAATTTCCGACCAGTTTTAGTGACTGGCGCGGTCATCGTGACAAATTATCTACAGAAGTGCTTGATGTTCTGAAGCTTGATGATTACCTCATGGCCGATTTCGTCGCCAGCGGGCAGGGCTTGCCGATCAATTTTTACGTGGCTTATTACAACTCTCAGCGCAAAGGTGAATCAGCGCACTCGCCGCGTGCCTGCTTGCCCGGCGGTGGCTGGCGTATTGATGAACAGGGCGTAAAAGAAATTCCTGAAATTGTTGTGGCTGGGCGGCCACTCAAGGTCAACCGCATGTTGATAAAGCTGGGTGATAACCAGTCACTGGTCTATTACTGGTTCCAGCAGCGGGGCAGGGTGATTACCAGCGAGTACATGGTTAAGTGGTATCTGTTCTGGGATTCCCTCACCCGCAAGCGAACAGATGGTGCTCTGGTTCGTCTGGTGGTCCCCGTAAATGGAGCGGATGGTGTTGATCGGGCTGAGCACGAAATGATCACTCTGCTGAGCCCCATTGTGGCCGAACTTCCACGTTACATACCGGATTGATGCCATGATTATTTTCGCTAGTTTTCTCACGGCTTGGCTGGTAGGCATTACCTCAATGCCGGTGATGGCGCATTGGGCGTTCAGACTGGGATTGATTGATTTGCCAGACGCTCGAAAAACTCATGTGGGAGCTGTACCCCGTGTCGGTGGATTAGGTATCACCTTGGGTATTGTTGTTGCCTTACTCATTTGGTGTCCTTTGGATACGTCCTTTGTGGCTGTGCTGCTGGGTGGCGTGTTGTTGGCCGGATTTGGTGTTTGGGATGATGCGAAGAGCTTGTCACCTAAAATCAAATTGTTGGGACAGACACTGGCAGCTTTGATCGCCGTATTGGGTGGTGGTGTTGTGATTCGCGTTTTGCCGTTGGGTGCGATGATTGACTTGCCGACTGTAGTGGCCGTGCCATTCACTGTCTTTGTTCTGGTGGGTATCACCAACGCCATTAATTTGTTGGATGGATTAGATGGCTTGGCGGGTGGTGTTTCTCTACTTTGTGCGGTTTCTCTGGCGTTACTGGCAGCGGATTCAGGTTCCTCAAATTTGTTTATCGCATCGGTGGCCATGATTGGTGCCGTGTTGGGTTTTTTGCGCTACAACACCTATCCCGCACAAATCTTTATGGGTGATTGTGGCAGCCAGTTTCTTGGTTATATGGTGGCTTGCCTGGCTATTTTGCTGACGCAGACGCAGGAAGCCGTGCTCAGTCGGTCTTTGCCTATTCTGTTGCTTGGCCTTCCAGTGCTGGATACATTGACGGTGATGATTCGCCGCATTGCCGCCGGGAACTCACCTTTTTCACCTGATCGAACCCATATACACCACCGGTTGCTGTCCTTGGGGCTGAGTCACGCCGGTTCAGTAACCATACTCTACGGGTTGCAAACTGTCCTGGTTTTTCTGGCTTTTGGGTTACGCTACTCCCCTGACAGCACAATCATAGCGGTTTATTTAAGTGTGGCGGCTACCGTCGTATTTCTGCTCGAATCATCGGTGGGGTCCACCGTCGCCGCGCAATCTCTGGCACCTATAAATCGTGGAGTGACCGCACTGGCGACAGGAGAACCAAATACAGGTCTCGCTCACTGTAAAGCAGAGGAGGTGAGAACCTGGGCCAATTTGCCCTTAGCCCTGGTTATGGCCGTATACCTGTTAATGGCAGGATTGGTTTCTCCCCGGATACCTAACGATCTGGGGTGGGTAGTCACTACATTGTTAGTTAGTTGGGTAGCAATATATGGATGGCAATATCGAGACAGCCTAGGTCTGATTTCTCGCTTGGTGGGTTATTTGTCCTTTGCGGCAGCGGCTTATCTGTTTTATACCGATGCAGAGCTTCCTGTTGCCTTGGAAGTTTGGGGCGTAATTTTCTTTTTGCTTCTGGTTATTGGTCTTGTTATAGCTTTTGTCTTTCACGATTCTGAAAATTTCAGAGTAACTCCCCTGGATTTACTGGTCATCGCCCTGGTTGTAGGAACCAATATCTTTGGATTTTTTAGTCAGCCGATGGGTTACGTGATTAGCCAATCTATCTTGCTCTATTACGGCTATGAATGGGTGCAAAGCAGTCATCGTGAGAGCAAATTGGTAAATACGTCTATTCTTCTGTTTATGCTAATTATTATAGGTCGCTGGTTGCTTCAATAACGTTTCTATCTTCGTTTGTCACACAATCGTCATTCATCTGACCGATACTCTGCGTTGAATTAAATTTTTGAATATGAGGCTGACGATGCAATGGATTTTTCGCTTGAACCGAATTTTTCCGATAATTTCCTTCGTTATGCTGGCGGGCTGCGGTAGCGCAGAACAGCGTGAAGCCGATTACATTGCTCAGGGCAAGGAGTATGTGCAGGAAGGCAATTTAGATAAAGCACAGGTCGAGATTAAAAATGCCCTGCAGATTAATCCAAAGTCAGCGGCTGGCAACTATGAAATGGGTTTGGTTTTGGAAGCTAAGCGAGAATATCAGGCAGCGGCTGGGTTTTATCTTAAAGCTTTGGAGCTTGATTCAAATAATGAAGGCGCTCATCTGCATTTCTCTCAGATGATGATTCGTGGTCGGTTGCCTGATGAAGCTTTGAAACATACGCAAATTCTGCTGACTAAAAATTCCAGCAATGCGGAGGCGTTACTCGTCCGTGCCGCCGCCAGAGCGATGACAGGTCAGCTTGATGATGCCATGATTGACGCCAGGCAAGTGCTGGTACTTGCTCCCGATAAACATGAAGCGGTTGCTTTGCTGGCGTCGTTGCTGATGAATCAAAAGCGCGTTCCAGAGGCGCTGGCTTTTCTTTACGCCAGTTTGGAAAAAGCTCCAGACAACACAGACATACGTCTGATCATCGCCGATATACACACCAAACAGGCAGAGCATGATCAAGCTTTAAAGATGTTGCGCGAGGTGATCTTGCGCCAGCCAAAAAATCAGACGTTGCGGTTACAAGTAGTTGGCTATTTGGAATCACTAAACCGATCGGACGAGGCCAAGGGTCTACTGGAAGAGGGCGTTCGCCTAGAAACGGCGCAGATTTCATCCGGCGACAAAGCCACCCAATCTTCTGCCGCTCGTCTGGCAATGGCGGATTTTTTGCTTCGCAAGGGCGATAAAGAGATCGCCGAAAAAACCATGCAGGATTTTATTGCAGCGGATCCTAAAAACAACGACTTGCGATTTGGTTTGGGGCGCTACTACGAAATCAAACCGGATCTGGCGGCCGCACGTAATATCTACACAGCGATACGCGATGAAGCCGGTAAGCAACCGACGGGGTTACGAGCTATTAATCAATTGGCTCGGGTAGATTTGGCAGAAGGTAAAGTCGACGAAGCTTTGCTTAAGCTCAAATCGGTACTGGACGAAAATCCCAAAGACAGCCAGGCTTTGTTAATGCGTTCAGAAATCGCTGTCCGACGCAATGATGCGGTAAGCGCCATTGCCGATCTACGTTCGGTGCTTGAGCAATCTCCCAACGTAGCTCAAAACTACCGTCTGCTAGCTCGCGCCCACGAGGTTAACAATGAACCTCAATTGGCGATGGAAAATTTACAGAAAGCCTTAGAGATCGAACCCGACCATCATACCAGTCGCCTGCAATTGGTTAACATGGCGCTAACTCGACGCGCACCATCGCAAGCCCAGGATTTATTGCAACCGTACCTTAAGTTATTTCCCGATGATCCCTCTGGATTAAAACTAAACTTTCAAGTTTTGATGCAGCAGGAGAAATATTCAGAAGCCAAAACAGTGGCGGATCGAATTATTCGACTGCTGCCAGATAATGGCGAAGGCTACTTTCTGGCCGGTTTGGCGGCGCAACAACTGGGCGAGGACGACGTTAGCCGCCGTCATCTCGAAATGGCATTGGAGAAATCACCTGACAAATCCATGGCCTTGTCGGTATTGGTTCGCCAGTACCTAAAAGCCGATCAAATGGAAAAAGCGGTGGCCACCGTGCGTCAAATTGTTGCTAAATCACCAGACAATGCTTTCAACCATAATTTGCTGGGCGAATTATTTTTGGCCAAAGGTGATACGGCGGGTGCCGAAAAATCCATGCGTAAAGCTATCGAGATGGCGCCTAAATGGTGGTTGCCTTACCGCTCGCTGGCATTAACTCAGATGCGCCAAAAACAATATCAAGCCGCCATTACCACGCTGCAAGAAGGGCTGAAAGCTTCCGGTGGCAATGCCGAAATGAAAGTAACTCTGGGCCAGTTGCTGGAAGAACAAGGGCAGATAGACGCCGCTATCAAGCACTACGAAGACTGGCTGTCTGCGGAGTCAAGCGCCAAGGTAGCCGCTAATAATTTAGCTATGCTGCTGGCCACTCATCGTACGGATCGTATCAGTCTGGAAAAGGCACGCAAGTTGATGGATCCTCTGCAAGATTCTTCCCCTGTCTATCTGGATACCTTGGGTTGGATACAGTTGAAGTTGGGTGATGCGGACGCGGCAATCCGAACTTTGGAGCGTGCCGTGGCTGCTCAGCCAGACGCTGCCGTGTTCCGTTTTCACCAGGGCATGGCCTACGAAGCCAAGGGCGAGTTGGATAAAGCCAGGAACGCTTTACGCCAGGCTTTGGCAAGTGGGGTGCAGTTTGAAGGTATAGATCAAGCTCGCGTCGCCTTAGAGCGAGTGCAAGCTAAGTTGCCAGCGGCGGCTCCTACGACTTTAGATACCGACAATTCGGGTGTGCCTATCCCCCCAGCTATCAGTGATGGCCGGGGTTGACGAAGAATCGGCAGTGGGCGCCCGATAGCACCCACTGCCCATTTTTTTGATGATGCGCCGTTTCTTTAAACAGTGTCTGCGCCGTGGGTACACATGTACTTGCTGAACAAGTAGGCTTCCACGGTGGTTGGCGTTTGCTCAAGTGGTTTGGAGTGGGAGCGTTTGGCGGCTTCACGTAAACGATCCTCAAAATAAGCATCCGGAATCAGCGACATGGCCAGCAAGGCCAAATCCGTGGGGTCGACCGCCGAGCTGCTCTTATCACCCACATTAATCACACCGTCCAGTCGCTCGCTGTCCAGGCTAAAAAAGCTGATCATCTCTTTGCCAAGCACCAGAAAGGGCGGCAATACCTCTTTGCCTTTAGCGTCTGGTTCCGCCAGAGGGGCCAGTTTGAGCAAGAGATTTTTTATGGCAAATCGCAAAATATCTGACTCTCTGACCCCGAGTCGCTTCGCAATCCGCTTTAATTTTTGACGATCTACCGTATCCATGCGTAATGAAATTGTACTTTTATCGTGTCCGTTCAACATAGGTTGCTCCAATTCTCCCGCCAACGCCAAGTCTGAAAGATTCGACCTGATAATTTCCGTAATCTAGCTCGTTTATGTGACAGTCATCTGACGGTTATATGAATAAATTTTGTATTACAAATTAACTACAAATAAAAACAATTTGTTTGAATTTTATCGATAGTTAAAAAAATCGTAATTCCGCCTGTAAATTTAATAAAACCTTAACTCCACTGTCACTTACGCATGGTCTCATAGTCATGCCCGGAAGCACTTCGGGTGAGCAGGAAAAACGGGAATTGTTTTTTATCTGGGTCTGGTGCGGGTTGTCGCCGACGGCGGGGTCGCCAGGGCCAAATTACTTGGGAGATAGAAATCATGAATGGAAAGTTTAAAAGTTTGATGGCCGCCAGTGCCCTCTTGGCCGCCGGCAACGCCTTTGCTGGTATTGATAATGGGTTATCCTCAGAGATTCCAACAGGTCCGGCTGACGACGGTTCAGGTGAAGTGTTCATCAGTTTGTGGAATCAAACCGATGCCACTTCGGCTACCTTCGACACCGGCATGTCGCTTGCTGCCTGGGAAGCTGCTTATTTTAACACCCCCGGTGCGACC
>Ga0255312_1000082_pt1 | contig 14173 bp, 14 predicted proteins | sample EtOH5_T0_E5_meta_FD_202081 | JGI IMG/M metagenome (GOLD analysis project Ga0255312, IMG submission 202081) | Sandy soil microbial communities from University of British Columbia, Vancouver, Canada - EtOH5_T0_E5 | ecosystem: Engineered > Artificial ecosystem > Sand microcosm > Unclassified ...
GCACGGCTGGTGTGTTTCTTCGGCTGTTCGGGCTTGTCCGTGCATAAGACGCAGATCGAAGCGGGCCAGTCGGAATGCCCGGCCTGCAGCGCGGCGCTCGAATTTTTTCCGGTGCTTCATCACATGATCTGTGCCTTCGTTGGCCCGCAGTATGATTTTGCTTCGGCGCACGATCGTTACGCGTGTCCGAAATGCCGCCGGGACATCGTGTCGGGCGATCCGACTTGCGAGATCGTCGGAACGAGCGCGCGCTGCGGCCGGTGCGGCAAGGAGTTTGTCGTGTCGCCGCCGCCCGTTGCCGCCTAGCCAGACAACGGTTTCATCAAACCGTCGACAGCCCTTCCAGAGCACAGGTGGCAATTGGTACGATTGTTGGTTCAAGCCTTGGGGGCGCGATGAAACGGCGCGAATTCCTTACGCTTGTCGGCGGCGTCGCGGCGGCCGGCGCATGGCCATCGGCGCTGCGAGCCCAGCAATCTGCATTGCCGATCATTGGCTTCGTCAACACCGGTTCGGCAGAGGGCCTCAAGAGCCGTGCAGTCGCGTTCCGCAAGGGTCTTAGCGAAGCCGGCTTCGTCGAAGGCAAGGACGTTACGATCGAGTATCACTGGCTGGAGGGCCGCACCGATCAACTGGTGGCGGTGATGGCTGACCTGGTCAAGCGGAAGGTTTCGGTCATTGCGACGCCAGGTAGCGTCGTCGCAGCGCTTGCCGCGAAGGCAGCGACAACGACCATCCCGATAGCGTTCGCTGTGCCCGAAGATCCCGTCCGGCTTGGCCTGGTGGCAAATCTCGGCCGGCCCGGCGGCAATGCGACTGGCATCAATACCTTCTCCCAGGAAGTGACCGGCAAGCGTTTGCGGCTGTTGCGTGACCTTGTGCCTAAGGCGACCCGTTTTGCGGTGCTCGTCAATCCGGGCAATGCATCAAGCACCCAAACCACCCTGCGCGAGCTGCGCAAGGACGCCGGCGCCATGGGCGTGCAAATCCAGAAGGTCCTCAACGCCAGCACGGCCGCTGAGATCGATGCAGCCTTTGATGTGCTTGCGCGCGAGCGCGTCGATGCGCTTTTTGTCGCCTCCGACGCGTTCTTCAACAGCCGTGGCGTGCAGTTTGCAACTTTGACCGCGCGCGAACGGATTCCGGCAGCGTACTCGGACAGCGAAGTTGTGGCTGCCGGCGGTCTCATGAGTTACGGGGCCGATCTCGCGGATATGGCCCGCCAAGTCGGCATTTATGCCGGCAGCATCCTCAAGGGCGCGAAGCCCGCGGACTTGCCCGTCCTGCAGTCAGCCAAGTTCAAGTTCGCAATCAATCTTCAGGCCGCACGAACGCTTGGGATAAACGTGCCGCCCGGAATACTCTCGATTGCCGACGACGTTGTCGAATAAATGTGTCCGTATCAGGTACACGTTTCGGCATACAGCACAGAATTCCGGCCCTGACGCCATCGCCCGCCCTGGACTATAATTCGATGGCCACCTTCCTCCTGAAACCGGAGATGTGTCATGGCTACCTACCTGCTGTTCGGGAAATATTCGGCCGAAGCTCTCAAAGGCATCAGCGCCAAGCGGTCCGAGGACGCCAAGGCGCTGTTCAAGAAGCATGGCGGCGAGCTCAAGGCCGCCTATGCGACGCTTGGCGGCATCGACCTCGTGATGGTTGCCGACCTACCGGACAACGCACGCGCGATGGCGGCATCGGCCGCGCTGGCGAAGGCGACCGGCATCGGCTTTACGACCGCGCCGGCGGTGACGATCGAGGAATTCGACAAGCTGGCGGGGTAGTCCCCATACACCGCTCACCCCCGCGCACCAACATCCGGTATACCGGATGTTGGCGTATACGTGCGCAAGTCGGCTAAAGCCGACTTGCGATGGGGGTCCAGGGCGAAATTGTTGGCGCCGATTTTCTGTTTCTGGATTCCCGCTTTCGCGGGAATGAGCGGAGAATGGCGCGCCCCGGAATGACAGCGAGCGGAAATTCCGCTATGTCGCGGCCGTGCCTGTTGGGAATGCAAGGTCCGTCACGTTGATTGAGTTCATGCGTATCGCCTTGCGCGCGGCGATTGCCGGTGTCGCGCTGGCGCTCGCACCGCCCGCGCGCGCGGTCTGCAGCGGCAACTGCGAGCCGAGCGTCGAGGTGGCCCAGACGGCCATGCAACAGATCTTCAAGCAGACCTTCCTCTCGCCCTACACGCTCATCTCGTTCGAGAAGCTCGACGGCCGCAGCGGCGAGCGGTACGGAGGCGTGTTCTACGAAATGCGCATCCGCGCCGTGCTGCACTACGACGGCATCAGGCTGCGCTGCCGGCGCCCGTCATGCCCCGAGCTGCACCACTATCTGCTGGAGAACGACGCGCCGTCGAAAAAGGCGACCGTCGCCGGCTGGCTCTTTCTCGAGCAGGACGGCGACGGCTGGAGGACCGTGCCGCTTACTCTACCGTCGCCTCAATGATGCGGATGTCGCGCACGGCGCCGTCGCCGAGCACGCGCAAGGCTTCCTGGTAGCCGGGGCTGTCGTGGCCGGCGATCGCCTTCTCGAGGCTGGGGAATTCGGAGACGACAAGCCGCTCCTTTAGCCCGGATTCATACGTCATATTCGGGTTGCCGCGGCAGAGATAGCGCACGCCGAACGGCGCGAGCGCGACCGGGGCAAGCTTGGAATAGGCGGTGAGCTTCGCGGGGTCCTTGATCTCGCGATAGGTCGTGACCCAGTAGGCTTTCGGCATTGGCTGTTCCTCCGTTGTGCGGCGATCCTAGCGTGTGCAATGGTGTACGCGAAATGCTGGATTCCCGCATAGGCGTGCGTAAGCACGCCGTCCTTCGGACGGCTATGCCCGGGAATGAGCGGTCGTGGTGGGGTATTGCCCATGATGAGGCGCCCGCTTGCGCTTGGCTCATTGCTTTTCGCGTTGCTGCTGGCAGGAACGGCGGCAGCAGCGGACGCTGAAGACTGCGCGAGCGATACCCCCGCAGTGAGCATCCCCGCCTGTACACGCATTATTGGCCGGGCAGGCGAGCCAGACGACAACATTGCCGAGGCCATTGCCAATCGCGGCAAAGCTTACATGTTGCTCAACGATTTCAATCGCGCCATTGCCGACCTGGACGAAGCGCTTCGCCGCAGACCCCAGCACGGTGTTGCCCACCACAATCGCGGCGTCGTGTATCTGCAACAGGGAGAGTTCGAAAAGGCGCTCGCCGATTTCACCGAGGCGACCCGCCTGAGTCCGCAGGACGCCGAATCCCGCTTTGCGCGCGGGAGAACGTATCACGCGATGGGAAAAATCGATCTCGCCCTCGCCGATTTTGACGCGGCGATCAAGATCGACGCGCGGCATGTCGATGCGCTCATCAGCCGCGGCGCCCTCCTGGCGTCAACGGGCAAGCCCGAGCAGGCTCTGAAGGACTATGACGAAGCGCTGCGCATCGATCCAAACAACGCCGACGCCTACTCGAATCGCGGCAGCCTGTATCTGATGACGAGCCGCTTTCCACAGGCGATGGCGGACCTCAATCAGGCCATCAAGCTCGATCCCGCGAATGAGATGGCCTATCTCAACCGCGGCATGACCTATGTCTTCCAAAAGCAGTTCGACCGCGCAATCTCCGACTTTGACCGGGCGCTGCGGTTGAATCCACGCAACAGCCACGTGCTTGTGCAACGCGCCACGGCCTATTTTTTCAAGAAGCAGCCGGACCGGGCATTGGCCGATTTGAATGAAGCCATTCGGCTCGATTCGAAAAGTTTGCAGGCCCACAAACTGCGCGCCGCGATTCACAGCGGCTCCGGCCGGCGCGATCAGGCGATCGCCGACTTTCGTAAGGCGCTGGAACTCGATCCGTCTGACCAGAGCGTCAAGAAGGGCCTGGCGGATCTTGGGGCGGCGCAGTGATACGTGCCAGGTCGATCCACACCCAGGTGCGAGCGGTATCGAAGCGGGGGCCGATGCCGACGGTCGCGCTCGTAAGCGCGGCGCTGGCTGCGGTAATTTTCGCCACGGAGCCGACGCAGGCGCAAAGCATTATCTGCTGCAGCCAGAACATCGCGGTGGGCGGCGGTTGGATCGGATCGAGCCGCGTCGCCAATTGCCAGGAATATTTCAACTCGGCCTCGACGGCGATTTTGCGCCGGATGTGCCAGCAGCGCGATGCTCTATCGTGTCTCAACACCGATCGTTGCAGCGAGCTTCCGCCGGGGGATACTGCCGTCCCGGACCCGGCGACCGGCGGCGCCGACCCGCCAGCTGGCCCCGACCGGGATGGCCTCGAGCAGGGATTCTATGGGCCGCCACCTGCGCCGTCGCTTCCGCCGGCGGCCCAGCCGCCGATGCCGCGCCGCCTCGTTTATCTGATGCCGTGGCCCACAGACGGCAGGCGGGTGACATCATTTACGGTATGGCTTGATCACGCCGCGTGTCCGCTTCCACTCGGTCCCGACAACCGGCTCGCTGACTCGTCAGCGGCAAAGCACGTGGTTCGCGGCAAGGTCATTCGCCGCGACGGCCGCGTACGCATCGAGGCGGACGCGCAGCAACGACCGGGCGGAATGAAACTTGGCCCATTCACCGGCGAGGCGGAAGGTGAGGACGCTGCCGCCGTGGCGAAGGCGACGCGCGCCGTCACGGAGAAACTGAAGCTCGTGTGCACGCGCTAGTTCGTGAGGCACTATTTTGATTTGCGTGCTGGCGTATTCAGGTGAAGCGAAGTGCGAAGGAGCTGCGCATGCGAACGATTCGACTCGCGTTTTTCCTCGCGGCCAGTGCTCTCGCATTCGTTGCGGCGCCGGCGCGCGCCCAGGATGTCATTTGCTGCATGGATATTATCGGCGTAGGCGGCGATTGGTTTGGCGCGATACGACTCGAAAATTGTCAAAAATATTTTGACGAGGCGGCGACGCCGGTTCTGCGGAAGCTGTGCCGGGAGCGGCGATCGCTCGCTTGCATCAACACGTCTCGTTGCAACGAACTGCCGCCCGAGGACACCGCCGCGAAAAACCCGCCGAGCAGCGGCACGGCTGCGCTGCCGCCGAGCCCGGACAGAGATGGACTCGGGGACGGTTTCGGCGGCCCGCCGCCGGCGCCGCCGACAGGCGGGATTTCCCCGCCGCGCCTGGTCTATCTCATCTTGGGGGCACCCAGCGGCGGCAAGCCGCTTGTCGCGTTCACAGTCTTTCTCGATCGCGCCGCGTGCCTTGTGCCCCTCGCCAACAATAACCAGCCATTGCAACAGGCGGCGGTGAAACACGTCGTGCGCGGCCGCATCGCGCGCAGCGATGGCCGCGTGCGCATCGAGGCCGAGGCGAGCGAGCTTGCAGGCGGCGCAAAGCTCGGTCCATTCACAGGCGAAGCCGAGGGTGAGGACGCTGCCGCCGTGGCCAAGGCCACGCGCGCCGTGACGGAGAAGATGAAGCTCGTCTGCGCGCGCTAGCGGTTGGGGCAACGCAGCCGCGCGCCACGGTCCTCTATTGCGCTTTGTGAATTTCAATCGTGTCGGTCATCTTCACACCCCACGGCGGCTCGCCGGCACTGATCGTGGCCGTGTGCTTTTCGCCGTCCCTTGCGGGAACGGAAAACTTTGTTTGTCCGAAGGACGTGGGATTGATGCCCGGCGTGCGAAAGGTATTCGAACCCGTCGATGCCGCGCACTGTGACTTGATGTGATCGGTTGTTTCGCCGGCCTGAATTGTGATCTCAAAATTATCGCCATTGCGTTGACCGCTGATCGGAATGGCCAACTCGCTCGGCGAATAGGTCCAGGTCAAGGTGCAACCCGGAATTTGCGCCGGCTGCGTCGCGATGCGGGCGTAAGCGCGGGCCTTGATTGTGCCGTTGCGATCGACGTCGAATGTGTAGTCGATGGTGACCGTGTGATTGTGACCGCCGCCATTGACCTGTTTCGTGATCTTGCCAAACCAGTCTCCGGTCGGAAATTCCGCGATCTCCTGGGCGGAATGTCCCACGAAATCGCGGGTGCGCGCGCGCAGGCGCACGATGGGAGGCTCGGGGTTCGGTACGGTGTAGACTCCGTCGGAGGTCTGCAGTGGCGGTGCGTTTTCACAGTTTTGCGGCGGTTGCGGGTAGTCCTGGAAGCCGAATTGTCCACCGCCCTGAACGTCGAAATCGATCGTCTTTATTCCGCTTTGCCATCTGTTGGCGTCGTCCCGCGCAGTTGCCTTGGCGGTGATCCGCCGGCCGTGACTCACCTTTGTGTTCTTTGGCGGCGTCCAGGTCACCTCGAGCGTGGGCGAAATATTGTCGCGCGGCGCGCCGTAGCTCACACGCACGTCGTTCCTGGCCCCGGTGATGTCGGTTTCCGTCACGAAGTTGCGGGCTTGATCGCCGAGAATCTGCAAAATTGCGTCGCGGCGCGCTTGCGCCCGCGCTTGCTGGAAAAGATCGTCACCCTTTTTTACGACGACAGTGAACGTGCCCTTGGGGCAATTACCTTGCGCGCGAGCCCGCTGTGCAGCATCGCGAATCTTTTGCGCTCCATCGGGTGTCAGGTCGCCAGACTCTTCGTCCTGAAACACTTCGTTGAGCGAGATCGGCCCCGCGGTTCCCGGGGTTTGTGCGATGGCGCCGCCCATCGCCAGGGCGGAGAACATCGTGGCCACAGCGGTAACGATCGCCGTGCGCGGCGTGCATTGCCTTGTTTCGGTCTCTCTGCCGCTGATCCGACGAGAACGGATGAGGCCGGTCATGTATGACCTCGCTACTGCGGCTTAATCTCGAACACTTCGCCTTCGGTCGCCGGAAACGGCAGCTTGGTGCCGTCGATCTCGACGATGTAGTCGCCTGGCGGCAGCGCCGCGCGGGATGTGACCGCATCGAAGCGGAACATTTCCGCTCCATCCTGGGTCGTGATGAGCGCCTTGCTCCATTTCAGGCCGGGAGCAAGGATGACCGCAGCCGGCTTAAGCGTGGTGGTCTTGCCGCCGTCGACCTTGACGAAGCGCCACACCGCCTTGCGGAACTGCAGATCATAGACGCCGGGCATCAGCGTCACCTTCGTTGAGACATTGTCGAACGTTCCGTGCTTCTCGCCGGTTTCGGAATCGACCACGCTCGCATTGACGAAAACGTTGGCCTCGACCTTCAGCTCCCCCGGCGTGATTGTGGTTGTCTCGCCGGAGCGCACTTCAATTCCTTTCCAGCTTCCGGGTCCGAACTTCACCTCGTAGGTGCCCGCCGGCAGCTCGACCTGTGTCTGAACCCGGTCGAACACCGCGACCTTTTGGCCGGTCTCCGAATTGATGATTTCGTGCGTATAAACTGCGGACGTCGTCCTCAGCTTGCCGGGCTGTGGCTTCGGCGGCAGGGTCACGACGCGCTTCTTGCAGGCGGCGAAGGCGGACTTCAGCGTGTCAGGCAGCTCCGGCCCGACCGGTGCGTCGAAGTAGGTCCCGCCGGTGATGCCCGCGATGTTCTGCAACTGGCCGCGCGCGGCCGTGTCGACGATGAAGCCAACGGTATGAACGGTGATGCCCTTGGCCGCGAGCGCCTTGGCCGCCAGCACAGGATCGCCCTTGCAGGTCTCCTTGCCGTCGCTCACCAGAACGATGATGCGTTCCTTCGCGTCCGCGGGAAAATCGTTGGCCGCCTGTTCGAGTGAATAGGCGATCGGCGTATAGCCCTGAGCCTTCACCGCGCTGGCCTGCGTTGCGATGGCGTCCGCGTTGGCACTCGCTGCGCCGAAGGGCACCGCGAGATGCGTGTCCTCGCAATTCTTGCGGCTCGCCGGCGATTGCGCACCGTACATGCGCAGCGACAGCTGCGATTGCGCCGGCACGAAACCGGCGACGCCCTTGGTAGCGCGCTGCGCGACCGCGATGCGCGTCTCGCCGTTCGGCAGCTTGGCATTCATGCTGCCGGAGGCATCAAGAATCAGGAGGACCGAGCGCTCAGCCGTGTTGCAGGTTTGCGCAGATGCGACCGTCGAAAATAGGACTGCCGCCAAAGTCAGCCATGAAATGTGTTTTCCGACGTCCCTCATTTGCGCGCCCCCCGCTGCAAATTCGACAGACCCAAGGATATGCCAACTATGAAGTGGGGCAGGGGCGGGGACAAGCCCGGCGGGACGACGAAACAACCCGCGCATTCCCTAAAATGGGGAATGGGCTCTTTCCGCCGGATTCCTAGCGCAATTCGGCTTTAGCCGACTTGCGCACGTGTATGCCAGCATCGGGTATTCCCGATGTTAGTGCGCGGGAATGAGCGGGAGAAGGAGGACGAGCCACACATTCCGCTCACCCCCGCGAAAGCGGGGGTCCAGAGCGAAATTGTTGGTACTTTTTTGCTCCTGGATTCCCGCTTTCGCGGGAATGAGCGGATAACAACAACGGCCAGCATAGCCGGGACAACCCCCGCCGTGACAGTGTAAGACCACGCGGGGGCAACCAAGGTCCGTCCATGCTCAGACTGATTCCTGCATTCCTTTTCGTGCTCACGTTCGCCGCACCCACCTCGGCCGCCAAATGCGGCGGCGATTTCAACACATTCATTACCGGCATGGCGCGCGACGCGCAGGCGGCCGGCGTCTCGCGCGCCGTCATCGACCAGGCTTTCGCCGGCGTGAGCCTCGACCCGAACGTGCTCGCCTTCGACCGCCGTCAGCGCGGCATGTTCCACTCAAAGAGTTTCGAGGAATACGCACGCACGCGCGTGATCCCGCCGCGCATCAAGCGTGCCAAGACGCTGATGGGAAAGCACGCAGCGCTGCTTGCGCGCATCCAGCAGCAGTATGGCGTGCCGAAGGAACTGCTGATGGCGGTCTGGACGCTCGAAACCGACAACGGCACCGGCGATATGGGCAAGCTGCCGGTGGTCCGCACCATTGCGACGCTGGCGCATGACTGCCGCCGCACCGAGCTGTTCCAGAACGAGCTGATCTCGGCGCTGAAGATCGTGCAGCGCGGCGACCTGCCGCTGAGCGACCTGATCGGCGCCTATGCCGGCGAGATCGGGCAGACGCAGTTTCTGCCGTCGTCCTACATCAAGTACGGCGTCGACTATGACGGCAATGGCCATGTCGACCTGCGCCACAGCGTGCCGGACGTGCTCGCCTCCACCGCCAACCTGCTGAAGGTCAACGGCTGGAAAGCCGGCGCGCCGTTCGGCGAAGGCAGTGAGAACTTCCAGGTGATGCGCGAGTGGAATCGCTCGGAGACCTACCGCAAGACCATGGTGCTGTTCGCGGAGAAGCTAAGGGAGTAGTTATTTCGGGCGGGGCTTCGCCTCTAACCCGCTCATTCCCGCGTAAGCGGGAATCCAGGACCCAAATGACTAAGTCAGAGTGTTATTGCTCTGGACCCCCGCTTTCGCGGGGGTGAGCGGAGTTTTGGCCGGTCGGTCACATCATTCCGCAGCCACCGCGGACCGCGCGTCAATCAAACCCGCCAGCACGGTCGGGTCGTCCAGCGTGCGCACGCTCATTGGCTTTTCGTGCCCGCGGATCTCGACCTCCGTGCGCGTGAGCGAATCGGCCGGGAGCCCGGCGATCTCGCAGACGTCTTCCGAAATCACCGCCCGGCAGCCGAGCCGCTTGCTCAGGTCCTGCAGCCGCGCCGCAACGTTCACCGAGTCGCCCAGCGCCGTGAACACGGTGCGGCCGCGGAAGCCGATGTCGCCTATGATGACTTCACCGGCATGGATGCCGATGCCGTACTGAACCGGCTCGCTGACCTCGGTCGCGAACTGGTGGTTCAGGTGGGCGACGTTCGAATCGATCAGCGACGCCGCCCGCAGCGCCTGCCGGCAGGCCGTCGCCGGATCGCTGGCAAGACCGAACAGCGCCAGCACGCCGTCGCCGACGAACTGGTTGGGCTCGCCGCCGGCGTCGGTGACCGCGCGCGACACCGTTTCAACAAAGCGGTTGATGATGAACACCACGTCGAAGGGCAGGCGACCTTCCGACAAAGTGGTCGAGCCGCGCATGTCGACGAACATGCTGACGACGAAATGTTCCTCGCCGATACGCACGTTTTGCCGGTTGCGCACGAAATCGGCGCCGACATTCGGCGGCATCACCGGGATGACGGCGATGTCGGTCTGCGGCCGCAGCTGGCAGGCAAGCCGGATGGATGGGTCCTTGCCGGCGCCGACGCGTGCCAGCACGAAGGATTCCCGTCCGGATGGCTTTGGCAAGGCGCTGCGGTCGCTGACAATTTTGACACGGCAGGTCGAGCAGCGGGCGCGGCCGCCGCAGACGCTCGCATGCGGCACCTTGTTGCGCAGGCTTGCCTCGAGCACGCTCAGCCCTTTCGGGACGCGCACCTGCCGTCCCGGGTACGACACGGTGACCATTCCGCCCCGGCGCTCGTTGAGCGAGCGCGCTCCGCGCGCTGCGAATATCAGCAGAATCGCGGCCGCGTAGCCGATCGGGAAGTAGAACAGTGTGATGTCGTCGACGAAATCGCGCTTGTCGCGCGGGACCGGCTTGATGTTCTGCGCACGCCAGGCCGGATCCTTGGCGCGCCGGATCACCTCCTGCGCGCCCTGGTGCACGCCGAGCATTGCCAGCGGCGGCAGCAGCACGGCGATCGACAAAAGAATCGGCGAAGCCCAGCGGAAAAACGGCTTCATGCGCAGCCAGAAATACAAACCGATGCAGGCATGGGTCCACGCGACCGTCAGCAGGATCATCTGGACGGCAACCATGTGCGGGCGATTGACCCAGTAGCCGAACAGCGGGTTGGCGTAGGGCAACGGAGGCAGGTCGTAGATCCAGCCGGTGACGCGCTGGCCGCCGAGATGGCTGGCGAGCCACAGCGGAATGCTCAGACCGAGCAGCAATTGCGTGATCTCGGCGGCCGTGTAGCGGAAGTGCCGGCGCGCATAGAGCGCCCAGAGGCCGAGCGAGAAATGGATCATCGCCGCGGAATAGAGCGTGATGTTGACGACCGGAATCCGCCACCACCAGATGTGATACCAGAGCCAATCCTGCATCAGCGGGTAGGAGATGTTGCCGAGTGCGTGATTGAAGAAGTGGGAGAAGATGTAGGCGAACATGATCAGCCCGCAGGCAAGCCGTACCTGACGCACGCCGATGCCGCGCAGCCACGCCAGCGCGCCCGCACCAGCGCCCGCCGTCTGCACACCCAAAGCGGGTGCCTGGACCGTCATGAACTGAGGGTTCCCGCCACCCCGTATGTCCCCAGGCCATCGTCCGGGAATTGCGGGGCAAACACAAGGAACATCGGCGTAAATGCGGAATTCCAATTTCCGCTCACCCCCCGCGAAAGCGGGGGTCTAGGCGCCAACTGAGACTATGCAACCAACATTCTGGATTCCCGCATAGGCGTGCGTAAGCACGCCGTCCTTCGGACGGCTATGCGCGGGAATGAGCGGAAGTAGTAGCTAGCTCCTAGCGCGGCAAATATTTCTGAATGGCGCGGTTCTGCAGGTCGATGCGGCGCGCGGCGCTCTCGACGGCGAGACGCTGGCCTTCGCGCGTGTCGATCGGGCCGTATTTCGGCAGGATGCCGTTCTTCAGCGCATCGGCATCGAAGTTGCCGATGACCGGCGTGTTGCCGATCGGCAGGCTGGCATTCGATTGCGACTTGATGTGTTCCTGCAGCGACCAGATGCCAACTGTCTGCAGCGCGGCCATCAGCGCGAGGCCGAGGCACAGGCCGAGGATTGCTTTCATCAGGGTCATGCGCGGCTCCATCCGAAAACCGCGGCATGCTAGTGGTTTCGCCTTAAATGCCCGGCAAATCGAACGGCATGGTTTGAGCAATGACCTTAACCGGGCGGAAGGCATCAAGCGGGGCACATATACCGCGCATAAAAAAACCCGCCGTTTCCGGCGGGACGAAGGAGGGAGGTTCGGGCCTTCGCGTCAGAAGATTGCAACACAAAACCGTTATCGTCTGTGAGGTGCCTCACATTTGCCCGCTTGTCGAACAGATATCTTGCGCTACGCGGACGGCGGGGACACGGATAAGAACACTGGAGCAGGCCATGCTCGCCCTTGTCATCGAGTACTCAAAACTGCTGCTGCTTTTCCTGCTGATCGGCTCGGTCGTGACGTTGTCGCATGTGGGCCGACGGCGCGAGCGCGCTTCGTCATAAAACTTCCCGTCATGGCCGGGCTTGTCCCGGCCATCTCGCTTAGGGAGGCAAGGTCGTGCCACATAGATCGGGATCGCCGGCACAAGGCCGGCGATGACAACCGAACGAACTTAGAGCTCGTTCTCACTCATCTTCCTTATAGATCTGCCCGCCGTCGTAGCCGCAGGCGATGCGGCCGAGGCCGGCGCGAAAGTCCTCGGTATCGAGCGTCTGCAGGGCAGCATCGACTGCCGCCGTGTTGGCCGACGTGCGGCCGCGTTCGAGAACGTCGGCAAGCACCATGCGGTCGAGATGAGGCAGCGACGCCCAGAATCCCCTGGCAAGGATGCCGGCGAGGGCGTGCTCGGGATGGCTCGCATTCTCCGGCGCGCGTCCGATTTCGTACATGTGACGCACTGAATCCCACGGGGCCCGCTCGCGCGGAAATCGCGCGGCGACATCCTTTGCTTCCTCGGCGACGTAAAAGCGATTGAGCGTGTCGAACAGCATGAAGCGGTAGCCCTGCGCCAGCAAAAACGGCTCCCAGCTTTCCCAGGAGGGCTGGTTCGAGCCGGGCGCGATCGCCTCAACCACGACGGCCTTCGGCCGGAAGACCGTCCAGTTACCGCTTTTCAGGACGTCGGCCTCGGCGCCTTCGACGTCGACTTTCAGGAAATCGATCTCGCCCAACTTGTGCGTCCGGCAGAGCTCGGCGAGCGTGATCATCGGCACCTTCACCGTCCGATAGCCGGCGCCGAGCGCAGTCGCCGCCTCGGCATGTTTCATGTCGGTGGTCGAGAGGCCGTGAAAGGCCTCGAACACGTGGAAGTCGGCTTCGCCGCCTTGCGTGCCGATCAGGGCCGCGACCGCGGCATCACGCGGACGCAGCCGCGCGTAAAGATCGATGAGTTTCTGCTGCGGCTCGACGGCGACGCCCTGCCAGCCGCGCTCGTAGAAAAAGAACGAGACATTGTCCGCGATCGGATGGCCGGCCCCGATGTCGACGTAGGTACCGTTGCGCCTCCCGCCGAAGGCGAGCCAGAGGTGCGTGTCTTCCATGTTCTGCGTGTAGGAAAGATCCATGGGTACTCCATTGCGGTCGCGCCAGCGAAGTTACCAGAAGCTTAACCGGCTGTGCCGGCTATCCGGCCGAAGCCGATCGAAGCAGCGGCAAAAGCAATGATTTTGCAGGCCAAGTAATTCCGCTGCGACTACTCAAGTACAGCACGACCCTTCTGTCCAAAAATTTGAGGAACTTAAGTTCGTCTGCGCCGTTAGGCGCACGGGTCTTTTCGGGAGAGAACTCTTCAAGACGGTTTACTTGCACTTGGACGTCACGTGACGCGGGCCCGCATTCCGTTCGGCTGACGCCGGGCAATCGGATCCGCGGTGGAGGTTTGCAGTTTTTGTGCGCAGGGGCGCGGCCCGGTCGTTTCGACCCAGCAACGCCGACAGGAGGCGGCGCCACCGGAATGCATCGCAGCTCACAAGAGGACCAATCATGAATCGTCTGACCATCATGGGAGTTTCAATCGCGTTGCTCCTTGCGGCTTTTGTACTCACTCCGGCCGAGGCCTACCACAAGCGTCACCACCAGCGGCATCATCATGCCACCTCATACCAGCAGGCCCCGGATCATTTTGTTCTCAATCAGTCCGACCGCGCTGCCCACCACCAGCGCGTCCATTCCGGCCGGCGGGTTGCCAGCCATCGTGCCGAAGGTTGCATGACGACGAACGAGGGACGACGCGTCTGCATGGGCGCCGCTTCGCACCATGCGATGGCAACCGTTCCCGACGTGCCGGTTGTCGATGCGATCGGCAATCGTGCCTATGCGACGGCCGATGCGGCTCAGATCATCGGCTCGCGCCCAAGCGACTGTCCGCATCGTTATTGCGGCTGCGGCCTGCGCAAATATCTCGGGCTCGAGGACAAGCGGCTCAACCTCGCCTCCAACTGGGCGCGGCTGTTTCCGCGCGAGTCCGCCCCGCGCGCCGGGCTTGCCGCCGTCCGCAGCGGTCACGTGATGTACATCGAAGGGTCCGCCGGCAACGGGCAGTGGCTGGTCCGGGACTACAATTCAGGTGGAGGGTTGTCACGTGTGCATGTGCGCGATGT
>Ga0255312_1000083_pt1 | contig 14128 bp, 10 predicted proteins | sample EtOH5_T0_E5_meta_FD_202081 | JGI IMG/M metagenome (GOLD analysis project Ga0255312, IMG submission 202081) | Sandy soil microbial communities from University of British Columbia, Vancouver, Canada - EtOH5_T0_E5 | ecosystem: Engineered > Artificial ecosystem > Sand microcosm > Unclassified ...
CGGCAACATGTATTTCACCACCACCCGGCTACACCAGGAGCTCGCCGGCGGAATCTTCGAAGACGTCATCGTGGACAACGCCCACGATACCTCCAGTCACGATCCGTTCAAAGGGAACGTCGACCTCGCCAAGCTGGAGGCGCTCATTCAGCGCGTCGGTGCCGACCGGATCGCCTATATCAGCCTGGCGGGAACCGTGAACATGGCGGGCGGCCAGCCGGTCGCCATGGCCAACGTCAAACAGCTGCGCGAGCTGTGCGACCGGCACGGAATCCGGATCTTCCTGGATGCCACGCGGATGGTGGAGAATGCCTTCTTCATCCAGGAGCGCGAGCCGGGCTACGCCGATCGCTCGGTGGCGGAAATCCTGCGGGAGTTCTGCTCCCACACCGACGGCGCCTGGATGAGCGCGAAGAAGGACAACCTGGTCAACATCGGCGGCTGGCTCGCCGTCAACGACACCGCTCTCTACGAAGAGCTCCGCAACCTGATCGTGGTGTACGAGGGCCTGCACACCTACGGCGGCATGGCGGGCCGGGACATGGAAGCGCTCGCGATCGGCATCGAGGAGTCCGTGCAGGACGAGCACATCCGCTCGCGGGTCGGCCAGGTGCGCTACCTCGGGGAGCTGCTGACCGACTGGGAGATCCCCATCGTGCAGCCGGTGGGCGGCCACGCGGTCTTTCTCGATGCCAGGGGCTTCTACCCCCACATTCCCCAGGAGGAATTCCCGGCCCAGACCCTGGCGGCGGAGCTCTATCTGGATTCGGGGATCCGGGCGATGGAACGCGGCATCGCCAGCGCGGGCCGCGACCCGGTTACCGGCGAGCATCACTTCCCCAGGCTCGAGCTGACCCGGCTCACCATCCCGCGCCGGGTCTACACCCAGGCGCACATGGATGTGGTGGCCGAATCGGTGAAATCGGTGTGGGACCAGCGCATGACGACGCAGGGCCTGCGCATGGTGTACGAGCCGAAGTACCTCCGGTTCTTCCAGGCCAAATTCGAACGCCTGCGGCCCGCGCCCCTGGGCTGTGCCATGCCCGGCGCAACCGCGATCCCCTCCTTCAGTCCGACCTGAGGGCGATAACCGGGTTGACCCGCGCGGCGCGGCGCGCCGGCGCATACGCAGCGAGCAGAGCGACCAGGGCCACGCCAACGCCGACCGAAACGTAGACCATCGGATCGGTGCGGCTGGTCCCGGAGAGCATCCCCTGGAACGGGAGGGCGCGCTGCGGCGTCGATCACGCCGAATGCCGCCGCCGCGCAGCTCCAGATCCATGCTCATCTCCCGGGAAGATATATTCTGCTTCGGCAGTCCGTAGCTCTCCCTCAAAGAGTCGATGCCCGATGCGCTTTTCCCGCGCCATCATCCTGCTGCTCCTCCTCACTGCCCCGCTCGCCGCTCAAAGCAGGCGTGGTGTCACCAGCGATGACTATTTCAATTTCCAGTTCGTGGGTGATCCGGTGCTGAGCCCCGACGGCCGGCAGCTGGTCTACAGCGTTACGCGGGTGGATCGCGCCCAGAATCGCCGGATCTCCTCGCTCTGGCTGGTGCCGGTGGACGGCAGCGCCCCCGCCCGGCAGCTCACCGCCGGCAACCTCTCCTCCTCCGCTCCACAATGGACGGTGGACGGCAGGGCGATCGCCTTTGCGTCGGTGCGTCCTCTGCCCGGTGCGGACGCTTCCAGCCGCACGCAGCTCTACCTGTTGCGGCTCGACGGCGGCGAACCCCGCCGCCTCACCAGTCTCCCCAACGGGGTGAACGGGTGCAGCTTCTCACCCGACGGCACTCGGCTGGTGTGCGTGTCGCGGAGCGGCCCCAGCGATCGCAAGGCCCCCTCGAGCGATGTCCGCCATTACAGCGGGCTGTCCTACAAGTTCAACGACACCGGCTGGTTCGACGACCGGAGGAGCCACCTATGGATCATCGACGCGAGCGGCGCGGCGAGTCAGCTCACCAGCGGCGACCAGTGGAACGACAGCGACCCGCAGTGGTCGCCCGACGGCACCCGCATCGCCTTCGTGTCCAATCGCACCGGCCGGGAATCGGATGGCGACGACGACAGCGACGTCTGGGTGGTGGCCGCCTCCGGCGGCGAGCCGCGCAAGCTGTCCGATCATCCCGATAGCGACACCAGTCCTCGCTGGAGCCCCGATGGAAAGACCATCGCCTTCATCGGCCGGACTCGCGACGGCGACCCGCCCATGGTATGGCTGGTGCCCAGCGCCGGCGGCGCGCCTTCCACCCTGCTCTACCCGGCCCAGGACCTCTTCCCTTCGGACCTCCTGTGGGCGGAACAGGGCGCCGCCCTCTACTTCACCGCCGGCAATCACGGCGAGATTCACTGCTATCGCCTCGAGGTGGCGACCAGACAGGTCCGGCCCATAACCCGCGGCCCCCGCGCCGTGCGGCGGCTCTCCCTGCACGAGCCGTCGGGCACGCTGGCCTATCTCTCCAATGACTTCACCCACCTCGACGAGGTGTACCTGGCGCGGCAGGACGGCTCAGCGGAGCGGCGGCTCACCACCGTGAATGACGGTTTTCTTGCCGGGCTCGCGCTGATGCCGGTCGAGCGCCTCCGCTACCAGGGCGCCGATGGCTGGGATGTCGACGGCTTCCTGGTCAAGCCGCTCGGCTGGGAGGCGGGCAAGTCCTATCCCCTGATCCTGAGCATCCACGGCGGGCCCGCCGGACAGTACGGGGTGGACTGGTATCACGAGTTCCAGGTCTATGCGGCCAAGGGTTGGGCGGTCTTTTTCGCCAATCCGCGCGGGTCCACCGGCTACGGCCACAAGTTCGAGCGGGGGATCAGCGGCGAATGGGGCGGCAAGGACTACCTCGACATCATGAACGGGGTGGATGCGGTGCTCGCCGCCAACCCCTGGATCGACCGGCAGCGCCTCGGCGTGACCGGCGGCAGTTACGGCGGCTACCTGACCAACTGGATCGTCGGCCACACCGACCGCTTCAAGGCCGCGGTCACCCTGCGCAGCATCTCCAATTTCATCAGCGATGACGGCACCCGCGACGGAGCCTACGGCCATCGCACCGATTTCGGGGGCGACATCTTCCAGAAGTACGATCTGTACTGGGACCGCTCCCCGCTCAAGTACGTCCAGAGCGTCAAGACCCCGATCCTCATCCTGCATTCCGACAACGATTATCGCGTTCCCCTCGAACAGGGCGAGCAGTGGTTCCGTGCGTTGCGCCACTTCGGCAAGACCGCCGAGCTGGTGATCTTCCCGCGCGAGAACCACAACCTCACCCGCACCGGGGAGCCCAGGCACCTGGTGGAGAGCCTCGACTGGCAGGTCTACTGGTTCCAGAAGTATCTGGAGGGGAAGGCGGATGCCGTGCCCCCCGACCGGCGGTGAACCAGCCGATCATCTATTTCGACGGGCTGTGCAACCTCTGCGACGGCTTCGTTCGCTTCGTCGTCGCGCGGGATCGCCGGGGGCGCTACCGCTTTGCACCACTGCAGGGAGCGACCGCCGGCACCCGGCTCGCTGGCCGCTTCACGGGAAATGCGCTGCAGACGGTGGTGCTGGAAGAGCCCAAGCGGTTCCGGGTCCGCTCCGATGCCGCGCTCGCGATCCTGACCGGGCTGGGAGGCGCCTGGCGCCTGGCCGGCCTGCTGCGCATCATTCCGCGCGCGATCCGCGACGCGCTGTATGATTACGTGGCCAGGAAACGTTTTGACTGGTACGGCCGGCGGGACGCCTGCCGAGTCCCGACGCCGGAGGAGGCAAGGCGGTTCCTGCCCTAGAACCACGAATTCCACGGCCCACAAGTGTCACAGCTTTTACCGAGCGTGAGGATGTATGACTGAGCTTGCCACGATTGCCGGCGGCTGCTTCTGGTGCATCGAGGCCGTCTTCCAGCCGCTGCGCGGAGTGGAGAAGGTCGTCTCCGGCTACATCGGCGGCCGCACCCCCAACCCGTCGTATGAGCTGGTCTGCTCCGGCATGTCCGGGCACGCCGAGGCGGTGCAGGTCACCTTCGATCCGCGGGTGCTCCCCTACCGGGAGCTGCTCGAGCTGTTCTTTGCCTTTCACGATCCGACCACGCTCAACGCCCAGGGCCCCGACCAGGGAACCCAGTACCGCTCGGCGATCTTCTACCACTCGCCCGAGCAGAAGGTCCAAGCCGAGCAGGTCATCCAGGAGCTCGAACGCGCCCGCATCTTCGATCGCCCGATCGTCACCCAGCTGGCCCCCGCGGACACCTTCTATCCCGCGGAGCAGTATCACCAGGATTACTACCGCCAGAACCCGGACAAGGCCTACTGCCGCGCGATGATCACACCCAAGCTCGCCAAGCTGCGTCTCAAGTACGCCGATCGGCTCAAGAAGGAAGCCGGCGTACTGTGACCCGCGGCGCCCGCTGGGTCGCCGTTGCGGCGATCGCCCTGTTCGCGACTCCCGCTCTGCTGCCTGCTCAACTCGATCCCCGGCTGTACTCCCAGCTGAGCTGGCGGAATCTCGGCCCCTTCCGCGGCGGACGCACCAAGGCAGCGGCCGGCGTACCCAGCCAGCCCAACGTGTTTTACATCGGGGCGACCAACGGCGGCGTCTGGAAGACCACTGACTTCGGCCGGACCTGGCAACCCATCTTCGACGACCAGCCCACCGGCTCGATCGGCGCGATCGCGGTGGCCCCCTCCAACCCCGACCTCCTGTACGTGGGCAGCGGTGAGGGCCTGCAGCGGCCCGACCTGTCTACCGGGGACGGCATTTACCGCTCCAGCGACGCGGGAAAGACCTGGACCCACCTGGGACTGCGTGAGGGCCAACAGATCCCCCAGATCATCGTCGATCCGCGCGATCCCGACCGGATCTTCGTGGCGGTGCTTGGCCACCCGTACGGGCCTAACCCGGAGCGCGGCATCTTCCGCTCTGCCGACGGCGGCCGCAGCTTCGACAAGGTCCTGTATCGGGACGAGAATACCGGGGGTGTGGATGTCGCCTTCGACCCCCAGAACCCCGACATCGTCTACGCCGTGCTGTGGGAGGCCCGCCAGGCGCCCTGGGAGAACGGCGCCTTCAGCGGGCCCGGCAGCGGACTGTACAAATCCACCGACGGCGGCACCACCTGGCGCCAGCTCGGCGGCGGGCTGCCTACCTTCGAGCGGGATGGCCTGGGCCGGATCGGTATCACGGTGGCCCCCAGCGATCCCAATCGCCTCTTCGCGACCGTCGAGGTGCGCACCGGCGGCTTCCTGTATCGCTCCGATGACGCCGGTGCGAGCTGGCGCCGCATCAACGAGGACGGCCGCATCGCGGGCCGGCCCTCCGACTTCGCCGAGGTCAAGGTCGACCCCACCAACCCTGACGTGGTATACAGCGCCAGCGTCGTCACCTGGAAGTCCACCGACGGCGGCAGGACCTTCACCGCGTTCCGCGGAGCGCCCGGCGGTGACGACTACCACCGCATCTGGATCAATCCCACGAATCCCAGGATTCTCCTCATCGCCTCCGACCAGGGCGCCATCGTCACGGTGAACGGCGGAGAGAGCTGGAGCTCCTGGTACAACCAGCCCACCGCCCAGTTCTACCATGTGAGCGCCGACAACGCCTTCCCCTATCGCGTCTGCGGGGGACAGCAGGAGAGCGGCTCGGCCTGCGTGGCCAGCAGGGGGAACGATGGCCAGATCACTTTTCGGGACTGGCACCCGGTCGGCGTGGAGGAATACGGGTACGTGGCGGCGGATCCGCTCGATCCCGATATCGTCTACGGCGGCAGAATCACCCGCTATGACCGGCGCACCGGCCAGGTGCAGAACGTCGCCCCCAAACTGTTCCGCGCGGCTGATTACCGGGTCCTCCGCACCGCGCCGGTGCTCTTCTCGCCCCGCAATCCCCGCCTGCTGTTCTTCGCCACCAACCGGGTGTGGACCACCCTCGACGGCGGCGGGACCTGGAGCGTCATTTCGCCCGACCTGACCCGGACGGATTCGGTGCTGCCGGCCAGCGTCGGCAAATACGCGGCCGAGCCCGCCGCGACCGCGCGGCACCCCGGAGTGGTGTACACCGTCGCGCCGAGTGCCCTCAGCAGCGGCATCATCTGGGCCGGAAGCGACGACGGCCTCATCCACGTCACTTTCACCGGGGGGAGGACCTGGAAGAACGTGACGCCCCGGGAGCTCACCCCCTGGAGCAAGGTCTCGCTGCTCGAGGCCTCGCATTTCGACAGCCTCACCGCCTACGCCGCGGTCAACACCCTGCGGCTCGACGAGCTCAGGCCCTACCTCTACCGCACCCGGGACGGCGGCGCGAGCTGGACTCGCATCAGCAACGGTATCCCCGACGGGGCGACGGTCAATGCCGTGCGGGAGGACCCGCGGCGGAAGGAATTGCTCTTCGCGGCGGGCGAGACCCAGGTGTGGGTGTCCTTCGATGCCGGCGACCATTGGCAGTCACTCCGGCTCAACATGCCCGCAACCTCGATCCGCGACCTGGTCATCAAGGATGACGACCTGGTGGCCGGGACCCACGGGCGCGGCTTCTGGATCCTGGACGATATCGCTCCGCTCCGCGAGCTCGCCGCGACAACAGCAGCGGAGCCCGCCCTGCTGCTCTCGCCGGCCCGCGCCACGCGGGTCCGCTGGAATCTCAACACCGACACACCACTTCCACCGGACGAGCCCGCGGCGCCTAACCCGCCAGACGGCGCTATCCTCGATTACTGGCTGCGGGATCCGGCGACCGGACCGGTGACCCTGGAGATCTTCGATGCCGCCGGACGCTCGGTGCGGCGCTTCTCCAGCGACGACCCGCCCGAATCGCCCATCGTGGGCCGCAACATTCCGGACTACTGGATCCGCCCCCCCCGGCTCCTCTCGGCCCAGGCCGGAATGCACCGCTTCGTCTGGGACCTCCGGGGTCCGGACCCGAAGGTCCAGAACTTCGGGTATCCCATCTCCGCAGTGGTCCGGAACACCGTCAAGGAGCCGGCCGGCGTGTGGGCCCTCCCCGGCACCTATACGGCGAGGCTCACCGCCAACGGGAAGAGCTACAGCCGGCCCCTGGTGGTGCGCATGGACCCCCGCGTCAAGCTGCCCGCGGCCGTGCTGGCCCGGCAGCACACCCTCTCGCTCCAACTCTTCGCCGGATTGGATCGCTCCTTGGCGGCACTCGAGGCCGTGCGGTCCTTGCGCGTCAGGCTGCGCGATGCAGTCGCAAAGGCCGTTCCCGGAGCCGGCGCGGATGCGCTCGCCGAATTCGACCGCCAGGCCGGCGGGGTCGAGCGTGACGCCGCGGCGGCGAACGCCGACCTCGCCTCGCTGTACTCCACCTTGCAGGACGTCGATGCGGCTCCGACGACGCAGACCCTCGCGGCCATCACCGGGAAGCAGGCTGCCCTCGCGGCGGTGCTGGCACGCTGGAACGCGCTGCGAGGGGCCGGGCTCGACGCGCTCAACGCCAGGCTGCGCGCCGCGGGCATCCCCGAGATCGCGCTGCCCAGGCTGGAAGGTCCCTGAGCGCTCACCGCGCCAGGCACTCGGTTCGTCCCTCCAGGACTGCGGCTCATCGCGCCGCGGTTATCTCTTCGCGTCGCGGCCCTAGATTGGGGGATCGACCCCCGGCCGGTGACCCATGATGCGCTCCCCCCTGCTTCGCGTTGCCGTCGCCTTGCTGGCCTTGACCGGCGCCGGGGTCCTCCACTGGGCGGATTCCGCGGTCCCCGTGCCGGCGGCGGCTCAGGCCCCGGCAGGAGGAGCCGCCGCGCGCGAGACGCTCCGGCTCGCCGAGCAGCGGGTCAGTGCGCAAGCGTACGCCGGCGGGTTAGCGTCCGCCCTGGCGCCCGTCCTGGCCGGCGACGCGGCGTTTCTCCTCGAAGGAGTGCCGATCGTGCAGGGGCGTGACGCGATCGAGCGGCTGCTCCGCGCCCAGGCCGCCCTGCAGGGACTCCAGGCTTCCTGGAGCCCGTTCCGCGTGCTCCTCTCCGGCGACGGATCCCTCGGCGTCACCTTCGGCGAGACGATGCTGCAGCGCACGGCGGAGCCGCCCGCGCGCGGTCGCTACATCACGGTGTGGCGCCGCAGCGCCGCTGACCGCTGGGAGATCGTGGCGCAGGCGTACACCGGCCTGCTCTCGGCGGGGCAGGTGGTGCTTCCCGCGGCCGCGGCCGGCTCGGGCGCCGGCGGCGCGCCAATGCCAAATGCGTTCACCCAGGCCGACCTGGCGTTTGCGCGCCTGGCGGCCGACAGCGGCGCGCCCACGGCCTTCGGTCGCTACATCGCCCCCGATGGGATGACCCTGGCGTCGACCGGCGAGCTCAACATCGGGCCCGCGACCGCGCGCGCCCGCCTGGCCGAAGGACGCGCGGGAGCGGCGGCCTGGAAGTGGCACCCCGTGCTTGCTTTCGTGGCGGCGTCCGGCGACCTCGGTGCCACGATCGGCGAGGCCGAAATTCGGCTCGGGTCGGGGCAGCAGAGCGAGACCTTCTATTCCAAGTATCTCACCGTCTGGCAGCGGCAGCCGGATGGGTCGCTCAAGTTCGTGGTCGATGGAGGCAGCGCCCGGCCCCGGCCCTGACGCGCGCGACCGGCCGGATTTCCGGGCACGCTGTCACCTGGGCAGCGGCACCGCCAGGAGCACCGGTGCGGTCAGCCGCGCACCCGGTCGCCGCACGCCCCCGTCGGTGTATTTCTCCCATTGGCTGTTGGCGACATACACGAACTCGTCTCCGATCACGGCGCCGATCGTCGGCTCGTCCGCCAGCGGGAGATGCTGGTCCAGCACCAGAGCGGCGACAATACGGGTGCCTCCCGGATCGAGCACGAAGCGCATGATGCGCGCAGGCGCGACGCCGTTCTGCACCGCGATCAGGGCACCGCGGTGCCAGGCGATTCCGTCGCAACCCAGCGAAGTCGAGCCCGCCGCATCCGGTAGCCGGTGGACCGCACCGCTCGCGAGGTCGAGCCGCAGCAGTCCGTGCGAGTAGTCGGCGAGAAAGAGCGCCCTGCCGTCGGGCGTGGGGGCGAGGCCTTGCAGCGAGCGGAAAAGAATGTGGCTGATGCGCTCGAGCGTATCCACGCCCGGGCGGAGCCGATACAGCACCGGCTGGTTGGAATCCGTCATGAAGACATCGCCTGCGGGGCCGACCGCCAGGTCTCCGAGCAGGTGACCTCCCGGGACCGGAGGGAGCTCCCAGCGGCGCTCGATCGTGCCGTCGGCGATCCGGATCCGCAGCAGCGCCGCGACGCCGGAATCGGCCGGGAGATAACCCGCCATCTGGGCCAGACCCGAGGTCGTGGCCCAGAGCACTCCGCGCGCGCTGTCCACTCGGACGCCCAGCATCGCGCCGACGCCCGGTCGTTCCCGGGACCATAGCTCGCGCACCTGGCCGCCGCGACCCCGCTCCGCGATGGTGCGCAGCCGCACGCTCGCCACATAGAGGGCGCCGCTGCGCGGATCGTAGTCCATCCCTTCGGGCCAGAAGGTCGAATCGGGCAGCGTCGCCCACACCCGGCTGCGCGGCAGTGGCGCGCGCAGGCTGTCGTGCCGGGCCACGATCGGCGCAAAGCCCGGCAGGTGCAGATAACCCGCGATGCTGCTGTCCGCCCGGAGGTCTCGACCGAGACCGAGGCCCAGGTAGCCCACCAGCGCGTCCCGCAAACCAGTGGTGTCGGCGCGACGGGCCGCGAGCACAACGCGTCCCCAGGCGTAGACCGGCTGCGTCGGCCACGCGCTGGCCGCCCGCTCGACCTCGCGCCGGGCCGTGTCCCAGTCGTTGGCCCGGAGCGCCGTGATGGCCCGCGACCAGGCGGCGCGCGCCGCAGCAGCGGAATCCACCACGGCCCGATCATTCAGAGTTTGCGAGCTTGCCGACCGGAGGGGAACCCAAAAGAGCAGCAGCGGCAACAGCCGGCCGCCCGCCCTCACCTGCCCGCCCCGGGCTGGATCACGTCGGTCGCCGCGGCCTGGAGCAACGCGGCCTCCGGTGCAGCGATGGAGATCACCGCCCCGCTGCGAAGCCGGAGCACCGCCGGCAGGCCCGCAGGGGTTTTTCCGAGCAGGGTGCAGTAAATCACCAGCGCCGAGAGGTAGGCTCCCTGGGGCGAGGGGTGCAAGCCGTCCGCGTACAGTCGCAGATTCGGGTTCCGCGCCCACGCCGCAAGCCACGCGGCGGCGATGGGAAGCAGGATGCCGTTCACGTCGGCGGCCGCCAGAGTGTAGGACTCGATGGCGCGGGGAAAATCCTGCCGCCGGTTCTCCTGCGGCCACGCGGAGAACAGCGCCGTCCGCGCCTGCACCGTGGCGATCGCCCCGCCGAACAGCTGAGTGGCAAGACGCAGCGTGTCCCGGTTGACCTCGACCGACGAGGGTCCCTGCTGCAGCACGACCCACTCCCACCCACCCTCGGCGATTTCGTGCCGGGCCGTGCCCTGGTTCCAATGGTCGATCAGGGCCAGGTCCGCCCCGGCTACCGTTTCCACGGCGAGCTGGTCGCCGCCGGCGGAATCGGCCAACGCTTGCACGATGCCGGGGATATCGGCAAAGTAGAGGTAGCTGTTGCCGACGAAAAGGACGCGGCGGCCCTCCCCGATGATTCCCGGATCGGTGGTCCCGCCGAGGCAGGCGGCGAGGGCGATGAAGAGGACCGCGAGGGGGAAGCGCCGGAGAAGTCGCATCACCTGCCAAGATCTCCACCCCCATCCGCTCCCGCCAGCCCGCCGCGCCGAACGCCGCGGACCCCGCGCCGAACTGCGCCCGCCCAGCGCTGAACCCCGCGATCTCGATCAGATCGAGCGGCCCAGCACGGCCTCGAGGTGCTCCTTGTAACCACGGGAAAGCTTGAGACTGGTGCCGTCGTGCAGGGCGACGACGTATTCTCCCCGGAAGAACGGCTGCAGCTCCTTGATCCGCTCGACGTTCACCATGGTGGAGCGGTGAATGCGCACGAAGCGCCCGGGGTCGAGATCGGCCTCCAGGTGCCGCATCGTGTCGCGCAGCAGATGGACCACCTTGCCCGTGTGCACCTTCACGTAGTCGCCTTCCGCTTCGATCCAGTCGATGTCGCGCACCGGCAGGATCGTGGCGCGGCCGCCCGACTTGATCACCAGGCGCCGGGTGTAGCTCCCGGCCGCGGGCGCCGGGGCGGCGGCGGCGTTCCCCCGCCGCGCCAGGCCATCGAGCAGCGCGACCAGCCGATCGCTCACCACGCCCAGCCGGCGCTGGCGCACCTCGCGCTTGGCGCGCGACAGCGCCACCCGAAACCGCTCGTCGCTGAAGGGCTTAAGCAGGTAATCGACCGCGGCCACGTCGAACGCGCGCAGCGCGTACTCGTCGTAGGCGGTGACGAACACGACCACCAGCAGCTCGGGCGCCTCCAGCGCGCGCAGCAGCGCGAAGCCGTCCAACCCGGGCATCTGGACGTCGAGCAACACCAGCTCCGGCCGGTCGCCCTCCACGCGGCGGAGCGCCGAGGCCCCGTCTGCCGCCTCCCCCACGATCAGGACCTCGGGATCCTCGGCGAGCAGCGCGCGGATCGCCGCGCGCGCGGCGGGCTCGTCGTCCACGATGAGCGTGCGGATCGGCTCGCTGCTCACTCGCCCCTCTCCCATTCGGCGGGGGCGAGCCGGAAGGGCAGCTCGACGCGGGACTGCAGACCGCCCTGGGGCAGGTTGCTCACCTCGAGCAGGAAGTCGTCGCCGTACAACCGGTGCAGGCGGGCGCGGGTGTTGCTGAGCCCGATGCCCGGTCGTGCCCCGTCCCCTTCGCCCGCCCCGGGCCCGTCGTCTCGCACCAGCAGCTCCAGCCGAGCCTCGTGCAATCGCGCCGTTACCGAGATCCGGCCCGCGAAGAGGTGGGGTGCGATGCCGTGTCGGATGGCATTCTCCACCAGCGGTTGCAGCACGAGGTGGGGCACCTTGGCGTCCACCACCTGGGGATCCACGCAGAAGCTCACCTCGAGGCGGTCCCGGAAACGCATCTGCTCAATGTCGAGGTAGCTCCGAATGAAGTCGAGCTCCTGCTTGAGCGGCACTTCCTGTTGTGCGGCGCCCTCCAGCATCCGCCGCAGCAGGTCGCCCAGATCCGCGGTGACCTTCACCGCGTTGTCGCGCTCTCCGGTCCGCACCAGGGAACCGATGGTATGCAGCGCGTTGAACAGGAAGTGGGGATGCAGCTGCGATTTGAGGGCTTGCAGATCGGCCTGGGCCAGCTGGGTTTCCAGCTGCGCGGCGATCAGCTCGCGCTCGCGGAAGCGGCGGTAGTGCTCCACCGCCAGGCTCACGGTCAGGATGGACCAGTAGACCAGGCCGTCGCCCACGATCCAGATCACGAAGAGCCGCGCGGCGCGCGCCAGCAACGACGGCCCGGCCGACGCGGGCGGCAGCACCAGCGGCGTGAACCACGACGCGAAGACATCCAACAGGAAGATGAACACGCAAGAGACCACGAGGTGCACCGCCACGTTCGCGGGCCAGCGTCGGGTGACCAGCGGGAACTTCCGGCCCAGCCACAGGATGCCGGGGGTCGCGAGCACCCAGGCCGCCGCGATCGGCAGTTGCAGCGCGAGCGCCTTGCCCCAGGGGATGGGATGCCCGCCCATGGTGGAGCTCAGGTGCACCTGCGCCGACATGATCAGCCCGTAGCCCAGGCCCACGGGGACGATCAGCGCCCAGGGTGTCGTGGGTCGGGCCGCGGCGGCGCGGGGCAGGAAGGGCTGGGTCATTCACCTCAAGATGCAGCGGGAGACCGAGCCGGGTAGCTGCGCTGCGACCAAACCAGTCCGCGGCACGCCGAACGCCGCCTGCCGGCGATGACGCCGACTGTTCCCTGCCTTCCACAGCGTGGGACCGGAGCCACGCTTTCGCGGAGTCCCCGCACCCCGGAAAGCGGTGTATGTTGGCTTGGCCAAACACTTTGTTGCCGAACAAATACCGAACCCGCCAGGGGCATATCGCTTGCTCGTCTGCAAAGCAGGGTCTTCTCTCGCGCTGGGGTAGCGATGTCCGGCTTGAAGCTCCGATCCAGAATCCTGGTTGCCGCCGCGCTCAGCGCGATGGCCGCCGCTCCCGTCGCCGCCCAGATCGGCTGTGGCCCCCGCGACACGCCCAATCTCATCTACCCGGGCGACCCCCGGTGGGCGCTCGACAAGAACGTCTATCCCGCCGCGGTCAACTTTGCGACCGCAGCGATCACGGGCGCCAATCCGCGCAGCGGCAACGGATCCCTCGAGCTTGCGACCACCGGCAGCCTGTTCGACTGGGCCTTCTTCAAGCGCGTCGCCGACGGCGACGCCTCCTGGGGTCTATTGTCCGACGTCAACTGCCTCACCTTCGACTGGTGGCGCGACAGCTACACCGTGCCGGGCAATCTCCCGCCCCAGCTCACCGCGGCGCTCACCGCGGAGACCTGGCAGGAGCAGACCCCGGTGCTCCGCTTGCTGGTGCGCGATGTGAAGGACAACCAGACCGTGTTCAGTCATCTGGTCTGGGAGCGCTGGTACAACACCCGCAATGCCGGCATCGTGCCCACCGAGAACGACCAGTGGCACTTCGAGAACCTGACCGGTCAGCAGCTCTGGCGCCATTTCGATGGCGGCCTGAGTTACACCAATGCCGGCTGCGTCAACACCAGCTTCACCGGCTCCGATGCCCTCCAGACCTACGACATCGGCGGCTGGGTGCAGAACTGCTACTCCGCCAGCGCCGAAGTGTACGGCATCATGATCGGCGTCGGCAGCATGTGGCCGGGGGATTATCACGCCTTTCTCGATAACGTGCAGCTGGGCTTCAGCGGGCCGGCCGGCTTCGTCGTGGAGGACAACTTCGAGCTGCCCGTGAGCGCCGTCCCCGAGCCGCGGACCATGGTTCTGCTCGCCACCGGACTGCTGGCGCTCTCCCTCGCGCGCCTCCGTCGCCGCCGGATGCCGCACTAGCGGGTAGCGGTGGCGCACTGGTCACTGGTCACTGGTCCCCGCGGTTCACACCCTGTTGCGCCGCAGCTCCGCCAGCGGATAAAAGGTCCCCCGCCACACGATCCCGCCCTGCGAGAGGTTGAGCACGAGGGCGCGCAGGATGATCCACGCGAACAACAGGCTCACCAGGGGGTAGAGCAGGACGGCGCGCCGGGGCATCCCCGTCTCGGCCGCGCCGCGCAGCAGGATGCCCAG
>Ga0255312_1000084_pt1 | contig 14122 bp, 8 predicted proteins | sample EtOH5_T0_E5_meta_FD_202081 | JGI IMG/M metagenome (GOLD analysis project Ga0255312, IMG submission 202081) | Sandy soil microbial communities from University of British Columbia, Vancouver, Canada - EtOH5_T0_E5 | ecosystem: Engineered > Artificial ecosystem > Sand microcosm > Unclassified ...
CTCGACTCGGCGGGACGGCGGTTCCGCGTGGTCAATGCCGGGGTGAGCGGGGAAAGCTCCGCCGGGGCGCTCAGCCGGATCGATTGGCTGCTGGAGCGCGACAGCGTCGCGATCCTCATCGTGGAGACCGGCGCCAACGACGGGTTGCGGGGCCAGGATCCCGACTCGGTGCGCGCGCGGGTCCAGGCCATCTTCGATCACGCCAGGCGCAGCGCGCGGCCGCCTCGGCTGGTGGTGGTGGGGATGGAGGCGCTGCCCAACCTGGGTCAGGACTACGTAGCACGGTTCCGCGCGATCTATCCCGCGGTCGCGAGGACCAATGGCGCGGCCCTGGTGCCGTTTCTGCTGGCGGGAGTCGCTGGGGTGGATTCGCTGAACCAGGATGACGGCATCCATCCGACCGCGGCCGGACACCGTATCCTGGCGGCGAACGTCTGGAGCGTGCTGGAGGCGCTCACGCGCCGCCGATAGTAGTTTCCCCCCATGACCTTTTTCGACACCGACAAACAGCGCGCCGCGATCATCCTGCTGCTGCTGGGCATCGGCATCGTCATCGCGCTGGCTCCCTACGCCAGCGGGCTGCTGGGGGCACCGGTGCTCTACGTGCTCTTCGCGCCGCTGCACCGCTGGTTCTCCCGATGGATCAAGCCCTCCATCGCCGCGGTGCTGGTCATCCTCTGCGCCTTCCTGCTGATCGTGCTGCCGGGCGTCTGGCTGATCGGCATGCTGGTCGGGCAGGCGCAGAGCGTCGCCAGCTCGATGGTGAACAGCCCCGTGCTCGACCGGATCGCCGCGCTGCGGATCGGGGGCTACCAGGTGGGTCCCCAGATCGCCTCGGTCGGCAAGGAGATCATCACCTGGATGGGTGGCAGCGCCCTCGGCTTCATCGGCACCGCGACCCGCTTCACCCTCAACCTGTTGTTCTCGTTCTTCGGGCTGTACTACCTGCTGCTCGATCCCAAGGGCGCCTGGCGCGCCATCGAGCCCTACATCCCGTTCTCGAAGGCGAACGTCACCATCCTGCAGGATCGCTTCCGCTCGGTCACCGCGGCCACCGTCGTGGGCAGCGGGCTCACCGCCGCGATCCTGGGGGTGCTGGTTGGAATCGGATTCCTCATTACCGGTCTGAACGATCCGGTGTTCTGGGGCGTGGTCACCGCCGTTTTCGCCATCCTGCCGGTTGTCGGTGCGGGCCTGGTCTGGATTCCCGCGGTGGTGGTGCTCGCCCTGAACCGGCATTTCGGCGGCGCCATTTTCCTCGCTGCGCTCGGGATCATCGTGCTGCCCAACGTCGAAAACCTGGTCCGCCCCTTCGTGTTCCGGCGTTATTCGCAAATTCACCCGATGATCACCCTGGTCGGGGCGGTGGCCGGGGTGAGCTACTTCGGCCTGCTCGGCCTGCTGATCGGACCGCTGGCCCTGTCCTACTTCTTCGAGTTGATCCGCATGTATCGGGAGGAGTACCTCCCGGCGTGAACGACCGCGCTTCCCGCGCGGCGGTCTTCTGGTCGTTCGCGGCGATTTACGTGGTGTGGGGTTCGACCTACCTGGGCATCCGGGTCATGGTCACCACCTTCCCGCCACTGCTCGCCGCCGGAAGCCGGTTCATCGTGGCGGGGGGACTGATGTACGGCTGGGCCCGCTGGCGCGGGGTCCCGCCTCCACCGCGGGCGCTGTGGCGCCCCGCGGCGCTGCTGGGCGCCCTGTTCTTCCTGTTCGGCAACGGCGGCGTCTCCTGGGCGGAAACCAGGATGCCGTCGGGACTGACGGCGCTGCTCGCCGCGACCTCACCGCTCTTCACGGCCGTCTTCGAAAGCGCCCGCGGTGGCTGGCGGAGGCCGCCGCTCCGGGTGCTCGCTGGTATCATCGCAGGACTGGGCGGGGTGGCCCTGCTGGTGGCGCCGGGCGAGTTCATCGGAGGCGCCCACGCCGATCTGGCGGGAGCGGCCGCGATCACCCTCGCCGCTCTGTCCTGGGCTGCCGGCTCGGTCACCTCGCACGCCAGGCCCCTCCAAACCTCTCCGGTCATGGCGACCGGCATGAAGATGCTGAGTGGGGGCGTCCTGCTGATGCTGGCGGGCCTGCTGGCTGGCGAAGCCGCCCGGGTCACCCCCGAGCTCTTCACTCCCCGCGTGTTCCTGGCCTGGTGCTATCTGGTCGTCTTTGGGAGCCTGATCGGCTTCAGCGCCTTCACCTACCTCCTCCGGGTCACCAGTCCCCAGAAGGTCTCGACCAGCGCCTTTGTGAATCCCCTGGTGGCGGTGGCCCTCGGCTGGCTGCTGCTCAACGAGCCGGTAACTCCGCGCACTCTGCTCGCAGCCGCCGTCATCATTGGAGCGGTGGTGCTGATTCGGGTCAGGTCACCAGAGCCGCAGGAGCCGTAAGCAGGGAAGTAGGGGATGAGGCAAGCAGGCAAGCAGGAAGCAAACAGGGGAGCGGAAGTCCCCGCTCCCCTGCTTGCCTGCTCCCCTGCTTGCCTGATCTACGGCTTCCGTTCCCGTCCCGCCTCCTTGCAGACCGCATTGCCGGGTCCCGGAACCGTGTTGCCGAATTCCTTGAGCTCGGCCCGGCGGTTCGACGCGCGGCCGTCGTCGGTGTTGTTCGGCGCCACCGGCACGCACTCGCCGTAGCTGCGCAGCACGATGGTCATCCGATCAACCGGAACGCCTTGGGAAGCGAGATAGGCCTTCAGCGAAACGGCGCGCCGCATCGCCAGCCCTTCGTTGTATTTCACCGACCCATCGGCGTCTGCGTGCCCGTCGATGGTCAGCTTGATGTCGGGATGGTCCTTGAGGACCTTGGCGACTTCGTTCAGCCGTCCCTGGTCTTCGGAGCGGTAGACGACCGTCTTGTCGTACTCGAAGAAGGCCGAGTCGCGCACCACGATGTTGAGCTGCTGCACGTCGACCGTGGCACTCAGGGTCGGCCCGTTCGGGATGACCGCCGTGACGTTCTTGGTGCCCGGCGTGGCAAAGCTGATCGCGTTGGCCGTGACCGTGCCGCCCGGACTGGAGAGCGTGAACGCCGAGACGTTCTCGCTGGTCCCGTCGCTGTAGTAGCAGGTCACCGTGTAGGTCACCGGCTGGTCGATCCGCACCGTCGCCATCGCCGGGGTCAGCTCACAGCGAGTCAGGGTGCGCGCCGCGGCCGGCGGCGGGGGCGGTGGGGCCGGAGGAGCGATGGTGACCGTGGCCGCCGAGCAGAGATGGTTCTTTACGCCGCAGGCCGTCACTGAGGCCGTGCCGCTGCCGCTGGCGGTGTAGACCCCGCTGGCGTCGACGCTTCCGGGCCCGCTCACCGTGAACACCACCCGGTCGGGGCGGCCGCAGTTGGTCGCGGTCCCGCTGAACGCCGCGGTCTCGCCGGTCCGAACCGCAGCGCTGGTCGGCGAGATCGTCGTGCCGTCCTTGCTGCGGTTGCACATGCCCAGCATGACCGACAACCCGGCCTGCGCCCCGAGATTGAGGTTATGGTCGGGCGGCTCCGCGGCGGTGATGCCGTTGAACTGGCCGACCACCGCCGGCTTGCCGTTGCTGGGATTCCAGATGTAGTCGAGGGTGCCGTCGACCCGGAAGGCCAGCCAGCTGGTCAGCATGGCGCGGAATCCGGTGATGGCGCTCGCCGCCCAGTCGCTGCCGTGGAACCCGGGCTCGTTCGGGACGTCCTTACCGTAGCGGTTGTAGGCCGGGCCGACCCCCAGGAACCAGGACAACGGGCTGCTTTCCCCGAGGCGCTGGTTGAAGACGAGGCGCAGGTGAATCGGATAGTAGGTCAGCGCCGTGCTTCCGAACCCGGTGAAATAATTCTTCACGTCGGTCGCGTTGCCGGATGCATCGGCCTCCAGCGCCCAGTGGTTGCTGAAGAAGTAGCCGAGCCGGCCGCCGCCACCCCATTGATTGGTGCCCTTCTCGGAGGTATCGAAGCTCTTGTCGAACCAGTTGTACCTGATGAAGCCCCCGACCTCGATGGTCCCCCGTTCCTGCGCCGAGGCCTGAGTCGCACCCAATCCAAGGACTGCGGCCATCAGGAGGTTCTTGCGCATACTGTCGCTCCTTGCGGTTCAGTACCGTTCGCTGCGCCGACCTGCTTTGCCCACCCGTGCTCTGCTACCTTCCAGCCGTATGCCGAGTAGCCGTCTGACCGCCCTGCTCGCCGCCGCCGCCCTGGCGGCCGACGCGCCCTCGCCGCTCAAGGTCATCCGGGTTACGCCCGACGCGGACGCCAATCCTGCTTCGGTCATCACGGTCACCTTCGACCGCCCGGTCGCCGGCTCGCTCGATAAATCCGTGGATCCTCGAAGCGTCCTGACGATCGAGCCGGCCCTCGCAGGCACATGGGACTGGCGGGATCCCGTGACCGTCCGCTTCCGCCCGGCCCAGCCGCTGCCCGCCGGATTGGCGCTCAATGTAACCGTGCAGCCCGGTTTCACCGCCATGGACGGTAGCGCCCTGGCGGAGCCCTACCGTTGGGCCATCCGGGTTAGCGGTCCCCAGGTCCTCGCCGGGCTCCCCGCCGGGCCCGGCCTGGTAGCCCGCTTTCTCCCCCCGGACGCCCGCTTCCAGATCGTGCTCAGCGCCCCGGCCGATCCCGCGCTGCTGGCCCGGGTGGCCTTCCTGGAAATGAGCCGCTCCTGCGCTGCGCCCGGGCTCATTCCCCTTCGGCCCGGTCCCCAGAACCCGCTCCCCGCGGATGCCCCCTGGCAATTCAAGGAGGCCGGCGGCTGGGAGCGTGATCGCGCCGCCGATCCGCTCCGCCGGGTGGTCACCCTCACCCCCGAGCGCCAGCTGCCCTACGGGTGCAACGGCGAGCTGGTCCTGCCCTCGGCGGTCGACGCGGAGCGCCCGGGCGAGCCGCAGCGCTGGCCGCTGGCCACCTACGGCAGTTTCCAGCTCATAGCCGCGGGCTGTGCCGAGAGCGAGTTCTGCCCGACGGGCCCATTCTACCTCCGGTTTTCGACCCCGGTGAGGGGGGGCGACCTGCTCCGCGCCCTCACCCTGGCGCCCAAGCTCAGCTTCTCGATCGCCGATACCAGCGAGGTGAGCGAGAGCTGGAGTGTCTCCGCCGAGCTCAAGCCCCACACCGGGTACCTGGTTCGGGTCGACTCCAGTCTCACGGATGCCTTCGGGCAGCGGATCGCGGGCTACCCGGTCAAGGCGTTCGGCACCACCGGGTACCGCCCGAGCGTCTCGTACGTCGAGGGCCGCACCACGGTGGAACGGGTGGGCCGCCGGACCCTGGGCATCACCTACGTCAACGTCGACACGCTCGAGGTCCAGACGGTCGCGGTCCCGGACAGTCTGGAGGGCCGCTTCCTGAGCCGGAGCTGGTACGCCTGGGGCGACGACTGGGCCGCCCTGGCCCCCAGGGCGACGGTGCGTCGCATCGCGGTCGCGGCGCCCCGCGATCGGGTGAGCCTCTACGGTCTGGAGCTGCCCGCCCCCGCGGTCGGGCAGCCCGGCCTGCTCCTGCTCCGGGTAACCAGTCCGCGATTGCGCGGCACCGACAGCATGAGCAATCGCCCCATCGAGCCGCGCCAGCCGATCGCGCTGGTCCAGGTGACCGATCTCGCCGTCCACGCCAAGATCGGGGTGGAGGAGGGGGCCGTGTGGGTGGCGGGCGCGAGTGATGGCCAGGCGCGATCAGGCGCCACCGTCGTCCTGCGCGACGCGAGCGGCCGGGCGCTGGGCCGCGCGCTCACCGACGCGCGGGGGATCGCGCGGCTGCGCGGGATCCGGCGGCCGCCTCCCAAGCGGAGCGCTACCGGACAGCGCGACTGGGAAGCCGCGAGCTTCGACGGCTACGTCGAAGCGCGGCTGGGCAATGACCGCGCCCTGGTCGGGGTGAACCAGTGGGATCCCGACCTCTCGCCCTGGCGTTTCAACGTGTCGGGGGCCTGGGGAGACGAACGGCTGCCCGCCGCCGCCGCCGTGTTCACCGAGCGCGGGATCTACCGTCCCGGCGATTCGGTGTTCGCCAAGGCGATTCTGCGCACCGGATTGCTCGGAGCGCTCAAGGTGCCGGCCCGTACCGATTCCGTGAAGCTGGTGTTCCGGGACCGCGACGGCGGTGTGCTGCGCGAATCCCTTGCCGCGCCCTCCTCCTTCGGTACCGTCACCCAGACCCTCCGTCTGCCCGCTGCCGCCCCGCTGGGGTACTACCAGGTGGGGGTCAGCCTGCGCCGGCAGGGCGAATGGAAGGAGCTGGCCTCCGCGAGTTACCGGGTCGCGGAGTACCGGCCGCCCGAATTCCTGGTGGACGTGATCGCCGACACGGTCCCCAAGCTCACCGGCGACACCCTGACCGCCACGATCTCGGCGCGCTACCTGTTCGGTGCCCCGATGGGCCGCGCCAAGGTGACCTGGAGCCTGCGGCAGACCCCGATCGAGAGCTGGGCGTTGGGCGTGCCCGGGGCCGAGGGGTTTTTTGTGGGCGCACAGGGCTGGTGGTGGGAAGAATTCCAGTCGGAGAACAAGACTACGGTCAGCCAGAGCCGGGTCGATACGCTCGATGCCGGCGGTCATCTCTCGGTGCGCGTTCCGCTCGAGCTGGCGCAGCCCGGCAGTGCGGCGGACGCCACCTTTGAGGCCGTGGTCACGGACGTCAACCGGCAGACCGTCTACGCCAGCGCCTCGGTCCTGGTGCATCCTGCCGACTTCTACATCGGGGTCAAGGCCGAAGGCGATGAGTACTTCTGGAAGGCCGGCGCGCCCCGGACGCTCCGGGTCGTCGCACTGCGCCCTGACGGCCGCCACCTGGACGGGATCCCGGCCGCCGGGGTGCTGATCCGGCGCGAATGGCACCAGGTGCGCCGTGAGCACGACGGCTGGGCCGAGCTGGTGGGGGAGTGGGTCAGCGACACGGTGGCGCGCTGCCGGGTCGTTACCAGCGCCGAAGGCGGCAGTTGCAGCTTCACCCCGGCGTTGCCGGGCAGCTACTCGATCGAGTTCCGCGCCAGGGACAGCAAGGCGCGCGAGGTGGTGACCAGCTTCTTCCGCTGGGTCACCGGGCCCGGCTGGGTACCCTGGAACGACGAGTCGCAGTTCAAGATGGAGGTCGTCCCGGACAAGACGCGCTACAGCGTGGGCGACACGGCGACGGTGTTGTTCGCCTCGCCGTTCACCAACGCGGAAGCCTGGATCACCGTCGAGCGCGAAGGCCTGCTCGAGCAGCGCCGCCTGAAGCTCAGCAACGGGGCCACCACGCTCAGGTTTCCCGTCACCGAGGCGTGGGCCCCCAATGCCTATGTGTCGATCGTGGTCACCCGGGGACGCAGTGCGCCGCCCGGTCCGCTCGACGACCCGGGGCGACCCACACTGCGCGTAGGGTACGCCCAGCTGCTGGTGACCCCCGAGCGCAAGCGGCTCAGCGTGGCGCTGCGCCCCGACCAGAGTGAATACCGCCCGGGCCAGCGGGCCCGCATCGGGGTCCAGGTGCAGGAAGCGGGCGGCCGCGGGGCGCGCAGCGAGGTGGCGCTCTGGGCGGTGGACGAGGGCGTGCTGGCGCTCACCGGCTACAGCACGCCCGACCCGATCGACCTGCTCTACCGCGCTCGCGGGTTAGGGCTCCGGCTCGGCAGCAACCTCGTCAGCGTCGCGCCCCAGGTGCCCGCCGGCGACAAGGGCCGCAACCCCGGCGGCGGCGGCGGCGAGGGCCAGAGCGAGGTGCTGCGCTCGCGCTTCAAGACCACTGCGTTCTTCCTCAGCTCGGTGCTCACCGACTCCACTGGCACTGCCACTGCCACTGTCACGCTTCCGGACAACCTCACCACCTTCCGCCTGATGGCCGTCGCCGTCACCGCGGGGGACCGCTACGGCAACGGCAAATCCCCGCTGCTGGTGACCCGGCCCCTGCTGGCGCGCGCCGCGCTGCCGCGCTTCCTGCGCCCCGGCGATCGCTTCAGCGCCGGGGCCGTCGTGAATCACCGGCTGGGCGGGACCCCCACGGTGCGGGTGACCGCGCGGGCCACCGGGGTGCGGCTGAGTGGGGAGGCGGCCCGTAGCGTCACCCTCGAGGCGGGACGCGGCCGGGAAACCCGCTTCGACTTCACCGCGCTGCCGGGGGATTCGGCGACCTTCCGCTTCGACGTGGCCGGCGCCCGCGACAGCGACGCGGTTCAGCTCCGCATCCCGCTGCGGCCGCCGAGCCGCGCCGGCTCCGCCACCGCTTCCGGAATTCTGCGGGACACCGCCACCGTCGGCTTCAGCCTGCCGGGCGGGCTCGACCTCGCGCGCAGCCGGCTCACCTTGAGCGTCGGCTCATCGCCGCTCGCCCTGCTGCGCTCCTACGCCGGCTATTTCGCGGTCTATCCCTATGAGTGCTCGGAGCAGGTTGCCAGCGCGCTGGGGCCGCTGCTCGCGCTCTACCGGGCCCGCCGCACCATCGGAGCGGAAGCCGGCGATACCCTGCCGCTGCAGCGCGAGATTCGCGAGGGGATCGCCGTGCTGGCCCGCCGCCAGCGGCCCAACGGCGGGATCGGGCTGTGGAGCGCCGACGACTGGACCTCGCCCTGGCTCAGCGTCCACGTCGGCAACGCGCTGGTCGAAGCGCGTGAGGCAGGCTTTGCCGTCAATGATTCGCTGCTGGCCCGCCTGGCGGAATATCTGCGCGGCTCGTTGCGCCGCGATCCGGGCCTTGCGATGAGCATCGCGCTGCGGGAGAGCGACGTTCGCGCGCGGCTCACCGAGCGGGTCGCAGTGGCCGACTTCCTGAGCCGGGCGGGCCGGCGGGATCGCGCCCTGGAAAACGATCTGCTTCGGCAGGCCGCGCTGCTCCCGCCCGAGAGCCGCCTGACCCTCGCCATGGTGCTGGCGCGCGGGAGCGATCGCGCCGCCGCGCAGCGGCTGCTCGATCCCTTCTGGAAGGTGGTGCGCCTCGAGGGCCGCACGGTGTCGATTCCCGACTCGCTGCGCGGATCGTTCTACTTCCGATCGCTGCTGCGGCCCGCGGCCCTGTTGCTCCAGGCGACCCTCGCCGTCGATCCCGCCCACCCGCTGGTCGCACCGCTCTTCGAGACGGTGGTCACCCGCGGGCGGGACCAGCGGGACTGGTGGTGGAATACCCAGGACTACTCCGCGGCGGTGCGCGCCGTGAACGCCTGGCTGCGGCAGTTCCCGCCCGCGGGGGCTCCCGACGTGCGCGTGCGCGCCGGGTCCCGCGTGCTCGCCGGCAAGGACAGCAGCATCGCGCTGAGCGGCCTGACTACTCAGCGCGGCGACAGCATCACCCTCCGCGTCTCCCTCCAGAACGGGAAGCCGGCATCTCCGGCCTACTACTCCCTCACCGTGACCGAGATCCCGCGCGAGGTGCCGGTGCGTCCGGACTATCGCGGCATCATCGTGGAGCGCTGGTACGAGGATTACGAGAGCGGCAAGCCGGTGGTCGAGGTGACCGAAGGGGAGCTGGTCCGGGTGCGCCTGCGGGTGACCGTGCCCGAGGACCGCGCCTTCGTCGTGGTGGACGACGCCCTCCCCGCCGGGCTCGAGGCGATCGATTTGACCCTGCGGACCGTCGGTGGACTGCCGGGGCTGGCGGCCGCCGACAGCAGCGCCACCGAAGAGGACGGCGGCCACTGGAGCTTCGGGCGCTGGGACGGCGGCTGGTGGACCCCGTTCGACCATCGGGAGCTGCACGACGATCGCGTGGTCTACGCGGCCCGCGCGCTGTGGAAAGGAGCCTGGTCGGCCAGCTACGTCGCGCGCGCCACGACGCCGGGCGTGTTCGTGCGCCCGCCGGTGCACGCGGAAGAGATGTACAATCCCGCCGTCTACGGCCGCAGCGATGGCGGCGTGTTCACCGTCAAGGCGCGGTCTCCGTGACCTCGCGCCGGCTCGCCTGGCTGGCGCTGCCTCCCCTGGCACTGCTCGCCGGGCTGGCGATCTGGGTTGCTCTCCCGCTCCCCGCTGGTCTGCTGCGCCAGCCGCCCGCCCCGACGCTCCGCCTGCTGGACCGGAGCGGGGCGCCCCTGCGGACCACCCGAACCTCGGCCGGCGCGCTGCAGCAATGGGTGCCGCTGGCCGAGCTCGATCCCAGCCTGCTGGTGGCGTTCGTGGCGGCCGAAGATCGCCGCTTCTTCACCCACCATGGCGTCGACCCCCGCGCGCTGGGCCGCGCGCTGCTGGCGGATGTCCGGGCCGGCCGGGTGGTCTCCGGTGCGTCCACCATATCGATGCAGTTGGCGCGTCTGCTGCGGAGCTTGCCGCGCTCACCGGGGGGCAAGCTGGCGCAGGCCCTCTGGGCCCTCCGTCTCGACGCGCACCTCTCCAAGCAGGCCATTCTGGAGCAATACCTCAATCGCGTACCGCTGGGGCAGGGAACCATCGGCGTCGAGGCCGCCGCCGCCCTCTACTTCGGGGCATCCGCGCGGGAGCTGAGCACCGGCCAGGCGGCGCTGCTGGCGGGGCTCGCCGGCGCGCCCAGCCGGGATAACCCGCTGGTGAGCACCCGGCGGGCGCTGGCCCGTCGTGCCCTGGTGCTTGCCCGCATGCGCAAAGCCGATGCGCTGAGCGACGCGGAAGCTCGCGGCGCGCTGCTGGAGCCGGCGCTGATCCTCGCTGCGGACAACCAGTTCCTCGCACCGCATTACACCGCGGCGCTGCTCTCCCGCTTGGCCGCGGAGGGCCGCGAGCCCGCCGGCGATGTTCGCACACCGCTCGATCTCCCCCTGCAGGCCGCCCTCGAGGCGGAGGTGCGTCACGCGGTCGAGACCATGCGCGGCTCCGGCGTGCGCCATGCCGCGGGGGTCGTGCTGGACAACAGTACCGGCGGCATCCTGGCCTGGGTCGGCTCGCCCGACTTCTTCGAGCCGAAGAGCGGGCAGGTCGACATGGTGATCTCGGCGCGGCAGCCGGGCTCGGCGCTCAAGCCCTTCCTCTACGGCCTCGCGTTCGATCGCGGCTACACCCCCGCCTCGATCCTCCCCGACCTGGCCACCGTGTATCAGACCAGCACCGGGCCCTACGCGCCGCGCGACTACGACCGCCGCTTCCGCGGCCCGGTGCGGGCGCGCGAGGCGCTGGGGAGCTCGCTCAATCTGCCGGCCGTGGAGCTCAATCACCGCCTCGGTCCGGCCGAGTTGCTGCTCACCTTGCGGCATGCCGGGTTCGCCTCCTTGTCACGGGATGCCGAGCACTACGGCCTCGGGCTGGCCCTGGGCAACGGCGACGTGACCTTGCTCGAGCTCGCCAACGGCTACCGGGCCCTGGCGAATGGAGGTGAGTGGCGTCCGGTGCGCTGGCTGGAGGACGCCGGCTCGAGTGGGATTCTTCCGCAACGGGTCATGAGCGCCCCCGCCGCCGCGCTGGTGCTCGACATCCTTGCCGACCCGGTGGCGCGAATCCCCGGGTTCGGACCGGTCACCCCGCTCGAGTTCCCCTTTCCGGCTGCCGCCAAAACCGGGACGAGCCGCCACTTCACGGACAACTGGGCGGTCGCGGTGACCGGCGGCTTCACCGTGGCCGTATGGGCGGGCAATTTCGACGGGCGTCCCATGGAAGGCGTGAGCGGCATGAGCGGGGCCGGCCCCCTGCTGCATCGGGTGGCCCTGCTCACGGCCGCGCGTCATTCCCCCGGCGCCTTGCCGGCGCCCGGAGCGCTCGGCGCGCACAGCGCCGCGATCTGCCGGCTCTCCGGGATGCCTGCGGGGCCCTATTGTCCCACCGCGACCGAGTGGTTCCTTCCCGGCAGCTCGCCCGGCGCCGTGTGCGATTGGCACGCGGCCGATGGTCGGGTGACGCTTCCGCCGCAGTACGCCGACTGGGCGTCGCAGACCCGGCTCGCGGCCGTCGCCGGATCGCGCAGCGCCGCCCGTTCCGCCGTTGACACGGCGTCCAGCGCCTTTCACATCACCTCGCCCGCCAGCGGCGATGTCTTTCGTTTCGTTCCGGGAGTCGACCCGCGCTACTCCACCATCGGCCTCCGCTCGGCGGGCGCACCTCCGCGCGCGACCATCCGGTGGACGGTGGACGGAAAGCCGCTGCGAAGCACCCGGCTGCCGCTGATCCCGGGGCGCCATGTCGTTCGAGCCGCCGCCGGGGCATTGCGCGATGAGGTGGTGATCGACGTGAAGGGTCCCTAGCGTTCGCGATTGACAGAACCCGCCGCCGACCGGAACTTCCGGGCGGCATCCACCCCCTCGACCCGATCTGCTGAGGTTCTGATGCGTTCGCTCTGCCTGCTCCCCCTGGCTTGCCTTGCGTTCACTCCGCTAGCCGCCCAGGACAAGCCCATGGTTCAATGGATCGCACCCGCTGGCGCCGCGGCGGCGAGCCTGCCGTTTTCCCCCGCGGTCCGAGTGGGGAACCTGCTGTATCTCTCCGGGCAGCTCGGCACCGACAGCACCGGCCTGGTCAAGGGCGGGATCGAGGCCGAGACGCGGCAGGCGCTCACCAACATCAAGAAGCTGCTCGAAGCCAACGGCTCGTCGATGGACCACGTGGTGAAGTGCCTCGTTATGCTCGCCGATATCGGTGAGTGGGCCCGGATGAACTCCGTCTACGTGACGTTCTTCCCGGTCCACAAGCCGGCGCGGAGCGCGTTCGGCGCGACCGGCCTCGCGCTGGGCGGCCGCCTCGAGATCGAGTGCATCGCCACGGTGTCCTGAGCACCCTGCTGGTCGCCGCGGTGCTGGCGAGCTTGCCGGGTTGCGGGGGCGGGAAGGCGGCGGCACCGCAGCCGCAAGCCCCGGTTTCTTTCGCCGCCGCCGATCCGCGCGGTTGCCTGGTAGCTCAGGGGACCCCACCGGCGCTGCCGGGAATCGTGCGGGCCTGCGCCGAGGCTTTCGTGCGGAACAACGGCTTCACTCCGGCGCGGGCGCTGCGGGACACCTCCCTGCTGGTGCGGGAGCCCTTCGAGATCGGCAGCTGGGGTCTGCTCGGGGAGAAGCGTCGCTATACCGTCGAGCCGAAAGCGGCGCTCACCGACTGCGATGCCAGCGGATGCATCGTGTTCTTCCGCCGCTTCGTCCGCAACCAGGGCTGTCTGGCTGTGGTGATGTCCCGCGAGTATGCTCGGCTGCACTTCGGCCGCCCCGCCGAAGCCGAGCTGGTGCGGCGCTTTCCGCAGAGCCGCTGTTTCTAGTCCACGGAGGTCCCCGATGGCCCGGAACGCCTTTCGCCTGGCGACCGCAATCGGCAGCGTCCTGCAGATAGGGATGGTGCTGCTCGGCCTGGCATTCCCCGTGCTGCAGCAGGGCAATCTGTATCCGATCGGGGGAACCCTGCTGGCGCTCGGCGCGGGATTCCTCTTTGCCCGCTGGAGCATGTCTCGGGGTCTGGCCCCCGCGCTGGTGGGTGGCGCCTTCGTCGGGGGCTTCAGCAGCTTTTTGGGCGTGCTGGTCGCGGCCGTCACCGGCCAGGCCGCGCCGGGGCCGGTCATGACGGTGCTGGTCGGCAGCATCACCGGCTGCGTGGCCGGCTCGGTCGGCGGCTTCTTCGGGGTGCTCTTCCAGGGTTCGCGCCAGGCCGCCTGAGCGGGAGGCAGGGGCGAGGGCGGGGCGCCGCGCGGCCCCCCTTGCGACATCGCGGCTGTGCTTGCATAATTATGCATTATGCACAACCAGCCCCTGGCCCTGGCCTTTTCCGGCGGGCTCGACACCTCGTATTGCGTCCCCCGTCTCACCGAGCAGGGCTACGCCGTGCACACCGTCTACGTGAATACCGGCGGCGGCTCGAGCGAAGAGCGCGCGGCGATCCGGCGCCAGGCGGACGCGGTCGGCGCGGTCGAGCATCACGAGGTCGATGCGCGCGAGCCGGTGTTCGACCGCTTCGTCCGTTTCCTGATCCAGGGCAACGTGCTGCGCGGCGAGGTCTATCCGCTCTCGGTCGCCGCGGAGCGCACCCAGCAGGCCATCTCGGTGATCGAGGTCGCGCGGCGGATCGGCGCGGGGGCGGTCGCCCACGGCTCGACCGGAGCCGGCAACGACCAGGTGCGCTTCGACATCGCGCTCCGCGTGCTGGCCCCCGAGCTCGCCATCGTGACTCCGATCCGCGACGACGCGCTGTCCCGCGAGCAGGCTATCGCGTTTCTCGAGGCGCGCCGGCTCCCGGTACCCGCCAAGGCCTCCGCCTACAGCATCAACGCCGGGCTCTGGGGCACCACCTGGGGCGGCGGCTGGACCCACGACACC
>Ga0255312_1000085_pt1 | contig 14109 bp, 17 predicted proteins | sample EtOH5_T0_E5_meta_FD_202081 | JGI IMG/M metagenome (GOLD analysis project Ga0255312, IMG submission 202081) | Sandy soil microbial communities from University of British Columbia, Vancouver, Canada - EtOH5_T0_E5 | ecosystem: Engineered > Artificial ecosystem > Sand microcosm > Unclassified ...
GCAATTGAACTCGCGAATTGGGGCCATAGCTCAGTTGGGAGAGCGCGTGAATGGCATTCACGAGGTCGGGGGTTCGACTCCCCCTGGCTCCACCATCCTTCGCGAGCTAGGGCTCGGCGGGCCGCCCAAACCGGGGCGGCTTTTTTGTTGCATGCACGGCTGCTGACAAACGCCGTCAGCGCATTGCATGATGCAAAAAAGCCGGGAGAGCCCAATGCAAGGCAAGATAGCGCTTGAGGAACACTTCGCCATTGAATCGACGCTGGGCGATTCGCAGGTATTCGGCTCGCATGTCTGGAAAGACTTAAGTCATCGACTGCTCGACATCCAGAAAACCCGCCTCGGGGAAATGGACAAACACGGGGTCGAGATGATGATCCTGTCGTTAAATGCGCCGGCGGTTCAGGCGATTCACGATGTAAAAAAAGCAGTCGCGACCGCTAGGCAAGCCAACGATGTCCTTGCCGGCGAAGTGCAGAAACGCCCGGGTCGTTTTGCCGCGTTCGCAGCAATTCCGATGCAGGACCCGGAGGCGGCAGCCGTCGAACTCACGCGCTGCATCAAAGACCTCGGAATGGTCGGAGCTTTAGTCAACGGATTTTCGCAAATAGGCTCCCCTGAAAACGTCACCTATTACGATCTTCCGCAGTACCGTGCGTTCTGGCGCACCGTCGAGGCGCTCGACGTCCCGTTTTATTTGCATCCGCGCAATCCGCTTCCAAGCTGGACCAGATTTTACGAAGGGCACAACTGGATGCTCGGCCCAAACTGGGCATTTGCCGCCGAGACCGCCGTGCATGCGTTGAGGCTGATCGGCAGCGGTTTATTCGATGAATGCCCAAATTTGAAAATAGTGCTTGGCCATATCGGTGAAGGCATTCCTGTCTATCTTTGGCGCATCGACAATCGCAACGGCTGGATGAAGGCTCCGCACAAGTATCCGGCCAAGCACAGCGTGGCTCACTACTTCCGCAAGCACTTCCACCTCACGACATCCGGCAATTTCGACACCGCTGCGCTGGTGAACGCCATTTCGGTGATGGGCGCGGACCGCGTGATGTTTTCCGTCGACTGGCCGTTCGAGGACGTCGGAGAAGGCGCGCGATGGATCGATGCCGTAGAAATCGACGAAGCAGACCGAATCAAGGTCAGCCGGACCAACGCGATCAAGCTCTTCAAGCTTCCGCTTCGCTAGCTCAGTGCATGCGATAGCGTTCGACCGCTTTTTTGTCCCAGATCATTCCGTTGCCAGGGCGCGCAGAAACCTGCGCATGACCGTCGACAACCACCAACGGCTCTTCAAGCAGCACATTGGCCCAATCGACATATTCGAGGAAATGACAGGTGGGGGTGGCGGCGAGGAGATGCACGCTGACCTCGGGAAAAAGGTGCGACGACATTTTTAGATTGTACGAATGAGCGATGGCAGCCGCATCGCGCCATCCAGTAACTCCGCCAATTCGTTCCAGATCAGGCATGACATAGTCGGCGGCATGCTGCTCGACCGCCGTTGCCATAGCGGCCGCAAGCGAAAAATTCTCACCGATCTGAATGGGCACTTTAAGTTCGCGTGCCAGCTTCGCAGCTCCGACATAATCGTCATGGCGGATCGGCTCTTCGAGCCAGTAAATATTCTCTGCGTCGAGTGCACGACCGCGTACAAGCGCATCCTCGAGTGCCAGCACCTGATTATAGTCGACCATCAACGCGATATCGTCGCCGATGCGCTTGCGCACCGCATGAACAGCCGCGATATCCCCTCGCACCGTCGGATAGCCCAGCCGAAGCTTGACCGCACGAAAGCCTCCGGCAAGCAATTTCTCGGCTTCATCCGCGAGCGCTCCCAGGTCGTCTTTCAATCCGAGCCCGCAGCTATTGTAGGCGGGGATATTGCCCGGCGTTGCCCCGATGAAATTTGCAAGCGGCTTGCCCGCAGCGATGGCGAGAGCGTCCCAGGCGGCTGAATCGAAGGCCGACATCGCCATGCGGACGATGCCCTGCACGCCGATCAGCGTGAAACGGCGCGCAAGTTTCTTCCATAATTCGGCCGGTGCAACGACCTCGCCTTTCACGATCCGCTCGACTTCCTCGAGCAGGCTAATGATCGCCGGCGCAGCCGCCGGCAGGTAGCAGAAAAGATACGTGCGGCCGGTGACCCCTTGCTCCGTTTCCAGATCCACCAGCAGAAGGGAGGCCTTATGTATCGCGACCGCGCTGGTACCCAGTACGTAGTTCAGCGGGACCTCCACCGGCGTCCCACGCAGAGCGCGGACGGTCAGTAGCGGAAATTTGGGATCGTCAGCCATGAAAAACCGTCTGAAATATCGACAATATGTCCGTCAGGGGCGGGTTCTGCCCTGTTCTTGAACCTTTAACCCAGCCCGCCCATATTAGGAACGACCGAAGGGCAGTCGCTCTCCGGTTGGGGTGCCTGAAAGGGGCCCCGTCAAAGTCGCTTCAAGCGAGGGCTTTGAGACCAATGTCGCGAGTTCCGTCTCTCTCCAGCCCGTTCCTCTTGGGATTCGACGAGATCGAGCGCGTGCTCGACCGCGTTGCCAAGGGGGCCGACGGCTACCCGCCCTACAACATCGAGCGGCTGCCGCGCGACGGGCAAAATCCCGAGCGGCTGCGCATCACACTCGCTGTCGCGGGATTCACCCGCGATCAGCTCGATGTGAGCATCGAGGAAAGCCAATTGGTGATCCGCGGGCGGCAGCAGGACGACAAGACCCGCCAATATCTCCACCGCGGCATAGCCGCGCGTCAGTTCCAACGCACATTTGTGCTCTGCGATGGAATGGAGGTTATGGGCGCCGACTTGAAAAACGGCCTGTTGTCGATCGATCTCATCCGGCCACAACCGGAACGGATCGTGAAAACGATCTCGATCAATGAGCAGGAATGACGGACTCGTGAAGCAGGACTCGACCGCGTTAAGCGTTGAATCAGAAAGGAGTCGAGGGCCATGACCAACAACAAACAGATTGAACCGAACATAGCCCATCCGGTTATTACGCAGGAGGCACTGGCACAGCTCGGCGACGGCCGTCTTGCTTACGTGAAGACAATCCGTTCCGAGGACGTCGCCAATCTATTTCCGCAGGCGCCAAAAATCGCGCCAGGCATCAAGCTCTTCGCTTTGCATGCGGCCGACGGTACGCCGATTATGCTGACGGACACGCGCGAAGCCGCCGTTGCGAACGCCTGGAGCCAGGAGCTCGAGCCCGTTAGCGTGCACTGATCAGGGATCAGTAATCAGTAATCAGATAGCGAAAAGAGCGCGGGACGATGTCGTTCCGTGCTCTTTTGACTACTGATTACTGATCCCTGATCAGGCCGCCGTACTCGCTGGTGGCATCGCGAGCACTGCATGCAGCGCGTCGGCGTTGGTTGATTCGCGCAACCGGCGCGCAATTTCCGGATCGCGTAGTTGGCGCGCAACGCGTGCCAGCGCCTTGAGGTGATCGGCGCCCGCCGCTTCCGGTGCGAGCAGCAGGAAGATGAGGTCAACCGGCTGGTTGTCGAGCGCCTCGAAATCGATCGGGCGCTGCAGCCGTGCGAAGAGACCAAAGAGTCGGCCGAGTTTCGGGAGCTTGCCATGCGGAATCGCCACGCCACTACCGACGCCGGTAGAGCCGAGCTTTTCGCGCTGAAGCAGGATTTCCAGAATTTCCTTTTCGCTCTGTCCCGTCAGCTCAGCGGCGCGCGCAGCCAATTCCTGAATCGCCTGCTTTTTGCTGTTAACCTTCAGCCCTGCAACGACGGCGTTCGGCGCGACGAAATCGGTTAGCGTCAGGGACATGGCCAATGATCGGGAATGGCAGCGCCGAGTTGCAAAGGGGGTGTTGAAGGCGGCGGACCATAAGTGCCGTCTGGCCCGCCGTCAATGGTGTAAGTTCAGCATTATTTTGCCGTTTTTACGATTTTAGCCGCCACGACGCGCCTGATGATCCTTGCGGCGGCGTTTGTAGCGTCGCAACCGCTTTTCTATACGGATCGCCGCCTGTTCGGCACTGTCATAGGCATTCGGTGCCATTCCTTCGGCTTCCAGTAGTGCGCCTGAATCGAGATGCAGGACGCACTCGGTACGGAACCCGAATCCGTCCCTGCCCACCGTTGCATGTCCAGAATAGCCGCCGCGAAAATATTTCGAGGTTGCTTCTTCGACACGATCCGTGATTTTTCGCTGTAATGCCGTGCCGATATTGATGTTTCGACCCGAGACGCGCAAAGGCATTGTTTGCCTCCATTGGGACTCGCGACGCTGCCTCTAGGCAGGCATAAGAGATTTCAGCGTAGAAGTGTTCCACGCGTCAATGCCTTGGAAGGATATGTTTTCAGGCGCCGGTGGCCTGCTTTTCGCGGCGGCGCTGGACCGAAGACGGAATGCGCATTGCTTCTCGGTACTTTGCAACAGTGCGCCGCGCGATATCGATTCCGGCATCATGTAGTTTTTCCACGATCGTATCGTCCGACAATACGTTCCCGGTGCTTTCACCGTCGATCAGCTGACGAATGCGATGCCGGACAGCTTCAGCCGAATGGGCCTCGCCGCCATCAGCTGCGGCAATCGCAGAGGTAAAGAAATATTTCAATTCAAAGATTCCACGACTGGTCGCCATGTATTTGTTTGCGGTCACCCGCGAAACTGTCGATTCGTGCATGCTTATGGCATCGGCAACGGCCTTCAGGTTGAGCGGGCGCAAATATTGAACACCTTTTGCGAAAAATCCGTCCTGCTGACGCACAATTTCGCTCGACACCTTCAGAATTGTCTTTGCGCGTTGGTCGAGCGCACGCACTAACCAGGTCGCCGTTTGCAGGCAATCCGCGAGATAAGCTTTTTCTTTTTCATTGCGCGTGGTGCCGGAAACCTGCGCGTAATAACGCTGGTTGATCAGGACTTTCGGAAGCGTGTCTGAATTGAGCTCGACCTGCCATGTGCCATCGGGCGCGGGGCGCACAAACACGTCAGGGACGATCGGCTGGACCATGGTCGAGCCGAACATCAGACCTGGCTTTGGATTGAGCATACGAATCTCGGCGATCATGTCGGCAAGATCTTCTTCCGTGACGCCGCAAACCCGGCGGAGGCCAACAAGATCACGCTTGGCGACGAGATCCAGATGTTCCACCAAGGCCTGCATCGCCGGGTCATAGCGGTTTCGATCCTTGAGTTGGATTGCGAGGCATTCGGTTAAACTTCGCGCGCAGACCCCGGGCGGATCGAACGTCTGCAAAACCGCAAGCACAAGCTCGACGTCGCTGTGCTGCGCGCCAAGTTTTTCGGCAACTGTGCCGAGATCGCCCGCGAGATAGCCCGCTTCATCAACCATATCGATCAGGTACTGACCGATCATCCGGCCCGCCGGATTGGAAATGGCTAAAGCCATCTGCTCAGCGAGATGATCGGCAAGTGTCGTTTCGGCGGACACGAACGCTTCGAGATTATAGTCTTCGCCGGCAACAGATCCTGCGCCCGACCATTCGGAATAAGCGCCAGGACGCAAATCGCCGCCAGTAGCGGACTTGCCTCCGCTATCGTCGGGGAACACATTTTCGAGTTCAGTGCCGAGCCCCTGCTCGATAGAACTTCGACTCGTCTCGAGCTCGGCGTTGACCCAGTCAGCCGCGCCGGAATCGTCATCGCTTTCGGGTGCTGATGCCTGCGTGTCGCCGGCCGAGGCAGCCTCGTCTTCGCCGGCGCGCTCGAGCAACGGATTGCGCTCGAGTTCGCCTTCCACATAGGCAGCAAGATCGAGACTGGACAATTGCAGCAGCTTGATGGCCTGCATCAGCTGCGGCGTCATCACCAGTGCTTGCGACTGGCGAACTTCCAGCCTTTGCGACAAAGCCATTGAGGTATCCCGGCAGAAAACTGGTCCGATTCTTGCTTGTTTATACCAGCTGCCCGCGAGTCGCGGTATGTGATTTAACAGGCAGGCACTGCACACTTCTTGTGCGCATTAACTTTTGCGCGCCACCGGCTAGAGCCGGAATTCCTCGCCGAGATAAAGGCGCCGGACGTCAGGATTGTTCACAATATCGTCGGCGCGGCCTTCCATCAGCACCTCTCCGGAATAGATGATGTAGGCCCGATCAGTAAGTCCCAGCGTTTCCCGCACATTATGGTCGGTAATCAGCACACCGATCCCGCGATTCGTCAGGTGGCGCACCAGCGCCTGAATGTCGCCGACGGCAATCGGATCGATACCCGCAAAGGGCTCGTCAAGAAGCATGTAGCTTGGCCGAGTCGCCAGCGCGCGCGCGATTTCAACACGTCGTCGCTCGCCGCCCGACAGTGCAATCGTCGGCGTCTTGCGCAAGCGCGCGATGTTGAATTCCTCAAGCAATGCATCGAGGTCCGCCTCGCGCCGCCGGCGATCCGGTTCGACGACTTCGAGGACAGAGCGAATATTGTCTTCCACGTTGAGACCGCGAAATATCGAGGCTTCCTGCGGCAAATAGCCGATACCAAGCCGGGCACGCTGATACATCGGCAGCGCGGTGACATCGAAGCCATCAAGCTCGATCCGGCCGCGATCAGCTCTGATCAGGCCGGTAATCATATAGAACACGGTCGTTTTGCCCGCGCCGTTAGGACCGAGCAGGCCCACCGCTTCGCCTCGCCTGACGTAAAGGGTGACACCTTTGACGACCATCCGGCCTCCAAAGCTCTTTTCGACCCCGTGCGCGGCAAGATAGGCGTGGCGTGCAGCCTGCCGGCTATCGCCGTCCTGGCGTGGCCGAGTCTGCGGCGGGCTGGATGGGCTTCGGTATGTTTGATGCGCGACCTCCGCCTGCGCATTGGCAATTGCCGCCTGGCGCGTCCGCGCTTCGACCGGGGTCATCGTCCGGCGGACAGGCGGAGACTTGCGCCTAAACAGTGAGAAAAAATTCACTGGGCTACCTCGCGCCGGGCTGAATCGACACACAGTTGTGCAGGCAGCGTGCCTGCGACCTTATCTGATTCCCGTCGCTGCGCCCGAATGACCGCATCCATGCAAGAATTCAATTGAACGGTCGCACGGGAATGGGGCGCGGTGCCTGTCCGTCAGCGCTTCCGCCTTTTGAATCGGGCGTAGATGCGCTTGGTTGAACCAACATCTGGACGCCTTGTCCGTTCTTTCCCGCTTCGATCCGCGACACGCCACTCGTCAAATCGACCACTAGTTTTCCGCCCCGCAAAACGTTCTGCCCCTGGGTCATGACCACTGGATTGCCGGTCAGCGTCACGGTGTTGGATTTCATATCGAAAATGCCAAGCTCGCCGGTCGCGGTCTGATCTTTCTGCGTAACTACGACGCCGCCACGTGCTTCAAGGCGCTTGATGCGTTGCTCGCCGCTCGGCCCCGGACTCGCGGCCTGAAGGGTTTTGCTTGCGTCAGTTGGCGCACCGCTCTGCTCGTAGAACACCACCAGCGACTTGCAGCGCAGGCCAGTGTCGCCCTGCTTCACCCGTACATCGCCGCTGAAGGTTGCTTGTTTCTGCTTGTCTCGTACTTCCAGAGTCGCCGCCTCGATGTGGACCGGCTGGTCGCGGTTCTGCGAAAAGCCCTGCAAGGCGTTAGGCGGCCCTTGTGACGTTGTCTGGGCGTGCGCAACCGAGCCGCTCGACAAAAGCCCGATCGCAAGGGCAATAATGAATCCGGGCTTCTGCATCATCGTTGCTCGCCCGCTTTCGGTTGCTCCGGCTGATTCAGTGTCATGTCCATGACGACACCGCCGTGGAACCGGATGATTTCACCGGAATCGACAATATCCAGCCGGTTGGCGTTGAGCGTGCCCTGAAGCATTCGCACTTCGACCGGATGTTCGGAGACGACATTCCCTTTGCGTATGTCGACAAGTGCCTCGCTCAGACGCCCTTGATATCCAGCCGACGAATTAAGAACGATGTCCCGATGGAGCTTTAGCGTTTCCGCTTTCGCGTCATAGAGTCCGGTGGCCGCATTAAGCTCCATCGTACCCTTGTCTTGCATTTCGATTTTAGCGCGGATGTTGCGCAATTCGACAATGTCGGGTTTCGTCATGTCTTGCGCCGCGGTATCGGCCGTCAGTTCGTAGGCGCGCGCGTCTCTCGTAAACCCCGATAGGCGTGGTTGCTCCATTGTCACTTTTGTGCCGGAAACCACGAGATTGTCGATGTTGATCGGCAACTTGGCGAGCATGCGGAGCGGATTGAGGTAGGTGACCAATATGACGACAACCAGCGCGAATGACACGGCAGCCGGCACTGCGATCCGCACGATGCGCACCACGCGGCTGTGACGGCGCGCGGCCATAAAAGCGCGCTCGGTATTGCCGCGACTCATGGTCCAATAAGCGCGCGTCGCGTCAGGGTCTGACTGAGCTGTAATTACACGGTTCATGCCAAGTCCGGCATCCGTCTGTACCCGAAGCAAGTCGTGGAGATCATCGTCGCCCCAAGAAGTAAAGTGCCGCCCGAATATGGCTCTGACACGGCAACCGGCCGCGCCGCGTAAACCAATTAGCGCTAGAATACAACAACTTATAACGAATGAGAAAAAATATCCTCGGCCGCCCAACCAGCGAGATCGAGCCGGGCGCGGTCGGGCAGGAAGCGGAAACAGGCCCCCGCGAGATCGGTACGACTCTCACGCGCAAGCATGACGTCCAGCTTTTCCTTCAAAGCATGCAGATGCAGGACGTCGGTTGCAGCATAGGCCACTTGGGCATCACTAAGTTCTTCGGCGCCCCAGTCGGAGAGCTGCTGTTGTTTGGATAAATCGACTCCGAGGACTTCGCGCGCCAAGTCTTTAAGGCCATGCTTGTCGGTGTAGGTGCGTGCGAGTCGTGAGGCTATCTTCGTGCAATAGACTGGCTCGGCCATCACTCCGAAAGTTTTTGCGAGAATGCCCATGTCGAAACGCGCAAAGTGAAAGATTTTGAGAATCGATTTGTCGGCCAGAAGTTTCTCGATATTCGGCGCCTTGTGCTGACCGGCGCCAATTTGAATCACATCGGCGGAGCCATCACCCGGGGACAACTGAACAACGCACAATCGGTCCCGATTGGGATCAAGACCCATTGCTTCCGTGTCGATAGCCACCGACCCCTTGTAACCGGAGAGGTTGGGAAGATCACCTCGATGCAGGCGGATGGTCATTGGGTTCTTCGGCTCGGGACATTGGTGCCCAGGAGAGGACTCGAACCTCCACGGCTTTCACCGCTAGTACCTGAAACTAGTGCGTCTACCAATTCCGCCACCTGGGCTCGTTGGGACCAGATACGGAGCCACTTCCGGCTTGTCAATGAACGGGATTTCCGGCTCTGTACAGCCCTCGGGCGATCCTGTATTGGCCGGTTTCCAGGCATCTCCGCGCGAAAATTGAGAGCGGCATGAGCGCACGCAGCCCTTACGACACCCTCGTCACCGTTTACGGCGGATCGGGTTTTCTCGGCCGTCACGTGGTCCGCGCTCTGGCTAAGCGCCATTATCGCATACGGGTGGCGGTTCGCCGGCCTGAACTTGCCGGACATCTGCAGCCGCTGGGTCGCGTGGGGCAGATCCACGCGGTGCAGGCCAATCTGCGTCACGCCGCTTCGGTTGAAGCCGCGGCACGCGATGCGCAGGTGCTCGTCAATCTCGTGGGAATTTTATTCGAGCGCGGCCGCCAGCGCTTCCAGGCAGTGCACACTTACGGCGCAGAGCAGGTCGCGTTGGCGGCGAGTGCACACGGGGCCCGGCTGGTCCATGTATCGGCCATCGGCGCTGATCCGAATTCGCCGAGCGCCTATGCCCGCACCAAGGCAGATGCCGAAGGGCTGGTGCTGGCGGCACAACCGTCGGCATCGATCATGCGGCCGTCAATTTTGTTCGGGCCGGAGGACGATTTCTTCAATCGCTTTGCTGCCCTTGCGCGCCTTTCGCCGGCGCTGCCGCTGGTCGGTGGCGGGCTGACACGCTTTCAGCCGGCGTTCGTCGGGGACGTTGCGCGGGCTATCGCCGATGCCGTCGACGGCAGCGCGCGCCCGGGCACGATTTATGAACTTGGTGGACCCGACGTTCGGACGTTCAAGGAGCTCATGCAATTCGTGCTCCGGACAATCAAGCGCAAACGATTGCTGGTGCCTCTGCCCTTCTTCCTTGCGAAGATGCAGGCTGCGGTTCTGCAGTATTTTCCTACGCCGCCGCTGACTCCGGACCAGGTGGAATTGCTCCGCACTGACAATGTCGTGTCCGACGCAGCAAAGGCCGAACTGCGTACGCTGCAGGGTCTCGGCATCGAGCCTGAGACGATCGAAGCGATCGTGCCCTCATATCTGTGGCGGTTTCGCAGGACCGGTCAATTCCGCAGCCGGGTCGCCTGACGGTTGTTCTACAGAATATAGAGTGCAAACAAGCCGGCGCCGCCTACGAGAATGCGCCACCACGCAAACAGCGCGAAGCTGTGCCGCTGCACATAGCCCAGGAACGTCTTGACGACGATCCATCCGAAGATGAACGAGAAGATGAAGCCGACGGCGACCACCGTGACGTTTCCGCTCACGGCGAGATCGCCACGGCTTTTGAAGACTTCGTACGCAAACGCGCCGACCATGGTCGGCATTGCAAGCCAGAATGAAAATTCCGCGGCAGAACGGCGATCAGCGCCGAACAGCATGGCGCCCACGATGGTCGCTCCGGCGCGCGACACGCCGGGTATCATCGAGATGCACTGGATAATCCCGATGCCGAGATACATTGGCAAGGTGAAAGCGGTCGCATCGTGGTGGCGCGCCTTCAGGTTCATGCGATCGACCCAAAGCAGGACCAGCCCGCCGATGACGAGCGAAATGCAAACGACACGCACGTCGAACAGGTATGATTTGATCACGCGATAGGCGAGCGCACCGACGACCGCCGCCGGCAAAAAGGCAAGGAGCACCCCGATGACGAAACGTGCTGCCTCCCACTGCGTGAACATCGCTTTGGCCAACGCCCACAGCCGGCCGAAATAAATCGAAAGCAGCGCGAGAATGGCGCCAAGCTGGATCAGGATTGCAAACGATTTGCCGAAGGAATCATCTCCCCAGCCGAACAGGTGCTCCATCAAGAGCAGATGTCCAGTAGAGGACACCGGAAGGTATTCGGTGAGACCCTCGACGATACCAAGCACTGCCGCCTTGATAAGGTCGAGATGCATGGACTGCTCCGGAAATTTGCGGATGCTGTGTGCGGACGATGAACCGGTCAGCGCTTTTGACCCAAAGTGGGATGACTGGCAACGAAAAAACGTGGAAATTTTTGTGACGATTTGCGTCGACGTCCTGCCTTTCTATAGTGCGGCGTTGATTCCCACGGGCCTGTTCCAGATCGAGCGCCAATGCTGACGCTTTTCCATCACCCGCTATGTCCCCGTTCGCGTTACGTGCGCCTGATTTTCGGTGAGTACGGTATTCCCGCCCGCCTCGTGGAAGAACGGTTTTGGGAGCGCAGAGAGGAATTTCTGCTGCTCAACCCAGCCGCGGAGCTGCCGGTGCTCGTCACCGAGGGACAACCGCCAATTCCGGGTGCAACAGTGATCGCGGAATATGTCGAGGAAACCCATCCGCAGAGCGGACAGGATCGCCTGCTGCCTGATCTGGCCGGGCGCCGGGTTGAAGTGCGGCGGCTTGCAAACTGGTTCAACGACAAGTTTTACGCCGAGGTCAGCGGTCCGCTTGTGCACGAAAGGGCGTTCAAGCGCTACATGACGCAGGAACAGGGCGGCGGTCCGCCGGACACTGATGCGTTGCGCGCGGCGCGCCACAATATCCGCTATCATCTGGCCTATATCGGGTGGCTCGTGCGCACGCGCGACTGGCTTGCCGGCGACCGGCTCAGTCTGGCTGACCTGGCGGCGGCGGCGCATCTTTCAGCTGCAGACTACCTGGGTGAAGTGCCGTGGAACGAAGACGAAGCGACAAAGAACTGGTACGCGCGCGTAAAGTCGCGCCCGTCGTTTCGGGCGATCCTGGCCGACGTGCTCGCGGGCCTGCCGCCGTCGAAAAGCTACGCAGACCTCGACTTTTGAACGACTCCGCCGCGATCAAGGCGGGGCTTCTCGCGCAAGCGCACGCGCAAGGCTTCGGCGTCGTCGGCGTGACGCGGCCGGATTCCATCGCCGAGGCAAAAAAGCATCTCGAGACTTTCCTCGCCGACGGCGCCCATGGCGAGATGGACTGGCTCAAGACAACTGCCGAGCGGCGCGGCGATCCGCGTGCGCTGTGGAGCGAGGTTCGCTCCGTCGTCATGCTCGGACTGAATTACGGTCCCGATGAGGAGGACCCGCTTTCAATCTTAAAGCGGCGCGACCGCGGCGCGATTTCCGTCTATGCTCGCAGCGAGGATTATCACGAGATTATCAAACCGCGGCTGAAAACGATCGCGCGCTGGCTCGTGGAAAATGGCGGCGGCGACGTCAAGGTCTTCATCGACACGGCGGCAGTCATGGAGAAGCCGCTCGCCCAGCAGGCCGGTCTCGGCTGGCAGGGAAAGCACACCAATCTCGTCTCGCGCCAATACGGCTCGTGGCTCTTTCTCGGCGCGATCTTCACGACGCTCGAACTGCCCTATGACGCCGAGGACAAAGACCATTGCGGGCATTGCCGCACCTGCGTCGATATTTGCCCGACCAAGGCTTTTCCCGCGCCCTACCACCTCGATGCGCGGCGCTGCATTTCCTATCTCACGATCGAGCATAAAGGTCCGATTCCGCGCGAATTTCGGGCCGCGATCGGCAATCGCATCTACGGCTGCGACGATTGCCTTGCCGTTTGCCCATGGAACAAATTCGCGCAGACCGCCCGTGACGCGAAATTCGCTGCGCGCGAGGCACTGCGCGCACCGAAATTGAGCGAGCTCGTCCGCCTCGACGATGCGGCCTTCCGCGCGATGTTTTCCAAGACCGCGGTCAAGCGTGCCGGCCGCGACCGTTTCGTGCGCAACGTGCTGATCGCCATCGGCAATTCAGGCGACGCCTCGCTCGCTGGCGAAGCCGAGCGTTTGCTCGACGACGCGTCACCGCTGGTGCGCGGTGCCGCTGTATGGGCGCTATCGAGACTGCTGCCGCGCCAAACGTTTTCGGCACTATCCCAACGATCCAAGGAGTCGGATGCTGCCGTACGCGAGGAATGGGCCGCGGCTCTCGGCTAAAATTCCTTCACTGCAGCAATCAGCCGCTCGATGTCTTCCGGTCGCGAAAGTCGATGATCACCGTCCTTGATCAGCGTCAGCACGACGTCGTCTCGGGAAAACCGGGACACCAGCTCGACCGCGTGCCGCCAGGGCACGTCCGGATCCTGTACGCCCTGCAAAATGTGAACCGGGCAACCGGTTTCGATCAGCCCGCCAAGCAATAGATGATTTCGGCCCTCTTCAACGAGACCGCGCGTGATCGGATAAGGCTCATCGCCGTATTCCGACGGCCGCAGCCAAACTCCTTTTTCTTCTAGCTCGCGTTTGGTCGCGTCGGAAAACTGCTTCCACATCAGTTCTTCAGTAAAGTCGACTGCGGGGGCAATCAGCACCATGCCCGCGATTGGCGCCGCGTCTTTGTTGGCCCCCACAGCCCTGGCCAGCAACAATGCCAGCCAGCCTCCCATGGACGACCCGATGACCAACTGCGGCCCGCGTGCGAAACGCAAATAGACCGCCAGACTTTCCTCCAGCCACCGGCCGATCGTTCCCTCAGTGAAAGAGCCGCCTGACTCGCCGTGGCCGGAATAATCAAACCGTAAACACGCGCGGCCTTGTTTTCCGGCCCAATGATCGAGCGCTTCTGCTTTCGTCCCTTTCATGTCGGATTTGAAGCCGCCGAGCCAGAAAAGCCCGGGATTCCTGCCCTTGCGCTCGCGTACAGCGATAGATCGGTCGCCGACAGTGATGGATGTAAGACGCGGTTCATTCATGGATGTCTTTTCGCAGGAAGACCGTCGTCGTGGCAATGCGCAGCCGTTGCCCGGGTTGCGAGTGACGTCTATACCTCACTGCTGAACACACACTGATGTCATGTCGAGCTTGCCCGCAACAATCCCCGAACCGAGCGTGCAATCGCACGTTGTTTCGCGAAAAGCCGCGCGCGAGTCGGCCAGGGTACTCGTCGTGGCGCCTACTCTCGACGT
>Ga0255312_1000086_pt1 | contig 14074 bp, 10 predicted proteins | sample EtOH5_T0_E5_meta_FD_202081 | JGI IMG/M metagenome (GOLD analysis project Ga0255312, IMG submission 202081) | Sandy soil microbial communities from University of British Columbia, Vancouver, Canada - EtOH5_T0_E5 | ecosystem: Engineered > Artificial ecosystem > Sand microcosm > Unclassified ...
GCTCTACAGGATCAAGAAGGGCAAGAGCGAGCAGTACATCAAGGACGACCGCGAGTTCGTGCGGGTGATGGTGAAGCGCGCCTCCGAGGGCATCGTGGTGCGCTACGGCGAGGGCGCCGCGAAGCTGGAAGGCCCGCCGCTGGCCAAGTTCATGACCACGCTCAATGAGTACCTGGGCTTCTTCGACAAGGTGGACAAGCGCCTGCGCAACGAGCGCGTCACCGAGCTGCTGCCCAAGCTGGGCTTCGCGCTGCGCGCCGATTTCGAAGGCGACAAGAAGACCCCGCCCGCGAAGATCGAGAAGTTGGAGAAGAAGCTCAAAGGCATGGCCAAGGACGAGAGCTTCAAGGAAGTGAAGCTCGCCTTCGACGACGAGCACAACCTGTGGCAGGCGCACTTCACCGACGCGCAGGGCGCCGACCGCGTGGTCAACTGGCAGCTCGCCTCCACGCCCGAGTACCGCCAGATGATCTCCAAGTACAAGCAGATCGGGGCGTACATGGAGCCGCCCTTCGTGGTGGAGCACGTGGCGCGCGCCGCCTCGAACGGCTCCGGCGACGAAGGGAGCGAGGCCGAGGGCTCCGAGCCAGAAAAGACCGCGGAAAAGACCGTGAAGAAGGCTCTCAAGGCCGCCGCGCGCGCCAAGAAGGCCTCCGAGGAAGAAGTAGTGGAGAAGGCCTCCGCCCGCGAGCTCTTCGAATACGTCCTCGCCGCCGGCCAGAAGGACTACGCCGTGCAGCGCTACAAGGGCCTAGGCGAGATGCGCGCCGACCAGCTCTGGGAGACCACCATGGACCCCGAGCGCCGCACCCTGCTCGAGGTGAAACTGGAAGACATCGCCGAGTGCGAGACCATCTTCACCACGCTGATGGGCGAGGACGTCGAAGCCCGCCGGAAGTTCATCGAAGAGAACGCGCTCGACGTGAAGAATCTGGACATCTAGTTCACCACGGAGACACAGAGGCACGGAGAAATCCGTGCCTTTTCTTTCGACTGTCATCCTGATCGACGCCGCTGGCAGGGCCAGTCTTGGGGAGGGGCACGACTTCAGTCGTGCCGTAAGAGCTGGCATACTTGAGCGGCTTTAGCCGCTGAGGTAAGCATGGCCAAGCCAGGCAGACTGCCGTCGGTTCGTCCAGAACAAACTTACTTCATCACTTCCAGCACCTGGCAGAAGCGGTCTCTCTTTCAGTCTGATTCCCTGGCCCGTCTGTTCCTCGAAACCTTGTTCGATTACCGGAAGCAAGGTAAGTACCTCCTCCACGCCTTCGTGCTGATGCCGAATCACTTTCACCTGTTGATCACGCCGCAGCCCGAAATCACGCTGGAACGCGCCATGCAACTCATCAAAGGTGGCTTCTCCTATCGGGTTAAGGCCGAGGCGAAATCGAATCTGGAGGTTTGGCAGAGAGGCTTCACCGACCGGCGTGTGCGGAACCGGGAGGAATACGAAGGCTTTGTGGATTACATTCACCGGAACCCGGTGGAGGCCGGGTTAGCAGCAAGGCGGGAAGACTATCCCTACTGTTCTGCGCATGCTGACTTCCAGCTGGATCCGCCGCCTCCTTACCTCAGCGGCTAAAGCCGCTTCTTAGTGCTCTTCAATGGCACGACTGAAGTCGTGCCCCTCCCCAAACTGCATCAGGCCATGGTGATTTGGTCGTCCTCGAACAGGAGAGGCATCCGGTCATATCGCTTGGCTCTAATGCCGAGCTTGTCCAGCCACGCATCGAGGCCTTCCAACCGTCCTAGAAGTTCGGCAAAGCGGATAGTCTTCACAAGTCGATTGTAAGGAAGATTCTCCTTGCAAGCTCCGCCCCCCTCGCCGTTCTTCCTCCGCAGCACGGAGGAAAGTCATGCACCGCAAGCTCTTAGGGTTCCTGGTGGCACTCATGGCGACGGCGGCGTTTGTCACGCAAGCAGCGGCCGCGCCCGGCCAGCCGCAGGTGACGGAAGGCTCGCTCGCCATCCTGGGCAAGGACGGCCAGGCGCAGGCCCTGTGCCCGCTCAAGCACACCGGCGTGCGAGCGGAGATCTCGGGCTTCATCACCCGAGTCACGGTCACGCAGCAGTTCTGGAACCCGTCCCAGGAAAAGATCGAGGCGGTGTACGTCTTCCCGCTGCCGCAGAACGCGGCGGTGGACGACATGACGCTGAAGGTGGGCGACCGCACCGTGCGCGGGCTCATCAAGCGCCGCGAAGAAGCCCAGGCCATCTACCGGGCGGCGCGCCAGGCCGGACACGTGGCTGCGCTGCTCGACCAGGAGCGCCCCAACATCTTCACTCAGTCGGTGGCCAACATCATGCCCGGCGAAAACGTGACGGTGGAGATCAGCTACGTCGAACTGCTCAAATACGAAGCCGGCTCCTACGAGTTCGTTTTCCCCATGGTGGTGGGCCCGCGCTACATCCCGGGCGCGCCGATCGGAAAGCAGGGCGGCGGCTGGGCCCCGGACACCACGCGCGTCCCTGACGCTTCCCGCATCACGCCTCCCGTGACCCCGCCCGGAACCCGCGCCGGGCACGACGTCTCCATCGAAGTGAAGCTCGACGCCGGCGTCCCCATCGAGTCGTATCGCTCCACCTCGCACATGATCACTTCTGAGCGCACCGGCGCCTCGAGCGCCGTGATTCGCCTCAAAGAGTTGGCCGTGATTCCCAACAAGGATTTCATCCTCAGGTACGACGTGGCCGGCGGCAAGATCGAAGACGCGCTGCTCACGCACAAGCGCAAAACGGGCGGCTTCTTCACGTTCATTCTTCAGCCTCCCGATCGCATCGCGGAATCGGAGGTCACACCGCGCGAGATCGTATTCGTCATCGACACCTCGGGCTCGCAGTCCGGCTTCCCCATCGAGAAGTCGAAGAAGCTGGCCGAGCTGGCGCTCGCCCACCTGCATCCCCAGGACACCTTCAACATCATCACCTTCGCCGGCAACACGCAGATCCTGTTCGACGAGCCGGTGCCGGCCACGGAGAAGAACCTGGAGCGCGCCCGCGCGCTCCTCCAGAACCTGAGCGGCGGCGGCGGCACGGAGATGATGAAGGCCATCCGCGCCTCGCTCGACCCCTCCGACTCCCAGAAGCACCTGCGCGTGGTGCTGTTCTTCACCGACGGCTACGTGGGCAACGACATGGAAATCATCGGCGAGGTGCAGAAGCATCCCAACGCCCGCGTGTTCTCGCTCGGTATTGGCAACTCGGTGAACCGCTTCTTGCTGGACAAGATGGCGGAAGCCGGCCGCGGCGAGGTGGAATACGTCACCCTGGAGCGCGACGCCGACCCGGTGGTGCAGCGCCTCTTCGAGCGTGTGCGGACGCCCGTGCTGACCGATATTTCTATCGACTGGGGCGGCCTGCCCGTCACCATGACGCAGCCGGAGCGCATCCCCGACCTGTTCAGCGCCAAGCCGGTGATCGTCACCGGGCGCTACGTCGGGCCGGCCTCCGGGGTCATCCGGCTGCGCGGCAAGCGCGCCGGGCAGGACTTCGAGCGCGCCATCAAGGTCAACCTGCCCGCCGACGAGCCCCGCCACGACGTGCTGGCCACGCTGTGGGCGCGCAATCGCATCGACTCCCTGATGTCCAAAGACTGGGCGGGCGCGCAAAACGGCAACATGGGAAAAGACCTGCGCGAGCAGATCATCGCGCTCGGCCTGCAGTTCCGCTTGATGACCCAGTACACCTCCTTCGTCGCGGTCGAGGAGATGACCGTGACCGAGGGTGGCCAGCCGCGCACGGTGCAGGTGCCGGTGGAGATGCCGGAGGGCGTCAGCTACCAGGGCGTCTTCGGGGAAAAGGACGAGGAAACGAAGGGCAAGATGTACGCGCCCACTTCGCCGGCGTCGGTCGGCGGATTCGGTGGCGGACGCTACGCCGGCAAGGCCACGAACGGCGCCGTCCTGATGCGGCAGGCAGCCGAGACCGAGGCGCCTCCCGTGGGCCCAATGTCCGTCGAAGACCGCAAGCGCGCCGACATGGCGGCCAAGCTGCATCCGACGCTGATGGCGGCAGTCCAGTGCCTGCAGGGGAACGTCAAGAAGCCCTGCGGCCCGGCGCCCGGCTCCAAACTCCCGCTCCAGATCTGGCTGGCGGAGAAGTCGCCGGCGGTGCTGGCGCAGCTGAAGGCCCTGGGCTTCGAGCTGGTGCTCGACCCCAAGACCGCCAAGCTGGTGATCGGCCGCCTGCCGGTGGAGAAGCTGGAGGCGCTGGCCAAGCTGGCGGTGGTACGCTACGTGGCGCCTTCTTCTTAACATCCCGAGCCCGCTGAGGCGGGCGAGGGAACCCTACCCGGCCAGCGCTGCCGAGGAGGGAGTAGGGCTCCCTCGCTTCGCTCGGGATGTAAAAAGCGAGACCGCCACTGGGATTGAACAAAAGGAGAAACCATGAAGACCGCCACTCTGCTGCTCGCAACTCTGACCCTGGCCGCGTCCGCCGCCTTCGCCGCCGACGCCAGCCAGCCCGCGCTCACCATCTACAACCAGAACTTCGCCGTGGTGCGCCAGACGGTGCCGCTGGAGCTGAAGCTGGGCGTCAACGACGTCAGCTTCACCGGGACCACGGCGCACCTGGAGCCCGACTCGGTCGTGCTGCGCGACCCGGCGGGCAAGGTGCCGCTGCTGGTGCTGGAGCAGAACTACCGCTCCGACCCGGTCTCGCAGGAGCTGTTGCTCTCGCTCTTCGAGGGCAAGACCATCGACTTCCTTATTCAACGCCAGGACCGGAACGAGATCGTTCCCGGCAAGATCATCCGCTCGGGCTACGCGCCGCACCAGGCCGGGCTCACGCGCTACGGCCAGCAGTATTACCAGGCGCAGATGGTCCAGGTGGCCAACACCGCGCCCATCATCGAGATGGAGGGCAAGCTGCGCTTCGGCCTGCCCGGGCTGCCGCTGTTCCCCACGCTGGGCGACGACACCATCCTGAAGCCCACGCTGAAGTGGCTGCTTGAGACTGACCGCCAGGCCAAGTTCGACGCCGAAATCTCCTATATCACCGGCGGCATGAGCTGGGAGGCCGACTACAACATCGTGGCTCCAGAGAAGGGCGACACCATTGACGTGGTGGGCTGGATCACCATGGACAACCAGAGCGGCAAGACCTTCGACAACGCCATCATCAAGCTGATGGCGGGAGACGTCTCCAAGCTGCAGCCGCAGCAGGTGGTGCAGTACGCCATGGCAGGCCGCGCTGCCGAGGACGCCATGCGTCCCGCCGTTCGCGAGAAGGCCTTCGACGAGTTCCACCTCTACACCCTGGAGCGCGCCACCACGCTGCACGACCGCGAGACCAAGCAGGTGGAGTTCGTCCACGCCACCGGGGTGAAGTCTCAGCGCCTCTACGTCTATGACGGCGCCTGGATCGATCCCAACCAATACGGCGGCTGGAGCATGGAGAACATCCGCCAGGACCGCAACTACGGCACCAAGTCCAATCCCAAGGTGTGGGTGATGCGGGAGTTCCAGAACTCCGAGGCCAACCACATGGGGATGCCGCTGCCCAAGGGCCGGCTGCGCTTCTACCGCCGCGATGACGACGGCCGCCTGGAGTTCACCGGCGAGAACGTCATCGACCACACCCCGCGCGACGAAACCGTCCGCGTCTACACCGGCGACTCCTTCGACCTGCGCGGTGAGCGCACTCGCACCGACTTCAAGGTGGACGAGTCCAAGGACTGGCTGGATGAGTCCTTCGAGATCAAGCTGCGCAACCACAAGAAGGAGCCGGTCGAGTTCCGCGTGATCGAGCACCTCTACCGCTGGACCAACTGGACCATCTCGGCCAGCAGCTACAAGTTCAAGAAGACGGACAGCCAAACGGCCGAGTTCCGCGTAACCGTCCCGCCGGACGGCGAGCGCATCATCACCTACACCGTGCACTACACCTGGTAGCGTCTTTCTCCAACATCCCGAGGTCGCCCCGGCGACCGAGGGAGCCCTACCCTGACGATGCAGTTAGCTCCGGGTAGGGCTCCCTCGCTGCGCTCGGGATGTAAGGCACACAGGTCCTCTACGGCTTGTAGCTTTCCGGGTCTTCTCCTTCGTGGCCGGCGGGCAGCAGCGGCGCCGGCGTGAGGTTGTAGCTACCTTACGGCATGCTTGCGAACGGCGCTGGGGCTCACCGCCGCGCGGGTGTGATACAACACTCGGTCGCCGCATGAAGATCACCCCTACCTGGCGCGTCGGCGTCCCGCAGGTCTACGCCACCCTGCTGTTGCTGGCCTTTCTTTGCCTTTGCCTGTGGCGGGCGGAGAGCCGTCCGCTGGACGGTAACGAGCGCGCCGAGCTCGAGACCGGACGCTGGCTGTGGCGGGGCCAGCCCATCCCGGCCGACGCCGTCGAGCCCCCGCTGAGCGCACTGCTGGCCTCCGCCGCGGCGGAGGCCTCCACCGACCCGCTCGCCCCGCGCGTCCCGACGATGCTTTTCGGGTTGGCGCTGGGGGCCTCCGTCTGGTACGTGGCGCGGCGGCTCTACGGCAACGCCGGCGGCTACGTCGCGCTGGCCCTTTACTGCTTCTCCCCGCAGACCATCTCGCGCAGCGCCCGTGTCGATCCTTTGGTGCTGGCCGCGTGGGGATTCTTCGGAGTGATCTTCACCGCCATCGGCGCCGCGCACACGCTGCATGCGCCCGTGGCCAACCGGGTGTGGCGCACGCTGCTGCTCGGCCTGGCCATCGGATTGGGGACGGGCGCGCAGTTCTTCGTGGTGCTCGCCGTCCCGGCGGCGCTCGCCTTCATGCTTTACCTGGTCCCGGGTCGCCGCTCTACGGCGGCCGCGATGGCTGCGGCCTCGCTGGGCGTGGGCTTCTCCATCCTGCTGGCGGTGTACGGTCTCGATCCGCAGGCGCTGGCCGGCGGCCTGCGCCACGCCCAGTGGCTGGGCTTCGAACCCGGCCTGGCGGCCCTGCGGCTGGGGAATCTGGCCGCGCCCGCTCAGCTGCAGAACTTGGCGGCTGCCGCGCTGGCCGCGAGCGCAGTCGGCATCTACGCCCTGTGGTCCCGCTGCCGCTACTTCGGGAACACCGCGCCGCTGCTGGTGGCCGCCGGACTGGGCGCACTCGCGCTGTTCGCTCCCGCACCTTCCCGCTTCCTCCTTGCCGCCCTGCCCTTCGCCTTCGTCTTCATCGGCGGCATCGTTGCCGATCTGCTGGAGACCTCCCGCCGCAAGCTGGCGCTGGCCGCGGTGGTTGCGCTCCTCCTGGGCCACGCCGCCTTCAGTTTGCGAATCCTACTGAGTGGTTGACCTCCCGAAGGCGCCACCCCGAGGCGGCGAGGGAGCCCTCATTCTTCGCATCCTTGGGCTGCTTCGCAGTATCCTATGGAGTATGAGACGCCTGCTGGCCATCGCGTTCCTGGCGGCTCTACCGGCCGCGGCCCAGATCCATGGGGTGCCGCCCTCGGTGACTTCCATCACCCCCACCCGCAGCACTCCTGGCGTTCCCGCCAGCGTCACCTCGCTCGGCCCGAATGGCTACGGCAACCGCTGCTGCAGCGTGGGCTTCCAGTTCGGAACGGGACTGCATCGCGGCGGCTTCGGACACGGCCGGCACAGGCGTCCCGTGGTGGCCGTGCCCTATTACTACTATCCCTACTACGCGGCCTATCCCGACGCCACCCCAGCGCCCGCCCCCACCCGGGAGTACGAAGCCGAGGACGAGGAGCCGCCCGCGCCCACCATCTACGAACGCCGCTCGCGCGTTGCCTACTCCTCGGGCGCAACCGACGAAGGCCGCTACGGCCAGCACTACACCGACCATCGCGAGGAAGAGCGCGGCCGGGCGAAAGCGGAAGCCCGATCTGAAGAAGAGCGTTCGGCAGGCCCGGCAGAGAACGCGAAATCGCAGAAATCGGAAGGCAAGCCGGAAGAGCAGGAGCCGGCCACGGTGCTGGTCTTCAAGGACGGCCGCCACCAGGATGTGAGCAGCTACGCCATCTCCGGCGACCTCATCTACGATTTGGGCAACGGCCGCGCCCGGAAGATCCTGCTGGCCGACCTCGACCTCGCCGCTACCGTGAAGCTCAACGACGAGCTGGGCAACGACTTCCGCCTGCCCGTCCGGCCTGCCAAACAGAACTGAGCGTTCTTTTCTTTACATCCCGAGCGAAGCGAGGGAACCCTGCTCTTCCCTCGGCAGTTTGCATCGGGGAGGGCTCCCTCCGGCTTGGCCGTCGGGATGTAGACCAACAAACCCGGATTTTCTGAGGTTTTCCACAGGCCTGCACAGCCCGTTCCCGTGCTATAATTTTACTTGCTTTTCTGGCGCGTAACATCCAGCAAAAACAACGACTTAGCTCACGCGCGACCCTACTGAAATCGGGCCGCGAACGCACTCAAACTGTGAACAGAAAACCGACGACTGAGAAGTGACTCTCCACGGCTGACGAACAGAATCCGCAACGGACGGCGTTTTGCGGGCGTTTGAGCCCGCAGCCGTCATCCTGAGCGGAGCGAAGGATCTCATGGCTGACGAAAGCAACCAACTTCCACTGACTCCCCCCGGCGAAGGCGGAGGCCCCACCGGCCCCGGCGCCGCCAATCTCCAGCCCATCAACATTGAAGAGGAGATGCGGCGCAGCTATTTGGATTACAGCATGTCCGTCATCATCGGGCGCGCGCTGCCCGACGTGCGCGACGGGCTGAAGCCCGTGCATCGCCGCATTCTCTACACCATGCAGCAGATGGGACTGGCGCCCAACAAGGGCACGCGCAAATGCGCCCGCATCGTCGGCGACGTCATGGGCAAGTACCATCCCCACGGAAATCTGGCGGTGTACGACGCGCTGGTGCGGTTGGCGCAGCCTTTCGCCATGCGCTATCCGCTGGTGGACGGGCAAGGCAACTTCGGCTCGGTGGACGGCGACCCGCCGGCCGCCGACCGGTACACCGAAGCCAAACTCACGCGCGTAGCCATGGCGTTGCTGGAGGACCTGGACAAAGAGACCGTCGACTTCCGGCCCAACTATGACGGCAACGAAGTGGAGCCCGACGTTCTGCCCACGCGCATTCCCAATCTTCTGGTCAACGGCTCCAGCGGCATCGCCGTGGGCATGGCCACCAACATCCCGCCGCACAACCTGGCGGAGATCGTGGACGCCACCATCACGCTGGTGCAGGAGCCGGCCACGCCGCTCAAACAGCTCCTGAAGATCGTGCAAGGGCCGGACTTCCCCACCGCCGGCTTCATCAACGGGCGCAGCGGCATCGCGCAGGCCTACCAGACCGGTCGCGGCCGCTTCCTGATGCGCGCCAAGGCGGCCATCGAGACCTTTCAGAAGGACCGCCAGGCCATCATCGTCACCGAGATCCCCTACCAGGTGAACAAGAACACGCTCATCAAGCGCATGGCCGACCTGGTGAATGACAAGATCATCGACGACGTTTCCGACATCCGCGACGAGAGCGACCGCGACGGCATGCGCATCGTGATCGAGCTCAAGCGCGGCGCCGAGCCCCAGATCATCCTCAACCAGCTCTTCAAGCACACCTCCATGCAGGAGAGCTTCAGCATGATTTTCCTGGCGGTGGTGAACGGCCAGCCCAAGGAGATGGGCCTGATCCCCGCCATCCAGCACTTCATCGACCACCGGGTGGACGTGGTGCGCCGCCGCACCGCCTACCTGCTGGCGCGCGCCAAGGAGCGCGAGCACATCCTGGAGGGCTACCGCATCGCGCTGGACAACCTGGACGCGGTCATCAAGCTCATCCGCGGCTCGGCCTCGCGCGAGGAGGCCAAGCAGGCCCTGCTCGACGCCAACTTCAAGATCCTGGACAAGGAAGCGGCGCAGCACGCCGGCGGGCGCGGCAAGCTCACCGCCCGCCAGGCCGACGCCATCCTCGAACTGCAGCTCTACCGCCTCACCCGGCTCTCCACGGAAGAGATCCTGAAAGAACTGGGCGAGATCCGCGAGCGCATCGCCGAGTACGAATCGATTCTCGCTTCCGAGCGCAAGCTGCGCGGCGTCATCGTCAAAGAGCTGGAAGAGGTGAAGAAGAACTACGGCGACGCCCGCCGCACCGTCATCCAGGACGAGGCCGAAGAGATCACCATCGAGGACCTGATCGCCGACGAGCAGGTGGCGGTCACCGTTTCGCACTCCGGCTACCTGAAGCGCACGCCCATCTCCACCTACCGCCAGCAGCGCCGCGGCGGCAGCGGACGCACCGGCATGCGCACCCGCGAAGAAGACTTCGTCGAGCACCTGTTCATCGCTTCGACGCACAGCTATCTGCTCATCTTCACCAACACCGGCCGCGTCTTCTGGCTGAAGGTGTACGAGGTGCCGGACGTGGGCGCCGCGGGCAAGGGCAAGGCCATCAACAATCTGGTCGCGCTGCAGCCGGGCGAGAGCGTACGCGCCCTGCTCGCCGTGCGCGACCTGGAGGAAGAGGGCAAGTACGTCTTCTTCGCCACCCGCAACGGGCAGGTGAAGAAGACCGAGCTGAAGGATTTCTCCAACGTGATGTCACGCGGCATCATCGCCATCGGCATCGAAAAGGACGACGAGCTGGTGGCCGCCCGCCTCACCGACGGCAAGCAGATCGTCTTCCTGGCTTCGCACGAGGGCCAGGCCATCCGCTTCGACGAGGAAGACGTCCGCCCCATGGGCCGCCCCGCCTACGGCGTCCGCGGCATGGACCTGGAGAAGAAGGATTACATCGTCGGCATGGCCATCACCCCCAAGAACGGCAAGCCCCCCGCGGGCAAAGCAAAGCCGGGGGAGAAAGAGCCTGCCGCGCTCATCCTCTCCGTCACCGAGCACGGCTACGGCAAGCGCACTCCGGTGGAGGAATACCGCCTGCAGTCGCGCGGAGGCAAAGGCGTCATCAACGTCAAGACCACGGAGCGCAACGGCCGCGTCTCCGCCATCCTGCTGGTGGACGAGCACTCGGAATCCATGCTCATCAGCCAGTTCGGCAAGATCATCCGCATCGACACCAAGCAGATCCGCGAGGCCGGCCGCTCCACCCAGGGCGTCCGCCTGCTGAACCTGGAAGGCGGAGACAAGGTCGCCGCCGCCGTCGTCATCCCGGCGGAGGAAAAAGAGAACGGCAACGGCGGCCTGCTGCAGTAGCGTCTTCGCCGCGGATACACGCGGATGACGCGGACTTGATGCCTGCTCACTCCGCCGTGTCCACGAAGTTACTCCATTGACGCGCCCCGCCGCCCGGGGTAGCCTCTCCCGCGAACCTTCCCCCAAGGAGAACTCGAATGGTCTACCTGACGCAGTTGTGGCTTCCCATCCTCGTTTCCGCGGTCATTGTGTTCGTGGTGAGTTCCATCCTGCACATGGTGCTGCCCCTGCACAAGAGCGACTACCGCAAGCTGCCCGACGAGGAGAAGGTGATGGACGCCCTGCGCGCCGCGGGCGTCACCCCCGGTCCCGGCTACCACTTCCCGCACTGCGACCACAAGGACATGAACAAGCCGGAGATGCAGGAGAAGTTCAAGAAAGGGCCGATGGGTTTCCTGACCATCTTTCCCAGCGGGCCGCCGAACATGGGAAAGTTCCTGGGTCTGTGGTTCCTCTATTGCCTCATCGTCGGGATCTTCACCGCCTACCTGACGGGCCGCACGGTGGCGCCCGGCACGCAGTATCTGCTGGTCTTCCGCGTAGCCGGCACCGTGGCCTTCATGGGGTACGGCCTGGGGCACTTCGCGGATTCGGTGTGGAAGGGCCAGACCTGGGGCGTGACCTTCAAGCACATGTTCGACGGCCTGATCTACGGCCTGCTGACCGCGGGAACGTTCGGCTGGCTCTGGCCGCGCTAAGGCAGCCGGCGGCTGGCAGCGCGCAGGGAAAGCAGATTCCTCGCCTGCGGGCTCGGAATGGCAAGAGCGGGCGGGTCGTCCGCGAGAATCCGCGTCCCTCCGCGTTGGATCCGCGGTAAGCCTTACCTTCCCGCCCCCGACGCCGGCTGCGCGCCCTGGCGGATGATGTTCATGGCCAAGGCGATCATGCTGCCGACGTCGCCGGCGTTGGCCGGCAGGATCAGGGTATTGCCGGCCTTGGCCAGCTCGCCGAAGCGCTGGATGTACTGCTCGGCCACGCGCAGTTGCACCGCCTGGTAGCCGCCCGGGGCCTGGATGGCGTCGGCCACCTTGCGGATGCCCTCGGCGGTGGCGGTAGCCACGGCCAGGATGGCGGCGGCCTCGCCCTCCGCCTCGTTCACCTGCTGCTGGCGGCTGGCCTCCGACGCCTTGATGACCTGCTGCTTGTCGCCCTCCGCCTTGTTGATGACGGCGTCGCGCGCGCCCTCGGAAGTCAGCACCGTGGCCCGCTTCTCGCGCTCGGCGCGCATCTGCTTTTCCATGGCCGCCAGCACTTCCCGCGGCGGCGTGATGTTCTTGATCTCGTAGCGCAGCACCTTGATGCCCCAGGGCTCGCTGGCCTTGTCCAGTTCGGTGACCACCATGGTGTTGATGTGGGTGCGCTCTTCGAAGGTGCGATCGAGGTCGATCTTGCCCACTTCGCTGCGCAGCGCCGTCTGCGAGAGCTGGAGGATGGCGAACTCGTAGTTGGAGACGCCGTAGCTGGCCCGCTGCGGATCCAGTACCCGCAGGTAGATGATGCCGTCCACCGCCACCTGCACATTGTCCTTGGTGATGCAGACCTGCTCGGGAATGTCCACCGGGCGCTCCTTGAGCGAGTGCCGGTAGCGGATGCGGTCCACGAAGGGTGTCAGGAAGTGCAGCCCCGCGCCGAAGACGTTGTGGAAGTTGCCCAGCCGCTCCACCACGTAGGCGCTCTGCTGTGGCACCACCACCACCGCCTTGATGATCAGCACCAGCACCACGAACGCCATGAAAACGAATGCGATCGTGCTTCCGTCCATAAGTCCTCCCGCGGCGCGGGCCGCCTACTCTCCCCGCACCAGAAGCGTGATGCCTTCTACCTTCTCTACCCGGCAGCCTTGCCCAGCCTTCACCGGCGCATCCCCCAGGTTGCGCGCCTGCCAGGGGGAGCCGCGCATCTCTGCTTTGCCAGTGGCGCCGGCGGCGATGTCTTCGGTGGCCACGGCGCGCTCGCCCAGCATGGTGTCCTGATCCTTGCGCACGTTGATCTTCAGCCGCTGTTGCAGCGGCTTGCGCAACAGGGCCATGGAACCCAGCGAGACCACCGAGAAGGCCAGCCACTGCATCCAGGCCGCGTCGATCACGTGGAAGCGCACCAGCCCGCCCACCACGATCGCGCCCACCCCGAAAAACATCAGGAAGAGCCCGGCGCTGACCATCTCCGCCGCCAGCAGCACGAATCCCAGGATGACCCACACCCACCACTCCATGTTCGCCTCTCCCGGCGCGCTTTTTGCGCGGCGCAATCCTACCACCTAGGGCAAGGAATCCGCGCAAATCCGGGCCCAGCCGCGATAAGCTTTCCCCATGCCCAAAGTCACGCTTTCCGAGAAGTTCGCGAAGTTCAGCGAGCACTGGTCGCCCAAGATCGTGGGCGAGGTCAACGACTCCTACGTCAAGCTGGTGAAGTTCCAGGGCGAGTTCGTCTGGCACCACCACGAGCACGAGGACGAGCTCTTCCTGGTGGTCGCCGGCGGCTTCACCATGCGCCTGCGCGATGGCGACGTGGAGCTGAAGACGGGGGATTTCTACATCGTGCCGCGCGGCGTGGAGCACTGCCCCGTAGCCCGGGAAGAATGCCAGGTGCTGCTGCTCGAGCCCAAGACCACGCTCAATACCGGCAACGTCCAGAACGAGCGCACCCTGCCCGAGCTGGAGCGGCTGTAGAGGCTGGCTGTAGAGACGCGGCCCGCCGCGTCTCTACCCGGGTTTGACCGTTTTCCACCGCGCACGATAAAATAACTGGGTTTGCCTGTAGCACCCAATCCCTACAGTCAACGGTTTCGGCCAATCGGGGAGGCATTGTTATGTACGCGGTCATCCGCGCCGGGGGGAAGCAGTACCGGGTCGCCCCTGGAGACGTAATCCGGATCGAGAAGACGCAGGCGGAGAAGTCCGGCCATCTGGAGTTCACGGATGTGCTGGCGGTCTCGGCCGAGGCGGGCCAGATCGCGCGGCCGCAGGGCGAGGGCGCGCGCGTGCTGGGCGACATCGTAGAGC
>Ga0255312_1000087_pt1 | contig 14014 bp, 14 predicted proteins | sample EtOH5_T0_E5_meta_FD_202081 | JGI IMG/M metagenome (GOLD analysis project Ga0255312, IMG submission 202081) | Sandy soil microbial communities from University of British Columbia, Vancouver, Canada - EtOH5_T0_E5 | ecosystem: Engineered > Artificial ecosystem > Sand microcosm > Unclassified ...
TAAACGGGTGATGCAGCGCCTGGAAGCGGTGAGTTTTTTCGTCCCACTCAAACATGGGGAAATCCACCACCCACAAGGGTTGCCATTCACCCTGCACCAAACCTAAATCATGGCCCAATTTGACTCGCAGTGCGGATAGCGATTCATTAACCACTTTGGCCTTATCGGCGCCAAAGAAAATGAGATCGCCATCTTGCGCCCCTGTCCGTTTCAGTATTCCGGCGGCGGCTTCAGGCGTAAGGAATTTAACGATGGGTGACTGCAAACCTTCAACGCCGGCCCGCACATCGTTGACTTTGATATAGGCCAACCCCTTAGCGCCCAAACGCCCCACAAAATCGGTGTAACCGTCAATGTCTTTGCGGCTCAGACGCGTGCCGCCCTGAGGAACCCGCAGAGCAACCACACGACCGGCGGGGTCTTTAGCGGTAGCAGAAAACACTTTAAAATCGGTCTCTGCAACCAGATCGGCCACGTCAACCAGCTCCAGCGGGATACGCAAGTCGGGGCGATCAATGCCAAAACGCCGCACCGACTCCGCGTAGGTCATACGCGGAAAAGGGCTGGGCAATTGCACGCCGATAACTTCTTTAAACAGTCCGCGTATCATGGTTTCCATTAAGGTCATGATGGCGTTTTCGTCGAGGAACGAGGTCTCGATATCAAGCTGGGTAAATTCGGGCTGCCGATCAGCACGCAGGTCTTCGTCACGAAAGCAGCGAACAACCTGATAGTAACGATCGATCCCGCCCATCATCAGTAACTGTTTAAATAACTGTGGCGATTGCGGCAAAGCAAAGCAATGGCCCTGATGGGTACGGCTAGGCACGAGATAATCACGCGCACCCTCAGGGGTACTGCGGGTCAGCATCGGGGTTTCGACGTCGATAAAGCCGTGACTATCCAGGAAAGTCCGCAGATAGTGAGACGCTCGGTGACGCAGCCGCAAGTTGCCCAACATGCGTGGCCGACGCAGGTCGATGTAGCGATACTTAAGCCGAGTCTCTTCGCCAACGTCTTCATCATCGGGATGGAAAGGCGGCGTCTGCGCACGATTGAGCAGGGTCAATTCAGTAGCGAGGACTTCGATCTGGCCGCTCCGTAATTTAGCGTTGACCGTGCCCTCTGGACGAGACCTGACCCGACCACGAACCTGAACCACAAACTCCGAACGCAGTGACTCGGCCAGCTTGAACAGCTCGGCACGGTCGGGGTCGCAAACAATCTGTACCAACCCCTCCCGATCGCGCAGGTCAATAAAAATGACGCCGCCATGATCTCGCCGACGATGCACCCAGCCCACCGCTGTAATTTCTTGATCGAGAAGGGTTTGATCGATCTCTCCGCAATAATGCGTACGCATAACTTTAGGTTATTCCATTTCTATTGCTTGAAATAGCTAAGCCAAGCCGAAACCGGCACAGCCTGCTCAGAAGGCTGGTCAGTTTAGGGTTCGGCTTGCGCTAGATCAAGCCTATCTTGCCAGCCCTTCCGCCTTTAAGGTGGCTTGAACGGCGGGCCGCGCACCCACTCGCGCCAGATACTGAGCCAATGCCGGCCATTTAACGAGGTCAACTTTGAGATAATTACACCAGTTCAACACCGTAAAAAGATAAGCATCTGCAACCGTGTAAGTTGCGCCCATCAAGAAGTCTTTTCCTTCCAGATGGGTGGAGAGATAATCAAAGCGACGACCCAACTGAACCAGTTGGCTGTCTTTCCACTCCTGGCTGACTTTGGGATTAAACAACGGCGAAAACTGCTTATGAATCTCGGTGGCGATAAAGTTGAGCCACTCCATCAAGTGATAACGCTCAATCGTGCCAAGTTTTGGCGCTAATCGGCTATCCGTATTCTGGTCAGCCACGTACTGAATAATCGTGCCTACCTCTGTTAATATATCGTCGTTGTTCAGGCGCAGGGCAGGTACATAACCCTTGGGATTGACGCTTAGATAATCTTCGCCACTCGCGGTTTTTTTCTTGCCTAGATCGACTTTCTCTAACACAAAATCAGCGCCGGCTTCTTGCAATACAATATGGGCTGCTAAAGAGCAGGCACCGGGAAAGTAATAAAGCTTCATTGATCGCTCCCAAACTGTGATAAAACTTAACCGAATACTACATCGCCAATGATCAGCGTGGCTAGCTAGCATAAAAATCACAAGACAACCCGGAATAACTGGATGATCACGAAGAAAAGGCTTTTCTTTGCCCTTATGGCCGTTATATTTCTTACTGCATTCTTGACTGCCTGGGCCTTGTCCAGCCCCCTCTATGGCGGTTCAGCCAAGGGCGCTCAATTTGACGGCCGCCGTTTTCACAATCTGGTGCTCGCAGAGCGTGAGTTCCGTGATTACGCCAAATGGTTTGCCGAGCTGCAATCCAGCACCTGGGTTGCACAGCCCGACGCTGCCATCGGCCCACCACCACCCCAACGGGTGGCTGGCGCAGAATTACGCGTTACTCACATCAATCACTCGACGGTCTTGGTGCAGACGCAAAACTTAAACATTCTCACCGATCCGATCTGGTCAAATCGGGCCAGCCCAGTGTCATTTTTTGGCCCCCATCGTTATCGCCCGCCGGGAATAAATTTTGCGGATCTTCCTCCGATTGATGCAGTGATCGTCAGTCATAGCCACTACGATCATATGGATATCCCGACGTTGCGTAAGCTTTACGAGCGCGACCAGCCAGTTTTTCTGGTCGGTCTTGGCAACAAAGTCTTGCTGGAAAATCACGGCATTCGTAATGTGGAAGAACTGGACTGGTGGCAAGATCGGGCATTGGGCAGCGAAACTCGCATTCACGGAGTACCCGCTCAACATTGGTCATCACGTAGCCTGACGGATCGCAACAATACACTTTGGATGAGTTATGTTATTGAAACCCCCGGCGGCTCCATTTATTTTGCAGGCGACACCGGCCTTGGCCCTCACTTCAAGATGATCCACGAGCGCTTTGGCAACATCCGTCTGGCATTGATCCCTATTGGGGCTTATCTGCCACGCTGGTTCATGAAGCCGGTGCATCTCTCGCCCGAAGATGCCATCATCGCCGCTCAGCAGCTACACGCACAAACTTCCGTGGCCATTCATTACGGTACCTTTCGGTTAGGCCAGGATGGGCAAACCCAGGCTCCTGACGAGCTGCGCCGCTTATCCGAAGAAAAAGGCATACCTGCGGATCGATTCTGGATTTTGGACTTTGGTTTTGGGCGTAATGTATCAATGCTTAAAAAACCGGATGAGCATTGATTTGGAGCAGGCATGGCCAGTAATGACCCCATAAACGGCGGCGACGATAGCGTCACCAGCTTTGAGGCCAAGCTCTTCAAGGCCAGCGAAAAATTACGCGGCAATATGGAGCTTGCTGACTACAAACACGTCACGCTCGGGCTGATCTTTCTGAAATTTATCTCGGACAATTTCGAGGACCAGCACGCAAAGCTAAAGGCAACTGCCTCAAAAGCCACTGAAGATCAATCCGAATATCAGGCCATCCACATATTTTGGGTGCCGACAGAAGCGCACTGGTCCTACCTGCAAGACAATGCCAAAGATATTGAAATCGGCGAATTAATCGATGCCGCAATGATCGCTGTCGAGCAAGAAAACGCCGCTCTAAAGGATCTGTTGCCTAAAAATTACGCTCAGTGCACCGCCAAAAATGTGCGATTGAATGAGTTGATCAAACTGATTTCCAGCATCACCCTAAACGAAGAAGATGAATTTCAAAAAGGTATACACGGCCGGGTATTTGAATACTTTCTTGACCAGTTCGCAGGTACTGAAAACAAACAGGGTGGCGAATTCCATACGCCACACTCGGTCGTGCATCTGTTGGTAGAGATGCTGGAACCCTATTGGGGACGCGTTTACGATCCCTGCTGCCGCACCGGCGATACGTTGGTGCAATCCGAAAAATTTGTGCAGGAACATGGCGGACGACTCGGCGATATTGCCACTTATGGCCAAGAACTTAACGCGACCAGCTGGCGACTGTGCAAAATGAATTTTGCGGTGCATGCCATCGACTCCAACGTCTTTTGGAGTATCCAGGACGCTCTACACGAGGACAAATTTGCCGCTCTGCCTCCAAAAGACGGGGCGCCAATCAAGGCCGATTACATCTTCGCCACTCCCCCGTTTAACCATGCCGACTGGGGCGGTGAACAACTACAAAACGACCCGCGCTGGCAATTCGGCGTGCCTCCTGCCAATAACGCCAACTTTGCCTGGCTGCAATATATCCTGCATCACCTCGCAGCTAAGGCGACTGCGGGTGTTGTCCTTGCCAATGGCTCCCTGACATCCCATCAGGGCGGTCAGGGCGAAATCCGCAAAGCCATGATCGAAGCCGACGTGGTGGATTGTATTGTTGCCCTGCCGGCGCGGCTTTTTTACTCGACTCCAGCCCCTGCTTGCGTGTGGTTTCTGGCGCGCGATAAATCCAATGGCCTGACTCGAAATGCGCCTCTGCGTGATCGACGCGGCGAGATCTTATTTATCGATGCACGTAAGCTGGGACATTTGATAGAGCCCACCCGCCACGAAATCACCGAAGACGACATTGCCCTCATCGCCAACACCTATCATGCCTGGCGCGCCGAACCGGAAGCCGGAAAATACGAGGACGTTTCCGGTTACTGCAAATCCGCCAGCCTGGATGAAATACGCAAACGCGGCCACGTGCTCGCACCCGGCCGCTATGTGGGTATTGACGGGGGCGGCGCACAAACGAGCAACGGTGAGCCATTCAGCAACATCATGCAACAGTTAACCAGCGCGCTGCGTGGGCAGCAAGCCGAAATTGCCCGGCTGGATGCCGACCTCATTGCAAGCCTGAAGGAACTAGGGTATGGCGATTGATGACGCGTCAACACTCGATCCAAATGTTCCGTTACCTGCGGACGAGGACAGCCTTGCCCGCGTCCTGGGCAGGCTGGACGATAAAATTGCATTACTTGCGCAGATCAATCAGTCGCTGGATACCCTGGCGCGAGCCATTTTCAAATCGTGGTTCGTCGACTTTGATCCCATCCGCGCTAAGATTGATGGCCGCCATACCGCACTTGCACCGGCCATTGCGACGCTCTTTCCAAGCCGCCTAGTTGACTCTGAACTCGGCGAAATTCCGCCAGGCTGGCGTATCGGTAACCCCACAGATTTTGCCGCCCTGAAGGCACTAAATGACGGCCATACTGAGTTTGTTTATTTCGCCGTGACCCCCACAGACACCCTTGAAGAGCTGATGGATTTGGCCAACCGCGCGGCTTATCCATCCGTGCCCCCGGAAATCATCGCCGCAACCAAAGTTGTATGCCCACCGGATGACTTATTGGCGGCATACTCGCGTATCATCACGCCGCTGCTAGCCAAAATGACTTGCAACAAGGACGATTCTCAGCATCTCACCCGCCTACGCAACGCCCTGCTACCCAATCATCGCTGATGAAATCTAAATGCCCATGACTACCCCCACCCTGATGGTACAGGGCACCACCTCTGACGCGGGCAAAAGCACTTTGGTGGCGGCCTTGTGTCGCTGGCTGGTTGGACAAGGCGTGCGCGTCGCCCCGTTCAAACCTCAGAACATGGCACTTAATAGCGCGGTCACCGTGGATGGCGGCGAAATCGGCCGCGCCCAAGCCTGTCGGTTACCACCGCACAGCGACTTCAACCCGGTACTGCTTAAGCCCTCCACCGACGTGGGCGCCCAGGTGATCATCCAAGGGCGCGTGATAGCCCACATGGATGCTTGCAGCTATCACGACTACAAACCTGTCGCCATGAATGCCGTGTTGGATTCCTACCACCGACTGGCCGACGAGTATCAAGCCATCATCGTCGAAGGGGCTGGCAGCCCGGCAGAGATCAACCTGCGTGAGGGCGATATCGCCAACATGGGATTCGCCGAGACCGTGGACTGCCCGGTAATAATCGTCGCCGATATCGATCGCGGCGGCGTGTTCGCGCATTTGGTCGGTACCCTGGCGTTGCTTAGCCCCTCCGAGCAAAATCGAGTCAAAGGCTTTGTGATCAACCGTTTTCGCGGCGATATCGCGCTACTGCAACCGGGGCTCGATTGGCTGAATACCCACACGGGTAAGCCGGTATTAGGCGTGCTGCCCTATTTGCACGACCTGCACCTGGCCGCCGAGGATGCCTTACCCACCAACCAGGTTAACGCAAACGCCAAACTGCAAATCATCTGCCCGGTTTTACCACGCATCAGCAACCACACCGATTTCGATCCGCTACGCGCCCACCCGGCGGTGAGCTTTCGCTACATTGGGCCGGGCGAGCAGATACCGGCGGCAGACCTGATCATCTTGCCCGGCTCCAAGGCGGTGGCGGCCGATCTGCATTGGCTACGTCAGCAGGGTTGGGAGACGGCGATTCAGCATCATTTGCGCTACCGTGGAAAAGTAATCGGCATCTGCGGCGGACTGCAAATGCTGGGGACGCACATCGATGATCCACAGGGCATCGAAGGCCCTCCGGGTTGCTGCCCCGGTCTGGGATTACTCGATCTCACCACCGTGCTGACAGACAATAAACAATTGCGTCACGTTCAAGGCCATCTAAGTAAAGGCCATACCGCCCTGCAAGGCTACGAGATACACGCTGGCGTAAGCAGTGGCCCCGCCCTGTCGCGGCCAGCCACCCAGCTAGATCACGGCCCGGATGGCGCCATCAGCGAAGATGGCCAGATTCTGGCGACCTATGTGCATGGCCTCTTCGACACACCGGCCACCTGCGCGGCTCTATTGGCCTGGGCGGGGCTGGATCAGGCCGAGGCACCGGATTACCTGGATAAGCAAGAGCAAACCTTTGATCGTCTGGCCGATGCCGTAACTCAGCATCTCGACACCTCAACCCTATTAACCATCATGAACCTGACAACACGATGAAAACGCTCATCCTCGGTGGCATCCGCTCCGGCAAAAGCCGGCTGGCCGAACACCTTGCTATCCAGAGCGGTCTACCCGTCACCTACCTTGCCACCGCCACCGTAGGTGATACGGAAATGGCCGAACGCATAGCGGCACACCAAATTCGCCGGCCCGGTCACTGGACGCTGGTCGAAGAGCCGCTGGCCCTGGCCACGGCCATGCAGGCTCATGCTCGGCACGGCCACTGCCTGATCGTTGACTGCCTTACCTTATGGCTAACCAACCTGCTGCTTGCCGATCAACCAAGCGCGCTGACAGAGCAACGACACGACCTGATGTCTAAGCTCAGCAACCTACCCGGCGAAATCATTCTAGTCAGCAACGAAACCAACATGGGCATCGTACCGCTGGGCGAGCTAAGCCGAAAATATTGCGACGAAGCCGGTCGCTTGCATCAGAATCTGGCTATAGACTGTGATCGTGTTGTTCTCGCCGTCGCCGGACTGCCGCACATTATCAAAGGACCCGCTTTATGACGCCCAGTCGAATACCCGATTGGCTGACAAAGCCCTTTAAACCATTAGATAAAGAAGCTGAAGCGGCCGCCAGGCACCGCCAAACGATCCTGACCAAGCCACCGGGAGCGCTGGGGCGCTTAGAAGACATAGCCATTCTACTGGCCAGCCAGCAAGGCAACACGCGGCCTCAACTGGAACATATCCACATCACCGTTTTTGCGGGTGATCATGGCGTGGTTAACGAAGGCGTCTCTGCCTTTCCCCAGGTGGTCACCGGCGAGATGATCCGTAACTTTGCCCAAGGTGGCGCCGCCATCAGCGTGTTGGCGCGGCAGCTGATGGCCCGCTTAGAAGTCGTCAATTTGGGGGTTGTCAACGATCCGGGTCCGCTCGAAAATGTCCGTTGCCTAAATCTTGGACCGGGCACCGCTAACTTCACCCAAGTGCCGGCGATGACCTCCGATCAACTAACCGCCGCCCTGCAAGCCGGCTGGGACAGCGTCGAACAAGCAAAGCACCAGCACAGTCAGCTATTCATCGGTGGCGAAATGGGCATAGGCAACACCACCTCGGCAAGTGCCCTTGCCTGCGCCTTACTCAATGAACCGCCCATTCGATTAGCCGGGCCAGGGACCGGCTTAGACAAAACCGGTATCCATCACAAAGCAGCCGTCATCGAACGGGCCTTGATATTGCACGGTCGCTTCGCCACCCACCCGCAGGCATCGGACCCACTGGAAATTCTTCGCCGCCTGGGTGGCTTTGAAATCGCCGCACTCACCGGCGCTTACCTGGCCTGCGCCCAACTTGGCTTGACTGCACTGGTCGATGGCTTTATCAGCTCGACAGCCGCGCTCATTGCCGAACGTCTTTGCCCAGGCGCCGGGCTCTGGCAGATCTACAGCCACACATCCGCCGAACCCGGCCATCGGCGGATATTAGAGGCCTTGACTGCACAGCCTCTGCTAGACTTAGGCTTGCGCTTGGGCGAAGGCAGTGGTGCCGCTTTGGTGGTTCCGCTACTTCGTTTGGCCTGCGACTTACACAACGAAATGGCAACCTTTAGCGAAGCCAGCGTATCAACAGGCAAAAACACTTCAATTTAAACGTCAGAACCCTCGATTTACGGAGATCGTTATCACAGTGACTTTGCCCGCCACCCTCGATTTATTGCGCCATGGCGACACCGGCCTCACCGGCTTTCGTGGCAGTGTCGACGACCCACTGACCACTCAAGGCTGGCAGCAGATGCGCGCTACTGTGGAACAACATGGGCCATGGCAGGCCGTCGTCAGCTCGCCATTATCCCGCTGCGCCGCATTTGCCCGCAAGTTCAGCCAAGATCGGGAGCTGCCGCTACATCTGGAGCCCCGCCTGCGCGAACTCCACTTTGGTCTTTGGGAGGGCCGCTCCGCCAAAGACATCTGGCAAACCCACGCAGAGGCATTAAGCAACTTCTGGAAAGATCCCTACCAAAACACCCCACCCCACGCCGAGCCCCTTCAGCAATTTGAAGATAGAGTGCTCACAGCCTGGCAAGACATCCATCAACGCTTTAGCGGCCAAGGTGTCCTGGTAATTACTCATGCCGGCGTCATCCGCATGCTGCTGACTCACCTTCACGGCTTGCCATCGACGGATCTACTGCACAAAGCCGTACCACACGCCTCTTTGCACCGTATTCCCTATCACCTGCCGTCACAAAAATCCGCCGTTCGATGATATCGTCACACCGACTATCGCTGTGGCTGGCTGCGCAGTTTCTCACTCGCTTACCGATTCACCTGCACAGACCACCAACCCCCGAAGAAACCGGCCGATCACTGCTGTATTATCCCGTTGTTGGGCTATTGATTGGCTTGATGCTGCTAGGTTTAGCGCACGGGCTAACGACATTCCATCCCAGCGTCGCGGCGACCCTGATACTGACTTTTTGGGTGCTGATTACCGGCGCACTGCATCTGGACGGATTGGCTGACAGTGCCGACGCCTGGCTGGGTGGCCAGGGCAACCGCGAACGCAGTCTGGCCATCATGAAAGATCCGAACTGCGGGCCGGCGGGCGTACTGGCTCTAATTCTTGTTCTGCTCATCAAATACACCGCCATCAGCCAGCTACTCAGTAACGGCAACCATCTTGCCCTACTGCTTGCGCCTATTTGGAGCAGGGCACTCCTGCTGCTGCTATTTCTAACCACACCGTACGTTCGTGTGGGTGGTTTAGGCTCCGTACTGGCTGATTATTTGCCGCGTCGTTCGGCCTGGCTGGTTTTTGGCGTTACCACGGCTATTCTTCTAATTGTCACCGGCCGACACAGTTACCAAGCCATCGCGGCAAGCTTGTTGATGTTTGTATTTTTGCGACGGCTGATGTGTCAACGATTAGGCGGAACCACGGGCGACACGGCGGGTGCCTTGGTAGTATTGGCAGAAGCAACCCAGCTTATCGGCATCACCTGATCAAAGCTCAATTAACCGTATCGCCCTACCAAAAACCTTAAGTTACAATTAATCTTGGCTGTCAGTATAATAGGTTACAACTATAGAAAGTAAATTATCGAAGAAAGATGTTGACACCGCCTGTCTTACTCAGGAAACTACTCCAACGGAGGAGTTAATGTGGTTTTTTTGATGTCCTCCCTAACCAAAAACTTTAGGAGTATCGAAATGAAAGGAAAATCTTTAATTGCTGCTGCCGGCCTTTTGCTGGTTGTTGGATCTGCCCATGCTGAAATGCAAGCCATGGACGACGCTGCTCTGAGCAATGTCACCGGCCAGGCTTTAGAGCTCACCATTGGTCTGCAACGCCCCATGTTGGATATCGACGTCGCCTTGACTGGTGATCCGGCCACAAATTGGGTCCCCAGACTCTCCGTCGAAGCTGATGTTCGTTCGCCTATCTACATCCGTCGTTAATTAAGCAAGGCTACTTAGCCTTGTGTTAGGTGGATGTGTTGCGCTAAGCCCCTCCACCCGTGAGGGGCTTTTTTATTACATCAACACGCCGACAACTTTACGGCTGAAAGCGGTTAGCCCAGACATTATCGTGCGGATCATCGTACAGTCGCCACACCGCTATAGCGTTACCGTTAACGGCCGCCGCCCAGCGGTTTTAAGGTCCGGCAGATTTTAATCATCAGCCGCACAAGATCTACGACCAACGGCACATTACTTAAAAACACAATCACTCTTCCCTGCCGCCGGATTCGATACGAATCACCTTACCGCCTTGCAGGGTAATAATAACGAAAAATCTGCCGCGTCCTTGACTATATGTCCACTGTTCAAGTTTGCCCTGCTTATTTTTTGAAATACCCTGACGAGATAGTGGCTTACCACATTTATTCTGGACACTGACCGCCGTATCATCGTGGTCAATGACCCGATTATTACATATGAATGCGGATTGTTGCGACGCGGTTGCGGGTACCGAACCACCTAAAATAATCACAACCAAGCTATGAAAAAATAAGGCTTTTATCGACTTTTCCCTTGGTTTTTCAGTAATCCCCGATAACTGTTTTGACATATTCAAAAAAGCTCGCAGCTACACTATATCAGCAAGAAATCGGTCAAGAACACGATCCAGCCGGTTATTCAGCTCCAAAAATGCCGCGTCGGGGCGGAGCAGCTGGGCAGGCGTATTAACATAGCGTTGCTGAATTAGCTCGTCACCACTTTGCTCAATAAAAATCTGCATTGCGGCTCGATCCAGTTCCATATGAAACTGCAAACCCAGCACTTGGCCATTGGGGCTTAAAAAGCCTTGATTCTGACAGGCTTCGCTGCTTGCCAGCAGGGTGTAACCTTGAGGAATTGCAAACGTATCACCATGCCAGTGAATTACTGTGAGTTCAGCGGGGAATTCCTGGCGTGCCAAAGCCTGCTCGGTAAACCGTATGGGGAACCAGCCAATTTCGGGATACGTATTCTTGCTGACTTCCGCACCCATCACATGAGCAATTAGCTGAGCGCCCAGGCAAATCCCAAGGACTTTCTTGCCGGCGGCAATCGCCTGGGCAATAAATTGCTTTTCAGCGACCAGCCAGGGGTAGTCCGATTCGTCATGCACGCTCATCGGACCGCCCATGACGATTAAGGCAGAAAACTCTTCGAGTGCTGGGAACGGGGTATTTTTGTAGAGGGCAAGTTCAGCGAATGATACGTTGCGCCGCGAAGCCCAATGAGCAATCGAACCCGGCCCTTCAAACGCAGCATGTGTCAGAACCAGCAGGCTTTTACTTGGCACGACTTTCTAAAACCGCTACCGCCGGCAGTATTTTGCCTTCCAGGAATTCTAGAAAAGCGCCACCACCGGTTGATATATAGGAAACTTTGTCATGCACGCCAAATTGATCGATGGCGGCAATGGTGTCTCCCCCGCCGGCTAACGAGTAGGCCGAGCTGGCCGCCACGGCTTGGGCCATTGCACGAGTCCCTGTTGCATAGGGAGGCTGCTCAAAAACACCCACCGGACCATTCCAGATAATAGTGCCCGCATTAGCAATGATATGGGCGTAGTCAGCTGCCGTTTGTGGGCCGATATCCAGAATCATTTCATTGCTGGAAACGTCATCCACAGACTTGATTGTGGCAATCGCTGTGGCAGAAATTTCTGTACCTACAATCACATCTTTGGGTAAGGGGATGGCGCCGCCGCGTGCTTTGGCTGCCGCCATTAAACGGCCTGCTTCGGCGACCAAATCAGGTTCGTATAGTGACTTGCCCACCGGTTTACCCGCCGCCGCCAGAAAGGTATTGGCGATACCTCCGCCAACAATCAGTTGATCGGCTAGCTGACTAAGCGAGGCCAGTAACTCCAGTTTTCCAGATACTTTGGAGCCGCCGACGATGGCAACTAACGGCCGCTTAGGATTGGCTCTGGCCTTTTGCAAAGCCTCAACTTCGGCAATCAGTAATGGGCCGGCGCAGGCTTCTGTCGCAAAACGCGCAACGCCATGCGTGGATGCTTGAGCACGATGAGCCGTACCAAAAGCGTCCATCACATAAACATCGCATAGGGCAGCATAGGCTTTGGCCAGACTCTCGTCGTCGCTTTTCTCGCCTGGGTTAAAGCGTACGTTTTCGAGCAGAACAACCTCGCCCGGCGTTACCTTTAATCCACGCTGCCAATCGGCCACCAAGCGCACTGTTCGGTTGAGCCGTTCAGATAAATCCAAAGCCACGGGAGCCAGAGAAAACTGGGGATCGAACTGCCCTTCCTTGGGTCGACCGAGGTGTGACATCAACACCACGGCCGCTCCGGCCTGCAATGCCTTCTCTATGGTGGGCAAGGATGCTCGAATTCTGGCATCACTACTGACCTTCCCATCTTTGATCGGAACGTTGAGATCCTGCCGAATCAACACACGTTTGCCAGACAGGTTTAGATCGGTCATTTTGCGCATGGCCATCACGATTCCTCGATACTCGATCTCGGGTTACAGCCTGAAACTTAATGGGCCTTCATCAACGCCAAGCTGGTATCTAACATGCGATTGGAGAAACCCCATTCATTGTCGTACCAGGAGCAGACCTTAACCAAAGTGCCATCGATAATCCGGGTTAGTGACGCGTCATACACGGAAGAATGCGGATTATGGTTAAAGTCTACGGAGACCAAAGGCTCGTCCGTATAGGCCAGAATACCCTTGAGTGCGCCAGCAGACGCCTCTTTGAGGATCTGGTTGACTTCTTTCACGCTGGTTTCGCGAGCCGCTTTGAAGGTCAAATCGACCAACGAGACGTTGATGGTCGGCACACGCACCGAGAACCCGTCCAGTTTGCCATTAAGCTCTGGCAGCACCAGGCCGACAGCCGCAGCGGCACCCGTCTTAGTAGGTATCATGGACTGAGTAGCGGAGCGGGCACGACGCAGATCGCTATGATAAACGTCGGTCAATACTTGATCGTTGGTGTAGGAATGGATGGTGTTCATCAACCCATGCACCAAACCGATTTTTTCGTGTAAGGGCTTGACCAGAGGAGCCAGGCAGTTGGTTGTGCAAGAAGCGTTAGAGATTACCGTATGGCTGGCCCGCAACACGCCATGGTTGACGCCGTAAACGATGGTGGCATCGACGTCTTCGCCGGCAGGCGCTGAGATCACAACTTTCTTAGCACCGGCGGTAAGATGACCGCTAGCCTTGGCTTTGGAGGTAAAGAATCCGGTGCATTCCAGGACCACATCAACGCCCAGATCTTTCCACGGAAGCTTGCTGGGGTCGCGTTCTGCGACCACGCGGATCCGGTCACCGTTGACAATCATGAAATCACCGTCGACGCTCACCTCGCCGGGGAAGCGGCCATGCACCGTGTCATAACGAGTCAGATGAGCATTGGTATTGGCGTCGCCTAAATCGTTGATGCCAACAATCTTAATCTGGTCGGTGCGATTGGACTCGTAGAGCGCACGCAAAACGTTCCGACCGATACGTCCATAACCATTGATCGCGACTTTAATTGCCATGAGAAAACTACTCCTCTTTGAACTTAATCTGAACTCTAATTTCTTTAGCTACCCTTTTGTTGACTTAAGGGTAACTTAAGCCAGTGACTTGGCCAGCGCCACTACCTTATCAACGGTGAAGCCAAAAA
>Ga0255312_1000088_pt1 | contig 13988 bp, 9 predicted proteins | sample EtOH5_T0_E5_meta_FD_202081 | JGI IMG/M metagenome (GOLD analysis project Ga0255312, IMG submission 202081) | Sandy soil microbial communities from University of British Columbia, Vancouver, Canada - EtOH5_T0_E5 | ecosystem: Engineered > Artificial ecosystem > Sand microcosm > Unclassified ...
TTGGTGGTGAAGAAGGGCACGAAGAGGTTGCCGGGCGAAGGGAGTCCCGGGCCTTCGTCGCGCACTTCGACTTCCACTATCCCGTCGCGACAGGCCCAGGTGACCTCGACCCCGCCGCCGGTTTCCCGCGCGGCCTCCAGCGCGTTGGTGAGCAGGTTGATCAGCACCTGGTCGAGCTGGTCGCCGTCGGCGCGAATGGTGAGCGGAGGCCCTTCCATCAGGCGCACCGGCAGCCGGGTCTCCAGGTGGATGGCGCGGCGTACCCAGTCACCCACCTCGAGCGGCGCCAGCACGGGCGGCGGCAGCTTGGCGAGCCGCGCATACGACGCCATGAACCGGTTGAGCGCGTCGGAGCGGGTGGCGATCACCTCGAGCCCCTTACGCAGGTCGGTTTCCCAGTCGGCCGCGCGCGGTGCGCGGTCGAGCAGGCTGGTCATGGTGCCGGTAAGCGACTTGATGGGCGCCAGCGAGTTGTTGATTTCGTGGGAGAGCACCCGGACCAGCCGCTGCCACACCTGGCGCTCCTCGCTGCGTAACACGCGGCTGATGTCCGCCAGCACCACCATGTCGAGCGGCAGGCCGCCCTGCCGGAAGGGCCGGCGGCGCACCTCCCACTTGCCGGTGGCGGCTCCCGGCACCACCAGCTCGAGGATGCGCGGCGTTTCGCCCTCCAGGGTCTGTTCCAGGCCCAGCTGCGCCGCGGTGCGCCCGATCAGCCGCTCGGCGGGCTGGCCCAGCAGCCGCTCGCCCGCGCGGTTGGCGAGCCGGAGGGCGCGCGTCGCGTCGAACGCGAAGACCGCAACGTCGATTTCTTCCATGACCCGGCGCAGCAGCGCATCGGCCTCCAGCGCGCCCAGCCGCTGTTCCTTGAGGGTCTCCTGCAGGGTGTTGACTTCGCGCCGCACCGCGCCGAGCACGTCGTCGCTCTCTGCTTCGCGCGCGCGCAGCGTGAAGTGCCCCTCGCGAAGCCCCGCGAGCAGGTTGGCGATGACCTGCAGGGGACGGATGACCCGGAGCTGCGCCGCGCGCGCCGCGATCAGCCAGAAGAGGAGCAGCGCGCCGAGTAGCGTGCCCCGCAGCAGCCCGGACACCGGCACCAGCCAGAGCAGCACCGTGGCGGCGACCAGCGCGGGCAGGCCCGCCAGCAGGGCCAGCAGCAGGATCTTGCGATCGTGGGCGAGCTTCACGGGAGAAAGGTACTGCCCCGGCGGCGCCTCAGAGGCCGTAGCGCTGCAGTCTCCGGTAGAGCGCGCTGCGGGAAAGGCCGAGCGACTTGGCGGCGAGACTCACGTTGCCGTCGTGGCGGGCGAGCGCCTGGCGGATCGCTTCGCGCTCCAGCGCCTCGAGGCTCTGCCCCGACGCCGCCGCGGTCGGGGCCCGCGCCAGCGTGGCGGCCAGCGCGAGGTCCTCGGCCTGCAGCGTGGGCACCCGCGCCAGCAGCACGGCGCGCTCGACCGCGTGGTCCAGCTCGCGCACGTTGCCGGGCCAGTCGTAGGCGCGCATGGTCTGCAGCGCCTCCTCCGAGAAGCCGGTGCGTTCCTTGGCGTAGCGGGCCGAATGCCGCTGCAGGAAGTACTGCGCCAGCGGGAGGATGTCCTCGCGCCGCTCGCGCAGCGGAGGCAGCCGGATCTCAATGGTGTTGAGGCGGAACAGCAGGTCCTCGCGAAAGCGGCCCGAGGCCACCTCGTCGCGCAGATCGGCGTTGGTGGCCGCGATCAGGCGGACGTCCACCCGGCGGGTCACCGAGCTGCCCACCCGCTCGAGCTCGCCGGTTTGCAGCACGCGCAGCAGCCGGGCCTGTTGCCCCAGCGCGATATTGGCGATCTCGTCGAGAAAGAGCGTGCCGCCGTCGGCCAGCTCGAAGCGGCCGGCGCGATCCGTCTTGGCGTCGGTGAAGGCGCCTTTGACGTGGCCGAAGAGCTCACTCTCGAACACCCCCTCCGACAGTCCGCCGACGTTCACCACCACGAGGGACTTGTCGCGCCGGCGGCTCGCGGCGTGGATCCAGCGGGCCACCACTTCCTTCCCGGTCCCGTGCTCCCCGGTGACCAGCACGTTGGCGTCGCTCGGCGCGATCCGCTCCATCAGCTCCAGCACCGGGCGCATCGCGGCCGATTCGGCGATCAGGTCGGGCAGACCGCTGCGGCGGAGCAGCTGGTTTTCCTGCTCGAGCCGCTGGGTGATGCGGAGCGCGCGGCCCAGCTCGACCTGGGTGCGCAGCGTGGTGAGCAGGCGCGCGTTGTCCCAGGGCTTCTCGATGAAATCGCGGGCGCCGAGCCGCATCGCGTCGACCGCCTTCTCGACCGAGCCCCAGGCGGTCATCACGATCACCGGCAGCGTGGGGTCCAGCGCGCGAATGCGGGAGAGCAGGTCGAGTCCCTCCCGCCCCGAAGTGGTGTCGCGGGTGTAGTTGAGGTCGATCAGCGCGGCGTCGGCCTGCTCCTTCTCCAGCAGGGCGAGCACCCCTTCGGGTACGTGCGCGGTCGCGGTGCGGTAGCCTTCGGCCTTGAGCAGGAGGCGGAGGGCTTCGACGATATCGGACTGGTCGTCGGCGATAATGACAAGAGGAGTCAAGGAGGCCGCTCTACTCGTTCACCATCCAGCCGTCCTTCAGGTTCACGATCCGGTTGCTGTACTTCGCGTTCTCCTCCGAGTGGGTCACCTGGATGATCGTGGTGCCCTCGCGATTGAGGCCGCGGAACAGCTCCATGATCTCGCGCGCCTGCGCCGAATGGAGATTGCCGGTCGGCTCGTCGGCCAGGATCAGCTTGGGCTTGGCCACCACCGCCCGCGCCACGCCCACCAGCTGCTGCTGCCCGCCGGACAGCTGGTTGGGGTAGAGGTCCTTCTTGCCGACGATCTGAAAGCGGTCCAGGATATCGGCCACCATCGCCTGCCGCTCGCCCTTCGGAACATCCCGGTAGGACAGCGGGGTCTCGATGTTCTCGTACACGGTGAGATCGTCGATCAGGTGGTACTGCTGAAAGACGAACCCGATCGACTGCCGGTTGAGTTCCGCGCGCTGCTTGGCCTTGAGCTGATGGACCGGATAGCCCTGGAACTCGTAGCTCCCGCTCCACCCCGCATCGAGCATCCCCAGGATGCCCAGCAGGGTGGACTTGCCCGCCCCGCTCGGCCCCATGACGGTGACGAACTCGCCCTCGGCGATCCCCAGCGTGATCTGGCGGAGCACCCAGGTGCGGGTGGGTCCGGTCTGGAAGAACTTTTCGACGTTCTGGAGTTGGATCATGTCGTCAGGGAGCCGGAGTCAGGACACAGGGGACCGGGGAACTAACCTCGGAGCGGTGGGCCCGAACAAGGGCAGCATCCGCCCCGGGGTGCCGGCTCATTCGCTGCGCAGCGCTTCGAGCGGGTCGACGCGGGTCGCGGCCTGCGCCGGCCGCCAGGCGGCCAGCAGAGAGATGCCGGTGAGCCCCAGCGCGACCGCGGCGAAGACGACCGGATCGCTCGCTTTCACGGAGAACAAGACGCCCCGCATCAGCCGGGTCAGGCCCAGCGCCGCGGGAATCCCCAGCAGCAAGCCGAGCACGGTGAGCCGCAGCCCGCGTCCCAGCACGAAGCGCCGGAGCCCGGCCCCGTCGGCGCCCAGCGCCATGCGGATGCCCATTTCGCGGGTGCGCCGGGTGACCAGATAGGCCATGGTGCCGTAGATCCCGAAGGCCGCCAGCCCGAGCGCGATGCCCCCCAGCCCGCCGAGCAGCATGGCCATGAAGCGGATGGGTGAGACCTGCTGAGCCAGGTCGGCCTCGAGGGTCATCACGTCTTCCACCGGCTCGTCGGAATCCACCGTGCGCGCCACGGCCTTGAGGGTGGTCGCGGCCACCGCGGGATCGCCGTGGAAACGGATCATCAGCCGGAACGGGCCGGCCGACTCCTGCGCCGTGGAGGTATAGAGCAATGGGATGGCCCCTCGGCCGAAGGGGTGGTTGGCGAGGTCGCCGACGACGCCCACGACGGTCAGCCAGGCGCCGCCGGCGTCGATGCGCAGCCGCTTGTCCAGCGCCTGCTCGCCCGGCCAGAGCAGCGACGCGGCGTGCTGATTCACCAGCACGACCCCGGACGCCCCGGCCCGGTCGGTCGCCAGAATGCCGCGGCCGGCCAGCAGCGGGATCTGCATCAGGCGGAAATAGTCCGGGGAGACGGCGTTGCCGTGGCCCGGACCGCGCCCCATCGGCACCGGGCCCGCCGCCCCTTCGAGGCGAATCCGGGTCGACTGCCCGACAAAGGAGTTGAGGAAGATGGGCCGCTCGATGGCGGTCGCTTCGACCATGGGCTGGACCGCCAGCCGCTCGAGCAGCTGCTCCTCCAGCAGCCGCACCTGGCCCGGCTGCTGATAGCGGGGCGCCGCGAGCTGCAGCCGCGCGGTGAGCACGTCGTGCGGGTTATAACCGAGGTCCCCGATGCGCCGCTCCACCAGGAAGGACTTGATCATGAGGCCCGCCCCCGCCAGCAAAACCAGCGCGAGCGCGATTTGAACCACCGCCAGCGCGCCCCGCACCCGGCCGTCGCGGCGCCCGGCGGTCGCCCCGGCGGCGCCCGTCTTGAGGGTCTCGTTCAGGTCGATCCGCGCGGCGCGCAGCGCCGGCACCAGCCCGAAGCCCAGCCCGACCAGCAGCGAGAGCAGCAGCGTATAGAGCAGGAAGCGCCAGTCGGTTCCCAGCTGGATCCAGAACGGCATGGCGCTGTCGATCAGGCTGGTGACGTAGCGCACCCCCCAGAACGAGAGCAGCAGCCCCAGCGCCCCGCCGGCCAGGCCGAGCAGCATCGTTTCGGCGAGCAGATGCCCCGCGACCCGGGCGCGACTGGCGCCCAGCGCCACCCGCACGGCCAGCTCGCGGCCCCGGATGGCGGCCCGCGCCAGGAACAGGTTGGCCAGGTTGGCGCAGGCGATCAGCAGGACGAAGCCCGACGCGCCGAGCGCGAGCAGAAAGGCTTCCCCGCTGGTGTCGTCCGAAATGTCCTGCTTGAGCGAGCCCGCCCGCCCGCTCCAGCCGGCATAATGGGCGGAGTCGGCGGTCGCCAGCCGTGCGGAAATGCTGGTCATTTCCGCATTCGCCTGGGCCAGGGTCACTCCGTCGCGCAGCCGACCCACCACGCCGAGCGAGCGGTCGCTCGCGGCGGCGGCCGCGTCGCCCGTCATCGGGATCCACAGCGCCGCGAACTCGGGGAAGCCGAAGCGCGGCGGCATGATGCCGATGACGGTGCGGGCCGCGCCGTTGAGCCGCACCGTCTTGCCGATCAGCGTGCTGTCGCCGCCGTAGCGGCGGAGCCACAAGCCGTAACCGAGCAGAATGACCGGCGCCGCGCCGGGCGCCTCGTCGGCCGCGGAAAAACCGCGCCCGCGCACCGGGGCGACGCCCAGCAGCTCGAAGACCTTCGCGGTGACCGCCGCCCCACCTACCCGCTCGGGCTCGCCGCTGCCCGACAGCGCGTAGGGCTCTTCGCGGTAGGCGCCCAGCGCCGCGAAGCTCCCGGCGCTGGCTCGCCAGACCAGGAAGGTGGGCCACGCGGTGCCTACCGCGCAGCCCTGGCACAGCTCCTTGGGGTTCTGCTCGCTGACGTCCACCAGCCGGTCGGGCTGCGGGAACGGCAGCGGCCGGAACTCGATCGCATTGACGAAGTTGAAGATGGTCGCGTTGGCGCCGATGCCGAGCGCGAGCGAGAGCACCGCCACGGCCGAGAGCAGCGGCGAGCGCGCCAGCGAGCGCGCGGCGCGGTGGAGCTCCGTGAAAAGGAACACTGCTAGTGGTGGACGCTGACCCGCTCGCCCGCCTCCTCTTCCTCGACCACCTTGCCGTCGAAGAGCTTCACTTCCCGGTCTGCCCAGCGCGCATAGCGGGGATCGTGGGTCACCATGCAGATGGTGGCGCCGCCGCGATGCAGCTCGCGCAGCAGCTCCATCACCGCCTCGCCGTTCTGCGAATCGAGGTTTCCGGTGGGCTCGTCGGCGAGCAGAATGGCCGGCTCGCCCGCGACCGCGCGCGCCACGGCGACGCGCTGCTGCTGGCCGCCCGACAACTGCGACGGATAGTGCTTCATGCGGTGCGCCATGCCGACCCGCTCCAGCGCACCGGTCACCCGCTGCTGCCGCTCCGAGGAGGGCATGCCGCGATAGGTGAGCGGCAGCTCGACGTTCTCGTACACGGTGAGATCGCCGATCAGGTTGAAGGCCTGGAAGATGAACCCGATCTGGCGGTTCCTGACCCGCGCCCGCTCCGACGGCGTCAGGCTCTCCACCGAATGCCCGGCCAGCGTGTAGGTCCCGCCGCTGGGCGTGTCGAGCAGCCCGAGGATGGAGAGCAGCGTCGTCTTGCCGCAGCCCGACGGGCCGGAGATCGAGACGTACTCCCCCTTCATGAGCTGAAGGTGGATGTCCGAGAGCGCGTGGGTCTCCAGCTCGTCGGTGTAGAAGATCTTCTTGATGCCTTCGAGCTTGATGAGGGTTTCGCCGGGCGCCGTGCTCATGTGGAGTTCCTTGTGAGTAGGTAACCGCTATTTGATGCGTACGCGTTCGACATTGTCCCAACGGGTCATGTCCGAGAGGATCACGATGTCGCCGGGAACCAGCCCATCCTTGATTTCGACGCTGGTCACCGAGGTTCGGCCGAGTCGCACCGTCACCCGCTGCGCGTACTTGCCGCCCTCGACCAGCTTGAAGATCCCGATAGGCGCGTCCTGGTTGCCATAGGCGGGCCGGCCGGTAAACAACACGTTCTTGAGTCGGGCTATCTCTATGACACCGTCAACGCTCAAATCGCTGCGAGCGCCGGCGGGAGGCGTCCCCTCCAGCGCCACGTCGACGGTCACCGTGCCTCCCGAGGAGGCCGGGTCAATCCGACTGACATGCCCGGGCGCGATTCCGTTGCGCGTATCGATGAAGGCCTTCTGGCCGATGGCGAGGTCCTTGGCCTGATTCTCGGGAACCCGGAGCACGGCCTTGAGCCGCAACGGGATGGGGTCGATCCGGGCCAGCGTCGTCCCGGCCGTGGCGTACTGGCCGCTCTGCAGCGGGACCTCCCGCAGCACGCCGTGGATCCCGGCTCGCACCACCATCGACGCCTTGAGCCCGTGCTGGAACTGCGCGATGGAGCGCAGCCGGCCGACCTGCTCTTCCTGCACCTTGATCTGCTCGTCGATAGTCTGGGTGAGCAGCTTGAGGCGCTCCTCCTCGATCTTGACCCGCTCGGCGAGCGCGTCGGCGCGGTCCTGTGCCTGCTTCTGATCCAGCGGGATGATGAGGCCCTGCTTGAGCAGCTCCGCCCCGGCGTCGGCGCGCCGCTTGGCATCGAGGAGCTGTGACTTGAGATCGGCGAGGGCCGAAGCCTGGGTCAGCCGGTTGGTATTGAGATTGGTCTTGAGCTGGACCAGCTGCGACTGGGCGTCGGTGAGCTGCCGGTCGGCGTTGAGGGTCTGGATCTCGACGTCGGGATTGCTCAGCTCGAGGATGATGGTCTCCGGCTCGACCGGCGTGGTGCCCGGAAGCAGGTGGATCTTCTCGACCCGACCCGTGGTGACGGCGGTGATGAACCGGGTGTCTTCCGGCACCAGGGTGCCCGGCCCGCGTACCTCCAGCACCATCTCGCCGCGTTCCACCGTGTCGGTGTAGATCACCCCGGCATCCACCGTGGGGGCGGCGGGCTTGAGGCTCATCAAGCCGATCGTGACGACCACCAGGCCGGCCACCCCGACGCCGATGAGCACCCATTTCTTGTAGTTCTTTTGCGGATCGCGCTTTATGTCCATTGCGTTTGATCAAGGTCAGGAATCAGGGGTCAGGGAAAATCCCTGGCCCATCATGGGTTCCCTAAGGGAAGTCCCATGCCATCGATCTGGCTTCGTAACTCATTTAATGACAACATGATATACGAAAGTACGGAAGGATGACCTGGCGGGCCTGTTCGGCCGTGGGATTACAACGTCCCACGAGCGAACACATCTAACACTTCCCTAGTCCTGGTAGAACTTCTTCCCGCTCCGCGCCATCTCCACGAGGGAGGGCGCGGCAGTGAAGCGCGGCCCATGGGCCAGGGTCAGCGCCTCGAGCTCGCGGACCACCTCGCCCGCACCCAGGTAGTCGATGTAGCGCAGCGGTCCGCCGCGGAAGGGCGGATATCCAATGCCATAGATGGCGCCGAGATCGCCGTCGCGCGGGGAACGCACCACGCCCTCCGCCATGGCCAACGCCGCTTCGTTGAGCAGGATGTACGCCAGCCGGCGCTCGATTCCGTCCCATTCCACCGTCGCGAGCGGGGCCACGCCCAGCAGCTTGTACACGGCGGGGTCGGGCTCGGTCTTGTGTCCGCCATGGTACAGGTAGAACCCCTTGCCCGACTTCCGCCCCAGCCGGCCGGCCCCCACCATCGCCGCGACGCCGGGCCCCGGCGTCATGCGCTCTCCGAACGCGGCGTGCATCACGCCGCTGGCCTTTTGCGCTACGTCGAGTCCCACTTCGTCCAGCAGGGCGATCGGCCCTACCGGAAAGCCGAATCGCGTCATGGCGCGATCGATCAGGTCGATCGGCGCACCCTCGGCGAGCAGTAACCCGGCTTCGTTGAGATAGGGCGACAGGATGCGGTTGACCCAGAAGCCGGGACGGTCCGCCACCACGATGGCCGTCTTGCCCATCCGGCGCCCGAACTGCACCGCGGTGGCGATGGCGCGCGGGGCCGTGTGGGCCGCCGGGATCACCTCGAGCAGGGGCATCCGGTCCACCGGCGAGAAGAAGTGCATCCCCAGGATGCGCTCCGGGTGCGCGGCGCCTTCGGCGATGCTCGCAATGGGAATGGTCGAGGTGTTGCTCGCCAGGACGGCCTCGGGCCGCAGGACCGCTTCCGCTTCCGCCATCACCGCGCGCTTGACCGCCAGATCCTCGAAGACCGCTTCGATCACCAGGTCGGCACGCTCGAAGCCGCGCCAGTCCGCCGAGCCGGTGAGCAGCGCGGCCTTGCGCTCGTACTCATGGCGGGAAATCCGCTTGCGGATCAGCTGGCCCCGCACGATGTCGCCGGCGGCTTTGAGGCCCTTGCCGACCCGCGCCAGCTCGGCGTCCTTGAGCCGGGCCTCGACTCCGGCCTGCGTTACCGCGGTGCCGGCGATCCCCGCGCCCATGAATCCGGACCCGATGATGCCCAGCCGCCGAACCGGAAGGGGCGGGGCGCTTCCCTCCGGCACTCCGAAGTCCTTCTTGAGGGCGTTGGTCGCGAAGAAGATGCGCACCAGGTTGCGGGAGACTTCGCCCACGGCGAGCTCCCCGAAGAGTCGGGCTTCGCGTCGCAGTCCGGCCTCCAGCCCGTGCTCCATGCCGGTCTGCACCGCCTCGAGCGCGGCGAGCGGCGCGGGGTAGTTCCCGGCGGTCTTCTTGAGCACCTGTTTGCGCGCCTGCGAGTAGACCAGGCGCCGGCCCAGCGGATTGCGCTCCAGCAACAGGCTGCCGCGCGCGGGACGGTCGGCGCCCCCGTGCCGGGCCAGCCGGTCGGCGGCCGCCAGCGCGGTGCCGCGCAGGATGCTCGCCGGCACCAGCTCGTCCACCAGTCCGAGCTTGAAGGCCTTGGCGGCGCGCTCGGTCTTGCCCGCGAGGATGATGTCGAGGGCGGCGCGCACCCCGATCACCCGGGGCAGTCGCTGGCAGCCTCCCGCTCCAGGCAGAATCCCGATTTGCACCTCGGGCAGTCCGATCACCGTCTTGGGCGAATCGGTCGCGATGCGCCAGGCGCAGGCCAGCGCCAGCTCGCAGCCCAGCCCGACGCAGGCGCCGTGGATCCCGATCACGATCGGCTTGGGAAAGCGCTCCAGCCGGTTGATCATCTCCTGGCCGGCGCGGGCCAATGCCTCCCCGTCGGCAGCACTGCCGATCCTGATGAATTCCTGGATGTCCGCGCCGGCGATGAAGGTGTCGGGTTTGCCCGAGAGCAGCACGACGGCCCGCAGCGCGGTATCGGCCTCGATGCGCGCCAGCAGAGCCTCGAGTTCCCCGATGACGCGGCTACCGAGCGCGTTGACCGGCTCACCCGGCACGTCGAGGGTGAGCAGCGCGATCCCGTCAGTGGAGGTCAGGGTGAACGCCGCCATGCGGCTCGGAGGATCGGGGGAACCGACCATCGGCGCATCAGGGGGAGGCGGCCGGAAGAGGGGAAGGCCCTGCTCACCGGATTCCCTCATCCCACGTTCTCCAGTACCATCGCCAGCCCCATTCCCCCCTGAGCGCAGATCGAGATCAGCCCGAATTGCACGCCGCGGCGCGTCATCTCGTTGGCTAGCGTAGTCACCAGGCGTGCCCCGGTGGCGCCGAAGGGATGACCGATCGCGATGGAGCCGCCCGCCACATTGGTGCGCTCCCAGTCCACCTCCCCCAGCGGTTGCGCGCGTCCCAGCCGCTCGGCCCACGCCTTGGAGGCCCAGGCCTGAACGTTGGACAGCACCTGCGCCGCGAAGGCCTCGTGGATTTCGAGCAGGCCCAGCTCGTTCCAGCCGATTCCGGCTCGCTCCAGCGCGATCGGCACGGCGTAGGCGGGGCCCATCAGCAGCTGCCAGCCCGGGTCCACCGCGGCCACCGCGTAGCTCCGGATCGCGGCGAGCGGCCGGTAGCCCAGCGCGCGGGCCTTGGCTTCGGCCATCAGCAGCACCGCCGCGGCACCGTCGGTGAGCGGGGAGGAATTCCCGGCGGTCACCGAGCCGTAGCGGCGGTCGAACACCGGCTTGAGCTGCGCGAGGGCATCGAGCGAGGTGTCGCTGCGAATCCCGTTGTCGCTGCTGGTCACCTGGTCCAGCCCCGCGCCGCCGAACCAGGGGACGATCTCCGCACTGAGCCGCCCGTCCGCGGTGGCCGCGGCGGCGCGCTGGTGGCTCATCAAGGCCAGCCGGTCCTGCGCGTCGCGGGAGATCCCGTTTTCCTTGGCCATCTTCTCCGCCGATTGACCCATCGATTCGCCGGTGGAGGGCTCCGCGATAGCGGGCGAGACCGGAACCAGGTCCCGGGGACGGACCGAGGCGAACAGCTTGAGCCGCTCGCCCAGTGTCTTGGCTTTGCCGACGGCGACCAGAATCTGGCTCATCCGCTTCGAATGCAGGATCGGGATGTCGGAGAGCGACTCCACCCCGCCCGCCAGGATCACGTCGGCGTGGCCCAGCAGAATCTGGTCGTGCGCATTGCTGATCGCCTGGCCCGCCGAGGCGCAGGCGCGGTTCAGGCTGTAGGCGGGGATGGTGCGGGGAAACTGTGGCAACAGGGAGACTTCTCGGGCGACGTTCGGCACCAGCACCGACGGGATCACCTGCCCGAAGATGACCTCGTCGACCTCCTCGCCGGGGAGATTCGCGCGGTAGAGCAGCTCGCGGGCGGCGTGGCGGGCCAGCTGAACGGCGGGGACATCGCGGAACACCGTGCCGCTGCGCGCAAAGGGGGTGCGCAACCCAGCCACCACGACGGGCCGGCGGTCACTGGTCACCGGTCACCGGTCACTTGCGTTCAGCGAGCACGCTCGCCATCGCGCTCCAGCGCGCGTTGTCCACGGCCTCCACCGCCTCGCGTCCGTGGATCACCACCAGCGGCGCCACCAGCTTGTAGAGCTCTCCCGAGCGCAGCAGGTGCTTGTCGCTGGAAGGGCCCCACCCGAAGGCCTTCTGCGCCTCCAGGAAAGTCTCCATCATGAGGATTCCTTTGGGCGCCACGGCCGCCACCAGGTTGGGCATATGCTCGCGGTCCAGGAAATTGAAAACCAGCACGGCGTCGTAGCTTTCCAGCGTGGGCCAGCCGGCCTCGAGGTCATGCTGCTTCCAGGTCACCTCCAGCTGGCGGGCCTTCGCCTCTTTGCGGCCGATCTCCAGCGCGGCGGGGTCCTTGTCGATGGCCACCACCTTGGCGCCCAGGGCGGCGGCAGCCAGGGCATGCCGGCCCGACCCGCACGCCAGGTCGAGCACTCGGCTCCCGGCCTTGATGCGGTGGGCGTGCCAGGCAAACCAGCTGCTGGGGCGCTCCACTTCGGTCGCGTCGGACGAGTCGGAGTAAACTCCTAGCACATGACTCCTTGGGTTCGTGCCTCGCTCCGGGACCTTGGCACCGTACGCTCCGATCTGCTGGTCATCGGTGGTGGGATCACCGGCGCCGGCATCGCGCGAGACGCGGCGCTGCGCGGGATCCGTGTCACCCTGGTGGAGGCGCGCGATTTCGGGTCGGGCACGAGCTCGCGCTCGAGCCGCCTGATTCACGGCGGGCTCCGCTATCTCGAACAGGGGCGCCTTCGCCTGGTGCTGGAATCCCTGCGCGAGCGCGCCATCCTCCTGCGCCTCGCCCCCCACCTGGTGCGACCCCTTCCCTTCGTGCTGCCCTTCTTTCGCGGCGATCGGGTGCCCGGATGGAAGGCACGGTTCGGCCTCACCCTGTACGACCTGCTCGCCGGGAGGGGTAATGTGCGCCGCCACAGGACCTTGGGCAAGCGAGGCCTGCTGGAAATCGAGCCTTTGCTGCGCGACAGGGGATTGACTGGCGGCGCCCTCTACCATGACGCCCAGTGCGACGATGCCCGGTTGACCCTCGCGGTGGCCCGGGCAGCGGCGGGCGCGGGAGCCCTGCTGGCCAACTACACCAGCGTCCTGGCCCTCCGTTTCGACGCTGGCCGCGTGGCGGGGGCCCGGGTGCGCGATGCGCTGAGCGGCGAGGAAGCCGACCTTGCCGCCCGGGTCGTCGTCAACGCCACCGGGCCCTGGTGCGATGCGGTCCGGCGGCTGGAGGACCCCAGCGCGGCTCCCCTGCTCCGGCCCACCAAGGGCAGCCACGTGGTGGTTCCGCGCGCCAGGATCGGGAACCGCCACGCCGTCATTTTCACCAGCCCGCTGGACGGCCGGGTGATGTTCATCCTGCCCTGGGGCGAGTTGACCTACCTCGGCACCACCGACACCGATTCGCCGTCCGATCCGGAGCGGATCGTTGCCGATGCCGACGACGTTTTGTACCTGCTCCGCTCCGCCAACGCGATCTTCCCCGGCGCCCATCTCACCGAAGCGGACGTCGTGGCCAGCTGGGCCGGCCTGCGCCCCTTGCTCGCGGCCGCTCCGAACGCCCCCGCCTCGCAGCTCTCGCGCGAACACCGCATCGTGGCGGGACCCGCCGGCATGCTGACCATCGCCGGCGGCAAGCTCACCACCTTCCGGCCCATGGCCCAGGCGGTGGTGGACCAGGCCGCCAGGCTGCTGGGCCACCGCTCCCCCGGCCGCTCCCTGAGCCGGAGCGTCGCCCTGCCCGGTGGCGAGGCGCGAGTCTTCGACAGCTTCCGCGCCCCGGGCCTAGAGCTGGGCCTGCCGGAGGCCACGGTGGACTACCTGCTCCGCCAGCATGGTGCGGAGATCCCGGCGATCTATGCGCTGTGCCGGCAGGTGCCGGAGTTGAAGGATCCGCTGCATCCTGAGCACCCCGCCATTGCGGCCCAGGTGCCCTTTGCCATCGAGCGGGAATTCGCCTGCACCGCGCAGGATTTCCTCGAGCGGCGCACTCGCCTGACCCTCGAAACCCGGGACCACGGCCAGGCCGCGCGGGCCGGGGTGGAGCGGCTGTTCTCGGCCCACCGGAGATTATCTTGACTGGCGTGGATCCCAACGTTTTTGAGACCGCCAACGCCGGCTTTGCCCAGGCGCTCTACGAGGAATTCCTGCGCGACCCCAATGCGGTGGCGCCGGAGTGGCGGCGCCTGTTCGAGAGCGGCCGGGTGGGGGTGAGGCCGGAAACGACCGTGTCAGTGCCGGTGTCGGTGTCGGGGAATGGAGGGTCCCCGGCGCCGGCGCCCGCCCGCAGCGGCACTGCCCCCGGCACCGACACCGTCACTCGCACCACCACGCCCATCAAGGGCCCCCCCGCGCGGCTGGTGCAGAACATGACCGAGAGCCTCTCGGTTCCCACTGCCACCACCTTCCGCGAGATCTCGGTGCGCGCGCTGGAGCAGGCCCGTGCCCGCTTCAACTCCCGATTGAAAGACGCC
>Ga0255312_1000089_pt1 | contig 13894 bp, 10 predicted proteins | sample EtOH5_T0_E5_meta_FD_202081 | JGI IMG/M metagenome (GOLD analysis project Ga0255312, IMG submission 202081) | Sandy soil microbial communities from University of British Columbia, Vancouver, Canada - EtOH5_T0_E5 | ecosystem: Engineered > Artificial ecosystem > Sand microcosm > Unclassified ...
GGGTGGTTCGGCATTCGGTGGCGGAAGATCGAACCGGAGCACATCGCCGCGACCGTACAGATTCCGGCTGTCGAGGATCAGAACTCCGTCGCGATCGTAGATACGCGCGCGCGTTTTGGTCGGCGACACGAGACGTCGCAACACCGGCGCTACACGCTCAGGGTTGATGGGAAATTCGATGCCGGACAACGCTTCATCGGAAGGCCCGTAGCTTTCGCCGGCCTGCAATTCGAGAAGACGCTCCGGATCGATCGTGATGGAGTCGGTCTCTACGGTCGCTGACGCAGCGATCGCACCGGCAATAATTTCGCTTTGCGTAAGCAGACTTTGCACGCGCGCATCAATCAGGCCGGCGCGGAACTGCGAGAGATAGAGCACGCCAGTGACGAGCGCGACCAGGCCGGTAAGGTTGAGGAAGACGATGCGGCGCGTGAGGCTCGAGAAGCTTTGTGAAATGAAGAAATGCCAAACCGAGCGGACCATGCGACGCACGGCCGATCCTTGCTTCGGCTCCGGGCGCGCCGTCTCCACGCCGGAACTTTTCGCCTCGGCGTCGCGAGCGACTGTTTCCGTGGTTCGATCAAGCACGTCGTTTAATCCAGCCGGGTTGATCGTGATCCAATCCGATCCGGGGATTTTACCGCAAGCGGGCCGCTGCGTCAGGCCGCCCGAGCGGCTGAAACATTAAGGATTTGTCATTCCTTAAAGCGATAGCCGACACCGTAAAGCGTCTCGATCATCTCGAAATCGTCGTCGACAACCTTGAACTTCTTGCGCAGCCGCTTGATGTGGCTGTCGATCGTGCGGTCGTCCACATAGACCTGGTCGTCGTAGGCCGCGTCCATTAGCGCGTTGCGGCTTTTGACAACGCCGGGCCGCGTGGCCAACGCCTGCAGAATGAGGAACTCGGTAACGGTCAGAGTGACCGGCTCGCCTTTCCAGGTGCAGGTGTGCCGTTCGGGATCCATGCGCAGCAGGCCGCGCTCCAACACTTTGGCGGAGTCGATTTCTTTCGGCGGGGTGCCATCCTTCGGCGTCGATCGGCGCAACACGGCTTTCACACGTTCCACCAGCAAACGTTGCGAAAACGGTTTGCGGATGAAATCGTCCGCGCCCATCTTGAGCCCGAACAATTCGTCGATCTCCTCGTCCTTCGAGGTGAGGAAGATCACCGGAATATCCGTCTTCTGACGCAGGCGGCGCAGCGTTTCCATGCCGTCCATGCGTGGCATCTTGATGTCGAGGATCGCGAGATCCGGCGGCGACGTCTTGAACCCGTCGAGCGCGGAGGCGCCGTCGGTGTAAGTCATGATGCGGTAACCTTCCGCTTCGAGCGCCATCGAAACGGAAGTCAGAATATTGCGGTCGTCGTCGACGAGAGCGATTGTCGGCATGAGCCCCTCTAGAGCGTGACGTCCCGCGCGTTTTGAACCCTATAAACGGGGTCCGAAATGTGGCCTCTTTGCAACAACTATGTGATTCGGTAGCGATTACAAGCCCAAGGCACGAAAACCCTGCTACGGGCCTACAATCGTGATGCTTCGGCGGTGTGGGATATGAAGCCGGATAAGACATTCGACCCTCGGCTGGCAGCCAAGAAGTTGCTGCGCGAAGCGCGCTCCGGGGCGTTGGCGACACTGATGCCGGATTCTGGCGATCCCTATTGTTCGCTTGTGAACGTCGCGACAACCGTTGGCGGGGCGCCGGTGCTGCTGCTGTCGAAATTGGCGGTGCACACCAAGAATCTTCTGTCCGATGCCCGCGCCTCACTGATGTTCGATGAGCGCAAGGAAGGCGATCCCCTTGAAGGCGCGCGGATCATGCTCATGGGACGTTGCGTCAAGGACAACGATGCCGCGACGCCGGTCGCCTATTTGAGACGTCATCCAGACGCGGAGATGTATGTAAATTTTTCCGACTTTTCATTTTACCGAATGGAGGTGGGAGGCGCGCATTTGGTTGCCGGCTTCGGCCGCATCGTTGATCTCAGGCCCCAGGACGTCCTCACCGAAGTCGTCGATGCGAAGGCCCTCGTTGAAGCCGAAGCCGATGCAATCGCGCACATGAATACCGACCATGCCGACGCCTGCCGTCTCTATGCGACCAGGCTTCTTGGCGCGGGAGACGGGGATTGGCGATGCGTCGGCATCGATCCAGAAGGTATCGAATTGCAAAACGGGCATGCGGCGCTGCGCTTGCCATTTCCGCGACGCATCATCGCGCTCGGCACCTTGCGCGCTATGCTTAAAGAACTTGCCGAGACGGCGCGGTCAAAGTGACCGAGTGCGCTTGGAGCGCCGGACTGACGCATTAAACATAACTCCACCGGCTGGCGGGCACGGATTAACTTATTGATGCAGCGCAATGCCGCCTGCCACCTTTGCATGGCATTTTGACTTGGCTTTGAGACTGCCCCTGACTATGGTCGCGCGCCTCTGATTGAGGGGCTATACTGATGTGGTAATGAGCCGCCGGCGGGCCCCAAAGACCCGCGAGGGAATTACTAAAGCGGCTGAGTTGGGAGGAATTTCGCGTGCAAGAGCAGGGTGTGCGAAACAGCGCCTATGGCGCTGACAAATTCGGTTTCAAGAATCTCGCCGCAGTCCACTGGAACCTGAACGAGCCGCTGCTCTACGAGCATGCCATTGCGGCGGGGGAAGCTTCGGTCGTGGCGGGCGGGGCGCTCTGCGCCGAGACCGGTCATCACACCGGCCGCAGCCCCAAGGACAAGCACACCGTCGTCGATGCGCTGACCGAGAATTCACTCTGGTGGGATGGCAACCGCAAGATGTCGAAAGAGAACTTCGACAATCTTCTTGCCGATTTCCTCAAGCACGCGGAAGGCAAGAAGCTGTTCGCGCAGGACCTCTACGGCGGCGCCGACCCAAAATACCGGATCAAGACGCGTGTCTTCACCGAACTCGCCTGGCACTCGCTGTTTATCCGCCAGCTGCTGATCCGCCCTGATCGTGCCGATCTCGCCAAGTTTGAGCCCGAACTTACGATTCTCGATTTTCCATCATTCAAGCCCGATGCGAAGCGCCATGGCGGCCGCGAGGGCTCGGATACGATGGTTGCGATCGACTTCACGCGCAAGATCGTGCTGATCTGCGGCTCCTCTTATGCCGGAGAGATGAAGAAGTCGGTCTTCACCACGCTCAATTTCTATCTGCCGGCGCAGAACGTCGTGCCGATGCATTGCTCGGCGAACGTGAGCCACGAGGGCGAGAGCGCGCTGTTCTTCGGTCTCTCGGGTACCGGCAAGACCACGCTGTCCGCCGATCCACATCGCATTCTGATCGGCGACGATGAAACCGGCTGGGGTCCTGATGGCATCTTCAACTTCGAAGGCGGCTGCTACGCGAAATGCATCAAGCTTTCGCAGGAAGCTGAGCCGATGATCTGGGATGCAACCAACCGTTTCGGCGCTGTGCTGGAAAACGTGGTGTTCGATCCGGTCACGCGCATTCCCGATTACGATGATGGCTCCAAGACAGAGAACACGCGCTCGGCTTATCCGCTCGACTTTATCCCGAACGCATCTCGCACCGGGCGCGCCGGTCACCCGAAGAACATCATCTTCCTGACTGCTGACGCGTACGGAGTGATGCCGCCGGTTGCGAAGCTCACGCCCACGCAGGCGATGTATCATTTCCTGTCGGGATACACGGCGAAGGTGGCGGGCACCGAAAAGGGGCTGATTGGCGTGCAGCCGGAATTCTCGACCTGCTTCGGCGCGCCGTTTCTGCCGCGGCATCCGTCGGTTTATGCCGATCTGCTGCGCGATTACATCAGCAGGCACAATGTCGACGTCTGGCTGGTCAACTCGGGCTGGACTGGCGGCAAGTACGGTGAGGGCCGGCGCATGCCGATCAAGGCGACGCGTACGCTTGTGACCGCCGCTCTCAACGGATCGCTCAAGAACGCCGATTTCCGGACCGATCCTTATTTCGGCTTCTCTGTGCCGACCTCGGTGAAGGGTGTTGAGCCGCATCTGCTGAACCCGATCAAGACCTGGAAGAACAAGGCGGAGTTCGACAAGACCGCGCGTGATCTGGTTGCCATGTTCCAGAAGAACTTCGCCAAGTTCGAAAAGCACGTCACGCCGGACATCAAGGCGGCGGCACCGGAGGTTCGCATCGCGGCTGAATAGGCCTGATGCCATGAAATTAAAAAGGGCGGCCGAGTCGGCCGCCCTTTTTCGTTTCTTGCTTTGTCAGCCGTTCGACTGCGACAGCTGCTGGCCAATCCGGTTGAAGCGGGCTTTCTGCTCGCCGCTGAGCGACGAGTAGAAGCTCTGCAGCGCCGGCTTCACGGTCTTGGCGGCGTCGATCATCGACTGCAGGCGCTTTTCCATGGCGTCGAGCCGGCCCGGAGGCGTTAGCGGTGTCTCATTCGGGCACGCTGCCTGCATGATCTCGACCGCCTTGCTGGTCGCATCCTGCAGTCTGTTCAGCTCGGCTTCCTGCGCTTCGGTCGGATTGATCACGTCCTCGATCTTCTCGATCGGCAGGTTGGCGAGACCCGGCTTGGGTTGCTTGCAGGAATCCGCTGCTTGCGCGGCTTCGCGCGCCTCCGCATTGGCGGCGATGGGCTTCGGCCCGAGCTCGTTGAAGCGCTCCTTCTGCTCGTCGCTGAGCGACGCATAGAAGTTTTCGAGCGCCGGCCGCACCGTCTGCACGGTCTGAAGCGTCGCCTCCAGCCGCGCCGTCATCGCATCGAGCCGGCCGGGAGGCGTCAGCGGAAACGCATCATCAGGCGGGCATGAGGCCTTGAACAAGGCGGCCGCATCCTGGCTTGCCTTGCGGATCTCGCCGAGGAGATCCTTCTGCTCCGCGTTGAGTCCGACCTTGCGTTCGATATCGGCGAACGGCCACGCGGTGACCCCGCTGCCCGGTTGTCTGCAAAGGTCCCGAACCGCAGCGTAATTTGGACGGGAAGCAGAACCGGAAGACGCGCGTGGGGACGACGGCGCTGCGTACGCATATTCCTCTGGGGGTCCGGCCTCGCCCCAGAACACGCCGTCGAAGAAGTCGTCGTAGACATAGGCCCAGTAGCCGTCGTCATAGCCCGCAGGCCAGAACGTGTAGTCAAAGACGTCGGAGTAGGCGTAGGGCCAGAACACCGGCCCGTACCAGGCCACGAAGGCGGCCCGGTGCCCGTGACGCCAGGCGCGGTGCGCTGCGAGATGCGCGAAGCGGTGGCGTCCGCTGAAGCGTGCGGCCTGCCCGGCGAATGGCGCAGCAAACCGGCCACGCCGCGCCGCATCCTGGGTTACGCGCGCAACGCCGTTACGCCGGTTTGCACGCTGCGTGCGCACGTTCTGTTGCGCATCGGGCTGCACAAGTTGTTGTCGCGCTGAGGCGCGCTGTTGACGGACATTCCGTATTTCGTCCCGGCGCTGGGCTCGCTGTGCTGCCGGAAGACGCCGCAACTCGCGGTCTTCGCGACGCTGCAAGGCGCGCTCAGCCCGCAACTGTTGCCGTGTATTGAGTTGTTGCTGCCGCTGCGTCTGCAGAGTTGTCTTCGCCTGTGCATTCGGCACGTTTGTCCTGGTTTGCGCGTTCGGCACGTTTGGCTTTGACTGCGCGGCCGGCGCGAGCTGACGCTGGCGTTCTGCACGCAGCTGCTGTCGCTGGATGTGCCGCTCTTGCTGAACTTGGCGCTGCGGTCGCTGGATGTGCCGCTCTTGTTGAACGTGGCGCTGCTGCTGTTGAACGTTGCGGTTGACCACTGCGGGTGCCTGATGGCGTTGAGGAGCCGCAAAATTTGGCCTCGGCGTGTTGGGCGCCGGGCGCGCGACGTGCGGCGCCGACATTTGCGGCCTTGGGGCTTGCGGTCTTGCGACCTGCGGTGGCGCGGCGCGCGGCGCCGCGACATGGGGCATGGCGCGTGGCGCAACCTGAGGCGCCGCAGGCCGCGCGGCCGGGGCCGCGGGTCGTGCAGGCGCCGCTTTTGGCGCGGCGTGTGGCGCACCGGGTTTGGCCCTGGGATCCTGTGCGGCAGCGGTCATCGGAACGGCGATGGCCAGCGCGGCGGCCAACGCCATTCGTCCAGTCAGATTCATCATCGTCGGTCCTCCACCAGCGCGGAACTTTGAGTTCCATCATTCAACTGGTTAAACGGACGAGGGTTCATCAACCCGGCGGTCGATCATTAGGATGTGATCGAAGGTGAACGGACCTTAATAATGTCGCCGCCGTTTGGCGAAGTTCCCGCTACCGCTTGGAGCCACGCGCGCGCAGACGTTCGATCAGCTCGGTGCTCGGATAAGAATCCGCGGGGAGTCCGACTTTCAGCTGCGCTTTCTTGACGGCGGCACGCGTCTTGGAGCCGACTTTCCCATCGATGTCACCAATGTCGTCGCCTTGCTGTGTCAGCAAACGCTGCAACTCCATCACCTGCTCGGGCTGCAGGACCTCGATGTCAGGATCACCCCGGTTGACGGGAGGCGCTCCGGCGAGCCGCGTCCCGAAATAGGCCACCGTCGTCACATAGACCATCGAGGAATTCCATCCGAGCAAGACCTGGAAGTTGTCATAGGCCAGAAACGCCGGTCCGCGGCGGCCCATCGGCAGCAACAAGGATGCCTTCACCCCATCCGCCGGCAGTGTGCCGTGCGCGGAACGCACGCCCCAGGCCGTCCATTGCGAACGAGGATGCTGGATGGCCAGGTCGGCCTGATCCCACGGCAAGTCGCGTGTCAGCCTGACTTCCTCAAGCCATGGCTCGCCGCGCTTCCAGCCAAGGTTCTTCAAGAAGTTTGCGGCTGACGCGATCGTGTCCGGCGTGCTCTTGACCAGGTTGCGGCGGCCATCGCCGTCGTAGTCGACGGCGTACTTGTAGTAGTCGGATGCCGTGAACTGCATGGCGCCGAGCTCGCCCGCCCAATCGCCACCCTGCATCTCATCGATCATCAGGTCGCCGCGTTGCACAATGCGCAAGGCATCGAAAAGTTGCGGTCGAAAATAATCCGGTCGCCGGCAGTCATAGGCGAGGGTGGTGATAGCCGCGAATACGTTGCTTTTACCGGTGTTCTTGCCGAAATCACTTTCCAGGCCCCAGAACGCAGTGAGGATAGGGGCTGGCACGCCGAATTCCTTTTCGACCTTCGCGAATAGCGCCGCATGGCTTTTAATTTGCTGCTGGCCGTTCTGCATCCGGTAGCCGGCGATCATACGGTCGGAGAACTTCAGGAATGACTGGTTGAATACACCCTGCGCGCGGTCTCGGTTGATGATGCGCTGTTCGAACTGAAGATAGGGCGAGGCAGCGGCGAGCACCGACGGCGAAATTCCCTGCGAGAGGGCCTCCTTTTTGAAGTCCGCCAGCCATTTGTCGAAGCTGCCGGTGTTGCGGCAGGTTGCGGCTTCAGCGGGCCCAGCAAAAAAAATGCCAAAGGCGAAAGCAGTTAAAATGAGTATGGCGGGGCCCATGATGCCGTCCGACTTTCCCATGCCAAATCTGCCCGATGCGGGGATTGGGTCAAGCACGGCTATCGCATAAATCCCGGCCGCCTAGAAGTATCGCCACCAAACGTAGACGTGACTGATCGCGATCGAGACCACCATCATCGGGAACGCGTAGAGAGAGTAAGTGATGAACCGGAACGGTACGCCGTTGCGGTCGCCGATGCCGGCGACCGTAAGGTTGGCGGAGGCACCGATCAATGTGCCGTTGCCGCCGAGGCAGGCCCCGAGTGAGAGGCACCACCACAGCGGTTCGATTTTGTCGGCGCCGCCATAAGCGGGAGCCATGCTCTTGATCAGCGGAATCATCGTGGCCACAAAGGGGATGTTGTCGACAATTGCCGACAAGAACGCAGACGCCCACAGAATGGCAAATCCCGCATGTGCCATGTTGCCGCCGGTAGCGGCGACGAGCTTGTCTGCAAGCAAGTGGAGCAGGCCGCCAACCTCGACACCATGCACCACGATAAACAGGCCGATGAAGAAAAAGATGGTAATCCATTCCACATCGCCGAAGGTCTGGTGAATGTTTTTCGCCGCCTTTTCGGAGTGGTGCGCCCAATTGTCGAGCAGCATCAATATGGCGGCGCCGAACATCGCAATCGTGGCAGGCTCCAGGTGCAACGGCCGCGCAAGAACGAAAGCGACCATGACGACGGAGAGCACGACCAGCGACTGTTTCAGCAGGAGCCAGTCCTCGATAGTGTCTTCGGCCTTCATCTTCATGACGCGGGCTTCTGCCGTCGCCGAAGCTTTAAGATCCTTGCCCCAAAGGAAATGAATCATGATCGCCTGCGCGATCATCACGACAACGATGACCGGCGTCAGGTGCACAACGAATTCGTTGAATGACAGTCCGACCTGCGAGCCGATCAGGATATTGGGCGGGTCGCCGATCAACGTAGCGGTGCCGCCGATGTTCGAAGCGAAGATCTCCGCGAACAGATAAGGATATGCCGGTACCTTGAGCGTGTTGCAGATCGCCAGCGTCACAGGAACGATCAGAAGCACAGTCGTGACATTGTCGAGAAAGGCAGACAGTACTGCAGTGGTGATCTGAAGGATGAACAACATGCGGGCAGGATGGGCCTTTGCCGCTTTTGCCGACCACACCGCCAGATACTGGAACATGCCGGAGCGGCGCGAAATTGAGACCAGGATCATCATGCCGGTCAGCAAGCCGATGGTATTCCAGTCGACGCCCTTGATGGCTTCCTCCTGATCGAGGACGCCGACCAAGACCATGACGCCAGCACCAACCAGCGCGACGATCGCGCGGTTGACCTTCTCCGACATGATGATGGCGTAAGTGACGGCGAGAATGCAGGTCGAAACCCACATCGCGTTCAGGCCAAAATAGACGTGAGATACCGCGTGCGCGGTCATTGCCGGACTCCCCAAGTCACGGGCGCCCAGCCATGCAGGCCTTCCGCACCCTTGCATTCCCCGTTCACAAGGTCCGGCACTCGCATCGGATAGTCAAGCTGAGGCTTTCGCACGCTATGATGTTGCGAGCATAATCCGGTACCCCGCGTGAGGGGTCGCAGAACAGGAGGACATCGTGGCCGCCAACGTCCGCTTTTCAAATCCGAACACGCTCGCCAAGCCGCCGGGTTATTCTTACGTGGTGGAGGCGACCGGACCGAACCGGCTGATTTTTATCGCCGGACAGCTGGGCCTCGACCTGGAGAACAGGCTCGTCGGGCAACCGGGCGATTTCCGCGCCCAGGCGAACAAAGCGGTCGAGAATCTCAAGCTCGCACTTGCCGATGCGGGCGCGACAATCAAAGACGTTGTGAAAATCAACAACTATCTCGTCGATATGTCGCACATCGCGATCTTCCGCGAGGTGCGCGACGCGCACTTCAATATGTCGGCGCCGCCGGCGAGCACAACCGTTGCGATCTCGCAGCTGGCGCGGCCCGGCGCCTTGTTCGAAATCGAGGCGATCGCGGTGTTGCCGGCGAAAGGGGCCAAGGCTGCCAAGGCGAAATCCTCGGTCCGCCGCGGATCTGCAAAGGCGCGCCGAAAGAAGCGAAGCTAGCAGTCGAATAATGGGCAGAACTCCGGCCGGTCGGCGTCGCGTGAGCGCGATGCGGATACCTTGGTGGGCGTGGGCGTGGCCCGCCGGAGCTTGGCTGATTCTGCTGCTGACGCCGTTCCTGCAAGTTCGTGGGCTCGTTGCGGCAATTGCCGGGGCAGCCTTGATCGCTACGGTTTTTGCGGCCGTGTATCACGCCGAGGTCGTCGCACATCGCACGGGCGAGCCGTTTGGCACGCTCGTGCTGGCGGTCGCGGTGACCGTGATCGAGGTGGCGCTGATCGTTTCCGTCATGATTGCAGTTCCGACGGGAAAGGCGGCGCTGGCCCGCGACACGGTGTTTGCCGCCGTGATGATTGTCTGCAACGGGATCGTCGGACTCTGCCTGCTATGGGGCGGCGCCCGCCATCACGAACAGGGCTTTCAGGTCCACGGCGCGAGTGCCGCGTTGGCCATATTGGCAGCGCTTACGATTCTCACGCTCATTTTGCCGAACGTCGCAACAACCGCACCGGGGCCGTATTTCAGCACGTCCCAACTCGTGTTTGCTGGAGCCGTCTCTCTGCTGCTTTACGGCTCTTTTGTATTTGTTCAGACCGTACGCCACCGCGACTACTTTCTGCCAGTGAAGGCGGGCGGCGAAGAAGCTCACGCCGCTCCACCTTCCAACCGGACTGCGCTCGTAAGTGCCGGCATCCTGCTCGCCGCGCTCGTCGCCATTGTCGGTCTGGCCAAGGCCTTGACCCCGATCGTAGAGATCGGGGTTGCCTCGCTCGGCGCCACCGAGGCAGTCGTGGGCATCGTAATTGCCGCGCTGGTGCTGCTGCCGGAAGGGTTGGCTGCTCTCCGGGCGGCCCAAGCCAACCGGCTACAGACCAGCCTCAATCTTGCATTGGGGTCGGCACTGGCGAGCATCGGGCTCACGATTCCGGCCGTCGCCGCTGTTTCAATCGTGCTTCAAAAGCCCCTCGAACTTGGACTGAATGCCAAGGAGCAGGTGCTTCTCGCTCTCACGCTCATCGTCGGCGTGATTACACTGGGTACCGGACGAACGACTGTTCTTCAGGGCATCGTCCATCTCGTTATCTTCGCCGCGTTCTTGTTCTTCGCCGTCGTGCCCTAGTGCGCTTCTTCCCAGTTGTCGGCGGCGCGGGCGTCGACCTGTAGCGGCACGTGCAGTGCGACCGCCGGATCAGGAGCGCTTTGCATGACGCTCTTGATGACCGGCAGCGTCCGCTCCACTTCGTTGTCCGGCACCTCGAAGATCAATTCGTCATGCACCTGCAGGAGCATCCGAGCCTTGAGCTGGTCTTTGCTGAGCTCAGGTTCGATTCGGATCATCGCACGCCGGATGATGTCGGCCGCCGATCCCTGCAGGCGGGCGTTGATCGCGGCACGTTCGTTGAATGAGCGAATGGACGGATTGCTCGCCTTGATGTCGGGATAGTGGCATTTACGGCCGAACAAGGTCAGCACGTATCCGTGCTCGCGGCAGAACTCGCGCGTTTCATCCATGTAGTCGCGGATGCCGGGGAAGCGCTCGAAATACTTCTTGATGTAGTCGCCTGCTTCCTTCGAGGCGATACCGAGCTGTGCGGCAAGGCCGAAGGCGGAAATGCCGTAGATGATTCCAAAATTGATGGCTTTCGCACGTCGGCGCACGTCAGCCGGCATGTCCTTGACCGGAACGCCGAACATTTCAGACGCGGTCATGGCGTGAATGTCGACTCCGTCCTGGAAGGCCTTGCGAAGCGTCGGCACGTGCGCAATTTCCGACAGAAGCCGAAGCTCGATCTGCGAGTAGTCGGCGGACACAAGCTTCATTCCCGGCGCGGCGACAAAAGCCCGCCGGATCTTGCGGCCGTCTTCGGTGCGGATCGGAATGTTCTGCAGATTCGGCTCGGATGACGACAACCGGCCGGTGGAAGTCGACGCAAGAGCGTAGCTCGTGTGAACGCGGTGTGTCTTCGGATTAACGTATTGGGGCAGGGCCTCGGTGTAGGTCGAGCGCAGTTTCGAGACCTGGCGCCAGTCCAGGATCACTTGCGGAAGCTTGTGCCCCTGCTCGGCCAGCTCCTCGAGTGTTCGCGCGCCCGTCGACCACTGACCGGTCTTGGTCTTCGTGCCGCCCGGCAGGCCCATTTGTCCGAAAAGAATGTCGCCGAGCTGTTTCGGGCTGCCGGGGTTGACCTGCGTCCCGGCGATCTTGTTGATCTCCTGCTCGAGCGCCACCTGCTTTTTGCCGAACTCATTGGAAAGCAGCGACAGGACGCCGGGATCGACAGAAATGCCGCGCTCTTCCATCGAGGCAAGAACTTGCGGCATGGGGCGTTCGAGCGTCTCATAAACGCTGACGACCTTGTCCGCAGCCATGCGTGGCTTCAGGGCCTGCCAGAGCCGCAGTATCACGTCGGCGTCTTCCGCGGCGTAAGCTGCAGCTCGCGCAACGGGCGTTGCTTCCGGCGTGAACAGCGCTTTGTCTTTGCTCTTCACATCAGTGAAGCGCGCCGGGCTGCGGCCGAAATAGCGCGTGACGACGCTGTCGATGTCATGAGCGCCTTTGCCGGCGTCCATTACGTACGACATCAACATCGTGTCGTCAGTCGCTCCGAGCCGGACGCCGCGGCAGGCCAGCACCAGCCAATCGCGCTTGATATCGTGGCCTACTTTGACGATGCACTCGTCTTCGAGAACCGGCTTGAGCGCATCGAGTGTCTGGCGCTCAGGGATTTGCCCGGCGCAAAGCTTGGCCGCAAACAGCCCCGACGTTTCGCCCTCGCTGGCTTCGCGGTGACCGAGCGGCAGATAGGCCGCTTCGTTTGGCGCTACCGCGATTGCAAGGCCGCAAAGAGCAGTCTGCATTGGATCGAGCATGCTGGTCTCGGCCTTGAGTGCCAGCACGCCGGTCTCGTGGGCGCGTGCAATCCAGTGCTGCAGGCGGTCAAGTGTCTCGATTGTTTCATATTTCGCGGTGTCGAGTTTCACTTGCCGCAATGAGGCCAGCCGGCGCTCCGCCAACGAAATCGGCGTGAGCGCAGGCGCGATAGGTCCCGCGGTTTTGCGCGGCGTTGAGACATCGAGCGGCAGTTGTCCCTGTCCGGCGGTCCGGCTCGAAGGAGCGGGGGCAGCGCTTGGCTTTGCCGCAGGGGTCGAATCTGCGCTGCTGGACTCGACCTGCGTTGCGTCGACCCCGCTTTTCTCGGCAACGCGTTGGATCAGCGTCTTGAAGCCCATCGACTTGAGAAATGCGATCAGCGCTTTGTAGTCCGGCTCGTGCACGCCGAGGCTTTCGATTGGCACGTCCAGCGGCACGCGGTCGTCCAGTGTGACAAGCTTCTTGGACATGCGCGCAGCCTCGGCATTGTCGAGGAGGGCCTGACGGCGCTTGTCCTGCTTGATCTCGCCGGCGCGTTTGAGCAAAGTTTCGAGATTGCCATATTCGCCAATCAGCTGCGCCGCGGTTTTCACGCCGATGCCCGGGACGCCAGGCACGTTGTCGGATGTGTCGCCGATCAGCGCCTGGACCTCGATCACCTTGTCCGGCGGCACGCCGAATTTCTCGATGACCTCGGGAATTCCGATGCGCGCATCCTTCATGGTGTCGTACATGATCACGCAGTCGTTCACGAGCTGCATGAGGTCCTTGTCGGAGGACACGATGGTCGCGGTTGCGCCGGCTTCGCAGGCCATCCGTGCATAGGTCGCGATCAGGTCGTCCGCTTCGTACCCTGCCTGCTCGAGGCACGGAATCTCGAAGGCGCGCACGGCATCGCGAATGAGAGGGAACTGCGGAATGAGGTCATCGGGCGGGGGAGGCCGATGCGCCTTGTACTCCTTGTACATTTCGGTGCGGAAGGTCTTCTCGGATTTGTCGAAGACAACCGCGAGATGCGTCGGCCGCTCGTCCGGCTTCATTTCCTTGAGCAGCTTCCACAACATGTTGCAGAAGCCATAAACCGCATTCACATGCGTTCCGTCAGGAGCGCGCGGCTCGAACCTGATCGCATGATAGGCGCGGAAAATGTATCCGGAGCCGTCGACAAGAAAGACGTGGTCGCCCTTTTTCACCGGCCGTGCCGCCGGCGACGCCGCTGCGGCTTTTGCGGGCGAGAATTTGGCAGGCTTGGCGGCTTTCGATTTTGCGGGAACAGGCATGGCCCGAATGTGGGCCGTTGTCTTGTCTTTATCAATCGGCTCTGGAGCGGCTGTGGACCGCACTTTTCGCTCGTCGCAAGGCAGAACGGCTCGAAATAAGCGTGCCGGCATAACCACGCACCGGCCCCAGAACAGGCAACCAGTTTGGTACCATCCAACCGGTTAAGCAGTAGATGAACTCAGGTTTCCGAATGGGTCGATCATCTATTGACCATCTGCTATTGAGGCG
>Ga0255312_1000090_pt1 | contig 13763 bp, 13 predicted proteins | sample EtOH5_T0_E5_meta_FD_202081 | JGI IMG/M metagenome (GOLD analysis project Ga0255312, IMG submission 202081) | Sandy soil microbial communities from University of British Columbia, Vancouver, Canada - EtOH5_T0_E5 | ecosystem: Engineered > Artificial ecosystem > Sand microcosm > Unclassified ...
GCGTCTGCGCCGAGCAGAGCGCACTGTCCGCCGCGCAGCTAGCGTTCGGCATTGGCGAGGTGGCGAGGATCGCGGTCGCCGGGGGCCGGATCGAAGGTGGCGCGCTCAAGGGGGACGGCGTCGTCACCCCGTGCGGCGGCTGCCGCCAGGCGATCCTCGAAGCCGCGCAATTGTCCGGAATCGACGTCGCCATCCTGTGCGCCAACGGCGACGGGACGAGCATCGAGACGCACCGCATCGGCGAGCTCATCCCGCACGGCTTCGGCCCCGCCAACCTCAAGGACGCCAGCTAGGCCACACCGTTGAGACAGACGGAAATTTAACTTAAATTAAATTTATGCTTCCCAACATTGATCTAGGAGCGTAACAAGGTTGCATCGCCGAACTGTAATCTAAGCGAGTCGGTGACCGAGAGACATTGGAGAGCTCCCGCTGGTGAGGGGAGAGCAACCGATGTCCGAACGTCCCAAATCCGATTATTACGCCCAGCGGGCGCTTAACGAGCACCGCATGATGGAGGCGGCGACTGATCCGCGCGCACTCGCAAGTCACGCCGAACTGGCTGCGCGCTATGAGGCCCTGGCATCCTATCCAAGCCTGAATCTGCCGACGCACCGGAGCGCGACCGGATAGCTGCCTGTGGGAAACGAAATGACGGTTTTCAGGGTCTTTTGCATGGACATCAACGGCAAGATCACGAGCTCAGAGACAGTCGAGGCCTCAACCGTTGAGGAAGCGGTCGAGCGCGTCCGCGCTTTGAACCTCGGCACCGGGTGTGAGGTTTGGGACGGGCAAAGGCTGGTTGCGAGAATTTCGAAGGAGCTGGTGGCCAGCTACGGCTGATTAGGACTGATGCGCTGCCACCCGGCCCCCAGAGCGGTCAGCCTCAGTCCCGGGAAAGCGGCCCGTGGCACCTTTGTCCCGGGTCGCTTTTCTAATGCAGTGCGATTGCGCGGTCAGGTCAGCTTGATCTCGCGCAGGCGTTCCTGGAGATAGTCGTCGGCGGTGATCGGCGGCCACTTCGGCTGCTCGCCCGGCGGCACTGTGCCGGGCAGCGCCTCGATCAGGAAATCGGAGCGGAAGTGGAGGAAGTAGGGCATCGAATAGCGTGAGCGGCCGCGGCGCTCGGGCGGCGGGTTGACGACCCGGTGGGTGGTCGAGCGCAACAGACCGTTGGTCAGCCGCTGCAGCATGTCGCCGATGTTGACCACCAGCGCGCCGGGCGGCGGCGCGATCGGCAGCCAGCGGCCGTCGCGGGTCAACAGCTCCAACCCCGCCTCCTCGGCGCCCAATAGCAAGGTGATAGTGTTGATGTCCTCGTGCGCGCCGGCGCGGACGTTGCTGCCCGGCTCGCCGACGATCGGCGGGTAATGGAGCAGGCGCATCACCGAATTGCCGTCGCGGACGGTGTCGATGAAATAATCCTCGTCGATCTTGAGGAAACGCGCGATCGCTTTCAGGATCTTGAGGCCGGCGTGGTCGAAGGCGTCGAACAGGGTCAGGAAGGTGTCCTTAAAGCTCGGCACTTCGGCCGGCCAGACATTGTCGCCCATGTGGCCGCGGAACGGATGGCCGGGCGGCAGCTCGCGGCCGACGTGCCAGAATTCCTTGAGGTCGTACGCGGCCGCGCCCTTGGCGGTCTCGATCCCGAACGGCGTGTAGCCGCGGGCGCCGCCGCCGCCGGGGATGAAGTAATTGCGCTTGACCTCCTCGGGCAGCGCGAAGAACGCCTTCGCCTTGTCCTCGGCCTGGGTAATCAGCGCGTCGGGAATGCCGTGGTCGGCGATGATCGCGAAGCCATATTCCTCGAAGCTGCGGCCGAGCTTGTCGGCGAAGGCGTCGGGATCGCGTGTCGCATCGGCCAGCGAGACGGACGCGATCTGGTCGGCGGTGGTGGTAGCCATGGTGCTGTTTTAGGCCGGAATCAGCAAACCCGCCAGCGCCGCGCTCATCAGATTGGCGAGGCTGCCGGCGATCAGCGCCCGGATGCCCAAACGGGCGATGACCGGCCGCTGGTTGGGCGCGAGGCCGCCGGTGACCGCCATCTGGATGGCGATCGAGCTGAAGTTGGCGAAGCCGCACAAGGCAAAGGTGACGATCGCGCGGGTGCGGTCGGACAATATTCCGGGGCCCATCTGGCCCAAGTCGATGAAGGCGACGAACTCGTTCAGGACCACCTTGGTCCCGAACAGGCCGCCGGCGATCCCGGCCTCGTTCCACGGGATCCCGAGCAGGAACATGATCGGCGCGAAGATGTAGCCGACCAGCCGCTGGAAGCTCAGATCGGGCACGCCGACCAAATTGCCGAGCCCGCCGAGCAATCCGTTGGCGAGCGCTACCAGGGCGACGAACGCGAGCACCATCGCGCCGACCGCGACGGCGAGCTTGACGCCGGTCTGTGCCCCGGCCGCCGCGGCCATGATGATGTTGGCCGGGCGCTCGCCCTCCTCGAAGGTTTCGGCGACGTCGACCTGGTCGTCGTCCGCGACGCCGCCTTCGAGCGGCAGCTCGTCCTTGCCCGGCAAATCGTCGGGCATGATCATCTTGGCCATCAATATTCCGCCCGGCGCCGACATGAAGGCGGCGGCGAGCAGATAGGGCAGATAGCGCTCGCCGAGCAGGCTCGCGTAGGCGGCGAGGATAGTCCCGGCGACCCCGGCCATGCCGACCGTCATGACGGTGAACAGGCGCGACGGCGGCAGCGCTGCGAGATAGGGCCGGACGACCAGCGGCGATTCGGACTGGCCGACGAAGATGTTGGCGGCGGCGCTGAGCGATTCGACCCGGCTGATGCCGGTTACCCAGCCGATCGCTCCGCCGACCCAGCGGACGATCCGTTGCATGATGCCAAGATAATAGAGGATCGCCACGAGGCTCGCGAAGAAGATGATGACTGGCAGCGCGGCGATCGCGAACGTGTGGGCGAGCGGGTTGGTCTCGCTCGGCCCGAACAGGAATTCGGTGCCCTTGGTCGCATAGCCGAGAAGGTTGGCGACACCGTTCGACATGCCCTTGATCGCGGCGATGCCCCACGGCGTGTAGATGACCAAAAAGGCGATCCCCGCCTGGAGCGCGAACGCGGCGCCGACGACGCGCAGCCGGATCGCCTTGCGATTGGAGGACAGCAGGTAAGCGAGAGCCAAGATGACGGCGATCCCGGCGACGCCGAGCAGCTTCTGATTCATAAGTTTAAGGCTCCCCCTGCCCTCACCAGACCATGCCTTTTGCCGCGCTGGCGGCGGCTTCGTCCAGCAGTTTGAGCGCTTCGCCGGGATTGTCGGCGACGAGCAGCTGCGCGCGCCGCTGCGGCGACAGGAAGCCGCTCGCCGTCGCATGGTCGATGAACGCGATCAGCCCGTCCCAGAAGCCGCCGACGTTGAGCAGGCACAACGGCTGGGCGTGATAGCCGAGCGCGTTCCAGCTCCACGCCTCGAACAGTTCGTCGAGCGTGCCGATGCCGCCCGGCAGCGCCAGGAACGCATCGGCAAGATCGGTCATCCGCGCCTTGCGCTCGTGCATGTTGGCGACCCGCTCGAGTTCGGTCAGGCCGAGATGCGCGACCTCGAGGTCGACCAGCGCGTGCGGGATGACGCCGTAGACGCGGCCGCCCTGTTCGAGCACGCTGTCGGCGATCAGGCCCATTAGCCCGAGCCGCCCGCCGCCGTAGACGAGGTCGATGCCGTTGGTGACCATCGCCTCGGCGGTCGCGCGGGCGGCGTCCTGGAACGCGGCATCGCTGCCGATAGCCGAGCCGCAATAGACCGCGAGACGGCGCAGATTCTTCACAGCCGCACCAGCTCCTTCAAGTCCGCCTCGGGCCGCGCGCCGAAGTGCGAGATGACTTCCGCCGCGGCGAGCGAGCCGGCTTCGAGGCAACGTTCGAGCCCGTGACCGCGGCAGCGGGCGGCGAGAAAGCCCGCCGCGAACAAATCGCCGGCGCCGGTCGTGTCGACGACCTTGGCGACCGGCGCCGCGGGAATTGCGATCCGCCGACCCTCTTCGATGGCAAGGGCCCCCGCAGCGCCGCGCGTAACGACTAGGGTCGCGATCTTGGCCGACAGCGTCGCCAGCGCCTGGTCGAGATCGTTGCCGCCGGCCAGCTGCAGCACTTCGTCCTCATTGGCGAACAGGATATCAACCCGGCCCTCCTCGATCATGCCCATCACCCCTTCGCGGCGCCCGGCAATGCACAGGCTCTCGGACAAAGTGAAGGCGACCTTGCGCCCGGCCGCGTGGGCGATATCCGCAGCTCGCAGCATCGCCCGCCGCGGGCGCTCGGGACCCCACAGATAGCCCTCGAGATAGGTGATGGCCGCCGACTGGATCAGCGCCTCGTCGAGCATTTCCGAACCAAGCTCATGGCTCGCCCCGGGGCTGGTATTCATGGTCCGCTGGGCGTCGGGAGTGACGAGGATCAGGCAGCGCCCGGTCGGCGGCCCGTCGGTCAGCGGCGGGGTGTCGAAATGCACGCCCAGCGCACGCATGTCGTGGGTGAAGATCGCGCCTAGCTGGTCGTCGGCGATCTGGCCGATGAAGCCCGCGCGGCCGCCCAATGCAGCTACCCCGGCCATGCTGTTGGCGGCCGACCCGCCGCTGGTCTCGCGCGCGCTGCCCATCGCCGCGTAGAGCGCGTCGGCTTGCCCGGCATCGAGCAGGCGCATCGAGCCCTTGGTCAGCCCGCGCTCGGCGATGAACGCGTCGTCGCAGGTCGCGATGACGTCGACGATCGCATCGCCAATCGCCACGATATCGAGCTTTGGGGAAGTCACGGTTGAAGGGCCTAGCGTCGGCTCACGCGGGCGGTCAACTTGCCGTCATTGCGAGGAGCGGAGCGAGCCGTTACGCCACTCCGCCATGACCAGCGAAATCCCAGCGGCCGCAAAGGCGCCGCAACCCACCATCATCTCGCCGTCCCTGTTCGCGTTCGCCATTTTCTACGGCGGCATGGTGTGCATCGCCGGCGTGCTCGGCAACAAGCAGGTCGCCTTGGGACCGCTCGCCGTCGAGGCCGGCATCTTTGCGTTTTTGCTGCTGGTGATTACCTCGAGCGCGGTCGCCGAGCTCCACGGCCGGGCGACCGCCAACCGGCTGGTGCTGGTCGGCTTTGTGCCGCTGGTCGTCTCGCTGCTGCTGACGCTGCTGGTGCTCGGCACTCCGGCGGCGCGCGCCATGGACCCCGACCGGCTCGCGGCGTTCGAAACGGTGATGGGCGGGACGCCGCGCATCTGGCTCGGCGGGATTCTCGCCTACGGCACCTCGCAGTTCCTCAACGTCACCATCTTCAGCAAGCTGAAGGCCCAGGGCGGACGGCTGCTGTGGCTGCGCTCCGCGGTCGCCAGCGTCCTGAGCCAGGTCGTCGACACGCTGCTCTTCATCACCGTCGCTTTCTACGGCGTGTTCCCGATCGCCCAGCTGCTGATGGGCCAGATGCTCGCCAAGGTCGTCCTGTCGCTGATCTTCGTCCCGCCGCTGGTCTATGCGTTCGTCGCCATCGGCCGCCGGCTCGACCAGCCGTCGGCGCGAAGGCCCTCCGCGGGGCGCGCTTAGCGGTTGATAATTGCCCGCTGATTTGCTCGAAACGAGTCCGAGTCGCGGGGGCGGCGGCTTGGTTTCCGTGTTGAATTTGCAACGCCTGGCAACAATTCGGCGGCCGCCCGAAAGGTCGGTCACCGCAATGTCTTGAACTGGCTATAGCTGCCCCCGGGACTGTTAAGCGACTCGCTTCTTGGGGGAAATTTCCGTGAAAAAATTTGTACTTCTTTGTTCGGCGGCGGCGTTCACGATGCCGACCGCGGCCTTTGCCCAGTCGACCGGCTCGGTCGATTTCGAAAAGGACACCATCGTCGTCACCGGCACCCGCGCCACGGACGTCGGCGGCGTCAAGACCCCCGACACGCCCAAGGCCAAGGTCGTCCTGACCCAAGAGATGATCTCCCGCCAGAACCCCGGCCAGACGATCCTCGATACGATCAACCTCGTGCCCGGAGTCAGCTTCCAGAACAACGACGCCTACGGCTCGTCGGGCGGCACGCTGACCATCCGCGGCTTCGATTCGTCGCGCATCAGCCTGACCTTCGACGGCATCCAGCTCAACGACAGCGGCAATTACGCGATCTACTCCAACCAGCAGCTCGACCCCGAGCTGATCGAGCAGGTCAACGTCAATCTGGGCTCGACCGACGTCGACTCGCCGACCGCCTCGGCCGTCGGCGGCACGGTCAATTACCGCACCATGGTCCCGACCAAGGACACCAGTGCGCGGTTCGTCGGCTCGTTCGGCGATTTTAATTTCTTCCGCTTCTTCGGGCTGATCAATCTGGGCGAGTTCGGCCCGTTGGGAACCCGTGCCTGGGTATCGGCCAGCCACGCCGAGAACCGGGTGCCGTTCAACAATTACGGCAAGATCGACAAGAGCCAGTTCAATGCCCGCATCTGGCAGCCGGTCGGCTCGAACGGCGATTTCGTTTCGATCGCCGCCCACTACAACGAGAACCGCAATAACTTCTTCGGCTCGCTCCCGTTGCGCACCGACCTCACCCAGAGCGCGACCAATCCAGCCGTCCGCATCGTCGGCCCGAACTCAGCCAACCGCTATCCGACCAATCGCGATGAGCGCTTCTACGACATCAACTATCCCTGCAACGTCGACACGCCGCAGGCCGGCGTTGCCGACTCGCCGGCCGCCGCGCCGCCCAACCAAGCGAGCTGCGGCACCGAATTCGACCGGCGCTACAATCCGTCGAACACCGGCAACATCCGCGGCGCCTCGCGCTTCACCCTCGCCGACGGAGTCGTCCTGACCGTCGACCCGAGCTACCAATATGTGAAGGCCAACGGCGGCGGCACGGTCACCGGGCAAGAAGGTCTGCGGGACATCAATCCGGCCGGCGGAACGGCTTCCGTCGCAACTTGCCGGACAACTCCGAACAGCGCGACCAACACCTGCGTCTCCGGTTATTTCGGCGGATCGCCTTTCTTCGGCCGCGACATAAATGGCGACGGCGATAGCCTCGACACGGTCACCGTGCTCGCGCCCAGCCAGACGCACACCGACCGCTACGGCGTCATCGCGGGCCTGCGCTGGGACATCAACCCCAACCACACGGTGCGCGTCAGCTACACGCGCGACGACGCTCACCATCGCCAGACCGGCGAAGTCGGGCTGTTGAAGAACAACGGTGAGCCGACCGACGTCTTCCCGATCAACGATCCGCAGGCAGACGTCACCGGCGTCAATCTCGAGAAGCGCGATCGCAAGTCGGTCGCCACCCTTAACCAGTTCTCCGGTGAATATCGCGGCGATTTCGGCCCGCTGACGGTCAATGTCGGCCTCCGCGCGCCATTCTTCGTGCGCAAGCTGCACAACTACTGCTTCACGTCGAGCGCATCGGGTTTCGTCGAATGCACCGGGCAGGATGCCGCCCGCGACGCGCGGTTCGCGACTCTGAATCCATCCATCCAGGGGCCGCAGAAGCGCAAGTTCAAATATGACAAGCTGCTGCCCAACGTCGGCGCGATCTACGACATCTCGACCGAGCTGAGCGCGTTCGCCAGCTATACCAAGGGCCTGTCGGTGCCGAGCACGGACAATCTCTACAACAGCTTCTTCTTCGCGCCGGACACCGAGCAGGCGCACCCGAAGCCCGAGACCACCGACAGCTTCGACGGCGGCCTGCGTTACCGCACCCGCCAGATCCAGGCCCAGCTGTCCGGCTGGTACACCAAGTTCAACAACCGCACCGCGTCGGCCTTCGACCCGGAACTCAACCAGTCGGTGTTCCGCAACCTCGGCCAGGTCGACAAATACGGCATCGACGGCTCGGTCGCCTACGAGCCGATGAAGGCGCTGACGCTCTATGCCTTCGGGTCGTGGAACAAGAGCAAGATCAAGGACAACATCCAGACCGGCGCGCTGCCGGTTGGCGTGACCTGCGACACGGTTGATCCTGCCTCAGTCAATGGCCTGCGCAACTGCGCCTTCACCGCCGGCAACCGCGAATCCGGCTCGCCGAAATATACCTATGGTCTCTCCGCTGTGGGGACCGTCGGTCCGCTGGACCTCGGCATCACAGCCAAGCGCACCGGCTCGCGGACTATCTTCGACAACGGCCAGGTGATGCATCGCGGCGACATCGGCATCACCACGACGACACCCGGACGGGTCGTGCAGGAGCAGATCTTCGGCGCGACCGCCCCGGCTTACTGGCTGGTCAACCTCGACAGTCGCCTGAACCTCGGGTTCATCTCGCCGATGCTGACCAAGACCTACCTCCAGGCCAACGTCTACAACCTGCTCGACAAGTTCTACGTCGGCGGGTTCGGCGGCGGGCTTGCGCAGTCGACTTCGACCCGGACCTGCAACGCAACGTCGACACCTGCTTGCGTGCCGACGGTGACCGTCCCGACCTGGGGGGCGCCGCCGTTCGTCCAGATCGGCGCCCCGCGGACGGTTTCGTTCACAATTAACATCGGGCTTTAACAGCCGCTAAATAGCGGCGGCCCGAGACCTGGACGGCGCGGAAATCATGGGGGGAAGGCCGCGGCCTTCTCCCCTTTTTCTGTGCCCCGGATTCGCGCCCACAGCCGCGAGCGGGCGCAGCCTGCGCGGCGAATCCCCTTGATCGTGCGTTACTTACGAATATGCACTTCCAGCGGGTGGGTTACGCCGGCTGGTCACGCTGGAGAGATGAGGTCGCCCGCTGTTGAGTAATCTGGAAGCCATTCCCGAAGAGCAGCGGCTGCAGCTCCTCATCAATTCGGTCATCGATTACGCGATCTACATGCTTGACGTCGAAGGCCGGGTGGTGACCTGGAATCCGGGTGCCGAGCGCTTCAAGGGCTATCGTGCCGACGAGATCATCGGCGAGCATTTCTCACGCTTCTTCTCGGCCGAAGACCGGGCGGCCGACTTGCCGGGGCGGGCGTTGCGGATCGCCGCGCGCGAGGGCCGCTTCGAGTCCGAAGGCTGGCGGGTCCGCAAGGACGGATCGCGGTTCTGGGCGCACGCCGTGCTCGACCCGATCCGCGCGCCCGACGGAACCTTGCTCGGCTTCGCCAAGATCACCCGCGACAACACCGCCAAGCGCGACCAGGAGCAAGCGCTGTTCGACAGCGAGCAGCGCTTCCGGCTGCTGGTCGAAGGCGTCCGCGACTACGCGATCTACATGCTCGATCCCGACGGGCGCATCACCAACTGGAATTCCGGCGCCGAGCTGATCAAGGGCTACTCCTCCGAGGAGATCGTCGGCGAGCATTTCTCGCGCTTCTACACCGAGGACGATCGGGCGGCGGGCGAACCGGCGCGCGCGCTGGTGACCGCGCTGGCGGAGGGCAAGTATGAGCGCGAGGCGTGGCGCGTCCGCAAGGACGGGTCACTGTTCTGGGCCAGTATCGTGATCGACCCGATCTACGACGAGAAAGGCGGGCACGTCGGCTTCGCCAAGCTCACCCGCGACGCGACCGAAAAGAAGAAGGCCCAGGACGAGCTCGAGATCGCCCGCCAAGCGCTGGCCCAGTCGCAGAAGCTCCAGGCGCTCGGCGAGCTGACCGGCGGCATCGCCCACGACTTCAACAATCTCATGACGGTGATCGCCGGCGCCGCCGACTTCCTGCTGCGCCGCCCGAAGCTATCCGACGACAAGCGCAAGCAATATCTCCAGGCGATCGCCGAAACCAGCGATCGCGCCAACGCCTTGATCAATCAATTGCTGGCGTTCGGCCGTCGCCAGGCGATCAAGCCCGAGGTAATCGACGTCAACATCCGGCTCGACGCCTTTGCCGAGATCCTGTCGCGGACGCTGGGCAGCAAGGTCGATTTCGTGCTCGAACTCACGGCTGCCGCCGCCCGCGTCGAAGTCGATTCGGCGCAGCTCGAGACGGCGGTGTTGAACGCGGCGCTCAATGCCCGCGACGCGATGCCCAACGGCGGCCGGCTGGTCATCGCCACGTCCAGCCTGTCCGAAGACGACCAGCAATTCGTCCGCATCTCGATAACCGACAGTGGGCTGGGCATGCCGCAGCGCATCCTCGAACGCGCGTTCGAGCCGTTCTTCACCACCAAGGAGGTCGGCAAGGGCACCGGCCTCGGCCTGTCGCAGATCCACGGCTTCGCCGCCCAGGCCGGGGGCCGGGCGGAAGTCCTCTCGGAAGAAGGCAAGGGAACGACGGTCTCGATCATCCTGCCCCGCTCGGACAAGGAGCTGTCCCGGACCAAGGCCGAAAGCACCGAATCGACGCTTCCCCCGGGTCTCGCGGTGCTGCTGGTCGAAGACAATCCCCAGGTCCGCGAGTTTGCCGAGGACCTGCTGCGCGACATGGGCTGCGAGGTCATCTCCGCGGCCGGCGGCGACGACGCCCTGCGCCTGCTTGCAACCGTACCGGTCGACATCGTCTTCTCCGACGTGGTGATGCCGGGCATGAGCGGCGTCGACCTGGCGCGCAAGGTGCGGGAACTGAAAGCCGATGTGCCGGTGCTTCTAGCCACCGGCTACAGCGGCGAGATCGTCAAGAGCCGGACCGAGTTCTCGGTGCTGCCCAAGCCATATCGGCCACAGGACCTCAGCGAAGCCATCGTCGCGCTCCTGAAAAAGCACCGCGAACGCGCCGCCCCAGCCGGCGGCGGCGCTTACGGGGATTCGGTGGCGGCGGAGACCTGATCGCTGGGAAACTCGATCGCCGCGATCAGCCCGGGCGCGTTGTCGGCGAACCGCAAGTGGCCGCGGTGCAGGCGGGCGACGGCCGCGACGAGGTTGAGCCCAAGCCCGTGCCCGGCCCTGGTTCGGCTGCTTTCGAGCCGGATGAAACGCTGCGCGATGCGGTCGCGATCGGCGGGCGCGACCCCCGGGCCGCTGTCCGTGACCGAGACCCGGATCCACCGCCCCGACTCCGCCAGATCGATGTGGATCTCGGTCCCGCTCGGCGTGTGCCGCTGGGCATTCTCGAGCAGGTTAGTGACCGCCTGAGCGATCAGCTCGCGATCCCCGGTCACGGTCAGGCCCGGCGCGATCGACCAGCTTAGCGAGCGGCCGTCTTCGCGCACCGCCGGTGCGTAGCTTTCGGCTAGGTCGGTAACCAGCGCGCTCAGCTCGACCGGCTTGAACAGGCGACGGATCTTGCCGCTCTCGACTTCGGAGATGCGCAGGATGGCGGCGAACAGCGACAGGATGTCGTCGACGCGGATGATGGCGTCGGCGATGACCTGCCGGCGCGTTTCGACATCGCCCTCGCGCAGGGCGCTTTCCTCGAGCGCGTTGCGTAGGTGGGTCAGCGGGCTGCGCAAATCGTGGGCGACGTCGCTGGAAACCTGGCGCAAATTCTCGAGCAGCCGCTCGATCTCCTCGAGCATCGCATTGAGCACCCGGGCGAGCTGATCGAATTCGTCGTCGCGGTCGCTCATCGGCATCCGCCTTCGGATATCGCCTTCGATGATGGCTTCGGCGGCATTGCCGATCGCCCGCAGGCGGTTCTGCAGATAGCCGCCAAGCAGCAGGGCGCCGCCGATCCCGAGGCCGATCACGGCGACGAAGCCGGCCGCGAACGTGACCAGCACGGTGCGGTCGATCCGCTCGATCCATTCGCGGTCGGCGGCGACCACGAGCCGCCGGTGGTCGGGGAGCTCGATGGCGAGGCCGCGCGCCGTGTCGAGCCCTCCCGAGCGGTCGACGAACGGGATGTCGTGCATGCCGAGCGCCGGCATTGCCGCGTTCAGTGCGCCGAACGCACGACGTCCGTCGGGCTCGAACACCGCATAGTAGAGCTTGGCGCCCTGCCCGAGGCGCTCGCGCTGGGCGATCGCGTTGGCCAACTCGGCTTCGCCGTCGGCGCGATATTCGAGGAGCAGGGTCTGCGCTTCGTCGGTGATCACCGTGTCGAGCTGGCGCGTGAAGGCGATGTGCATCGCCCAGAAGATCACCGTCGCGAGGAGGGAGATGCCGATGGCGATCGCCGCCGAATAGGCAAACGCGATCCGGTAGGCGGCGCTGTTCCTGAGCCTCATCGCGTCCTAGTCGGCTTCGCAGGGCCGCATGCGGTAACCGACGCCGCGGATGGTCTCGATCAGATCGGGCCGGCCGCCTTCGTTGAGCTTGGCGCGCATGCGGCTGATATGCGTGTCGACGATGTTGGTCTGGGGGTCGAAATGGAATCCCCAGACGCGCTCCAAGAGCATGGTCCGGGTGACAGCGCGCTCGCCGTTGCGCAGCAGCTCCTCGAGCAGCCGGAACTCGCGCGGCTGGAGGGCGATCGCTTCGCCGTCGCGGCGGACCTCGCGCCGCAGCAGGTCCATCGACAGGGACCCGCACTCGAAGCGGGTCGCCGGCGAGTTGATCGGCCCGCGGCGAGCGAGTGCGTTGATCCGCGCCGCGAGCTCAGAAAAAGCGAACGGCTTGACGAGATAATCGTCGGCGCCCGCGTCGAGGCCTTCGACCCGGTCCTCGATGCGGCCGAGTGCGGTCAGCAACAGGACGGGGGTTTCGATCTGCGCGCTGCGCATCCGGCGCAGCACCGCGACTCCATCCATTTCCGGGAGCATCCGGTCGAGCAGCGCGAGATCGAACGGCTCGGTCGTCGCGAGATGCAGCGCATCGACGCCGCTGGTCGCGCGGACGACGTTATGGCCGAGTTCATCGAGCCCACGCGCGACGAACTCGGCCATTTCAATGTCATCCTCCGCGAGGAGGATTCTCACTCGAGCACCTTGAAGGCTTAATCGTGATCGGGCTTCCCCTTGTCGGTATCGGTTTTGCCTTCGGACTTATTCTGCACCACTTTGCCGGTCATGGCGTCAACGCCGATTTCCTGGATGTGGCCTTTCTGCTGGATGTCGAACGAGTAGCGATAGCCGCCGCCTTCCTTTTCATACTCGCTTTTCTTGATCTTGCCGGGAGCGAGACGAAGCGCGATCCGCTTGGCCGAGGCCATGCTGATCTTCGGTTTCGGAGTGGCGATCTTCGCCGTCGCGGCCGGCTTGGCCGGAGCGGCTGTCTTCGCCTGGGCGACGCCCGTCGCGAACAGACCGGCGAGGATCAGCGCGGCGGCTTTATGGGTATTGGTCATCGGGTACCTCCTATAGGATTGGGGAGGATTGACCCTTTGGGCCAGCCGACATTCGCTCCCGATTGCCGATTCCTTACGATTTCCCAATCCTGGCGATCTTCATTCCGGGGCGGGTCCGAGTTGCTGCCACAGCTCGACCTTGACGCCGTCGCAATCGAGGATCCAGGCGAAGCGGCCGTAATCCTCGTCCTGCCGCCCGAGGATGGCGATGCCCTTGGCCTCAAGCTCGGCGATCTTCGCGTCCAGATCGTCGACCCGCAGGTTGATCATGAACGGCGTCTCGCTCGGCGCGAAATAGTCGCTGTCGGCCTTGAACGGCGTCAGCAGGGAAAAGCCTTCCGGATCGTCGGTCTTGAACGGGAACATCGCGCCCCATTCGCCGCCGACGCCGAGATTGTCCTGGTACCAGGCGCGCGTCGCGTCCGGGTCCGCGACCTTGTAGAAGATACCGCCGAGCCCCGTGACCCGCGCCATCAGTGAACGAACCTCGCAACGACGTCGCGGTAGCTGCGGCTGACCTTCACCTGCGCGCCCGAATCGAGCACCAGGAAGCACTCGCCGTTGGTGTGCGGCTTGACCTGCCGGACGAGGTCGAGGTTGACGATGGTCGAGCGGTGGACGCGCTGGAAGCGCCTGGGGTCGAGGCGTTTCTCCAGATCCTTCATGGTCTCGCGCAAGATCAGCGTGTTGTCCCCGGTCTGGATGCACAT
>Ga0255312_1000091_pt1 | contig 13752 bp, 8 predicted proteins | sample EtOH5_T0_E5_meta_FD_202081 | JGI IMG/M metagenome (GOLD analysis project Ga0255312, IMG submission 202081) | Sandy soil microbial communities from University of British Columbia, Vancouver, Canada - EtOH5_T0_E5 | ecosystem: Engineered > Artificial ecosystem > Sand microcosm > Unclassified ...
GCGCGCCAAGGACGTCGCTTTGTTGTTTGCCGACGCCGCAACGGGAGCGCACTCGCCGGCGCTGGTCAGCCAGGGGCGGATCGGCTCGGTGATCGCCGCCAAGCCGACCGAGCGCCGCCAGATGCTGGAGGAAGCGGCCGGGATCGCCGGCCTGCACGTGCGCCGCAAGGACGCCGAGCAGAAGCTGCGCGCGACCGAGGCCAATCTCGCGCGGCTGGGCGAAATCCTCGCCGAGCAGGAAGCGCGGGCCGGGGCGCTGCGGCGGCAGGCGCGGGCGGCCGAACGCTATCGCCAGCTGAGCGACAAGATCCGCGCCGTCGAAGCGCGGCTGGTTCACGCGCGCTGGGCCGAGGCCGACCGGGCGGCTGAAAGCGCCAACCGCGAGGCCGGAACGGCGGGCGAGGAGGTGGCGAGCCTGCAGACAGTCGTCGCCGACGCGCAGGCCAGGCAAGGCGAGGCGAACGCGCTGCTGGCGACACGCCGCGGCGAGCTCGGTGAGGCGCGCGACGCGGCGCTCAACCTTGCCCACCAATTGGCCGCGGCGCGGGCGCGGCGCGACACGGTGGTTCGCCGGCTCGAGGAACTGGAGCGGCTCGACGCGTCGCTGGCCGCCGACATCCAGCGCGAACAAGCGCTGCAGGGCGATGCGGCGCGGGCGATCGGCCAATTGGACGAGGAGCGCGCAACCATCGAGCGAAGGCTGGTCGACGCCGAGGCGATCGCGGCGCGGATCGCGACTGAGCTCGGCAAGACCGAAGCTGCGTCGCGCGACGCCGAGGCGGCGCTGGCCGAGCTGCTCGCCCGCCAGGCGGCCATGCGCGCCGAACGCCGGGTCGGGGAGGCCGCGCTCGAGGCCGCGCGGGCGCAGGTCGCGCGCACCGGGCAGGAGCGGCAGCGACTCGCCGACCAGCTCGAGGCGCTTGGCGACGGCAGTGAGCAGTTCGCCGCCCGCGAGGCTGCCGAAAGCCGGGCGAAGACTGCTGCCAAGGCGTTGGCCGAAGCGGATCAGAAGCGCGTCGAAGCCGAACAGGGCCGCGCCGCCGCGGCCGAGCGCCGCGACACCGCCGAAAGCGGCTTGGCCGCGGCGCGTGCGACCTTCGCCGCGGTGAAGTCCGAGCACGACGCGCTGGCCCGGGCGCTCGACCATGGCGGCGGCGCGGCAATCGCCAGCCTGGCCGCGGAGCCGGGCTACGAGCGCGCGTTGGCGGCAGCGCTCGGCGAGGATGTGGACGCCGCGATCGGCGGCGATGCGCCGCGGCGCTGGCAGGGCAGTGAGCCTTCGCCTGAAGACCCGCAATTAGCTCAAGGCCTCAGCCCGCTGGCCGACCATGTCCAGGCACCGCCCGAGATGGCGCGGCGGCTGCGGCAGGTTGGCGTCTGCGACACCGACCAGGGGCAGGTGCTCGCCATCGGCCAGCGGCTGGTGACTCGCGACGGCTTGCTGCGGCGCTGGGATGGCTTCGTCTCCGCGGGCGGCGGAGCCGCGGCGGCCGAGCGCCTGATCCGGTCGAACCGGCTGGCCAAGCTGGCCCGCGACCTGCCGGCGCTCGAGCGGAGGCTTGGCCAGGCCGAGCAGGAGCGCGACGCGGCGGTCAAGGAGGTCGAGCAGTTTCGCGGCGTCGGCGAGGAGGCGCGGATAGCGGCTGCTGCTGCTGAGACCGAAGCGCGTGAAGCGGCGCGGGCCGGCGACAGCGCCGCCGCGGCGCTCGAGCGGCTGGAGGCGCAACGCGGCGCGCTCGGCGAGCGGCTTGGCGACCTTGGTCCGGTCGTCGATGCCGCGGCGGAAGCGGTGACGGCAGCGGAATCGGCGCTGGCCACGCTGGCCGATCCCAACACGCTCGAGCAGGAACTAGAGGGCGCGCGGGCCTCCGCCTCCAAGGCCGCTACCGCTGTCGCCGACAAACGCGCCGAGGCCGCGACCCGGGCGCGCGAGACGGCGGCCGACCGCGAGCGCCACGGCGCCGCGGCTCGCGAGCAGGGCGAATGGCGCAAGCGCCAGAGCGACGCCGAGGCGCGGCTCACCCAGGCGGTCGAGCGCCAGCACAGCCAGGCGGCCGAACGCGCCGAGCTCGAGGGCGACCCCGAGCGGCTGAGCGGCGAGATCGCCGAGCTCGAACAGGGAATCGCGGACAACCAGTCGGCCGTGGCGCAGGCCGCTGCCGCCGAGCAGGAAGCCGAGCGCGCGCTCTCCCAGGCGGTTGCCGAGGTCGCCCAAGGCAGCGAGGCGCTGACCGCGGCGCGCGAGACCCGGGCGGCGGCGACGGCCCGCGCCGAGGCGCAGCAGGCGCGCAGCGCCGAATATGCGCGGATCTGCGTCGAGCGCTTCGAATGCGTGCCGCAGCGGCTGCCCGAGAAGCTCGGTTTCGACCCCAATGAAGTGCGCGATCCCGACGCCGAGTCGGCGCAGCTCGAGCGGCTGACCGCCGACCGTGAGCGGCTCGGGCCGGTCAACCTCGTCGCCGAGCAGGAGCTCGCCGAGATCGACGAGGCGCGGACGTCGGGGGCGGCGGAAGCCGAGGAACTGACCCAGGCGATCCATCGGCTGCGCGGCTCGATCGGCAGCCTCAATCGCGAGGGCAGGGTGCGGCTGCTGGCCGCATACGAGAAGGTCGACGCCCATTTCCGCAGCCTGTTCCGGACCCTGTTCGACGGCGGCCAGGCGCACCTCGAGCTGGTCGAAAGCGACGATCCGCTGGAGGCCGGGCTGGAGATTATGGCGCAGCCGCCGGGCAAGCGCCTGTCGATGCTGACCCTGCTGTCGGGCGGCGAGCAGGCGCTGACCGCGATCGCCCTCGTGTTCGCTTTGTTCCTGACCAACCCGGCGCCGATCTGCGTGCTTGACGAGGTCGACGCGCCATTGGACGACGCCAACGTCGAGCGCTTCTGCGACCTGCTCGAGCGGATGACGCAGGAGACCGACACGCGCTATTTGATCGTCACCCACAATGCGGTCACCATGAGCCGCATGCACCGGCTCTACGGAGTGACGATGATCGAGAAGGGCATCAGCCGCCTGGTCTCGGTCGACCTGAGCGCCGCGACCTTGCTCGCCGCCGAGTGACCGCCCGCTTCGTCCCGCCTTTTCCCGCTCGCGGCACCGCTCCGGTGGCGGTCTGGCGCGGCTTTTTCGGCGAGCGCGCGCGGACCCTGGTCTACGGCTGGTCGGAGCGCGCGTTTCGCTTGCCCTACATGCGGCGCAACGTGCTCGGTTACCAGGTGCACATCCCGCTAAACCCGGACTGGGTGCAGCATGTGCTGCTCGACAATGCCGCCAATTACGAGAAGCCGAGGCTGGTCAAGCGGCTGCTGGCGCCGGTGATCGGGCGCGGCTTGCTGAGCTCCGACGGCGGGCTGTGGCGGGACCAGAGACGGATCGTCGCCGCCAGCTTCACCCCGCCCGCGGTCGACGCGCTGGTGCCGGTGTTCGGCGAAGTTGCTGAAGGCGCAGCGGCCTCGTGGACGGACGGCGTGCGCGACATGGCGCGCGAAGCGACGGCGGCGACCATGCGGATCATCTCCAACGCCCTGTTCAGCGGCGACGAGCGCCTGACCAGCGCCGAGGCGATGGGCCATATCGCGGCGGCGCTCGGCGGCGTCAGCGAGGCCCGGCTGCAGGTGCTGCTCAACCTGCCGATGATCCCGGTCAGCCTGCGCGGCTACCGCGGGCGCCGCGGCCAGATCTACCTGCGCCGGACGCTGACTGACCTGGTGCGGGAGCGGCTTGCCGGCGATGGACCCGGCGACTTCGTGACGCGGATGATCCACGCGCTTCGCGACCGCTTCCCGACTGAGGAAGCGATCGCGCTCGCGGTCGACAACGCCGCGACCTTCTATCTCGCCGGGCATGAGACCACCGCCAACGCGGTCACCTGGACGCTCTATTTGCTGTCGGAGCAGGCCGAGCTGCAGGCGAGTGCCGCCGCGGAAGCGGACGCTGCGCTGGCAGCGGGAGTGGATGCGGCCCTGCCCGATCGGCTGCCGCTGCTGCGCATGATCCTCGAGGAAACGCTGCGGCTCTATCCGTCGGCGCCGCGCTTCGATCGCGAGGCGGTCGCCGCGGACCGCCTCGGCGACCATGAGGTCCGGCCGGGCGACCTGGTGTCGATCTGGCCGTGGCTGCTCCATCGCCACACGAAGCTGTGGGACGAGCCCGATGTTTTCGACCACACCCGCTTCGCGCCCGAGCGCAAGGCGGGCCGGCACCGCTTCCAGTACATCCCGTTCGGCGGCGGCCCGCGGTCGTGCGTCGGGGCGCGCTTCGCGATGGCGGAAGCGCTGGCGATCCTCGCCGTGTGGCTGAGCCGCTGGCAGTTCGCGCCGGTGCCCGGCCACCGGGTCGAGCTGTCGGGAGCGGTGACGCTGCGGCCAGCGGGCGGACTGCCGCTAACGCTGTCGCGGCGCGGATAAGCGGATGCCAGTTCTGCTATTGCGAATTAATATCACTAAGGATAGGGGCGGTGATCATGTCCGATCTCCGCTCCTTGTCGTTCGCCGCCGCGCTCGTCGCTGGCGGGCCTGCATTCGCCCAATCCGCGCCGCTTGACGGCGCCGAGTTCGCCGATGCGGGCGAGGTGATCGTCGTCACCGGCCAGCGGACCAGCGATTATTCGACCCGCCGGATCGCGACCGCGACCAGGACCGACACCGACCTCAAGGACGTCCCGCAGGCGATCAGCGTCACCACCGCCGAGCAGATCGCCGACCAGGGCATGCGCTCGGTCGGCGACGTGCTGCGTTACGTCCCCGGCGTCGCGCTGTCGGGCGGCGAGGGCCACCGCGACCAGATCGTGCTGCGCGGCAATGCCTCGACCGCGGACTTCTTCGTCGACGGCCTGCGCGACGACGTCCAATATTATCGCGGGCTCTACAATCTCGACCGGGTCGAGGTCTTGAAAGGGCCCAACGCGATGATCTTCGGCCGCGGCGGCGGCGGCGGGGTCGTCAACCGGGTCACCAAACGGCCGCAGGCTGGGCGCTTCGCCACCGCCGGCGTGTCCTACGACCGCTATGGCGCCGGCTTCGTCGAGGCCGACCTCAACAGCCCGCTGTCGGGCAATGTCCAGGGGCGCCTCAATGCGGTCTATGAGCGGGTCGACAATTTCCGCGACGCGTTCGACGGCCACCGCATCGGCTTCAACCCGACGCTGGCATGGCTGCCGGGTGCCGACACGCGCGTCGACCTCGGCTTCGAATATGCGCGCGATCGCCGCATCGTCGACCGCGGCATCCCGTCGGCGCGGGCGGGCAGTGTTGGCGATCCGAGCGGGCCGCTCGAAGGCTATGACGCGACCTTCTTTGGCGACCGCGACCTCAACCGGACGCGCTTCGACGGCAAAGTCGCGGACGCGAGGGTCGAGCACCGCTTCAACGACCGGCTGAAGCTGGTCGGCAAGGCGCTCTACGGCGATTACGACAAATTCTACCGCAACGTCATGGCGGTCACTCCGGTGACCGTGAACGGCGGCGTCGAGCGGGTCGGGATCGAGGCCTACCAGGCGCCGACCAGTCGCCGCAGCCTGCTGGTCCAGAACGATTTGATCGGCGAGCTCGAGACGGGGCCGGTCGCGCACACGCTGCTGGTGGGTATCGATTATTCACACCAGCGCACCCATGCCGAGCGCCAGCAGGGATTCTTCGCAGCCAGCCCGTTCACGACCAGCAGCAACCGCCGCTATTCGACCCCATTGGCCGACGACATCTTCGTCCCTCAGGTCACTTTCACCTGCGTCGTGAGCCTCGGCTGCACCGACGCCAGGAGCCGCGGCGAAGCGGTTGGGCTCTACGTCCAGGACCAGGCGCGGATCGGCGACCATGTCGAAATCGTCGCCGGGCTGCGCCGCGACCATTTCAAATTGGCCGTCGACAACCGGCTGAGCGGCGAAAGCTTCGCGCGTAGCGACACCCTGTGGTCGCCGCGGCTCGGGCTGGTCTTGAAGCCGAGCCCCAAGCTGTCGCTCTACGCGAGCTGGAGCCGCTCGTTCCTGCCGCAGTCGGGCGACCAGTTCTCGAGCCTCGACGTGACCACCGCGGCGCTGAAGCCGGAAAAGTTCGCCAACCGCGAGGTGGGGCTCAAGTGGCAGCCGCTGCAGGCGTTCGACGTCACGCTCGCAGGCTATCGGCTCGACCGCACCAACACCCGCGCGACCGACCCGCTGACCAATCTGACCGTGCTGACCGGCGCCCAGCGGAGCCGGGGCGTCGAGCTGACCGTCCAGGGCCGGCCGCTGCACGAGCTGTCGCTGTCCGGCGGGCTCGCGTTCCAGGACGCCGAGATCCGTCGCACGACGAGCGCCGCGCCGAGCGGGCGCAAGGTCGCGCTGGTGCCGCGCTTCCAGGTATCGCTGTGGGGGCGCTACGATTTCAGCGACTGGATCGGCGCCGGGATCGGCGTTTACCACCAGTCGAAGAGCTTCGCGTCGATCAGCAACGCGGTCGTCGTGCCGCGCTTCACCCGGGTCGATGCCGCCGGATATTTCAAGGTCCGCGACGGCCTCGAGCTGCAGCTCAACGTCGATAATCTTCTCGACGAGGACTATATCGGGCTCGCCTTCAACGACAATAATCTGACGCCCGCGAACCCGCGCACGGTGCGGGCCACCGTCCGTTTCGGCCTCTAGGCCGCAAGCTCTCCACGGTTCGCCATGGGCGTCAGGACCTGCTATCCTGGAGCCAATCCTCCACCAGGGCGCGAGCCTGTCCGACACAATCGCGATCGAAGGGCTTTGCCCGGTCGACCGGCAGGTGCGCGTCACTCGGCCATTCACGAAAGGACCGCTGATATGGTCAACAATATTCTCGCCCCAGGAGCGGGGGCGCTTGACGAAGAGGCGCGAGCCCGACCGCCCGTTCATCACCAGCCCGCGGACCTGTCCGATCGCTTCGCGCTCGGTTTCACCAAGCTGCTGCGGTTTTGCGCCGATACCTTTTTCGCCAAGCGCTACGGCCACCGCGCCATTGTGCTCGAGACGGTCGCCGCCGTGCCTGGAATGGTCGGCGCGATGTTCACCCACCTCACCTGCCTGCGCCGGATGAAGGACGACGAGGGCTGGATCCGCACGCTGCTGGAGGAAGCCGAGAACGAGCGGATGCACCTGATGACCTTCATCGAGATCGCCAAGCCGACGTTGTTCGAACGGCTTGTGATCCTCCTCGCCCAGTGGGTCTTTCTCGCCCTCTTTTCGATCCTTTACCTACTGTCCTCGCGCACCGCGCACCGCGTCGTCGGCTATTTCGAGGAAGAAGCGGTGACCAGCTACACCCTCTACCTCAAGGAGATTGACGAGGGCCGCTCCGCCAATGTCCCGGCCCCGGCGATCGCCCGGCACTATTGGAAGATGCCCGACGACGCGACGCTGCGGGACGTCGTCCTGGTCGTGCGCGCCGACGAAGCGCACCACCGCGACGTCAACCACGGTTTCGCCAGCAAGCTCGGCGGCACCCCCGTCGATCCCGCTCAGGTCGCGCCCTACCCGCCGCACGCCAACGACATCGTGTCGGCGTTCTGATCTAGCGGGCGAGCGTCTCCGCGCGCGCCTTGATGCGTTTCAGGTCGGCCAGGAAGCGGTATTTTTCCTCGCGGCGGCGGTCTTCTTCGGGGATGCGGAGCAGGAAGCTGGGGTGCACCGTCACCCAGCATTCCGAGCCGTCGGCCAGCGTCAGCGGCGCTCCGCGCGCCCGGCTGATGGTCAGCGTCTTGCCGGTCAGCGCCCGCGCCGCGGTGGCGCCGAGCGCCACGGTCACCGGCGGCTTGATCAGCGCGCGTTCGTGGTCGATCCACCACTGACATGCCTCGATCTCGCCGGCATCGGGCTTGTCGTGGATGCGCCGCTTGCCACGGAGGATGAATTTGAAATGCTTGACCGCGTTGGTGACGTAGACGGTCGAGCGGTCGATGCCGGCCTTGTCCAGCGCCCGGTCGAACAATTGGCCGGCGGGGCCGACGAACGGGCGGCCGGCGAGGTCCTCCTGGTCGCCGGGAGCCTCGCCGACGAAGACGATCGATGCGTCGAGCGGGCCTTCGCCGAACACCGTCTGGGTGGCGCATTTGTAGAGCTCGCAGCGGGTGCACTTGCGGGCGTCGGCGAGCAGCTCTTCCCAGGACTTGCGGAGGTTGCCGCCAGGCTCGATCCGCCGCTCGGCGGTCAGCGCTTCGAAATCGAACGACAGGTTGCGCGGGGGCTCGGCCACCTTGTCGCCGATCTCACGCGGGTAGCGGATCGGCGGCATGGGCCGCGACCATGCGGTCGTTGACCAGCACCTTGAACAGCACGAACGCGACCAGTCCGACCCCGGCGCTGGCGACGTGGATCAGCCAGAAGGTCGTGGTCGGCAGGCTCGAATAGAGGCCGCCGATGTAGCCGACGATCTTGTTCGCCGAGAAGAAGGCCAGATAGTATAGCCCGATGACCGTCGCGTTGATGGCCCGCGGCGCGATCTTCGAGAACAGCGCCAGGCTGACCGGCAGGATGCAAGAGAAGCCGATGCTGTTGAGCAGGTGGAACATCAACGGCCAGAACAGCCCGATCTTGCCGTCGCCCTGGGTCAGAGCGGCGATGTACAGGCACAGGCCGCCGGCGATGGTGAAGAAGCTGCCGATGATCATCTTGCCGAGCTCGTCCGGCTCGCGGTGTTTGGTGCCGTACCATTTGAAGAACGCGGCGACGGCGACGAGCATCGAGAAGCTCAGGGCCGCGTCGATGGTGATCATCCAGCTGGTCGGGAGCGTTTCACCGAAGAAGGTCAGCTGGAAATGCTGGTCGGCCCAAACGAGGTAGGCGTTGAAGATCTCCTGGTTGGTGAGCAGCGCCACGGCCATTGCCGGGATCAGCAGGACCAGGGCCAGGACGCGCATCTTTTCATCCTTGGCGAGGCGATGCGTCAGGATGAAATAGAGCGGGATCAAGCCCAGCATCGCGATGAGTATGCCGGCCGCGAACACCACTCCGATCACCACCAGCGTGACGGCGGTGGCCGCGGCCGCCGCGCCGAGCGTCTTGCCCGGACGGATCGTCTTGTCCTCCCCCTCTTCGACCGGGAGGTGGGGGCGGGCTTTTAGGAAGAGGAGGACACCGAGCACCATCACGATGCCGGCGGTGCCGAACCCGTAGTGCCAGCCGACCTTTTCACCGAGCGTGCCGCTGATCAGCGGCGCGACGATGACGCTGACATTGATGGCGATGTAGAAGATCTGGAACGCCATCGCGCGCCTCAGGTCGTTCTCCTTGTAGAGCGCACCGACCTGGCTGGCGATATTGCCCTTGAACAGCCCGACGCCGATGATCAGCGCCAGCAACGCGAACAGGAACGCGCCTTCGATCGCCATCAGGAAATGCCCGATCGACATCATCACGCCGCCGGCGAACAGCGCGACCCGGCGCCCGGAATAGCGATCGGCGATGATGCCGCCGAGGATCGGCATCAGATAGACCAGCGAGGTGTAGTCGCCGAAGATCGCCGACGCCAACGGTTGCGCTTCGAGCCCCTGATAGTGCCATGACCGCAGCCAATTGAGGCCGACCACGCCATCCATCCGCCCGGCAAGCAGCAGGTAATTGACCATGTACAGCGTCAGCAGGGTCTGCATCGAATAATAGGAAAAGCGCTCGCACGCCTCGACGAAGGCGAGATAGCCGAGGCCCTTGGGATGGCCGAGGAACGCGCGGTCGTTGTGGTCGCCCTGTTCGAAATCGGGAGTGGCGTCAGCAATGGTCATGGTCGACGGTCCTCGTATCTGCGCTGAGGTCTAAGTCTTCGCTTCCGGCTGTGGTTCCAATGCTCGCGACAGCGAGCGGTTGAGGACGAGCACGATCACCGCGCCGGCAAAGCCAATCGCGGCGTCCAGCGTCCAAAACCGTGCCGGGCTCATCGCCTCATAAAAGCTGCCGACCCAGCCCATCAGCACGCTGCCGGCGAACAGCGACAAAAACGCCCCGCCCATCAGCGTCGAATTGACCTTGGCCGGAGCCGCTTCCGAAATCAGCGCGAGCAGCACCGGCCAGTAATAGATGAAGGCAAAGCCCATGCCGGTGTAACAAAGCAGCGCCCAGATCACCGAGACTTTGCCGGTCGCGTCGGGAATCAGGCAGCCGGCGACCAGCAGCAGTGCCGAAGCCCCGACCAGCGCCGATCCGATGCCGATCTTGGCGATTGGACCGGGTTCGCGCCCGCGCCTGGCTTGCCACCGCCACAGCGCGACCAGCGGCGGCACCGCGATGATGCTGGCGAAGCTGTCGACCGAGTTGAACCACGACGCCGGGATCGCACCAAACGGGGTGGCGAGGCTGACCCGGGCGTCGATCCAGACGATGCCGATATTCCAGATCATCGGATACGCAATGTTGGGCAGGACGGTCAGCGCGATGACCCCGATCAAGAGCCAGGTCCGGCGCTTCTCGCCTGCGGTCAGCGGCGGCAGCGTCGGCTTGTCCGTCCGGCGAACTCGGCCGTCGGGCAGGTGGCGCTGGCCCGAGAGGTAGATGACCAATGCGAGGATCATCAGCGCCGCGGCGAGGCCGAAGCCGGCGTGCCAGCCATAGATCGCCGCCACCGTGCCGCAGGCGAGCGGGCCGGCCACCGCGCCGATGTTGATAGCCGCCGAGAAGATCGTGAAGCCTTGAGTGCGGCGCGATTCCTCCTCGCGCGGATAGAGCTGGCCGACCTGCGCCGAGATGTTGCCCTTGAGGCAGCCGGAACCGAATATCAGCAGCGCCAGCGCGATCAGGAAGCTCTGGTCGAACGACATCGCGATATGGCCGGCGCTCATCAGCAATGCGCCGAGGATGACGGTCGTCCGGGTGCCCAGCCAGCGGTCGGCGATCAGCCCGCCGAGCAGCGGGGTGAAATAAACCAAGCCACCGTACCAGCCGTAAATCAGCGAGGCGAAAGCCTGGTCCGACATCGGCCCGCGAAACTCCAGGGCATGACGCAGGCCGCCGAGGCCGAGAACATGCTCGGCGTGGCCGGGGAGAAGCAGCTGCTGGACCATGTACAGCGCCAGCAGCGCGGTCATGCCATAGTAGGAAAAGCGCTCCCACATCTCGGTAAAGCCGAGATAGGCAAGGCCGCGCGGGTGGCCGAGAAAGGCGTGATCGTCGTCGCGAATTGGTGCGTCGAGAGTGGCTTCGGCCGACGTCACGCTCGCGTTCTCCCTTCCGCTGCGGCAACTGGCTAACAGAGGTTTCGAGCGCGCAACACTCCTTTTGTTGCTTGCTGCCGCCGTCGGTCGAAAGCAGCATTGAGTTGGTCGCGGGCGGCGTTAGTGTCGCCGCGCATTTCATCCCGGGGGAGGACATCCATGCGCTCTCGTTCGCTCGCGCTTACCGCCGCTTTGTCGCTGGCTATCGCCGGACCCGCGCTCGCCGCGCCGAGCGACGATTTCCACGCGCTGATGGACCAATATTGGGCGGCGGCGCTGAAGAACTCGCCGACGCTCGCGACCAGCGTCGGGGTCAACACGTACGACGCCCAGCTCGACGTGCTCAGCCTGGCCGAAATGGACCGCCAGGCGGCGGAGGCCGCGGCCTTTTTGGCGCGGCTCAACGCCATTCCGAAATCCGCGTTGAGCGCCGAGGACCAGACCAATTACCTGATCCTCAAGCGCAACCTCGACAGCGCGGTCGAGGCGAACCGCTTCGGCGAGCGGCAGATGCTCTATTCGACGCTCGGCAGCTATCACGATTTCCTCGCCGGCATGGCCGAGAATCAGCCGTTCCGGACCCGCGCCGACTATGAGAATTACCTGAAGCGGATCGCGTTCGTCCCCGACCGGATGCGCGCCTATGGCGAGATCAGCGCCAAGGCCTCCCGTGAAGGCTTCGTCCAGCCGTGCGTAACTCTGACCGGCTTTCCGCAGTCGATCAGGGGCAGCATCGCCGCCGACCCGACTCAGTCGCGGTTCTACCTGCCGTTTGCCGGCGATCGGTCCTCGACTGTCACCGCGGCGGACTGGCAGGCGTTGAAGACCCGCGCCGCCGCCCTGATCCGCGACAAGATCAACCCATCCTACGCGCGCTTCGGCCAGCTGTATGACAGCCAGCTCAAGTCGACGTGCCGGCAAAGCGTCGGCGTTTCGGCGCTTCCCCAGGGCAAGGAATATTATGCGTTCCTGGTTCGGACGCACACCACGACCAGCAAGACGCCGGACGAGATCCACCAATTGGGCTTGCGCGAGGTGGCGCGGATCCGGGCCGAGATGGTCGACGTCGCGAAGAAGGCGGGCTTCGCGTCGCGCGAGGCGATGATCGCTGAAATGCGCACCAACCCGAAATACTTCGCCAAGACGCCGGACGAGCTGCTCGCCGCGTCGGCGCGCATGGCGAAGACCATCGACGGCAAGATGCCGAGCCTGTTCACCCGGCTGCCGCGGCTGCCGTACGGAATTCGGCCGATGCCCCTGGCGACGGCTCCCGGCGACACCACCGCGCGCTATCAGCAGGGCAGCCCCGATGCCGGCATCGCCGGTTTCTACCTCGTCAACACCACCAAGCTCGACCAGCGGCCGCTATGGGAAATCCCGGCGCTGACCGCGCACGAGGCGGTGCCCGGCCACCACATGCAGATCGCTACCCAACAGGAGCTCGACCTGCCGGCATGGCGCAAATACGGCACCTTCTTCACCGCCTTCGTCGAGGGTTGGGGGCTCTATTCGGAGCGTCTCGGGATCGAGCTTGGAATCTACGACACGCCCGAGAAGAACATGGGCCGCCTGAGCTACGAGATGTGGCGCGCGGCGCGGCTGGTGGTCGACACCGGCATCCATTCCAAGGGCTGGTCGAAGGAGCAGGCGGTCGCGTTCATGAAGGACAACACCGCGCTGACCGACGCCAATATCGACGCCGAGGTCAACCGCTACATCTCCAACCCCGGCCAGGCGCTGGCCTACAAGCTCGGCGAATTGAAGATCCGCGAGCTGCGGGCGCGGGCGGAGAAGGAGCTCGGCGACAAGTTCGACCTCAGGCGCTTCCACGACGCGGTGCTCGGCCAGGGGTCGGTGCCGCTCGACGCGTTGGAAGCGCAGATCAACGCCTGGATCGCGGCCGAGAAAGCGAAATCCTAGCGGGCGGCGAAATCTGACCTATTGGTCTGGCGCCGTGCCCTCGGTGGTGGCCTCGTTCGACTCGGCGCGCGCCTGCTTGATGACTTGCGTCAGGCAGCCGGTGAAGCCGGCCGGTCCGACCGGCGAGCAGCTGTTGATCCCGGTCGCGCCGACGGTCTCGAGCGCCCGCGCGCGCTGGGCCCAGGCCTGGCGGCTCTGGCGCGGCCCGCCGCTGCGCAGCTTCTCGGGGATCCGGTAGCGTTCGGTTTCGGGCTTGCGCGCGCAGACCACGACCTGGTCGTCGGTCGAGCGCGGGCACGGGTCGTTGCCGTAGACGATGATCTCGCTGACGCGGTCGCCGGCCTGGGCCGCCGCGGGTGCGGGAAGCGCGGCGAGGCCGCCGGCCAAGGCAGCGGTCGCGGCGAGCGGGAGGATCAGTTTCGTCATGTCCAACGGCATCCTTTCAAGCGCTTAAAGCGGGCGAGCGCCAAGAGAAGTTCCTTAAATACGCTTTGAAAGCCCGATTGCCACCCGGCAAGCGGCACGGACCGTCGCGGTCAATAGGGGATAGGCGAAAGCCTGGGCCGCGCCGGCCTCGCGGGCGGTGTCGCGGTGCTCGACCTCCTCGGCGCGGAATTCCTTGATATCGGCGGCGAATTCGGGGTCGTCGTCACCCAGTTCCTCGAGCTGGCGGCCGTAGTGGCGGTCGATCTCGGTCT
>Ga0255312_1000092_pt1 | contig 13683 bp, 6 predicted proteins | sample EtOH5_T0_E5_meta_FD_202081 | JGI IMG/M metagenome (GOLD analysis project Ga0255312, IMG submission 202081) | Sandy soil microbial communities from University of British Columbia, Vancouver, Canada - EtOH5_T0_E5 | ecosystem: Engineered > Artificial ecosystem > Sand microcosm > Unclassified ...
CGGTGGCGAAGCGCGCGACATAGTGCGGCCCGCCGGCCTTGGGCCCGGTGCCGCTCAGTCCCTCGCCGCCGAACGGCTGGCTTTCGACCACGGCGCCGATCTGGTTGCGGTTGACGTAGAGGTTGCCGACCCGCGCGTGGCTCTCGACGAAGTCGCGGACCGTGTCGATCCGGCTCTGCAGGCCGAGCGTCAGGCCGTAGCCGGTCGCGTTGATCGCATCGACGACCTTGTCGAGGTCCTCAGCGGCGAACCGCACGACGTGCAGGATCGGGCCGAAATTCTCGCGATTCAAGTCGCTTAGCGCCTTGATCTCATACAGCGCGGGAGCAACAAAACAGCCATGCGCGGCCCCTTTCGAAAGCTCGAGGCGGCAGATCCGCTTGGCCTTCTTGTCGAGCCACTGCAAATGCTCGTCGAGCAGCCGCTTGGCGTCCGCGTCGATCACCGGCCCGACGTCGGTCGCCAGCTCGCGCGGGTCGCCGACCGTCAACGCCCGCATCGCCCCGGCGATCATCGCGATCATGCCGTCGGCGACGTCGTCCTGGACGAACAGCACGCGCAGCGCCGAGCAGCGCTGGCCGGCGCTCTGGAACGCCGACGACATGACGTCGCGGGTCACCTGTTCGGGCAATGCCGAGCTGTCGACGATCATCGCATTCTGGCCGCCGGTTTCGGCGATGAACGGGATAATCGGCCCGTCCCGCTCGGCCAGGGTGCGGTTGATCATGCGCGCAGTGTCGGTCGAGCCGGTGAAAACGACGCCCGCGAGCAGCGGATGCGCGGTCAGCGTTCCGCCGACGACCCGGCCCTGGCCGGGCGCCAGCTGCACCACGTCCTTGGGGATGCCCGCCTGGTGCATGAGCTCGACCGCGAGCGCGCCGATCAGCGGCGTTTGCCCGGCCGGCTTGGCGATGACGGCATTGCCCGCAGCCAGCGGCGCCGAAGCCAGGCCGGTGAAGATCGCCAGCGGGAAATTCCACGGTGAAATGCTGGCGAACACCCCACGGCCATGCAGGCGAAGCTCATTCTGCTCGCCGGTCGGACCGGGGAGCGGCAACGGCCGGGTGAACTGGCGGCGCGCTTCGGCCGCATAGAAACGCAGGAAATCGACCGCCTCGCGCACTTCGAGCACCGCGTCGATCAGGGTCTTTCCGGCCTCGCGGATGCACAGCGAGAAGAATGCTTCGCGATGCTCCTCATAGAGGTCGGCGGTGCGGTCGAGGAGATGTGCGCGCGCCTCGCCGCCGAGCGCGTCCCAATCCCGCTGCGCGCCATGGCCGGCGCGGACCATCCGGTCGACCTCGGCTTCGCCCGCTTCGAACACGGTGCCAACCTCGATCCGCCGATCGTGTGGCGAGGTCACCGCCCTGCCCTTGCCCTTTCCAAGCGTGGGCTTGGCTGTCCAGGCGCGGCCTTCGAGCGCCTTCAATCGTCCCAGCAACGGCTCGCGCACCAGCGGATCGGACAGATCGACGCCGGCGCTGTTGCGGCGCTCGATCCCGAAAAGCTCGCGCGGAAGCGGGATCGCCGGGTTGCGCTTCGGCTTCAGCGCCGCAAGCTCGGTGACCGGGTCGCTGACCAGCTCGTCCAAGGACACTTGCTCGTCGGCGATGCGATTGACGAAGCTCGAGTTGGCGCCGTTCTCGAGCAGCCGCCGGACGAGGTAGGCGAGCAGCTCCTTGTGGCTACCGACCGGCGAGTAGATCCGCACCGGCGTCGCCGGGTCGCCGATCGCCGCCTCGAGCTGCGCCAGCTCCTCGTACAGCGCCTCGCCCATGCCGTGCAGCCGCTGGAACTCGAACGGCGTCTTGCCGGCCAGCGCCTTGATCGCGCCGATGCTGTTGGCGTTGTGGGTCGCGAACGCCGGGTAGATGACGTCACTCGCCGCCAGCAGCTTCTTGGCGCAGGCGAGGAACGAGACGTCGGTCGCGACCTTGCGCGTGAACACCGGATATTCGGGCAGGCCGGCGACCTGCGCCGCCTTGATCTCGGTGTCCCAGTAAGCGCCCTTGACCAGCCGTACCATCAGCTTGCGGCCGTGCGCCCGCGCCGCCTCGGCGACCCAGTCGCATAAGGGCGCGGCGCGCTTCTGGTAGGCCTGGATGGCGAGCCCGAACCCGGTCCAGCCGTTCGCGAACAGCGCATCGTCACCGAGCATCGCCTCGAACATGTCGAGCGACAGCTCGAGCCGGTCGGCCTCTTCGGCGTCGATGGTGAAATGGACGTCGGCGGCGCTCGCTCGCCGCGCGAGGTCGCGCAGCACCGGCAGCATCGCAGCCTTGGCCTCGTCGGCATGGGCAAATTCGTAGCGCGGGTGGAGCGCAGACAATTTGACCGAGATGCCGGGCGAGCGGGTGATGCCGCCTTTGGCTCCCTTGGCGATGCGATCGAGCGCGTCGGCGTAGGCGAGTGCATATCGCGCCGCGTCCTCGTGGGTGCGCGCCGCCTCGCCGAGCATGTCGAAACTGTGGGTCAGCCCCGCTTTCTGTTCGGGCGCGGCGCGGCGCATCGCCTCGTCGATGGTGCGGCCGAACACGAACTGGCGGCCGAGGATGCGCATCGCCTGGGTGACCGCGGTGCGGACGACCGGTTCGCCCAGGCGCCCGACGGTCCGCCCGAGCACGCTGCGCCAATTGTCGCTGCGGTCGGCAGCGCCTTCGAGCACCTTGCCGGTCAGCAGCAGCGAGAAAGTCGCGGCGTTGACGAACGCCGAGTTCGACTGGCCGAGATTCTCTGTCCAGTCGGGCCCCGTCAGCTTGTCGGCGATGAGCTCGTCGGCGGTGTGGGCGTCGGGGATCCGCAGCAGCGCTTCGGCGAGGCACATCAGGGCGATGCCCTCGTCGCTGCCAAGCTCGTAGGCGTGGAGGAATGCGTCGAGGCCCGACGGCTTGTGGGCGCGGACGCCCTTGACCAGCGCGCGCGCGGTCGCGGTCGCCTCGCTCAGCGTCGCCGGCGCCAGGGTCGCCTCGGCAATGCGCTCGAGCACGACCTGTTCCTCGTCCGGACGATAGGCGCGGCGCAGCGATGTGCGGTCGACCGGCGGCACTGCCGGCGGCGAAGCTTTGGTCAGGCCAGCTGCCCGTGGCAATGCTTGTACTTCCGGCCCGAGCCGCACGGGCACGGCGCATTGCGGCTGACCGGCGCCTGGGCGAGCTCGCCGTCGGGCGCCGGCATGTCCGGCTGCGGGATGCTGAGCGGCGGCAGGTTGGACAGGATGGCGCCGGTGGCGAAGTCGATGTCGGCGCTGTCGTCGTCGCCCGAGAACGGGTCGAGGTGCTGGGTGATGAAGTCGGGCAGCTGCGGCGGCGGCGGCGCCTCGAACTGCACCTGGGCCCGCATCAGCACCCGTGTGACGTCTTCGCGAATGGCGATCAGCAGCCGCTCGAACAGCAGGAACGCCTCCTGCTTATACTCGTCGATCGGCTTCTTCTGGGCGTAGCTGCGCAAGTGGATGACCGCGCGCAGCGCATCCAGCGTCGACAGATGCTCCTTCCAGAAATGATCGAGGGTCTGCAGCAGGATATTCTTCTCGGTCTCGTCCCAGCGCTGCGGGTCGACGTCCTTGATCTTCTCCGCCATCGCCGCGTCGGCGAGGTCCTGGAGCCGCTCGGTGATCCGTTCGGGCTCGACCGCTTCCTCCTCGAGCCAGGCGTCTATCGGCGGCTGCAGGTCGAATATCGCGTCGATGCTCTCCTTGAGGCCCTCGACGTCCCACTGCTCGGGGTAGGTGCCCGGCGGGCAGTGCACGGCGACCAGCGATTCGGCGGTCTCGGCGCGCATGTTGGCGATGATCTCGCCGACGCTCTCGGCGTCCATGATGTCGGCGCGCTGCTCGTAGATGACCTTGCGCTGGTCGTTCATGACGTCGTCATATTCGACGACCTGCTTGCGGATGTCGTAGTTGCGCGCCTCGACCTTCTTCTGCGCGGTCTCGATCGCCTTCGAGATCCACGGGCTGATGATCGCCTCGCCGTCCTCGAGATTCTTGTTCATCAGCCGCGCGAACATGGTCTGCGGGCCGAAGATGCGCAGCAAATCGTCGTCGAGGCTCAGGTAGAAGCGCGACAGGCCGGGGTCGCCCTGGCGGCCCGAGCGGCCCCTGAGCTGGTTGTCGATGCGCCGGCTCTCGTGGCGCTCGGTGCCGAGCACGAACAGCCCGCCGGCGTCGACCACGAGTTGCTTCTGGGTCGCGACCTCCTCCTTGATGCGGGCGATCGCGGCGTCGCGCTCTTTGCCTGGGGGCAGCTCGCTCAATTCGTCCTCGATGCGGAAGTCGACGTTGCCGCCCAGCTGGATGTCGGTGCCGCGCCCGGCCATGTTGGTGGCGATGGTCACCGCGCCGACCGCTCCGGCCTGGGCGACGATATGCGCTTCCTTCTCGTGGAAGCGGGCGTTGAGCACCTCGTGGCGGATGCCCTCCTTGACGAGGAATTCCGACAGCATCTCCGATTTCTCGATTGACACTGTGCCGACCAGCACCGGCTGGCCCTTCTCCTGCCGCGCCTTGATCTCCTTGGCGATGGCGGCGAACTTGTCGGTGATGTTCTTGTAGAACTCGTCGTCGTCGTCGATCCGCAGCACCGGCACGTTGGTCGGGATCGAGACCACGTTCATCCGGTAGATGTCGAAGAATTCGGGCGCTTCGGTCAGCGCCGTCCCGGTCATCCCCGACAGCTTCGGGTACATGCGGAAATAGTTCTGGAAGGTGATCGAGGCGAGCGTCTGGTTCTCGGGCTCGATGTTGACCCCTTCCTTGGCCTCGACCGCCTGGTGGAGGCCGTCGGACCACCGCCGCCCGTCCATCATCCGGCCGGTGAACTCATCGATGATGATGATCTTCTCGTCCTTGATGATGTAGTCGATGTCCTTCTTGAACATGACGTTGGCCTTCAACGCCTGGTTCAAATGGTGGACGACCTGGGTGTTGGCGATCGCGTAGAGGTTGCGGCCCTCGATCAGCCCGCCGTCCTCGAGCAGCCGCTCGGCTTTCTCGGTCCCGTCCTCGGTCAGGACGACGCTCTTCTGCTTCTCGTCGAGGTCGTAATCCTCGGGCGTCAACGTCTTCACCAGCGCGTCGACCGACATGTAGAGCTCGGACTTGTCGTCGGTCGGCCCGGAGATGATCAGCGGGGTGCGCGCCTCGTCGATCAGGATCGAATCCACCTCGTCGACGATGGCGAAGTTGAACGGCCGCTGGACCATCGCGTCGCGCGAGTATTTCATGTTGTCGCGGAGGTAGTCGAAGCCCAGTTCGTTGTTGGTCGCATAGGTGATGTCGGCGTTGTAGGCGTCGCGCCGCTCCTGGTCGGAGAGGTTGGGGACGATGACCCCGACCGACAGCCCGAGGAAGCGGTAGATCTGCCCCATCCAGTCGGCGTCGCGCCGCGCGAGATAGTCGTTGACCGTGACCACATGAACGCCCTTTTGGGGCAGCGCGTTCAGATAGACCGCCAGCGTCGCCACCAGCGTCTTGCCTTCGCCGGTCTTCATCTCGGCGATCTCGCCGCGGTGGAGCGCGATGCCGCCGATCAGCTGAACGTCGTAATGGCGCTGGCCCAACGTGCGCGTGGCCGCCTCGCGGACGGTGGCGAAGGCTTCGGGGAGCAACTGGTCAAGCGTCTCGCCGGCCGTCAGCCGCTCGCGGAACCGCTCGGTCTGGCCGCGCAGCTCGTCGTCGGACATCGCCGCGACCGCCGGCTCGAACGCATTGACCGCGTCGACATACTTGCCGAGGCTCCGCACATAGCGGTCGTTGGCCGATCCGAAGATGCTTTTTGCCACTGCGGCGAACATGGAATTTCCTTAACTGCCGGAACACGCGCCCTTAACGGGTCCGCTATCGGACGATCCGCCTCGCCCGCGCGCGGGCAACTGCGGGGCGCGATGTAGGTGGCACCCCAATTTTAGTCAATTGAACGGGGGGCCTAAAGCTGGGCCTCGAGCCACTCCTGGATCTGGCTGCGCGGCGCCGCGCCGACCTTCTGCGCGACCGGCTGGCCGCCCTTGAACAGCAGCATGGTCGGGATGCCGCGCACGCCGTAGCGGACCGGGACGTCGGGGTTCTCGTCGATGTTGAGCTTGGCGATGGTCACCTTGTCACCCAGCTCGGTGGCGATTTCCTCGAGCGCCGGGGCGATCATCCGGCACGGCCCGCACCATTCGGCCCAGAAATCGACCAGCACCGGGCCATCGGCGCCCAATACATCGGTGGCAAAGCTCTGATCGGTGACGGACTTGGTGGCCATGGCGGGGGAATCTCCTGTGGGGTTAGCGGCCATATGGGGATTCAGCCGCTGCGTCTCAACTGCTGAGTTCAAACAGGCGCGCCGCGCCTGTGTAAAGCAAAGCCGAGCGGATGGTGCGGCCGGGGAAAATCACCCCCAGCGCCTCGGCGTAAGCGGCCATCTGGGAGCGGTGGGAGGCCGGGATCTGCTCGTCGCCGCCGGGCACGCGGCCGGTCTTATAGTCGATCACCGAGATGCGGCCGTCCTCGACCAGCAGCCGGTCGATGGTCCCGGCGACGACGCGCCCATCGGCCAGCGTCGCCGCGATCGGCGCTTCGGCCAGCGACCCGGGCCCGAACAACGCGGCGAAACGCGGATCGTCGAGGATCGAGCCGACGAGGTCGGCCAGCGCCTGCCGCTCGGTAGCGTCGGCGATGCCCGCCGACTGCTCGAGCCAGCGCAGCGCCGCCGCCCGGCGCTGCTCCGGGGCGACGCCAGGCAGGCGCTCGAACAATTGGTGGATGATCGTCCCGCGCCGCGCCGCCGCCCGCTGCTCGGCGCTCGGTGCCGCAGCGGCCTCGCGGTCCTCGACCAGGGCCGAAGGCGCCAGCGGCCGCGGCGGGCGGCTCTCGACGGGCGCCGGCCGGCGCGCCCAGTCGGGCACCGGCGGGGGCTCGATCGACACGCGCGGCGGCCTCGGCTTGAGCGCAGCGGCGGTGACGCTGCCGCGATAGCGCAGCGCCTCGCCCCAGATGCCAATCTCCTCCGGCTGCGAGCCGAGCGCCAACAGGGCCCGCTCGACCCGCTTGTGCCAACTATTCTCCGCCAGCTGGCCCCTGGGCTCGACCCCGGCGACCACCAGCCGCTCGATCGCCCGGGTCATGCCGACGTAGAGCAAGCGCATATGCTCCTGCAGGTCGCGGGCCTGCTCGGCGGCCAGCAGCGCATCGAACGGGAACACGCGCTCGGCCTTGCGCGGCCGGATCAGCGGTGCGTCGCCCGCATCGCCCATCGGAAAACCGAGCGTCCGCGCGACGCCGCCGATCCTGGCCGGGTCGGCGGTCGCGTCGGCGATGATCACGAACGGCGCTTCCAGGCCCTTGGCGCCGTGCACGGTCATCACCCGCACTGCCTGCGCGGGCGCCGACGGATCGCGCTGGATCTCGACGTCGCCGCGCCCGAACCAGGCGAGGAAGCGGTCGAGCGACGGCGTCTCGTTGCGCTCGAACTCCATCGCGCTCGACAGCAATTCGTCGATCGGGTCGCGCGACGCCAACCCGAGCCGCCGGTAGAGCTTGCGCCGTCCGTCGAGCGGCCCCGACAGGATCGTCTCGAGAAACCGCGCCGGGGTCGTGAAATCGGCCATCGCCAGCAGCGACCCGAGGCCGTCGTGCGCGGCGGTAAGATGCGGACCATCCCCGGCCCGTTCGCGCAGCACCCGCCACAGCGGGACCTTGTTTCGATCATGAGCGAGCTCGAACAACTGGTCCTGGCTCCAGCCGATCAGCGGCGAGACGAGCAGATTGGCGAGGTTGAGGTCGTCGAGCGGCTGGACCGCAAACGCGACCGCGGCGAGCAGGTCCTTGACCGCGAACGGCTTCGACAAATGCAGCCGGTCGATGCCGGCGACCGGTACCTTGGCGGCAAACAGCCGCGCGACGATCAGCGATGCGAGCTCGCCGCGGCTGCGCACCAGGATGAGGATGTCGCCGGGTCCCAGCGGCCGCTGGGTCGAACTGAGGACCGGCGCCTCGTCGAGCCACGCCCGGACCTGCTCGGCCAAAGCGATCGCGTAGAGCCGGTCGCGCTCGCCGATCCAGCCCTCCTCGCCGTCCTCGTCGGATTCGTCGGCGGTTTCGAGTGCGAACGGCTTCCACAGCTCGACCAGCCCCGGGCGGCGGTCGAAGAAGGCGCGGTGTGGGTCGGGCGGTCCGGGCAGGCGCATCTCGCGATAGCCGACCTCGGCGATCGTCGCGTCGACGGCGTCGAGGATCGCCTGCGCCGAGCGGAAGCTGGTGTCGATCGACAGGTCGCGGAACTCGAGCGCCAGCCGCTCACCGCCGTCGCTCTCGTCCTCCGCCGCGCGCAGCTCGGCCGCGCGGTCGCGGTAGGTGCTGCGGACCTCATCGAAATCGGCCGGGTCGCTGCCCTGGAAACCGTAGATCGCCTGCTTGAAGTCGCCGACCATGAACAATGTCCGCACCCGCCGCTCAGCCTCGCTGGCGCCGCTGAAATACTCCTCGACCAGCGCCTTCACGATCGCCCATTGGTCGGGGTTGGTGTCCTGCGCCTCGTCGACCAGGATGTGGTCGGTGCGCCGGTCGAGCTTGTAGCGCACCCATTCGCCCATCCCGGGCGTCTCGAGCAGCTTGCGCGACCAGCGGATCAGATCGTCGAAATCGGCGACTCCGGCGCTGCGCTTGGCGCGGCTGTAGGCGGCGGCGAACGCCTGGCCCGCGCGCAACCCGGCGGCCATGTCGGAAGCCAGCGCAGCGCCCCGCTGGATGGCGATCAGGTCGCCGATCATGGCCCCCAGATGCGCGGCGTGGGCGTCATAATCGACATTGGCCGCGCGCTGTCCCGCCGTCACCTGTCGCAGGCCGCCGTCGTTCTTGATCAGGATGCGGGAAAGCTCGGCAAGTCCCGCGCCGCGTTGCGCAGGCGGCAAGGCAAGCCAGGCGTCGGCGATACTCGCATATTCGGTGCCGCTCTTGGTTCCCCAGCTGCGATTGGCATCGGCGATCGCCCGCAGCATGGCGCAGTCGAAGCGGTCGTCGCCACAAAGGTCGGCGAGATAATCGTCGACCGCGCCTTCGGGCAGCCCCATCGCCGCGCGCAGCTTGCCCTCGATCGTTTCCGGCGCGCCGAGCTCGGCGAGCGCCTCGCTGGCCCGCGCGCACTGCATCAGATAGGCGACCGCATCCTGCTCGCCGAGGCGCAGGCTGAGGCACTGGACGTCGGCGATCAGCCTTTCGTCGCCGCTGCTTTCGGCATCGGCGAGCAAATTGGCGAGCGTCGCCCGCGCCAGCTCCTGCTCGGCGCGGCCTTCCAGCGGCTTGAAGCCGGGCATGATCCCCGCTTCGGCCGGGAATGCGGCGAGCAACGCCTGGGCGAAGCTGTGGATGGTCTGGATGCGCAGGCCGCCGGGCGCGTCGAGGATCTTGGCGAACAGCCGCCGCGCGCGCTGCATGGTAAGCGGATCATTGGCTTCGCCGAGGTTGATGAGATCGGTTCTCAAGTCCTGGTCGCGCATCCGGACCCACGTCGCAAGGCGGGCATTGATGCGGTTGGCCATCTCGGCGGCGCCGGCCTTGGTGAAGGTCAGGCAGAGGATATGCTCGGGGCGCACGCCGGACAGCAGCAGGCGCAGCACGCGCGCGCTCAGCACCTGCGTCTTGCCGCTGCCCGCCGAAGCCGACAGCGCCGCGTGGACGCCCGGATCGGACGCCGCCGCCTGGCCGCCCTTGAGCTCGGGGAACGGCTTCAATCGGTACCGCATCAGCGACCCGCTTCCCAAGTCGCGGGCAAGGCCATAGAAAGCGCAGGATGAGCGACGACGACAAGGACGAGCAACGGCGCGCCAAGCTGGTCAAGGCCGGCGTCGCGGTCGGCATCGGCTCGGCGGCGATCGTCGCCGCGCTGCTCTACGCGTCGAAGGTCAAGAAGACGCGCAAATAGCCTCATTCGCGGCCGTACCATTCCTCGAGCCGCATCAGCTGGTCGTAATCGCCATAGGGCGCGTAGGCCGGATTGAGCTTGGCCGTGAAAGCCTTGTCTCCGGTCAAATAGTCCCTCGCCGCCTCGCGGAAATTCCGTTCGGCGTGAGCGAGAAAGTCAGCCGCGCCTAACTTCTTGTCGGGGCACACTTTTCTACCGAAACTGTCGCCGTATTTGGTCAGCGACCAATACTCATGTGCGACCGGTTCACCAGTAACTCCTTCGAATCCCCCAGCTTTCGCGATCAGGCCCAGCAATCCGAGCTGCAGCGCGAACCCGGCATCGACCGCCTTCTGCGCCGGCGCCTTGCCGGTCTTGTAATCGATGACGGCTAGCCCGCCCTCTGCCAGCCGGTCGATACGGTCCGCCTTGCCGTGCACGGTGACCTCTTCGATTGTCGTCTCGCCCCAGATTTCGGCCTTCAGCGGCCGCCGGCCCGCGGCGCGATTGGCGAGCTCCTCCGTCTCGATCCAGCGGATCGCCTCGATCAGCCGCGGCTGCCACAACGCGCGCAGCATCGGGTGAATGGTCTCGCTGTCGAGCAGCGCCCGGGCGCGCGGCAGCAGGCTCGCCGGGTCGCAATTGTCCTCTGCCAGCCAATGCTCGAGGACCTCGTGAACCGCGGTGCCTTTCCACGCCGCGCTGTGGTCGGCGTCGATCGGATCGAGCGAGCGCAGGCCGAGCATCGCCTGGGCATAGAAAGCGAACGGGTCGGCCTTCAATCGGTCGACCGCGGTCACCGAGATCCGTCGTGGACGCAGCGCTTTCGGCGGCGACGGACGCGGCCTGCTCGCGGGCTCGAGCACGTGCGGATCGTCGAGCGTCGCGGCGAGCCGCTCGAGGCGGGTGTCGCGAGCCAGGCCGCCGGTCATCGCCCTCAGTCGCAGCCACAAGCGCGAGGCGATGGTCGGCGAGCGGCTGTCGCGGCGAGCGCGGGTGATCAGCACATTGGGCGCACCCAGCGCGCTCGCGAAGTCGTGTGCGGCCAGGCCGGTGCGGAATTCGAGCCCAGGCATGCCGAGGTTGGCGCGGATCTTCGGCGCCAGCCACGGATCAGGCGCGGCGAGCGCCGGCCACACGCCCTCGTTGAGCCCACCCAGCACCATCAGGTCCGCCTGCTGCAGGCGCGCTTCGAGCAGGCCCCAGATGAACACCCGCGGATGGCCACCGTAGGGCGGCCGCACCGGCCGCTCGTCGAGCAACTGGCGCAGCATCGGCACCGTATCTTCGCCGGCGATCGCGAGGCTGGATGCCTCGGGCAGCGCCTGGAGCTCGGCGAGCAATTCGGCAGCCATCCGTCCGTCCTGGCCGCGCCACGCCGCGTTGCCGGCGAGAGCGTCCGCCGCTCCCGCCAGCCGCTCGGCGAACAGGCTCAGGGAGAGCGGGCCGCGAAGCATCGCGTCGAGCGGCGCAACCTTGGCCCGCACGCGTTGCCAATCCTCCCGCCCCTTCCCGGCAAAATGCGCGTCGAGGCCGTGCAGGCCGGCTCCCGGACGCGGGCCGCGCAGCGCGAGGTCGAGCGCCCGCACCGCGTCCAGCCACGCGAGGCGCGCATCGCCCTCGCCTCCCACCAGCGGATGCTTGAGCAGCGCCAGCAGCGGCACCGGCGCCATGTCTTCGGCGGCGGCGGCGGCGATCGCCAGCAGCAAGGTGCCGGCCGCGGTCTGTGACAGCGGCCTGCCGGCGCTGTCGTCGGCTTCGATGCCCCACCGCGCCAGGAGCGCGGACACGCGTGCGGCGAGCATTCGGTCGGGCGTTACCAACGCCGCCGTCCGCCCGGGCGTCTCGACCGCTTCGCGCAGCGCGAGCGCAATCGCCTGGGCTTCCGCCGCCGGGTCAGGAAGCTCGGCGGCACGGATCCCAGTCAACCGGCGCTCGGCCGGTTTGAGGTTGTTCCATTTGTCGCTGAAGTCGGCGACGGTCATGGCATTGCCGACGGCCCGTCCGCGGATCGCCCGGGCCGCCGAGCGGCCCGCCGCGCGCCACAGCCGCACTTCGCCGCGAGCGATCCCCATCCGATTGAGCAGCAGCTTCAAATGGAATTGGGGATGGCTCTCTTCACCGCTGCCCTCATCAGTGGGCCCAAGTGCCTCCCACTCCTCGTCCGGCATCACTGAAGCGAGATTGAGGCCCGGCAGCACGACCATGCCTTCGGGCATGTCCGCCACCCGCCGCAGGAGCGCGGCGACGGCCGGCGCAGAGGTGGTGATTCCGGCGGCGACCGTGAAGCCGTCGGGCGGCGAGCGCTGCCACCGCTCGGCCATCGCCCGCAGCAAGCGGTTGCGGCGCTCGGCAAGGTCGATGCGCCCGTCGGCGGCGAGGAGCGCCGGCCAGCGGTCGAGAATCGCGCGCAGCCGATCGAGCGAGAGTTGCCAGTGGCGAGCCAATTCTGGGGCGTCGCAGGCCGCCTCGGCGAGCCGCGGGGGCGCGACCTCCTCGATCAGCAGCGCATCGAGGGTTCGCGCGAGATCGGCGGCGAGGCGCATGGCTTCCGCGCTGCTGGCGCCGTCGCCCGCCATGAGGCCGGCGAGCGCAAGCTGGCGCACCAGCGGGTCGACCGCGGGCGGAATGGGATCGGCGGTGTCGGCAGGGTCGAGCGCACCGCCGATCCGCTCCTCCAGCTCGGGGTCGCCGATCGGGACCAGGCGCGGCAGCACCAGCCCCGAACCGCTGGCACGGACGAACGCCTCGGTGACCGTCCGCCCGGCACGATTGTTGGGCAGCAGGATGCGGCCGCGCGCGAGATCGAGCGGACCGTCGCCGAAACGCGACTTGAGCCCTGCAACCAGCGAATCGGCGAAGGAGCGATGCGCCGGGATGGAGAAGACCGCCGGTGCCCGCGGGCGCACGGCGGCGGTATCAGACATTGGCGAGCACCTGCTCGGTCGCGCGAATGGCTGCCGGGTTGCCGACGTCGAACCACAGGCCCTGGTGGACGGCGCCGAAGCAGCGGCCGGCGGCGATCGCGCGGTCCCACAGCACATTGGTCGAGAACGCACCTTCGGGCGCGTCCTTGAGCAGCGCCTTGGAGACGATCTGCACGCCAGTGTAGACGAACGGCGCCACACGCGAGCGGCCACGGCGGCGCAAATGGCCGACCCGGTCCATGTGAAAATCGCCCAGACCACGATGGTTCATCGCGCGCGCCTGCGGGACCAGCAGGAGCAGCGCATCCATCTTGCGCCCGTCCCAATGCGAGGCCAGCAGCTTGAGGGTATCGGCCGGCCCGTCGATCCACAGATTGTCGCTGTTGATCGCAAGAAACGGGTCGCTGTCGATCATCGCCTGCGCGCGCACCAGCCCGCCGCCGGTCTCCAGCAGCAGGTCGCGTTCGTCGGAGATCGTCACCTCGAGGCCGTCCGCGGCGTGAGCCAGATGCGCCTCCAGCGCCTCGGGCAGGTAGTGGACATTGACCACGACCTTCTTGACCCCGGCGGCACGCAGGCGGTCGAGAACATGATCGAGCAATGGCTTGCCAGCGACTTCGAGCAGCGGCTTGGGCTTGGTCGCGGTCAGCGGCCGCATGCGCGTGCCGAGACCGGCCGCCATGACCATCGCAGTAGCGGGGACTTCGGCCGCGACTTCTTCGCGCAGCCGCAGGGCGCGGCGAGCTTTGGTCACGCGGCCCTGGCCCACAGCGCGGCGCGGTGCTCGGGCGCGATATTGGCGTCGAACCACTCCCGCACCGGCGCCAGATCGGGGCACGCGAGGTCGCGCTCGAGAAGCCCCCACATGCGCGGCT
>Ga0255312_1000095_pt1 | contig 13473 bp, 7 predicted proteins | sample EtOH5_T0_E5_meta_FD_202081 | JGI IMG/M metagenome (GOLD analysis project Ga0255312, IMG submission 202081) | Sandy soil microbial communities from University of British Columbia, Vancouver, Canada - EtOH5_T0_E5 | ecosystem: Engineered > Artificial ecosystem > Sand microcosm > Unclassified ...
GACCGATCATCGCCACCGAGATGGAGCCGCGGGGCGCGCGGCTGGAAACGGTTTCCGGGCCGGTGAGCTACTCCGGCACGCTCGACCGTCGCGGGACCCTCAACGTCCAGACCCACAGCGGTGATGTAGAACTGCTGCTCCCGACCGGTCTCGGCGCCGAATTCGACCTCGAATCGCTGGGCGGATCGGTGGGGGTCGAGCTTCCGGCCAAGACCGGTAAGCCCCTCAAGGGCAAGACGCTCTTCTTCGCTAACGCGGGCGGCGGGGCCCAGATCGTGGTGCGCTCCTTCAAGGGCCAGATCCGGGTGTTCGGACAGTAACCCGGGAGCGGGAGTCCTCCTCCCGCCCCCGTTGTGGGTGGATGGCTACTGCTGCGGTGGCTTCCGCTTGGTGGTATCCGGCTTCGCCGGCTTGTGGGTGACCGGCGTCTTCATTGGGGCCTCGTGGGTGTTGGACACGACCGTGCCGTTCGTCGCGTCCACCGTGACGGCCTGGTACCCCTCCTGCCCCTCCGTCCTGATGTGAAAGGCGTAGACCAGCACGCCCTTCTCCCGCTCGATCTCCCGAGCGGTGACTTTGCCTCCCGGCACGCTGGCCAGCGCGGCCTGTTCCGCGACCGCCTCAGTGACCTTGGCCTGCTTGAGCAGGCCGGGCTGGGCTTCCTTTACCTTGTGCATCGGCGGCTTGGGGGTAGCGACCGTCGACTTGGGCGGCTTCGGCGGAGCCGCCGGGCTCTGCCCCGCGGCCGCGCCGGTCAGCGTGACGGCGAGCGCGAGGGTGGCGAGTGTGATGCTGCGAATCATCGGTTCTCCTCTGGTCATCGAGCCCTGGGAAATCGCCATGGGCGGGTGAGCCTGTCGGGCTCGGCGGGCAGGCCGCCGACCCGAAAGGGCAAGCGCCATGCCGATGTCCAGGCGCGATTTCAGCGGGAATGGGTGACTCTGGGCATGGAACGAGACAGGCTGTCCGGGACAAAACGTCCCGCCTTGGACAGAATGTCCCCGTCTGCTCAGCCGGACGCCTCGCCCCAGCGCTGCAGCATTCGCAGCAGCGTACGGCGTGAGATGCCGAGGATCTTCGCGGCACGTTCCCGATTCCCCTGCGTCGTCCGCAGCACCCCGAGCACGTGGCGCTTCTCGACCTCCGCCAAGGGCAGCGGCTGGACGGTCTCGGGGAGTCTCTGGGAATCGAGCGACGGGAGGGCGCGCTCCCGCAGATCGGCCGGGAGGTGTTCCGGCCCGATCACGCCCTGCGCGGCCAGCACGAGGGCGCGCTCCAGCACGTTCTGCAGCTCGCGGACGTTGCCGGGCCAGGCATACCCGAGCAGGAGCGACTGGGCTTCCGGATCCAGCGCGACGGGATGACGCCTGTGCTGAGTCGCGAGCTCGCGAAGAAAATGATGCACCAGCAGCGGTAGGTCCTGCAGCCGCTCCCGCAGCGGCGGCAGCTCGATGCTGACCACATTCAACCGGTAGAACAAGTCGCCGCGGAACCGGCCCTGCTTGACCAGCGCGTCGAGGTCCTGGTGGGTTGCCGCGAGCACCCGGACATCGACGCGAATCGGCGTGTCCGCACCGACCGGGGTGATCTCCCGCTCCTGCAGGACGCGGAGCAATCGCGACTGCATCGCCGCAGAGATGTCGCCGATCTCGTCCAGGAATACGGTGCCCCGGTCGGCTTCGCGAAACAATCCCGGCCGGGTGACCGTCGCCCCGGTGAAGGCGCCTTTCAGGTGGCCGAACAGCTCACTCTCCAGCACTCCCTCGGCGAGCGCCGAACAATTGACCGCCACAAACCGCTGTGCGGCCCGATCAGAATAGCTGTGGATCGCCCGCGCGATCAGCTCCTTGCCGGTGCCCGTCTCGCCGGTGATCAACACCGTGGCCTGGCTGGGTGCCACCCGAGCCACCGTTTTCATGACCTCGATGATGGCGGGGCTGTGCCCGACCAGCACCGGCCGCCGCTCCGCGGGGAGGCCGCTCCCCGCCGTCGTGGCATCGGGTGGGCTCAGTCGGCGGCGCTCGAGCGCCTGTGCGATGGCCCCGCGCAAGGCGGCCAGGTCGTACGGCTTCGAAATGAAGTCGTACGCCCCGGCGCGGATGGCTTCTCCCGCGGCGGCGGCGTCCCCGAATGCGGTGAGCACGAAGATGAGCGCCCGGGGGTCCCGCTTACGGACTGCGCGAACCAGGTCGAGGCCGCTGGCGCCGGGCATGCGCAGATCGGTGAGTACCGCGTCGAACGGGCGTCCGCCGTCGAGCGCCAGCAGGGCGTGGTCGACCGAGAGCGCTCGGGTAACGTCGTATCCCTCGCGCTCCAGCACCTCGCCGAGCAGCCGACACGCCTCCTCGTCGTCATCCACCAGCAGCAGGCGCGCTGCGCTGCCGCTCGAGATCATGCGGCCGCCGGGAGTATGAGCCGCCAGCGGGTCCCGATGGCGGTGGGCTCATGGATCAGATCGCCACCCAGTCCGCGGGCCAGACGGCGGCTCACGGTAAGACCAAGTCCGGTGCCGAGCGGTCCCTTGCTGCTGGCGAAGGGATGAAACAGTTGCTGCTTCACCTCCTCGCTGATCCCGGGACCGTTGTCGCTCACGGTGAGCCACACGCTGCGGCCGTCGCCACCCAGGCCGACCCGGATCTCGCCCCCGCGGGACAGGGCTTCCAGGGCGTTCTTGATCAGGTTGAGGAGAATCTGTTCGACCAGCTCGGGGTCTCCCCGTGCCGCGGCCAGCGAGACCGGCCCGGTGTCCAGAATGGCGGAGACGCCGGCGGCGTTGAGGGAAGGCTCCATGAACTCGAGCACCCGTTGCGCGACCTGCTGCAGCAGGAGCGGACGCACGCTGGGTCGGGGCCAGGCCCCCCGCGCGAGCCAGGCCCGGACGATACCGGCTACCCGCTCGACCTGGCCGAGCACCAGGTCCACCCGGTGGGCAGCGGCGGGGGCGCCCAGGGCGAGCAGGTCCTCGCGGAGCAGCTGGAAGTGACCGTTCATGGTGTTGAGCGGCGTGCCGATTTCGTGCGCGAAACTGGCCGAGGCCTCATCCACCAGGGCGACCCGCTCGAGGCCGCGGGCGCGCTCCTCCAAGGCAAGCAGGGCCGCCCGGGCTTCGCTCTCGCGTTCCCGCTCGGCGAGCGCGGTGCGCAGCTCGTTGTAGCGGCGGGCGAGCGAGCGAAATTCGTCGGGGCCGACTTCGGGGGCGTCGGGCGCGTTGCGGGCTCCCGCGTAGGCGCCTGCCATCGCGTTATCCAGCGCGCGAAGCGGGCCGCCCACGCCGCGGGACGTGAGCCACCCGATGCCCCCTGCCAGCAGCAACGCGGCCGCCCCCGCGAGCAGGTAGCTGCGCCGGCGCTCCTCGCGGGCCGATTCGTGCAGTCCAGCGGTCGAAATTCGCAGGCTGAGCAGTCCGGTAACCCGGCGGCCATTGCCGAGTGGTTCCGCGACGTGCCACGCCGGTCGCGCGCCTTCGTCCTGAAAAACGGTCTCCACCTCCCGGGCGAGCGCGCGGCGATCCCCCTCGCCGAGTTCCGCCGTCATCGACGAATCAGTGCTGCCCGCCAGGGCGAACACGCCGCCCGCGCTCCTGGCAAAGACGGCCGCCGAGGTCTGTCGCAAGTGCAAACCCGCCCAGGTCGCGAGCGCGGCGCGGAGCGCGGTAGGATTGCCGGTGGGAGCGGCGCGGTTGAGGTAATCGGCGAGCGTGGAAGCCACCGCCTGGGCCTCCAGGCGAAGATCTTCCAGACGGGAGCGCTCGGACAGCGTGACGGAGACCTCGGTGACCACGAGCACCAGGGCCGCTGCCATGCAGGCGGCGAAAATCGCCAGGCGACGGGAAAGGCCCATGGCCATGACGGAAGTATACGCGGGGGTCGTGCCAGAGGATGCCATGGCCGGGCGCTTGACCGAGGTGGCGCTTCGGTCTATCAGTTTTGCAGTGCGCTCAGTGGCTCAACAACCCTCACCGCCGGCTACCGCGTGGCGAATTAAGTGAGTCGGAACCTCCGGCTCGTGTTCTTCCTGGTCGGCGCCACCATCGTGACGCTGATGATCTGGAAGGCGGGCCCCGCTACGCTGTGGGCGGGGCTGCGCGCCTCGGCCTGGGTCGTGGCGGCGCTCATCCCGCTCTGGGCGGCAGTGTACCTCCTCAACGCCATCGCGTGGCGGATGCTGACGTCGGAGGGTGGCGCCGCCATTGGGTTGCCGCGCGCTCTGCTGATGACCGTCGTGGCGTTCGCGGTCAATTACTCCACGCCGCTGCTCAGCTTCGGCGGCGAACCGCTCAAAGTCGTCGCCGCCACCAAGGCGTTGGGACGCCCCCGCGCGGTCGGCTCCATCGTGGCCTTCCGGTTGCTGCACGCCCTGGCGCACGTGATCTGTTTCCTGATGGCGCTGGTGCCGGCGCTGATCCTGATGCCCCACACACCCCTGACGGTGGCGATCGTCGTGGGGATCGGGGCGGTGCTGGTGCTGATCACCGCGTTCCTGTTCTCCCGGCACCGGGAAGGGCTGGCGATGCACGCCCTGCATCTCCTGCGCCGGCTGCCGCTGCTCAAGCGGCTTGCAGTGCGGCTGGAGCCCCGTGCCGCCATGCTGCACGAAATCGACACCCACGTGACGTCGATCTACAAGTCGAACCCCCGTCGTTTCTTCGGGGCTCTCGGTGTGGAAGTGATCGCGCGGCTACTCTCGCTCGCCGAATACTGGGTGATTCTCTACGGGATGGGACTCGGGGTGGATCCGTGGAAGGCGTTCGTGGTCGCCAGCTTCTCCTCCCTGGTCGTCAACGCCCTGATCTTCGTGCCCTTCGAGCTGGGTACCAAGGAAGGCGCGGTCTACCTGATGTTCAGCTGGCTGGGTATCGCCCCCGCGCTGGGCCTGGCGGCGGCGCTGCTGAGCCGGCTGCGGGAGTTGATCTGGATCGCGATCGGGTGGGCGATGATCTGGACGATGGAATAGTCACGGCTTGCGCCGCGCCAGCGCTTTCTGGGCTTCGGGATGGCCTTGCTTGGCGGCGCGCTCCAGCCAGAGCATGGCCGCGGCGTCGTCCCGCTGGTAGAACTTCCCCTTGAACAGCATCAGGGCGAGCTGGAACTGGGCCTCGGCATCCTCCCGTTCGGCCGCTTTGGAAAACCACGCCGCCGACTTATTCTCGTCGCGCTTGATGCCGCGCCCGCGGGCCAGGTTCTCCGCCAGGCGGGTCATCGACGGCACGTCACCCGCCTCGGCGGCCCGGGTATACCACAGCGTCGCCGCCGAGTCGTTCTTGCGCCGCCCGTCGCCTTCGGCGTAGCGCGCGGCGACGACCGGGAACGCCTCCTTGACGCCCATGACCGCGGCTACCTCCCACAGTCCCGCCGCTCTGGAGCGGTCGATCGCCACGCCGAGCCCGGCCTCGTAGCGCCGGGCCATGAGCAGCACGGCCTGGGTATCCGGGGAAACCGGATCCTGCGCGGCGAAACCCAGATGGACCGAGGCCAGGCGATCGTCCCGCTTGACCCCGTTGCCGGTGGCGTAGAGAAGTCCAAGGTTGCGTCGCGCGGCCGAGCTGGTCTCTGCCTCGGCGCTGCAGCTCGCAAACGCGGCGTCCCACGCCCGGGCCTGGACCGCCGCTTCGCAACCGAGCGGGGCCGTGGGCGGGGCGGTGGATCCCGCGGTGCTCTCCGGCCGCGTGGCCACCACCACCGGTTTGCCGCCGCGAGGCACTGGCGTGCTGTGCCGCGCCTGGGCCGGCGAACCCCCCGGAAGGCTCGCGGTAGCCGTGGGGGGCAACACGGGGGCGCCCGGCGCGGTCCGGGTAAAGAAGCCGGCGCGGCTGGCGCCCCAGGCAGCGCCGGCAAGGAGCACCGCCCACAGACCGGCGGCGATCCAGGGCCGCTTTTCCAGCGGAATGTTGAAGCGCGATTTCCGCCGCACCCGGCCGCCCTCCGCCGGGCTCACCTCCTTGCCCTGCAACGCCCGCGCAAAGGCGTTCATCGAGGCGAAGCGCTGCCTGGGATCCTTCTGCAGGGCCTGGTGAATCGTGCTGGACAACTCGGACGGAACCTCGGCCACGAGGCGCGACAGCGGAATGGCCTCTTCGAGCATCTGCCGGGCCAGCACTTCGCGGACGTTCTCTCCCTCGAAGGGGACCCGGCCGCAGAGCATCTGGTAGCCGACCACCGCCAGCGAGTACTGGTCGCTGCGGGGGTCGAGCGCGTGCTTGCCCATCGCCTGCTCGGGACTCATGTACTTGGGTGTCCCGACCACCACGCCGGTTCCCGTGAGGGCATGATCGGCGGATACATCCATCGCCTTGGCAATTCCGAAGTCCATCAGCAGCACCCGCTGGGTCTTTCCCTCGATCATCAGGTTCTCGGGCTTGATGTCGCGGTGCACCACGCCCGCTTCGTGCGCGGCCTGCAGCGCTTCGGACGCCTCGAGCAGGATCCGGCGAACCTCCTCGACCGGGAGCCGCCGCTCCCGCGCCAGCACGCTCTTGAGGGTTTCGCCCCGGACCAGGGGCATGAGCAGCCAGAGAATCCCGTCGGATTCCCCCACGTCGTACACGGGAACGATGTGGGGGTTCTCCAGCGCGCCGACGGCTTCGGCTTCGCGCCTGAAGCGCGCGACCAGCGCGTCGGTCAGGATGAGGTCGGGCCGCAGCACCTTGAGCGCGAGCTCGCGCTTGAGCCGGAGATCGCGGATGGTGAAGACCTCCGCGTAGCCGCCCCTCCCCAGGAGCCGACCCAGCTCGTAGTTGGGGCCCAGGGCGCGCTCGAGCCGCTCCGGCGCCAGCTCATAACTGGTGGACGCGACGTCGCCGCCGCGGCTGGCGCCGAGCAGGGTCTCGCTGAGCAGCGGTGTCGTGGAAGCCAGACCACAGGAGGGACAAAACAGGGCGTCGGCCGGTACCTGGCCCTCGCACTTCTGGCAGGTACGCGTGGTGCCCGGCGCCGTCACGACTTGCGCTTGGCAACCTCCTTCTGCGCTTCCGTGTGGCCCTGTCCGGCGGCCTTCTTGAGCCACTCGTACGCGAGCGAATCGGACTTCTGAAGGCCCCGGCCGCGCAGGTAAGCCATGCCGAGGCCGTACTGCGCATCGCGATTGCCGCGATCCGCGGCTTTGCGGAACCAGTTCACCGCCTCGGTCTCGTCCTTGTCGACGCCTTTCCCGCGGGCGTACATGTCGCCCACCTTGGCCTGGGCGACGACGTCGCCCTTCTCCGCGGCCTTGCGGTACCAGAACGAAGCGTCCTTGTCGCTCTTTCGCACGCCGAGACCCTGCTCGTAACGCTCGCCCAGCACCGTCCAGGCGGGTTGGTAGTCGGCTTCAGCGGCCTGCTTGATCTTGGCAGTCGCGTCGAGCTCATTCTGCGGGACGCCCTTGCCCAGGTGCAGCAACTGCCCGAGCCGGAGCAGCGAGGGGAGGTCGCCCGCCTCGGCGGCCTTGCGGTACCAGGTCACCGCCTCGGCGTCGTGACCGGGCACCTGGCTCCGGTCGTAGAGGCCGGCCAGGCGGCGCTCGGCGACTACGCTGCCGGTCTTGGCCTCGTCGGTGCAAAGCCGGAATGCGAGGTCGCGATCATCGCCGTCCGCCGCGGTGGCGCAGTTGGTGCCGGACTTGGGCGCCGGCGCGGGCGCGGCAGCCGGCGGGATGGCGTTGCGTTGCGTGGCGGAGCTGGCGAGGCCGGGCGTCGTCCCTCTGCGCGGGTCTGGCGTGGCGCGCTTGTCGGGCACTGCCGCCGGTGGTGGAGCAGGGGGAGGCGGGGCCGGCGAGGGAGTCACCGCGGCGGCCGGCGAAGAATCGGCCTTGGTGGTGACGGGTGCGGTGACGCCGGGGGTGGCACCCGGATTGATCGCCACTGTCTCCGCTGCAGGCGAGCGGTTGAGCAGCGCCACGACGACCGCCGCCGCCGCGAGCAAGCCGGCCCCGGCGAGCATCAACGGCAGCTTGCTTCGCTTGGGGACAGGCTTGACGGCCGCGATTGCCGCCGCGGTGTGGCTATCCGTGGTCGCCGCGGCCTCGAGCGCCGCCGCGAAGGCCTCGATGTCGGGGAAGCGGTCGGCGGGCTCCTTGGCCATGCCGCGGGAAACCGCCGTCATCAGGCCCTCGGGAACTTCGGGAACCAGCTCGCGCATCGAGCGCGGCGATTCCATCATCTGCTTGAACAGGATGGCGCGCGTGTTCTCGCCCTCGAACGGCACCGAGCCGGTCAGCATGTGGTAGCCGACCACCGCCAGCGAGTACATGTCGGTCCGGTGATCGAGATGCGGGTCGCCGCTGGCCTGCTCGGGGCTCATGTAGTGGGGGGTCCCGACGATGGTTCCGCTGGAGGTGAGCGTGCTGTCGCCGGCGGCATCCATCACTTTCGCGATCCCGAAGTCCATCACCAGGACCCGGCGGGACTTCCCCTCCAGCATGATGTTCTCGGGCTTGATGTCCCGGTGCACCACACCGGCCTCGTGCGCCGACGCCAGCGCGCCGGCCGCCTCCAGCAGGATCCTGCGCGCTTCGGTGATCGGCCGGCGGCCGTCCCGGACCAGCAGCGATTTGAGACTCTCTCCCTTGATGAGGGGCATCAGGATGTACATGATGCCCTCGGCTTCGCCGATGTCGTAGATCGGAACGATGCTGGGATGGCGCAGCGCGGCAACGGCTTCGGCCTCACGCCGGAAGCGGGCAAGCAGGGTTTCGGAGACCACCAGGTCAGGCCGGATCGCCTTGAGCGCCAGGTCCCGCTTGAGCCAGAGGTCGCGGACCTGGAACACCTCGGCGAAGCCGCCTCGACCGATCAAGGTGCCCAGCTCGTAGTGCTTGCCGAGCGAGTCCTTGAGCTTGCGAATCATGTCGGCGGAGGCCGTGGGCGTCGGGGCCAGGCCTTCCGGGAGGAGAATCTCGCCCGTCATCTTGTCGATGGCGGGGGGTGTGGCCGAGCCGCAGACGTAGCAGTACTGCGCCACCTCTGGAAGCTGGGTGTTACAAGAAGGACAAAGGCGGGTTGCGGACGCCACGCAGAGACTCCGGGAGCCGATGAATTAGCTCAGTGAACGTTAACAGCTATCGCCCCAACGAGCGAGGGTCAAGCCCGCCGGGAGGGTAGCGGCAATCGTGTCCTATATTCCTGCACCACAAGGAGTTCGAACGTGACCCCGCGCAGCTTGATTCTGCTGGCCTGCAGCGTCCCGACCCTGCTGTCGGCGCAAACCAGTTCCGCCGGCGACTGGCCGGCTTATGGGCGCGATCGCGGGGGGGAGCGTTACTCACCGCTCACCGGCATCAATCGGGGCAACGTAAGGCGATTGGCGCCGGCTTGGGAATACAGCACCGGTGAGGCGGCGGTCAAGCTCATGCAGTCGGTGTCATTCGAGGCCACCCCCCTGGTGTTCGACGGTACCCTCTATTTGAGCACCCCCCTGGGCCGGGTGATCGCCCTCGAGGCGGAGACCGGGCGCGCGCGATGGGTGACCGACCTCCAGGTCAAACCCATCAGCTTCGGAGATTTCACCAACCGGGGAGTAGCGCTCTGGGCCGACCCGGGTGCGCACGCCTCGGCGCCCTGCGCGCTGCGCGTCATCGTGGCCACGGTGGATGCCCGGCTCAACGCACTGGATGCCCGGGATGGGAAGCCCTGCGCCGACTTCGGCACCGCCGGCAGTGTGGATTTGAGCCGAGCCCTGCGGAATGCCCCCTACGAAAAAGAGGAGTATGAGGCCACCTCGCCCCCCGCGATCGTGAAGGGACTGATCGTGGTGGGCTCGGCTGTTGCCGACAACAACCGTTCCGACGCCGCGAGCGGCGAGGTGCGGGGCTACGATGCAAAGACTGGTACGCTGCGGTGGACCTGGGACCCGATTCCCCAGGACTCGACCGATCCGGGATGGCGCACCTGGGTCGGACCCGATGCCCACCGCACGGGAGCGGCCAACGCCTGGTCGGTCATCGCGGTGGACTCGGCACGCGGGCTGGTGTTCGTTCCGACCGGCAGCGCGAGCCCGGACTACTTCGGTGGAAACCGCAAAGGGGAGAATCGCTACGCCAATTCGATCGTTGCGCTCCGGGCCGAGACCGGCGCGGTGGTCTGGCATTTCCAGACCGTGCACCACGACTTGTGGGATTACGACAATGCCTCGCCGCCCGCGCTCACCAGCATCGTACGGAACGGCCGCAGGGTCGACGTTGTGCTGCAGACCGGCAAGATCGGGATGTTGTACGTGCTGGACCGCGCCACCGGAAAGCCGGTATTTCCGGTGGAGGAGCGGGCCGTGCCCGCGAGCAGCGTCCCCGGCGAAGCAGCCTGGCCGACGCAGCCGTTTGCGGCGACGATCGCGCCGCTCAGTCCGCAGCGATTCCTCGCGGAGCAGGCCTGGGGCCCCACCCCCGCGGACCAGGCGTTCTGCCGGGAGCGGGTCGCCAAGCTTCGCAATGAGGGGATTTTCACGCCGCCCAGCCTGGAAGGCACGCTGGTGATGCCGTCGAACATCGGTGGGGCACATTGGGGCGGCCTGGCGGTCGATCCGGTCCGGCAGCTCGCCATCATTCCGGTGAACCGGATCATCGCCGAGGTGCAGCTCATCCCGCGGGAGGAATACCAGCGCCGCCGGAACGAGAGCGGCTACCGGTTGCAAGGCTCGCAGTACACCGATATGCGGGGAACGCCCTACGTTATGCGGCGCAGCATCCTGTTCGGGCCATCGGGGGCCCCCTGCTCGCCGCCGCCGTTTGGAACCCTGGTCGCGGTGGACCTGAACAGCGGCGCCCATAAATGGGAGGTGCCGCTCGGCACCATCGCCCCCGACGCCCCCGCGGCGGCCGCGCAGTGGGGCAGCCCGAACCTCGGCGGCCCGATCGTCACCGCGGGCGGCCTGGTCTTCATCGCCGCCACGCTGGATCGGAAGATTCGCGGGTATGATGTCGAGACCGGTGCCGAGCTCTGGAGCGCGCCGCTGCCGGCGGGCGGCAAGGCGACCCCGATGATGTTCCTGGGCAAGAACGGGACCCAGTACGTGGTGATCGCGGCCGGAGGGGACGGGGGGCGGTTCGGGAAGAGCGATCGGCTGGTGGCGTTTGCTGTGAAGCAGGAGTGAGCAGTGAGGAAGGAGAATTGAGGGCCCCACTCCTCACTGCTATCTGTTCAACCAGAAATTCACCTTCAGCAGGAAAATATTATCCGCCTTCGCGCCCAGCAGCGCGTCGGTGTCGCGCGAAAACCGGAAGTCACCCACGCCCTGATCAAAATCGCTGCTGGTGCGGGTCCACACGAAAAAGAGCGTCGAGCCCGGGCGATACTCCCACCGCAGCACCGCATTGCCGCGCAGCGAGCGCAGCACGAAGTCGGGGTTGCTCTGCGTGAACGACGCAGCCGGTCCGCTTCCGTCCGGATCGATGGTGTAGGCGCTGACGCCGCCCGCAGCGTCCACTTGCGGCGTGATGGTGCCTACATCCTCGCCGAACACCTGCAGCGTCTGGGTGCGCGGCGCGGCGACCTGCTTGAAGCGGCGGAAGTGCACGCTCGAGATGAACGGCTGGGCGTAAAGCTCGAAGGTCAGCGTGGGAGTGAACGTCATGTTGATCCGGGTATCGAAGCCCAGCGTCTTCTGCAACAGGTCCGAGAGGACGTAGCGTGAGCCGTAGAACACGGTCGCGGTCGGATCGGCGAAGACGTTGACGTACTGCATCATCGCGGTCGAGCGGTTGAACGAAGGTGAGAACGACAGCGTGAGGTTCGAGGCGGCGCGGATGTTCACCCCCGCACCGGCGCCCCAACTCACGTTTCCCTTGTCCCCCCGGCTCAGGTTCGCGTTGCTGTTGACGGTGACCCGCTTGCGGCTGTCGGTGTTGATGTTGGTGTTGAAGAACCAGTTGCCGGGCCGGATGACCACCGGGCCGCCGCGCAGCAGCCGGTCGTCTTCGACGTCAGTGCGCCGGATGGCGAAGAAGTTCACGCCCCAGTAGTTGAGCAGCTGGCCGAACACGCCGGTGTGAAACTGGGTGTCGGTGCGATCGCCGTCGAAGTTGTATTCCCGCTGGCTCCCGAGGATCACGAAATAGTTGCGGTACCACTTGCTGGGCCGGGCCAGCGAGAGGGCCAGGTTCGTGTTCATCCAGAAGTAGTCGGCCCGGGTGTTGAAGGCGAGGTCGTTGGCCTCGAACCCCGGGGTGCGCCAGTTGACCGAGCTCTCGAAGAGCCACTTCCCCGCGTCCTTCGCCAAGCGGCTGTAGCCGCCCAGGCCGCGGAACGTCGTGGCGTCGGGGTCGTAGCGGTCGGAGAAGAACCCGTTGGAGCCGGCCTGGCGGTCGGGACGCTGGAAGTACCGCGCGCTGGAGTTCTGCAACCGCCGGATCGCCGCCGGATCGCCGACGTTGTTGGTGAAGGCGACATTGCCCTGGAACGAGTAGGTCTGGTTCTTCCAGCGCGCGTTCCAGTCGAATCCCAGCGCCTCGGAGTGGCTGTTGAGCCGGGACACAAGCAGCGGATCGTTGGTCGAACGGGCGACCGAGGTTCCCATCAGTCCCAGGACCAGGTTGCCCCGATTGAAATCCTTCTTCAGCCGGCCGACGAAGTAGTTGGTGAACGGCTCGACCTCCTGGTGCTGTTCGCTGCCGCCGACCAGCGCGGTGGCGTGCTCGCGGGCGGTGACCGCATCGAGCAGGCCCAGGGTGAATCCCGAACGGGTGCGCCCGGTGACCTTCCCGGCGCCGATGATGGTGGATGCATCGGGGATGTCCGAATAGCTGGTGCCGGCCGGCAGCACCCCCTGGGGCGTCCGCCCGATGCGGCGACTGTAGAAGAGCGAGAGCGAGGAGACGTTGCTGCAGAAGAAGCAGCTGAATCCGCCGAACCCGAAGGTCCCGCTGCCCTCCACGAAGAAGGGGCGCCGCTCCGGGAAAAAGGTCTCGAAGGCGGAGAGGTTGACTACGGCAGGGTCTACCTCGACCTGACCGAAGTCGGGATTGATGGTGGCGTCGAGGGTCAGGTTGGAGGTCAGCAGATACTTGAGGTCGGCGCCGACGCGCGAGTCGGCGTCCCGCGGGTGGTAAAAGGGATTGGCCTTGTCGCCGGTCTCCAGACGTCGATAGCGCCCGACGATATAGGGCAGCACCTCGAGCCGCCGGGTGGCCCCCCGCCCCGGGGCGATGCCTTCGATATGCCCGAACCGGGCGGGGCCGCCGGATTCCTCGGGTCCCCAGAACGACCACATGGAGATTTCGTTGAGCCGGGATTCGGTGCGCCACACCTGCATTCCCCAGGACTGTACCGAGTCGCGCGGGAAGCGGAGCTGGGAAAACGGAATCCGGAACTCCGCGACCCAACCGAGCGAATCCACCTGCGTCTTCACTTCCCAGACCGGGTCCCACGAGGGATCGGCATTGGATGCGGCCTGTCCGGCGTCCTGTTTCACCCCGGAAGGATTCACCGTGAAGACGGTCCGCCCGATGTGGTTGTGAAACGTGTCGAAGATCAGCTGTATCTGATCGCTGCTGCTCGCGTTCTGATCG
>Ga0255312_1000100_pt1 | contig 13099 bp, 13 predicted proteins | sample EtOH5_T0_E5_meta_FD_202081 | JGI IMG/M metagenome (GOLD analysis project Ga0255312, IMG submission 202081) | Sandy soil microbial communities from University of British Columbia, Vancouver, Canada - EtOH5_T0_E5 | ecosystem: Engineered > Artificial ecosystem > Sand microcosm > Unclassified ...
CTCGATCGCAAGAATTCCGGTTGTGCTCGCGTCAGCGACTCCCTCAGTCGAGTCGGAAGTGAATGCACGTCGCGGCCGCTACCGGCATGTGCATTTGCCCGAGCGTTTCGGGGGCGCGCATCTGCCATCGATCGAACCGATCGATATGCGTCGCGAGGGTCCACCGCGCGGACGTTTCATTTCACCGCGGCTGGCCGAAGCCGTGGCGATATCGCTGACGCGCGGCGAGCAGGCGCTGCTGTTTCTCAACCGGCGCGGCTATTCGCCCCTCACATTGTGCAGGGCGTGCGGTTTCCGTTTCCACTGTCCGAATTGCGATGCCTGGCTAGTCGATCATCGGTTCAGGCGCAGGCTCGTGTGTCATCACTGCGGATATTCGATTCCGCCACCGGCGGAATGTCCGAATTGCCACGCTACTGAAAGTCTCGCTGCCGTTGGCCCCGGCGTGGAACGGCTCGAACAGGAGGCGGCTGAGCTATTTCCGCAGGCCCGCATTCTTGTGCTGTCGAGCGATCTCGTGGAATCGGTAGAACGCCTTCGGCAAGAGCTCGACGACGTCGCCGAGGGACGCTTCGACCTTGTCATCGGTACGCAACTTGTCGCCAAAGGGCACCACTTTCCCAAGCTCAACCTGGTCGGCATCGTCGACGCAGATCTCGGCCTTGGTAACGGCGATCCACGTGCGCCGGAGCGTACTTTTCAGTTGTTGCATCAGGTGGTTGGACGAGCAGGGCGCGAGGAGGGGCGGGGTTTCGGCTACCTGCAGACGCACCAACCAGAACACCCGGTAATGCGTGCGCTTATCTCCGGCGATCGCGAAGCCTTCTATAGAAACGAAATCGAACAGCGTGAGCGTACGGGATATCCGCCGTTTGGGCGGTTGGCAGGGCTGGTCATCACCGCGAATGAGCGGCACGCCGCCGAAGCCTACAGCCGCACCCTCGCCAAGGCCGCTCCACGCGACGAACATGTCCGCGTGCTCGGTCCCGCCGAAGCACCGATCGCGGTCGTACGTGGCCGGCATCGATTCCGGCTGCTGGTGAAATCGCCACGCGCCTTCGACCTGTCGGCATACTTGCGTGCTTGGCTTGTCGCGGCGCCCAAGCCACGCGGCAATGTGCGGCTGGAAGTGGATGTCGATCCGCAGAGTTTTTTCTAGACGTTATGACGCAAACTTCAGTCCGGCGATTCCGCAAACAATCAGACCAATGCAGACGAGCCGGGACGCGGTCGCAGGCTCACTGAACAAGATTATGCCAAGCGCCGCTGTACCGACCGCACCGATGCCGGTCCAGACGGCATATGCCGTTCCTACCGGCAAACTTTTCAACGCGAGGCCGAGCAGCGCGAGACTGAGGGCCATGGCCGCGACCGTCAGCAAGGATGGAAAGAGACGCGAGAAGCCTTCGGTGTATTTCAATCCGATGGCCCAGCCGACCTCAAATAGGCCGGCGAGAAGAAGATAGAGCCACGCCATATCTGGTCTCCCTTTACACCGCAATCACTCGGGCATTTCGTCGTGGCGCGCGTTCGGCTGCAGGAGCACGCAGGCCGCAGCCGCGAAGATCATCACAAAACCAATGATGTCGGGCACGGTCAGATGTTCCCCAAGCAGTAAAGCCGAACAGGTGACGCCGATGACCGGGACCAACAGCGAGCCAAGTGATGCCGTCATCGCCGGCAGCTTGTGCACCATCGACCACCAAAGGAAATGTGCAAGTCCGACGCCGAATAATCCGCAATAGATCACCGCGAGAAATGTCTCGGTGCGGATCGGCCAGAGATGCGGGTAGCCTTCATAGATGACCGTGCCGATTCCGACGAAGGCGAATCCGAAAACCAATTGCCAGGCCGCATTGGCGAGCGGTTCGATCGTCAACTTCGCCCACTTTATGTAGACGGTCGCAATGGTCCAACTGAGCGCACATCCAAGTGAATAGAAGACGAAGGACGGAAAACCATCGGCGAACAACGGCCAAACCAGGACCGTCAGCCCGGTGACGCACAGGCAAAATGCCAGCACGCGCACCGCGGTGAATTTCTCTCCGAGCACCATGCGGCTTAGCAGTGTCGTCCAGATCGGCATTGAATATGTGATGATGATTGCGCGTGACGTTGCACCGCTCAGCTGAGCAAAGCCTGAAAAGATCTGGAATGCCGAAACGTTTAGAAAGCCGGCGATCATTATATGCACGTACTCGCCGCGGGGTATTCGCAGATTGTGTCCGGTAATTACGGCGGCGACCAATAGCGTGATGGCACCAATACTGGAGCCTGCAAAACGCAGGCTCCAGGGCGATATCTCGCGCAAGGCAAACGCGGCGGCGATCCAGTTCAACCCCCACGCAAATGCAAGCAGCACGACCAGCAGCCTTGCGGTCGCGGCGCTGTCTACTTTCGCGTTTGGATTTGGCATTGCGATGGGGAATTCCGGCCGGAGCTTCGGTAGCGCACGCTATAGCGCACGCGTCGGTCTGGCGAGGTAACCCTGTGATGCAAATTTGACGACAGCCTTCCGCCGTCCCCGCGGCCGAACCGCGGCGAATGGGCCGCCGTGTTGCACCATCATGCCCGCTGTGTTAGCTAGCCCACGATTTCAGGGGCTTTCCGCAGACTTTTGCGACGTCTCCAGGAATCGGAATTCCAGCTTGGATTCCAATGGTTTGCGCCGCCTTCCGCGACGGCGTCCGGCCTGTGGATGAAGTAGAGGCAACGAGCGTTCCCGTGGCAGGTAAAGATCAGACCATCTCCGGCATGGCCGGCCGTTATGCCACCGCGTTGTTCGAGCTTGCGCTCGAGAGCAAGGCGGTCGATGCGGTCAAGAAGGATCTCGATCAGTTCGACGCGCTCATTGCCGACAGTGCCGATCTCAATCGCCTGGTGCGCAGTCCGGTCTTCGGCGCCGACGAACAGCTCAAGGCCCTATCCGGGATCCTCGCCAAGGCTGGTATCGCTGGCATCGCTGCAAATTTCCTGAGAGTGATCACCACAAACCGCCGGCTGTTCGCCGTGCGCGACATGATCCGCGGCTATCGCGCGCTGGTCGCGCGGCATAAAGGCGAGGTGACCGCTCACGTGACCGTCGCTGAGAAATTCAGCAACACGCATCTCGACGCTCTCAAGAGCGTGCTCAAAACGGTGACCAGCGGCAAGGACATTGACCTCGACGTCAAGATCGATCCTGCCATCATCGGCGGGCTGATCGTAAAGGTCGGCAGCCGCATGGTCGACAGCTCGCTCCGCACCAAACTCAATTCGATCAAGTTAGCGATGAAAGAGGCCCGCTGATGGATATCCGCGCCGCAGAAATTTCCGCGATCCTGAAAGAGCAGATCAAGAACTTCGGCCAGGAAGCCGAAGTCTCCGAGGTCGGCCAGGTGCTCTCCGTCGGCGATGGCATCGCCCGCGTCTATGGTCTCGACAATGTCCAGGCCGGCGAACTGGTTGAATTCGAGAACGGCGTGCGTGGCATGACGCTCAACCTCGAAATCGACAATGTCGGCATCGTGATCTTTGGCAACGACCGCGAGATCAAGGAAGGTCAGACCGTCAAGCGGACCGGCGCGATCGTTGACGTGCCTGTCGGCAAGGGTCTTCTTGGCCGCGTCGTTGACGCTCTCGGCAACCCCATCGACGGCAAGGGTCCGATCAAGTCCGACAAACGCGCCCGCGTCGATGTGAAGGCGCCTGGCATCATTCCGCGCAAGTCAGTGCACGAGCCGATGGCGACCGGGCTGAAGGCGATCGACTCGTTGATCCCGATCGGACGCGGCCAGCGTGAGCTGATCATCGGCGACCGTCAGACCGGCAAGACCGCAATCGCGCTCGACACGATCTTGAATCAGAAACCGCTCAATGCGCAGTCGGACGAGAAGATCAAGCTCTATTGCGTCTATGTTGCGGTTGGCCAGAAGCGCTCAACCGTCGCGCAATTCGTGAAGGTGCTCGAGGAGCAGGGCGCACTCGACTATTCGATCATCATTGCGGCCACAGCCTCCGATCCCGCGCCAATGCAGTACTTGGCGCCATTCTCGGGCTGCACGATGGGTGAGTTCTTTCGCGACAACGGCATGCACGCCGTCATCATCTACGATGACCTGTCGAAGCAGGCTGTGGCCTATCGACAGATGTCGCTGCTGCTGCGCCGCCCGCCAGGCCGTGAGGCTTATCCAGGCGACGTGTTCTATCTGCATTCGCGCCTGCTCGAGCGCGCGGCCAAGATGAATGACGAGAACAAGGCCGGCTCTCTGACCGCGCTGCCGGTCATCGAGACGCAGGCCAACGACGTGTCCGCCTACATTCCGACCAACGTCATCTCCATTACCGACGGGCAGATATTCCTGGAGACTGACCTGTTCTATCAGGGCATTCGCCCGGCGGTGAACGTGGGCCTTTCGGTGTCACGCGTGGGCTCGGCCGCGCAGACCAAGGCGATGAAGAAGGTTGCCGGCCGCATCAAGGGCGAGCTTGCCCAATATCGCGAAATGGCGGCCTTCGCGCAGTTCGGGTCCGATCTCGACGCGACGACGCAGCGATTGCTCAATCGAGGCGCACGCCTGACCGAGCTTCTCAAGCAGCCGCAATTTTCGCCGCTCAAGATGGAGGAGCAGGTTTGCGTGATCTACGCCGGTGTCAACGGCTATCTCGATCCGATGGACGTCGCCCGCGTGCGACCCTTCGAGAGCGGGTTGCTGACGCTGCTGCGCACCAAGCACGCTGATCTACTCGACAGCATCCGCAACAGCGGCGACCTGTCGGATGCCGATGCCGCCAAGCTCAAGGGTGTGGTCGACGGCTACGCCAAGACGTTCGCTTGAAGGCAGCATAGGAAGCGACCGGGGACCCGTACGACATGGCCAGCCTTAAGGACATGCGCGTTCGCATCGCCGCTACCAAGGCGACGCAAAAGATCACCAAGGCCATGCAGATGGTCGCGGCGTCCAAGCTGCGTCGCGCGCAGGCGGCAGCCGAAGCTGCGCGTCCTTATGCCGAGCGCATGGGTAAAGTGCTGGGCTCGATCGCTTCGGCGGTGGCCGGCAGCGATTCAGCGCCAAAATTGCTAGCTGGCAGCGGCACCGACAAGGTGCACCTGCTGGTGGTCTGCACTGCGGAACGGGGACTGTGCGGGCCTTTCAATTCGTCGATCGTACGGCTGGCGCGTGAAAAGGTGAATGTGCTGACCAACGAGGGCAAAGAGGTCAAGATTCTTTGCGTCGGGCGAAAAGGCCACGACCAACTGCGCCGCCTCTATGGCAAACTGATCATCGAGACGATCGAGCTTCGCGGCGTGCGTACAATCGGCTTTGAACAGGCCGAGATGGTCGCCAAAAAGATCATCGCGCTGTTCGATCAGGGCGCATTCGACGTCTGCACGCTGTTCTTCTCCCGGTTCAAGTCGGTCATCGCGCAGATCCCGACCGCGCAACAGATCATTCCGCCTGTATTCGAAAATGGCGCCGAAAGCGGCACAAGCGCCGCCTATGAATACGAGCCGGAAGAGGACGAGATCCTGGCCGAGCTTCTGCCGCGAAACCTATCCGTGCAGGTGTTCCGCGCGCTTCTTGAGAATGCCGCCTCTGAGCAGGGCGCGCGCATGAGCGCGATGGACAATGCAACGCGCAACGCAGGCGAGATGATCCGCAAGCAAACGCTCACGTACAACCGCACGCGTCAGGCGATGATCACCAAGGAACTGATCGAGATCATCTCTGGCGCCGAGGCGCTTTAATTCCGTAACGAGGGACGACATGGCTACACCCAACGCAGTCGGAAAAATCACACAGGTCATCGGCGCCGTCGTCGACGTGCAGTTTGAAGACCACCTGCCGGCGATCCTGAACGCGCTCGAGACCAAAAATGGCGGCAACCGCCTGGTGCTCGAAGTGGCACAGCATCTCGGCGAATCGACCGTTCGAACCGTCGCAATGGACTCGTCCGAAGGTCTGGTGCGCGGCCAGGAAGTCACCGACACCGGTGAGCCGATCGCGGTGCCAGTTGGTCCAGGGTTGCTCGGCCGGATCATCAACGTGATCGGTGATCCGGTAGACGAAGCAGGCCCGGTCAAGGCCGAAACCAAGCGCGCTATCCATCAGAATGCACCTGCCTACACGGATCAGTCGACCGAGGCGCAAATTCTGGTCACAGGCATCAAGGTTGTCGATCTGCTCGCACCGTACGCCAAGGGCGGCAAGATCGGCCTGTTCGGCGGCGCTGGCGTCGGCAAGACCGTGCTGATCATGGAACTCATCAACAACGTCGCCAAGGCGCATGGCGGCTACTCGGTGTTCGCTGGCGTCGGCGAGCGCACGCGCGAGGGCAACGACCTTTATCACGAGATGATCGAATCCGGCGTGAACAAGGACCCGCACAAGGGTTCGGTCGAGGGGTCGAAATGTGCCCTGGTGTATGGCCAGATGAACGAACCGCCGGGGGCGCGCGCTCGTGTCGGTTTGTCGGGTCTCACGGTTGCCGAGTATTTCCGCGATCAGGGTCAGGACGTGCTGTTCTTCGTCGACAACATCTTCCGCTTCACCCAGGCTGGCTCGGAAGTGTCGGCGTTGCTCGGGCGCATTCCGTCGGCGGTGGGCTATCAGCCGACGCTTGCGACCGACATGGGTGCGCTACAGGAACGCATCACCACCACCACCAAGGGCTCGATCACCTCAGTGCAGGCGATCTACGTGCCGGCCGACGACCTCACCGATCCGGCGCCGGCGACGTCTTTCGCGCATCTCGATGCGACCACCGTTCTCTCGCGCGACATCGCCGCGAAGGGCATTTATCCGGCGGTTGACCCGCTCGATTCCACGTCGCGCATGCTCTCGCCGTTGATCGTGGGCGAAGAGCACTATGCCGTCGCGCGCCAGGTGCAACAGATCCTCCAGCGCTACAAGGCGCTGCAGGACATCATCGCCATTCTGGGCATGGATGAATTGTCGGAAGACGACAAATTAACGGTCGCCCGTGCGCGCAAAATCGAGCGCTTCCTGTCGCAGCCATTCCACGTCGCCGAAGTGTTCACCGGTTCGCCCGGCAAGCTCGTCGATCTTCAGGACACCATCAAAGGCTTCAAGGGTCTCTGCGACGGCAAGTATGATCATTTGCCCGAGGCTGCCTTCTACATGGTCGGCACGATCGAAGAGGCGGTCGAGAAGGGCAAGAAGCTCGCGGCGGAAGCGGCCTGACCGGGAAACAGCCTATGGCCAATTTCCATTTTGAGCTTGTTTCTCCGGAAAAACTGCTGTTTTCCGGCGATGTTCAACAGGTGGACGTGCCCGGGGTCGAAGGCGATTTCGGCGTGCTGGCCGACCATGCGCCGATGGTGACGACGTTGCGTCCCGGCATACTGACCGTGCACAGCGGGGGCGGAGCACAAAAAATCGTCGTGCTGGGAGGATTCGCCGAAGTCTCGTCCGCGGGACTTACTGTTTTGGCCGATCTCGCCGAAGCCGCGGAAAGTATCGATCGCTCCGTCATCTCGACGCGCATCGGCGAACTGGAGAGCCGTATCGCCAAGACGGAGCCTGGCTCCGAACTCGACAGGTTGATCACACGGCTCGATCACTACAAAAATGTGGACCGGCACCTCACCGGCACGGCCATGCACTAGGCCCAGCGCGCGAAGGGCCGAAACTCTTTCACGACACGCTCATACGTCCGGCGCTTGAACGGGATCACAAGGTCCGGCAGCTCGCGCATCTCCACCCATCGCCATTCGACGAACTCCGGTTTGTGACCGCCACCGGGATCGGTGATGTTGATCTCGCTGTCCTTGCCGGTAAAGCGCAACGCGTACCATTTCTGTTTCTGGCCGCGATATTTTCCACCCCACGCCTTTTTTGCAACGTCGCTGGGGAGATCGTAGGTCAGCCATTCGGCGATCTCCCCGAGCTTCTGCACGGAGCGGATGCTGGTTTCCTCGTATAGCTCGCGTAGCGCAGCCTTGTATGGATCTTCTTCTTCATCGATCCCGCCCTGCGGCATCTGCCACACGTGCGTGGCATCGACATGTTCGGGCCCATCGGTTCGCCGGCCTATGAAGACAAGGCCAGCGCGGTTGAGCACCGTTATCCCGGCACAAGGGCGATAAGGCAGCGATTTATGATACGGCATCTGGACGCTCGTTATTATGTCCGCGCGATGCTGCAGCGGCAAAATAACGTTACGATGACTTGGCCTTGATCGCCACCATCGTAATCGGCACCAATATAATGCCTTTCGATTCCGCTTTTTTTATCCATTCGGCAATGCGCGCAATAGTGCCCGGTTTTGCGGTTGCATAACCGACAGCGCTGCCGCTGTCGCGCGCTTTCATCTCGAGGCGTGCAAGCGCATGGTTGATTTCCGCGGTGGTCGGCACGGTATCAAGCACGATATCGGCCTTGGCAAACGGCAGATTCTGCGTGCCGGCCAACTGACTTGCAATGCTGCGCGAAGATGATCCTTCATCGACGTAAATCAATCCGCGTTTGGCGATATCGCGCAGGACCGGCGAGAGGCTCTGCTCCGAGGCGGTAAAGCGTGCGCCCATAAAGCTGATCAACCCAACATAGCCTTGAAATCGGCTCATCAGCCAATGGAGCCGGTCGATATTCTGTTCCGGAGTCAGCGACGTCAGCAGCGTTTGCGGTCCCGGATCGTTATCCGGATAGTCGAAAGGCTCCATCGGCACTTGCAGCAGGACTTCATGTTTGCCCGCCCGCCCGCGTTCGGCGAGTTTCTCGAGATCGGCGCCGTAGGGCGCCAGCGCGAATGTTACGGGCGACGGCATCTTGGTGAATGCATCGGCCGTGCCTGATGCGCTGATTCCAAGGCCGCCGATAACGATCGCGACAAGCGGGGCATCCTTTTTATCCGGCGGAAGATCACGCGGCTGCGCGTAACGCACCGACGGGCGCGCACCGTCCGGTCCGATTTTCGGAATCGCGCCGTGCCGTGTTGCCTCCAGCAGCTTGGAATCGAGCAGTGGCTTGCTGGCGTTTGCACTGTTGTCAGGGATGACGACCTGCTGCCGGGCCCCGCTGGACCCGTCGATAATGGTGACCGTCTTCGATCCTGGCGGGGGTGGCTCTACAGCTTTTGCAGCGTCAGGCGCATTGGCAGCGGCCCCGTGCGCAGGAGGTTGATTGGCGCTGCCATTCAGTTCGGTCTGCGTCGGCAAAGTCAGCTTGGTCGCCACAACCGCGACCGGCTGGCCTCCGAGCGGGTCATGAACGAATGTTGCCCACCCCACCACCACAAGGCCTGACAGGCCAAGTGCCCCGGCCAACATTTGTGACGGGCTGACGGGCAGTTTCGGTAGACGTTTTCCCTTGCCCAGGCCGAGCGGTGCGTTCAGGTCGTCGGGGGCCACGGCGGCAGATCCTTGCGAATCATCGCGCGAGTCTACCACGCGAGGAATCCACACTGTGACGCGTTGTCGTGCGCGGCTTAAACGATCGGGGCGGCCTTTCGGCCGCCCCGTCACATTCAAAAATCGAGGTCCGTTTAGTTCGGGACCGGGTTCTTGGCGTTGGGCGGGAATGCCGAGTTCACCTGTGTCCCGCGCAGAAGATCGAAGGCCATATGGAGCGCCTTGTCGTTCTTGGCGTCAGGCGGAATATAGGACTGCGAGCCCGTTTGCTCCTTGCCTGCATCCCCTTTCAGGTGGCCGCGCAGAGACGCCTCACCTTTGGTGTCGGTCTTCGCCTTGAGATCCTCCGGCACCTCCTGCAGCACTTCGATATCGGGTGAAATTCCCTTCGCCTGGATCGACCGTCCCGACGGCGTGAAGTAGCGCGCCGTCGTCAGCCGCAAGGCACCATTGCCCGAGCCAAGCGGAATGATGGTCTGCACCGAACCTTTGCCGAAGGAGCGAGTGCCAATCACCGTCGCCCGCTTATGATCTTGCAAAGCGCCGGCGACGATTTCGGACGCAGAAGCCGAGCCGCCGTTGATCAGGACGATCAGCGGCTTGTTCTTCGTGAGATCGCCCGTGCGTGCGTTGAAGCGCTGCGTCTCTTCGGCATTACGTCCGCGCGTCGACACGATCTCGCCCTTTTGCAGGAAAGCGTCGGAGACTGAAATTGCCTGATCGAGCAGGCCGCCAGGATTGTTGCGTAGATCGAGGACGTAGCCCTTGAGCTTGTCGTCGGAGATCTTGGCGCCGATATCGGCGATCGCCTTTTTCAATCCTTCCGTGGTCTGCTCATTAAACTGCGTAAGCCGGATGTAGCCGATGTCCTCACCTTCAGCCTGCGAGCGCACCGACCGTACACGGATGACGTCGCGCGTGATCGACACTTCGACCGGCTTGTCTTGCCCCTTGCGCATGATTGTGAGCTTGATCTTGGTGTTCACCGGTCCGCGCATTTTTTCGACGGCCTGGTTCAGGGTGAGACCCTGCACCTGCTCGTCGTCGAGCTTGGTAATAATGTCATTGGCCATGACGCCGGCCTTGGCGGCAGGCGTGTCGTCGATCGGTGCCACCACCTTGATCAAGCCGTCTTCCATGGTGACTTCGATGCCGAGACCGCCGAACTCGCCGCGCGTCTGCACCTGCATGTCGCGGAAGCTCTTGGAGTCCATGTAGCTCGAGTGTGGATCGAGGCCGGCGAGCATTCCGTTGATCGCGGTTTCGATCAGTTTTGCGTCGTCGGGTTTCTCGACATAATCGGCGCGCACGCGCTCGAACACGTCTCCGAACAAATTGAGCTGGCGGTACGTATCCGCTGCCGCCGCCTTGGCGGTTGCGCCCACAAGCATGATGCGCGGCTGAACCGCGAGCAGCGTCATCGCTGCTCCCGCCGCCGCGCCAAGAAGAATGAGTGAGGTCTTGCGCATCATCCGCGAACCTTTTCGCCTTCGCCAGCTGCCCACCATGGGCCTGGATCGACGGGAACCCCGTCCTTTCGAAACTCGACGTAGAGCACCGGCTGACTGGAACCTGTAGCGAGGATAGCGGCGATATGGGAGCCATTACCCATGACCGCAACCGGTTCCCCGGTCAGCACAAACTGCCCGAGGTCAACTGATATCCGATCCATCCCGGCAAGCAAGACATGATACCCGCCGCCGACATTAAGGATCAAGAGTTGACCATAGGAGCGAAACGGACCGGCATAAACGACCCAGCCGTCGGCAGGCGCGGTAACCTGTGCGCCGGCACGCGTGGCGATGGAAATGCCTTTTTCCGAGCCACCGCTGGCATCCGGCGCACCGAATTCCTTCAATTTAACGCCGTTAACCGGAATCGGCACCCGCCCGCGCAAGGACGCAAAGGCAACCGCCGGTGCAAGGCGTCCGGGATCACGAAATGCTGAAAGCGCCGGACGGCTGTCCGTGCGCCCGGCCTCGCGCACCTCGCGTGTCGTCGGATCGAGCCCTTGCTCGAGCTTTGCGATCAAATCTTTGAGGTTGTCGACCTGCTGCGCCAGCGTGCCTGCGCGCGACCGTTCAGCCTCGAGTACCTTCTCGCGTTCGGTCAATTGTTTTTGACGCTCTTCCACCAACGCTGCCATGCGCGTTCGTTCGCCGTCGAGCGCGGCAACTTCCGCTTTCAGCCGCTCGCGCTCGGCATTGATCTTTTTCCGCACCGTCAGCAACTCCGACAGATCGTTCGCCAGCGACTCGACCTCCCGGCGCATTTCCGGCAGTACGGCGCCGAGCACGATAGCCGTCCGTACGGACTGCAGCGCGTCTTCCGGGCTTGCAATAAGGGCCGGCGGCGGCTGACGGCCCATGCGTTGCAACGCCGCCAGGACTTCGCCGATCACCGCGCGTCTCCCGTCGAGCGATTTTCGAATGCTCGTTTCATTCTCGTCGAGCGGTTTGAGCCGTTCCTGAGTTGACGCAATACTGGCTTCGACACCACGCAGCCGCGCTGCGGTGTCGATCAGATCCTGATTGAGTTTCGAGCGGTCAGTACCGATCTGTTCGATTTCGCGCTTGATTGCGGCTTCCGCCTCGGCGGACTTGCGTTGCTCCTCGCGGGCGGCTTTAAGCTCTTCGTCGCGTTGTTTGAGGGTCTTGAGTGGGTCGGCCGCTTCATTTTGGGCCGCGGGCGCTGGCCGCTCCTGTGCCAGCACCGCGGCGGCAAGGGTCATCGGTAACGCAAACCCAAGACCCGCGATGAGCGCGGCGCGCGGACCAAAACCACCAAATCCCCCGAGGCAAATCATCGGGGTCACGTTACGCCCGCGGGTTTGAACGACAAGTTCATTTTCTGGCGAAAACCTATCGGCTGGGATTGCGACTAAATCGGGGTCGGATAGGTTCTGCATGCAAAAATCAGGCCCGATGGTAGGGATGCCCGGTCAGGATTGTGGTGGCCCGGTAGATCTGCTCGAGCAGCATCACGCGGACAAGCTGGTGCGGCCACGTCGCCTTGCCGAACGACAGCCGCAGGCTGGCCTTCTCCCCGAGGTTCGCGGCAAGGCCGTCGGCGCCGCCGATCAGGAACACTGCCGCGGGCCGGCCGTTCTCCCGCCATTTGCCGAGCTGGGCCGCAAGTGCGCCGCTGTCGATACTCTCTCCGCGAGAATCGAGCACCACCACGGCTGCGTTTTGCGGGATGATGTTGGCGAGCGCGATCGATTCTTCGATCATGCGCTTGCCGGCATCGCCGGCGCGGCTTTCTTTGATTTCGATGATTTCGACGTCGCGCAGGCCGAGATGACGGCCGGTTTGCGCGGCACGCTTGCGGTAGCGTGCACTCAGTTCAGTTTCCGGGCCCTGCTTCAGGCGCCCGACAGCGGCAACGATGATGCGCATCGTGCCACGCAGATTATCAGCCCGGCCGCCGCGCGTCCCTGTTGGCCGCCGCCCACATCTTTTCCAGATTGTAGAAGGTGCGGATCTCCGGCCGGAAGACGTGCACGATGATGTCTCCGGCGTCGATGAGAACCCAGTCACCTTGCCGCATTCCCTCGACGCGGACGCGGGGACCGCCGGCCTCCTCGATGTCCTTGACGAGGTGGTCGGCCACGGCGCTGACGTGACGTTGCGACCGGCCGCTCGTCACGACCATGTAATCGCCTATGGAGGATTTGCCGGTGAGATCGATGACGACGCTGTCCTCGGCCTTCATGTCTTCCAACCGCGCGAGGACGGTTTTGAGCAT